>Ga0207831_100218_pt1 | contig 27133 bp, 26 predicted proteins | sample TtanPargueraPR_7_FD_187741 | JGI IMG/M metagenome (GOLD analysis project Ga0207831, IMG submission 187741) | Aerobic enrichment media microbial communities from Bioluminiscent Bay, La Parguera, Puerto Rico - Tt and M1 (2) (SPAdes) | ecosystem: Environmental > Aquatic > Marine > Unclassified ...
GCTTTTCTATAGCACGTTTTCGTTTTCACATTCGGTCTGTCCGTTTTGTTTGGAGTCAGAAGTATTGATTGTATCAATTGCTTTTGTTGCAGCTCTTGCTGAGGCGGTAACACCTAAAGGTCTTGATAATCTGTCTGTTCCGTTTTTAACGGCGTTTTTATATTTTATGACGCTTGCAGTTGTGTAGTAATATTTTGGTGATGTGAGATGAGATTAGTTATTGTTGATGGTCTTGATGGTGTTGGAAAAGATACGCATGCTGAGATGATTAAACGTCGGTATGAGAGTTTGGGTGAGCGTGTGGTGTTGCGCAGTCATCCTGAGTCTGATAATGTGTATGGGAGAAAATCTAAAAAAGCGCTGTTGGGTGCTGGGAAGGGAGCCAAGGTCAAAGCTACTGTTTTTTATGCACTTGATGTGCTGCGTTCTCTTCGTTTGTTTTATAAAAAAAAAGATGTTGATACGTTGATTATGGTGCGCTATTTGATGGGTACTGCCTATCTTCCAAAGAGTCTGTATCGGCTGGGCTATAGGTTTTGTTCAAAGCTTGTTCCTTCTTCTGAGTATATGTTGTTTTTAGATGCTCCTCCAAAAGAGTTGTTGTCGCGTATTTCTCGTCGTGGTGAGGTGGAGATTTTTGAAACTGAAGAAGCTTTGATTCGTGTTCGTAAGAAGGCTATGGATTTGGTTCAGTGGGGTGGTTGGTCGGTGATTGATACGAATCAGCCTATTAAAAAGACGCATGCCCAGATTGAGTCGGTGCTTAATAAACTGGATAAGGAGTTTTCTGGACCTGCTACGTAGTGTTTTTCTTCAATTGGCGAACACGCAGAATCTATATAATTATAAAAAGGTTTATATATTTATATAGCCATAATGTATTAATTGGATGGGGAACCGAATTTTTATTCTCTCCTCCTCACCACCTCCTCCACGCTTCCCCATCCACCAATTTCCAAAATACTTATTAAAACGTCTTCTAAGACAGTGGATTTCTTCAAGAAAATTAAAGAACAGAAAAGAGAAAAAAAGTCATTTAAAACTTCTTTTCTATATAGGAAATAACTGACTCAAAGACGGCCTGTCCATCTCCAAATCCTTCAAAAAGATCTTTTCGTGTCCAATCGCTGTGTTGATAAGTAAAATAGGATCGTTCTGGATGAGGCATCATGCCAAACACCGTACCGCTACGATTACAGATTCCTGCGATGTTGTTTGGTGATCCATTTGGATTCCATGGATAGCCAGAGTATTTTCCATCAGGATCCACATATTTGAAGACGATCTGGTCGTTGTCTTCAAGTTCTTTGTAGATTTTTTTCTCAAGTTCTTTTGGAAAGAGCAGTTTTCCTTCTGCATGGGCGCTAGGCACCAATCGGATGTCTCCTTTGGAGATTGTTGAGGTAAACACACATTTTCCATTGTTTTCATGTTTGAGAAGTGTTGGTCTGCATTCAAATCGTGCGCTGTCATTTATCGTCAAACAGGACTGAGGGATCTCGCTTAAAGAAGTATCAGTTCCAGGAAGTAGTCCTAGTTCAGTGAGCACTTGAAAGCCATTGCAGATGCCAAGAATTGGCCGTTCTTCTTCAACATAGGCCCGCAAGTCATCTCCAAGTTTGCTCTTCATTCGTGCAGCAAAAATGGCTCCTGCCCGTATGTAGTCTCCAGCACTAAAACCACCAGGTATCATGATGCAGTCAAAATCAAAAAGACTTCGTTTTTCATCATCGTTACAATCGATGTGAAGCAACTGTTTGAGATGGACAAATTCTGGTTGTGTCTTGAGTCTTTTAAAGGCATCAAGGCTTTCTTGTTCACAGTTTGTTCCTTCGATACGAAGTACTGCTACACGGATGTCTTCTCGTTTCAACTAACTCACCTGGTTCTACGCAGGGGTAATGTGTCAAGCTTTTTTCTATTTTTGTTTACAGACCAACAATGAATGTGCTGTGATTTTTATGTACAATGAAAAGTTTTATGAATCGCTCCTTTTTGCAGTACTCCAAAAGGCGTATTATTATGGATCAGAAAAAACAAGGTTTTGATACTCAAAAGATTCAAGACAAGATGAAAGCGATAAAACACAAAGTTGTTGTGTTGAGTGGAAAAGGTGGTGTTGGAAAAAGCACGGTTTCTGCAAATCTTGCTCTTGCGTTGGTTCGTGATGGTTACTCTGTTGGTCTTCTTGATGTTGATATCCATGGGCCAAGTATTCCAAAGCTTCTTGGTGTTGAAGATGAAAAACCGTTGTCTTCTGGAAATGCAATAATTCCTGTTGAGCCTCTTCCAGGATTAAAAGTCATGTCTATGGCATTTTTAGTCGGCGATCGTGATGCACCAGTAATCTGGCGTGGTCCTATGAAGATGGGTGTGATTCAGCAGTTTTTAGGTGATGTTGAATGGGGAGACCTTGACTTTTTAATTGTTGATCTTCCTCCGGGTACTGGTGATGAACCGTTATCAATCGCTCAATTGTTATCCTCTGATGTTGGTGCAGTAGTAGTAACAACACCTCAGGATGTTGCGTTAGTAAGTGTTCGTAAGTCGATGACCTTTGTCAAAAAGATTGGGATGAATCCTCTTGGTGTTGTTGAGAACATGAGTGGTTTTATCTGTCCTCATTGTGGCAAGGGTGTTGATATCTTCAAAAAAGGCGGCGGTAAGAAGGCTGCAGAAGATTTTGATGTGCCCTTTTTGGGTGCTGTGCCACTTGACCCATTAGTTGTTGAGGTCGGCGATTCTGGTAAGGGAGTGTTGAGTCTCAACAAGTATTCTGAGACGATGAAGTCTTTTGAGTCTGTGGTAAAAAAACTCCTTGATGTGATTGGTGAGAAGAAGAAATAAATCTTCTTCTTTTCTTTTTTAAGAGCTATTATATCGGTGTGTTGCATTCAGTTTGTGTAGGTTGTAGGTGTGCATGGGAGTAACTGAGATAAATTCTCTAAAAGAAGAGATGTGTTATTGTACAAAATGTGAACTTTTTAAGACAAGAAAAAACGTTGTTGTTGGATCTGGCCCTTGGGATGCATCGGTTCTTTTTATCGGCGAAGCACCAGGAAAAAAAGAGGATGAAAAAGGTGTGCCTTTTATTGGCCGGGCTGGAAGTGTTCTTGATGAGCTGTTATCCTCAATTGAGTTGAATCGAGACGATATTTTTATTGCAAACATTTTGAAGTGCCGACCAGAAAACAATAGTAATCCTACTGAGGGGCAGATCAAAGCTTGCACCCCTTTTCTCAACAGACAGATTGCTCTTATCAAACCAAAATTGATATGTACACTGGGAACTTTTTCAACAAATTATGTATTTTCTTTATATGGTCTTCCAGAGCAAAAAATCAGCAGTGTTCATGGCAAGGTTTTTGAACCAGCTAAAGGAATTAAGATTCTTCCGCTGTATCATCCAGCAGCACTCATCTATAATCGAAAGCTCAGAGATGATGCTTTTAATGATTTTAAAACTATCAAAGCACTCCTGAAAAATACAGCTCAATTGACTCTTGTGTAGTGGTTTTTGCCCTTTTTCTTCGAAAATTTAATATAGGCTTCTACTTTGGTGGGCTGTTTGATTAACTATGGATTTCTCCGCTTCTTTGGTTGAGCAGATTAAATCAATGCTTCAGCAAATTGGATTATCAGACAGTCAGTTTGCAGCAGAAATAATTGTTTCAGCAGGTATGCTTTTATTTTTTATCCTTGTAGGTTGGGTTGTCTATCATGCCTTTGAGCGGTATTTAACGATGTGGGCTAAAAAGACAAAGACAAAACTTGATGATGAGATTTTAGCAAACATAAAAAGCCCGATTTATTTTTTTGTTGTTGTTCTTGGTATATATTACGGTACCGAGTTTTTGACGGTTTTAAAGCCATATCATGGCTATCTTGACAAGTTTTTCTTAATAATTGAAGTCCTTCTTGTTGCCTATATCATCACTCGTATTGTCAATGTGTTGACTGCTTGGTATGCCGAACGTCAGAAGAAGGTCAAGATGAACGACCACATTCTCTTTGTTCTTCGTAAAGTGATTAACTTTATTGTGGTTCTTGCAGCCTTATTGTTTTTATTAAATGCCTTAAAGATTGATTTGACTGGCGCAGTGGTTGGTCTTGGGGTTGGTGGTATTGCTATTGCTTTTGCTCTTCAGAGCGTTCTTTCTGATTTGTTTGCTGCATTTTCGATTTATTTTGATAGGCCTTTTGAAATCGGAGATTATGTGATTGTTGGTGATTATGGCGGCACTGTTTTAAAGATAGGGATGAAGTCGACACGCATCAAGTTGTTGCAGGGTGAAGAGATGGTCCTTCCAAATTCAACCTTGACTTCTGAGTATGTTCGTAATTTTAAGAAGATGAAAAGGCGTCGTATTTGTTTTTCGTTTGGTGTGACGTATAATACGCCTAATAAGAAACTCAAGCAGATTCCAGAGATGGTGACAAAAATCATTCAAGATATTAAATTGGCAGACCCCGATCGTGTTCATTTCAAAGAATTTGGGGATTCGAGTCTTGATTTTGAGGTTGTCTATTATATTCGAACCAAGGATTATGCGAAATATATGGATGTGCAGCAGCAGATCAATTTTGGCATCCGTGATGTCTTTGAAAAAGAAAAAATCGAGATGGCATTTCCAACGCGTACAATCTATATTGAGAAGGACTAAAGCACTTCTCATCAGTTCATTTAAGTGCCTTGGAGAATACTTTATAAGGAGAATGCTATTTACGGCATCCTACAACTTTGCCAGTCCCGTAGTGTAGCGGTCAATCATCGGAGACTCTGGATCTCTGGACTCCAGTTCGAATCTGGACGGGACTACTTTTCCTTTTATTTTTTAATCTTTGAGCATGCTTGCTTGTACTGTTTTGTCTTTGGAAATCTCGATGAGAGCTCCGGCTCCGCGCTTTCCCATACTTGCGTTGATGATGGTGGTGTGATCTGTTTTGGTGATGCCTGGGTTTTCGTGGACATGTCCGCAGATATGGAGGAGTGGTTGTTTTTCATCAAGGATTTTTCTGATGTCTCTGCTTCCTGCATGCATTCCTATGTAGACGCGGTCTTGGTAGCCGTGTGCTGGAACATGTGAAACAAGTATGGTGTCAGTTGTTATCTCATCAATGATGCTGGTATGGTTGGGTAGTTTGGTGCGTAGCATCCCTGGTGTTGAGGGAAGCCCTATAAAATGCATTCCTTTGTAGGTGTAGGATGTGTTTTCGATGTTTGTTGCACTGCTTTTATCTATGTATTTGGTTGTTTCTGGCGGGTCGCAGTTGCCAGTGACAGCAAGAACTGTTGTGTTCCTAAGTTGGTCAAGCAGCATTTGTGATGTTTCTGCTGGTCCAAAATGGGTGATGTCTCCTGCGATGATGACGACATCAGGGTTGGTTGTTTTGATTTTTTCATATAAAATATTGAGTCGGTATTGTGCACCGTGCAAGTCAGCTGCAGCAAGTAATCTCATGACGTACAGTATGTGAGAATAAAAATTTAAAGATATGGGGGAAGGGGAATTTTTTAACGAGCTCCTACGTCTTCCCGGTCAATATTTATCGAAAAGATTTCTGACATCTTCTCAATAAACTCCTTACTGAAGTTCATCTCCTCTACACCTTTCCTTGTTCCAACCATGTTAGATATGTTCATACTATATATACCCTTTCTTTTTTTCTGCATGTTTTGTCGTTGTTGGTATCTTGTAAGAATTGGAGAGTATATTTGTGCAAAGCTATGGCTTTGTAATAGGATTTTTTGACTGTTTTGTTGTATTCTTTGAAAAGATGGATAATGAACTGGTTTTGTGCCCAGGCTGGCCTTCTTCCGTGTTTTTGTCATTTTCCCCCATATTATTAGAAAGAACTATTTTTATATACTTTTTGGATTAAATTTATATTACGCCATATAATTAATGTCTGTTTTTTGATACATTGTAGACTTTTTACAAAAAAACATGCTGAAACTAAGTAGTGTATGCGTAGATAAGCATTTATAAATCATGAACTGTTGTCGGATTCGTATGCCAACAGAAGAGGAAATCAGAAAGAATCTTCAAGTGCTTGAATACTATCGTGAAAACTTAAGTTCCTTGGAGATGCAGATGCAATATACTCAGGCTGCATTAGCTGATTTTAACAAAGCACGTCTTACTATTCAACAGATTGAAAAAAATGATTCTGAAAAAACCGACGTGTTGTTTCCATTGGGTGGAGGCAGCTATATTTCAGGGTCTCTTAAGTCCGGTGCAAAGATACTTGTTGATGTTGGAAAAGGTATTGTCATTGAAAAATCTGCAAAAGAAGCAATTAAAAAACTTGATCAGAGAATCAAGACACTACAGGAATCAAATCAAAAGATTGCCGAGATGATGACAAAGATGGAAGCAGAGGCAAACAAGCTCTCCGAAGAGACGCAAAAGATGATGGAGCAAGCAGAAAGATGAATGTTTTGAAGTTTTCAGTACGTACTGTGGGCGGGTGCTAAGAAATGGCAATGTTTAATTTTTTAAAAAAACGTCTTAAAAAATTTGAAGATGAACTCGAATCAGAATTAGAAGAAGAATTAACAGAAGAAAGTCAACAAAACCTTGAAGAAACAGAAGAAATTGTTGAGACTAAAGAAGAAAAACCCAAAGGTGAAGAAGAAACAAAAGAACCACAAGAACCTGTTGTTTCTAAAGAGTCACAGAAACCAACAAGTGAGCCTGAATCTAAACCTGAACCAGATATACTAGATGAAAAACCAGTTGAGAAAATACAAGAGCCAAACCCTGAGCCAAAAGAAGTATCTGAGCCGCCTGTTGAAGATATTTCTCCTCGTCAGCGTCGTCGTCAAAAAAAGATGAGCGAAGAAAAAAAGAAACGTGAACAAGAACGCGATCGTCAGATTGAAGAATCTATAGAACGTGAACTTGAACGGGTAGTGCAGACTCGAAAAAGCATTGAGTCGAGTGTGTCAGATAAGAAGCGTGACTCCCAAAAAACTACATCAATTGATCAACAAAAACTCAATGATTTGTTGTGGGATTTAGAGATGGGTCTTCTTGAGTCGGATGTGGCGTATTCTGTGATTGATTCGATTAAAAACGATATTCGTGAGGAACTCAGTCATATTCCTCTTTCAAAAATTCGTTCTGGAGATTTTGTGCAGGATGTCTTAAAAAATGCAATCAATCATGTTCTTCAGACAAGCAAGTTTGATTTTGATGAGTTTTTACAGTCTGCAAAAAAGCCTACCGTAATCATGTTTGTTGGGGTCAATGGGACAGGTAAGACCCTCTCAATTGGGAAGATGGCGTATTACCTCAAGCAGAAGAACATGACGTGTGTGATGGCTGCAGGCGATACGTTTCGTGCAGGTGCAATTGATCAGTTAAATGTTCATGCAGACAATCTTGGTGTAAAGATAATCAAACATGGACCAGGTGCAGACCCTGCAGCTGTTGCCTATGATGCAATTGAACATGCAAAGGCAAAACACAAGGATGTGGTGTTGCTTGATACTGCTGGCCGTATGCAGACAAATTATAATCTGATGGATGAGATGGCTAAAATCAAGCGTGTTGCAAAGCCTGATTTGATTGTGTTTGTTGGCGATGCATTATCTGGTAATGATGCAGTAGAACAAGCAAAACGCTTCAATGAGGTCGTTGGTATCGATGGTGTGATTTTAACAAAGGTTGATACTGATGCTAAAGGTGGTTCCAGTCTTTCTATTGCTTATACGATTGGAAAGCCGTTGTTGTTTATTGGCTTGGGTCAGGAATATCCAGATCAGATTGTATTTGATGCACAGTGGATGATTGAAAACATCTTTGAAGAAGAGCAGTAGATTTGCTTTTCCTTCAATTTTTTTCTTTATTTGTGGTGTATTGTCGTTCCCTTAATTGGAAGTCCATCTAGCGCTGCTTTAAGATCAGAAAGATCAGATCCATTCACAACACAGGTTGGAATCTTACCCTCTTTTATGAGTTGTAGTGCTGGTCCATCGATAACGGTGTTTTTCCCTGCACTTTTCCAATCGACTCCAAGATCTGAGATGAGCTTGTCGATATGCACAGTATCATATTTCTCCGCATCAGGATTAATCCTCGGATCTTCTGTATAGATGCCATCTACATTTGTTGCAATGATGAAGCGTTTTGCTCGTGTTTTTTGGGCAAGTTCAGCTCCTACCTGATCGGTGCTATGTCCGGGCTCGGTTCCACCCATAAGAATAATATTGTGATTAAGCTCTAGTGCTTCTTCTGTAGTCTTTGGTATCTGATGGTTTGCATCAGAAAAACTATAGCTGAGCAGTTGTGCATTGACTCGTGTTACTGAGATACCGATTTCGTCGAGTTGGTCTTCAGTATAGTTGAGCTCTCGGCCTCGTTTGATGTAAGATCGTGCTGTGACGCCCCCTCCGACGATAACAAAAAGACGAAACTGCTTTGTTTCCTCAAGAAGTCTGCATAAATCTAAAAGATACGAAGTATCTGCATCTTCAGAAGTAAGAATAGAGCCGCCAAGTGCGACAACGATACTGTTCATACCTGCCAGTATACAGTAAGCATCTTTTAAAGATTAACAAGAAAATGTTGTCTATGCGACTTCAGGGCCAAGCTGACCAGTAACAGATGCAGGTTTTTTACCAAGCCGTACCTGTGGAAGTGGTATTGGTGGCGGTAGTCCAAGGTCTTTTGCAATGCCGACTGCTTCAGGGACGCACGCATGCATGACAGCGGTATGAAGTGCTCCTGCAAGATCATCTGGCATCTTTTTTGTCTCCTGCCACTCTGAAGCAACTTTTTTGATGTCTTTGTAGTGGACAAGAAGACTGCCACTGATGCGTATGACTCCAACTGCTCCATAACTTGCAGTGTATTCAAACTCGATCATGCCTTTGTCTTGGTCTGGCCTGATGCGTTTTACCTGGCTGTTATGATCGATTCGAATCTGTTTTGGTTTTTCGCCATGCTCGATGTAGCGTTCTGCATTGATGGCTTTTAATGAAACATTACTGATTTTCATAAGATTATTCCTGGTAAGGTTGTAGTAGTTTAAATTGATTTTCATCAAGACAAAGGCCCTTTTTATGAATTTTTTGCTTTATGTCGCAGACTAAAAAACTACATAAACACTAATTTGTTCTAGGCGCTTGGTATTTATTATGAAAAAGACTATTGTAGTGTTGGCAGGTCTGCTGTTGTTGCTGATGCCAGCAGTCATTGCTGAAAACAGCGATATTGCAGCAAGTGAACAAAGTGTGGTAATTGAAGGAAATTCTGTTGAAGAACAACTTTCTCTTTCAAATACTGGCCTTGTAAACAGTACTAGTCTTTCTTTTTGGGTGATGCAGGATGTCCAGAGCGTCGAGATTCTAATTGATGGTGTCTCAGTAGATTTTTTCGTTGAAGGAAACCTTCGTGTCGTCAATCTAAGCTCTAAGAATCTGAGTTTTGCGCCAGGGGAGTCTGTATCTGTTTTATTGTCCTATGATCTTCCTAGTGGTGCTGATTCTTTTGAAAAAAGATTTCAGTTTCCAATCCAGAGCTATGAAGTAGAGTATAACGGACGAATTCTTTGTTTTGCTGAGTCATTGATTGCAGGACAGATGATTGATATTCAGTTGTCTACGTTGACTCCAGCAACGTCTGATTCAACCTATTTAATCATCATCGGTGCTTTGATAGTTCTCTTAGTGATTCTTGTGGTGTTGTTGCTTCGTAAGAGAAAAACAGTTGAGCGTCGTGAGGTCGAAAGTGAAAGCAGTGAGGTCTTAAAAACCAAAAAAGAACTGCTTGTATCCTTGTTAAAGGACCTTGAGAAGAAGCATCGAGCACAAGATATCAGTGATACGACCTACAACAAGGTGAAATCTAATTTCAAGCAGCAGGCAGTAAATGTGATGAAAAAGCTTGATGAATCTGAGAAAAACTAAATTGTTTTTTAGTATTCAAAAAGGCTTTTTTGCCTTTTCTTTTCTTCTTTTTTCTCATCTGTTTTTTTTGCTGAATTTTTTGTCTTTTTCTCCGAGTTCTTTGCCTTTTCTTCTTGTTGTTTTTCTTTAAGATAGCTTTGATATGTCCTATAGGTTTCTTCAAGCAGAAATTCTAGTTCTTTTTCAGTAAAAAAGAATCGTTTGCACAGATGTTCAGTCAAAGAAAAATCATGTTGAAGAAGTGTTTTAAGAGAAGCTAGGCTGTGCTGTTGGGTTTTATGTGAGGATTGATGCAAAAGTTCTGAGAGTTTTGCAGATAAGTCTTTTTGCATGCTTCGTTGTGTCTTTGTTTGTGCCATCATTTTTATCCAGCTTGGTGGCTGATAGCGCGTAAAATCTCTACTTGGATAGGACCGAGAAAGGGCCACTCCCATGTTCATGAAATCATTGGCATAGCTCCAAAATCCGTAGTGTTGGCGCCGGTAGACACGGCCAAAGAATCGGTCTGCTTGGCTGAGTGATTCAAATGCTTGTTGTCGTTGGTGTGGTTCACTGTATTCTCGTGGGATGTTTTCTGAGACCCAGAGAAGAAAAGTTTCAGGGGGCATGTCAAGATCCATGGTGTTGTTTTTCAGACTGCTTGGCTGGTTGGTTTTAAAGATGTTTTTGAGCGCATCAAAGATTTGTTGCTCTCTGTCTCGATAGCCTATGCTTTGCAGGTCATCAAGGCTAAGATGTGTACTTGAGATGGCGATGCTCTGTAAATCATTAATCGCACTTCGAAGGTCTCCTTTGCATCTGCTGGCAAGAATTGGTAGAACAGAAGGATCATAGGTGATATGTTCACTTCTAAGGATTTTTCTAAGAAGACCGAGTATCTCTTGTTCTCGGAGAGGATAAAAAGTGATGGTGGTGCACAGACTTTTAAGTGCAACTCCAGACCCTTTAGTGAGGTTGTAGTAGTCGTTGACGATGAGGATGATTGGTTGTTGTGTTGTTTTAATGGTTTCTATGATTGCTTTTTTTCCGCCGCGATCGCTCAGATCGGCTTCGCTGTGTGCAACTGATTCGATTCGTTCGTAGAGGTTGTCGCATTCATCAAGGATGATGAGTTTTCGTCCGCCACTTGAGGCAGATTGAAAGTCTCCTTTACTGGTAAAGGTCTGATTCTGTGCTCCAGATCCTGCTATTCTTTTAATGGCAGAAGCATTTCGCGCGTCACTTGCATTAAGCTCAAGTGCAGTCCATCCCATATCTGCTGCAAGGGCGTGGGCAGCAGTTGTTTTTCCAATGCCTGGTGGTCCGCTGAAGATCACTGCTTTTTTCTTTGGAGGGGTATTGTTTTTCCAGGAGATAGCCCATGTTCTAAGGGTTGTCAAGGATTTAGTGTTTCCCAAGACATCTTTGATGCTTTTGGGCCGGTATTTTTCTGTCCAATCCTCCATACAATACTCCTGATAAAGACGGGTTTGTGTTAGTCGGTGTTGTTTGGGTATGAGCTATTGCTTACAATAAAGTTTTTATCAGACTTCCGATATACCCCCGCATTACATCAGGCTTTTTTATGCGGAGATGGCCCAGCCTGGCTACGGCGAAGGATTGCTAATCCTTTGGTCTTATGACCACGGGAGTTCGAATCTCCCTCTCCGCGCTTTTACTATTTTTTATTTGCTCAAAATGGTTTTAAAGGAGTAAGGCATTTATGGTTGTGTGAGAGGGCAGATTAGACGGGATTTTTCAGTCATTACTGCCATGATATTCATTTGAGGAATTGAGGAGTAGTCATATATGAAAAAGATTATGATTGTTGATGACGAAGCAGACCTTCGTGATATGTTGAAGTTGATGATGACCAAACAGGGCTACGAGGTGGAGATTGCTCGTGATGGAGAGGATTTCTTATCAAAAGTGGAGTCATTTCATCCTGACTTGATTACTCTTGATGTGATGATGCCAGGTTTGACCACTGAAGAGATTTTAGGCAAACTAAAAGATAAGGATGATTCCACAAAAATTGTGTTGTTGACTGCTGCAAGGCATTCTGAGGAAGAAAAAAACGATCTTCGTCAGAGGGGAAATGTCGTTGACTATGTGACAAAGCCTTTCGACATCAACAGTTTTTTAACAACAGTTGAAAAATATTTAGAGTAGGCTTTTTTAGCCATCTTTTTTTTATTTTCTTTTTCGAACAATTAATAAAATAATAAATAGTATGAGTGGTAAAAAAATTGCAAACAAATAAGGTGTTTGTCCTTCTTCTTGTTGGTACGTATCAATTGTCTTTTGTGTTGAGTCATAGATGTAGTCGTAGCGACCATCAGAGTCTGAATCAAGAAGATAGAGTCCTTCTTTAGATATCTCTAGGTCTTTTGTGAGGTTATCATCAGAATAGTAGGTATCATAGACTCCATCGGAGTCTTCATCAACTAGATAGCCAAGTGTCATATTTTGATAGTTAAGAGTAGTTGAGTCTACATAGACATAGACTTCTTCTTTGGTCTTTTGTCCTGCGATATCTAATACTGTGAGGGTAAGCAGGTATCTTCCGGATGTGGTGTAGATGTGTTTGTATTGGTATTGTTGGTTGGGTTGAATAGTTTGATTCGACGTAGTGTTTTCATCTCCCCAGTCAATTGAATAGGTAAGGCTGTTGTTTTGTGATTCTGTTGCGGTAAAGCTTAAAGTAAGTTCGTCATCTTTTCCTGCATCTGTTGTCATATCAAACGTTGTGATTTTTGGTGCTGTGTTGTTAAAGATGCTAAGCTGTTGGCTAGTGCTATTTTGCATTCCTTCATCATCTGTGACTTGCAGTTGAATAGTATATTGTCCCGGTGTTGTGAAGGTGTGTGTGATGTTTGAACTGCTATACTGTGTTCCGTCACCAAGATCCCAGAGATAACTGATAATTTTTCCATCAGGATCACTACTTCCAAAAGAACTGAGTGCAACAATCTCGTTTTGGATGCCTTCTTCAGAAGCATGTATTTGTGGGAGTGGTGCGATGTTGTATGCTGAAACTTGAATCAATGAGGTGCTTTGTGTTGCATCGACAAGTTGTGTTGTTGCGTTGTAGATGGGGACGATGATTTTGATGTTGTTTACATCAATTTCTGAGAAGTTTTGTTCTTTTGCATCAGAGATGTATGCTCCATTCCAGTAGTGGGTGTGATGATAGCTTTCTTTTGCTTGGAGTGTGATGGGTTCTTTTGGTTCAAGATAATCTAAAAATCCATAGTGATATGGTGTGTTGTTTGCAGTGAGATATCTGCTGTTTTCTTCGGTGATGCAGGCTTTATAGGTGAAGCTGTAAGCTGTGTTTTGGTTGTTTGTGAGAGAAACATCGATTTTGATTTTTGCATCTCCAAAGAGACTAGCATCGATGGTGACGCTAAGATCTGCTCGTTGTCTGTTTTTACTTTCTAAGAGAAGTGATTCTAATACTGGGAGGTCGGATTGATTGATGGAGCCTAATCTTCCATCAACAGTGGCGTAGGGAAAACTTTTGATGCCTTCCCAATCAAGTGCTTTTTTGTTGATGAGTGTTCCGTTTTGATCAAAGAGTACAAGTTCTACATACTCAAAATCGGTGTCTGCTTGTTGATGGTAGTCGTGTAGTATCTCATTCCATTCTTCGCAGTGTCCGCAGCTACCGGAGGTGAGGACGAGCACAAAGGGTGTATCGTTGTTTTCAGCATTTGCAGGAAAACAAAGGATGTTGAGTAAAAGTACCAGGGTTAGAAGAAGAAGTTTTTTCATGTAGGGCTTCCTCCAAGTACTGTTGTGATGAGTAGTTTTGCAACAAAGATTGCTGTAATGCTAAAGATAAGCGTTAATGCGATGTTTGCAAAGGCAAAGAGTCCGTGTTGATCAGAAAAAAGCGAGTAGGTTTCATAACTAAACGTTGAAAGGGTGGTGTAGGAGCCTAAGACGCCCATGCTGAGAAAAGCGATGAGCTCTTTGTTTGGTTGAGTGCCTTGAGCAGAGAATAAAACGAGTCCTAAGACAAAGCTGCCTAGTATGTTGCAAAGAAATGTTCCTGCGGGGAATTTGAGAAAATAGTGTTGTATCTGAGTGGTTGTGATGTAGCGTAGGACTGCTCCGATGGCTCCTCCTGCTGCGATACTAAGGTAGGTGACTAGTGTCATGAGAGTGGCAAAGTGATGTGTGTTGTTTTATTCAAGGTTTTCGTCTTCATCAAAAAAGCGATGGGGTCTTTGTTGTGGTAGACAGGATGTTGCTTCATCAAGAAGTGTGCTTGGTTGTAGGTTTTCCTCCGATTCATCTTCTAGGATTGGCGAAGTAGCAAGAGGTAGGGGTGAAGCTGTAGTAAGTATCCTGTGGTGATGTTGGCTGTGGAGTTGGTTTTTGAAGTCTTCGATGATATGATTTTTCCTGCTAAGATCGGTATGAAGGCTGTTGATTTCATCTTGTTTTTCAAAGACTTCTGTTTTAAGGTGGATGTTTTCTGTTTTTAGGCTGAGCAGGTTCTTGTGGTGGTGTTGAAGTTGGATATTAAGATCATGGATGATGTGATTTTTTACATCAAGCTGTTTTTGTAAACTGTTGGTGCTGCTGCCTTGTTGTGGAGCATTGAGGAGTTGTTGGGTAAAACTGTTGTTGAGTTGTGTACTGAGTTCTGCGATGATGCTGTTTTTTGTTAGGAGTTCTTCTTCAAGACTCTGGAGTTGTGAGGGATTGTGTCTGGGTCGTGATTCAAGATGTTCTATTTCGCTTTGTAAGTTGTTGATGTGGACAAGTTGGTTGTGAAGTTGATTGTTTTTTTCACAGAGGGCTTTGTAGGCGGTTTTGAGTTCTTCTTTGAGATGTTCTGATTCTGCATCAGTTGATGGTTTTTCTAGGTCTGGTAATGCTTTGAGACACTCAGAGTTGATGGGTTGTTGGTGTTGTGTGCAAATTGAGATGATGTGGTGTGTTTCACCGATTGTATTGCCGTTTTTTTCATACGGGCTGCAAGTGATGTGGAGGTTGATTGCTCCTAGGCTGCTGTTGAGCAGTGTGATTTGGTAGGGTTGCAGGCTTTCGTGCGTTATTTTGTTGATATAGCGATGCAAAAGAAGATCTTGGGATTCAGTACAAATATGGGGGAGTTCTTCAAGGTGTAGTCCTATGATGTTTTTTGGATGTTCTCCAAGGAGTTTACAAAAAATTTGATTAACAGAGATGATTTTACCATGACCGGTGGTAATAAAACTTGGTTGGTCTTTTTTTGAAAGAGTTTGTTGGTTGGAAATAGATGTGCTGCGCTCTTCTCTCCTCATTGAATCATCTTCTATTTGATGTGCCCATATGTATGTGTCGTAATTGTTTTTAAGCTTTTGTATATAACCAATTTTTTGAGTGATTTTTGGGTTTTTTTAGGTATTTGCCGATTTTTCATAAAACAGAAAAATAAATATAATTTAACTATCTTATAGAAATTGATACTTAACGAGGGGTTAAGCTATGAGAAGTAGGAAGAATGATTTTTTAGCTGGGGGCATGAAGACATCAAAGTTGATGTGTTGTTTTGTTGTGTTTGGATTTTTGTTTGTTGCTTTTTCACCTGTTTCTGCTTTAGATGATTATGATGTTGAGATTGTTGATGTGGATGTGCTGCCCCTTGATCCGTATGATGGAGAAGTCTGTAATTTTTCTATTCGGTTGAGAAATTCCGGAGCAACAGATGTTGGGTCTGGAGTCTGGATTGATGTGGAACTTCTCATTGATGGCTCTTCAGTGGAGATGCTTTCTTTTGACGATGGATTGCAGAGCGGTGATCAAAAAGTAGTCTATCTGGAGTGGTTGGCAACGCAAGGGAGCCATAGCTTTGAGGTAGTGGTGTTTTGTGATGGCCCTGAGGTTTCAAGCATCATGGATTCACTTGAGGTGAGACGAAGAGAGACTGATTTGTTTATCGACGATGTCATAGTTGATACTCCAAAGTTTGGCCTTGGCTCTGAGGTGCAAATAATAATTGGAAATCAAGGAAAGAATCTTTCAAAAAAGGTAAAGCTTTCTTTGTACGCCCAAGATGATCTTGTTGATTCCACTCAGATCCGGTATCTTAATTATTCTAAGGCGGTGACGGTTCTGTTGAGTTGGACGCCAAATCGTTTTGATGATGTTGAGCTAAAAATAGTTGTAGATGATTTGGATGTTCTTGATGAGGTAAATGAGTCTGATAATTCTTTTGTAGATGTGTTTTGGGTTGAGCCGTATCATGTGTCTTGGTGGGACGAAAATTATCATTTCAGAAAATTTTTTGCAGTAGACACAAATGGGTCTGGATTTGGTGAAGTTGAGGTATTGTTAAACACTACGGTTGATGACCTTGGTTTGAGTGGAACACTTGATTATGATTCTATCTGGCTGATTAGGTATGATTGCTTTGGAGAAGTTATTGATGATAATGTATCCTATTCTATTGATCTGACATGTTGTCATGATAGACTGTTTTTTGACGTCTCTGGGTCTTCCCGGCAGTTTTATTGCCTGTATGTTGATGTGATTGGAAATACTGGTTTGAGGAGTTCTCCGAATCATAATTTTAGCTTACAAGGAGATTTTTCTACTGAGACGGTTTGGTCTCTTGATGTTGAAGGATGGTGGATGGAGCTTCAGTATCCACATATCAATACAACACTAATCATTGATGATCCTATCTCAGTTGAGGTCAAGACAGTTGCAAAAGCAGAGGATGTGTCTGTATTGTTTTCAAAAAAAGATGCTTCTTATGAGGTGAATCTAAGCTCTGATGATGGCATGTTGTGGTCTGCAGAATTTGTTGCTGACGTTGAAGGGCTCTATGATGCAGAAGTTGTTGCAGTTGATAATGCTTCATTTTCTTGTCTGTTAGAGGTTGAAGATGCATGTATGTTTCGTTTCCTACCGGATTTAACTATCGAAGAGGTAAGTATTCCAGCAGGTACTGTTGATGAGTTTTCAGAGGTAGTGGTGTCTGTTGAGCTGAAAAATAATGAGTCTTGGGTAGTTGAGGATGCTACGATTTTGCTTTATGTTGAACAAGACCTTGAAGATGTAGAACGGTTAAGCTATGATGATGCTGTTGATTCAATTGTTGTTGATATCAGTCCTCTTTCAAATAAAGAGATTGCGTTGAGTTGGAATGCTTCTTTTGGTTTTGGGGAGCTTGCTGGCTGGTGGAATGTTGGAATAAAAGTGGTGTTTGCTCAGTCAACAGTCATTAGGTTTGATGCTGGAAACATCAGTGTGTCTGCGTGTGAGAGAACTCCTCCCTCTATCACATTGCTCTCTTTTGAATCGTCTGTTGTGGAGGGCGATAGAATTGAGGTTGCAGCTGAGATAAAGGATGCTTCAGGAGTTGAGCAAGCAAAAATTAATATTAGCTTTGAAGGCGACATCATTGTTTCAGAATCACTGCAGTTTGTTGGTGGCTATCGCTATGAGATTGTCTTTGATGATATTGTAGAAGTCGGCACTTATCAGATGCAGATTAGTGCAATAGATAAAACTCCGATTCATTCTAAAAGAGTCTTGACTCGTCAGTTCTCCATTCTTGCGGACAGTTCAGGTCCTGTGTTTTCGTATTGTGGGTCGTGTCCTGAGGTGGTGTTAATTGGTGCTAAAGTAAGCCTTTTTTGTGTTGCGTCTGATAGGTCTGGTGTTGTCTCTGCTTCTTGTGAGGTGGCAGGTCCAAACAATTTTTCAAAAACATATAATCTCTCAGAGGAGTCTTCTGCGCCAGGGCGTTTTAGTGTTGATGAGTTTTTTGTAAGTCCTGGTATCTATGAGTATAGTTTTTCTGCTCTTGATGCTAAGAATAATTCCGCGCATTCTGAGAGTTTTGAGCTTTGGGTTGTTGTTGAGATGTCTGATTTTGATGGGGACGGGCTTCCTAATGATTGGGAGCAGCTCTATGGTTTTGATTATATTGGCTCTGATGATTATGATTCTGATAGTGATGATGATGGGCTGATTAATGGTGAGGAGTTTGATATGGGGACAGATCCCCGGGTTCCTGAACCTTGGTATGACTCCTTTGGAAGAATGCTTGCTGAAAATTGGGGATATCTGTTGTTGTCGGTTATTTTAACGGTTTCAATTATTGTTGTTGCAGCATCTGAGCTGCGGAGGATTCGTGGATGAAGCGTCAGTTGAGTCGCTATCTTTTGTGGTGTGGTATTCTTATCTCTTCTATGTTGCTTGTTCTCTCGCTTGTTGATATTGTATTTTTTTCTTCCTCTTTTTTTATCAGTGTTTTTGTAAGCTATGGTTTTGTTGTGGTATTGCTTTCTTTTTTGGTGGTTTCGTTGTCGTTGATTCCAAGCAAGAAGAATATGAGTCTTTCTCAGTTTCAAAATGCACTTCGTGGTGGGTTGTATCATTTTTGTTGTTGTCGGTGCGGTGGGATGTTTGCGGTGAAGCGCTCGCGTTATAATGATCGCAAATCGTTTTTTTTGAGCTGTCCTATCTGTGGCAGAAAAGGTAGGACTATTGTTGGAAATGCCTTTTTTTCTGTTGATTCGATTCCTGTTGATAAGTCGGCTGCTTTTCGTTTTGCATGTAAAAGTTGTGGTGAGTATGTGTCGCTTTGGGTGGAAGGATCTGTTCCATCAAAGCAAAATGAGTTGTTGTCCTGTCCGTATTGTGGTGAGTTTGATTCGATGATGTCGATTTAGGCTTTGTGACGTGTTTTGACTGCTTCGCCTTTTGTGCAATAGGTCATCTCATATCCACTCATCTGTGCCACTCCGCATCCGATGAGCTGTGTGCTGTTTCTGATGAGAACATCATCACCTATTCGTATCTGTGGGTCGGCTGTGATGATGCCGGGTGCAAAAACGCTTCCTTTAAGTGTGATGTCGTCGTGGATGGTGACGGTGTATTCTTCTGTTGGATAAAGTCGTTGTGCTCCTTGGATAGTGAGGCTGAGGTAGGCTCGTTGTGGTGTATTCATGGCTAGTTGGGTGTTGCCATCCATGATTTTGTTGATGGGATATTTTCCAATAATTTTTGTGTTTTTGGTGAGTTTTTCTCCGAGTATTGGTCCAAATTGCATGCTGGCAAGATTTGTTATTTCTTCAATTCTTCGCTGCGCAGGCTTAGGACTTTTTTTATCCCCGAGTAGGTCTGTAAGAATTGTTTTGAGATGTTCTAGTGACGCTTGGCTTGTTGGGCTATCCTTGCAGGTGGTGATACAATTGGGTAATATTTCGGTGATGATTTCTTCTGTTTGTTTGGGCAGGTGGACGATGATATGTTCATAGGAGTTGTTTTCTAGATAGTTTTTGAGAAGATTTTGTATCATTGTTTTTTCTTCTTGATGCCAGTGACCGGTGACGCTAATATCGTAGTTTGAGGCAGGGTAGAGTCGTTCGAGTTCTCGCGGGACAAGACCGAGTGGTGAGGTGATGATGAGCTCATGGATGAGTGTTTTGTTTGGCACATTTTGGAGGTGATAGCGGATTTTGCTATGACTTCTGCTGCTGCTATAGGGTTTTTTGGCACTACAGGGCAGGATGAGAAGTACGCTTGCACTTGGTGGTTTTTTGTATCTGTCAAGAAGTCGTTTGTGGTAGCGTTTGATGCTTGGTCTGTTGAGACTGTCTTGGGTTGTTGCAAGCAGTGGTGCGTTGCTATCAAGTGGTGTTGATTCTTCGAGATAGTTGCTGTATTCAGAATCTGCTATGCGTAGCATACTGCAGAGATGTGGGCTGCTTCGTATTTGTTGTTCTACGAGGTTTCTAAGGCTGTGATTTGCAATTGCGTTTTTGGTGATGTTGAGGTGTTTATAAAGCATGTGGTGATTGTGTTTGAGGAGTTGGTCTTGGTTTTGTTTTTGTGGTGGGATGCTGCTGCAGATGGGGCAGTGGCATTCGGAAGAGTTGAGTTTTTCTTGGGAGATGATGCCATGGTCGGTGAAGTAGAGGTGTTGTGTTGCTGCAAGTAGGCATGTTGTGGTATCAAAAACATCAAATCCTAGGTAGGTGAGTAGACTCAGATTTTCTGGTGTTGCAACTGCTGGTGCGTAGAGGAGTCGTTCTGGTCCTATTGCTGCTTTGAGTGCTACAATAAATTCTAAGAAGTTGCTTTGTTGGCTGTAGAGTGCTTTGAGATAGGTTGGTATGATAAGATGGATGTCTTCGTTGAGTTTTTCTTTAAGATCAGTGATGCAGTCTGGATGTGAGGGAACAAGGAGGCAGTGTTTGCTTTGTTGGGTTTCATCTGTTTCGTTGAGGTGTGGTGGAGGAAGTGAGATGGAACTATGTGAAAAGAGTATGTGTTTTGAGCTGCTATGGGTGATGGTGTGGTGTGTTAGGAGTGGATTGTCTGAGTCTTTCTGATGTGTTAAAAGGAGGGTTTGCTCATCTGTTTTTTGTTGAAATGCTGCTATGCTTTCGATGAGGTGTGGAGTATGAAAACTATGAGTATCATGGCTAAAGCTTCCGATTCGAGCGGGTCCAAAGCGCGTTGTGATGTGATACTGCATGGTCTGGCTCATATGTGATGGTCGTATTTGTATGTATGTGTAAAGAATTTTTTTTCTTTAGTGTCTGAAGTAGCGTTGTCCTGTAAAAACCATCGCGATTCCTGCTTCGTCTGCTGCTTTGATGACTTCTTCATCACGGATGCTTCCACCGGGCTGAATGATTGCTAAAACGCCTGCTTCTGCTGCTACATCTACGGCATCGCGGAAGGGAAAGAAGGCATCTGATGCTAGGATGCTTCCTTTGATGTTGTCTTTTCCTTTGTGAGTGGCAATCCATGTGGCGTCGACTCGTGCGGTTTGCCCTCCCCCGATTCCAACGGTTTCGGTGTCTTTGACAAAGACGACGCTGTTTGATTTGACGTGTTTGACGCATTTGATGGCAAAAGCCATGCTTTCTAGTTGTTGTTTTGTAGGTTTTTGTTTTGTTGCTATCTTCCAGTCTTTGGGTGGTGTGATTTTTGTATCGCGGTCTTGAACAAGAAATCCTCCAGTGACGCTTTTAACGACTGCTCCTACTCGTTGGATGGGCTCATCTAGTCCTTTGAGTGTGAGGAGCCGTAGGTTTTTTTTCTTAGAAAGTAGTTCTGCTGCTTTTGGACTGTAGTCTGGTGCGATGATGACTTCTAAAAACAGGTTTGATAGTTCTTTTGCAACTGGGAGGGTGAGTGTTCTGTTAAAGGCAACTATTCCTCCGTAGGGACTGTAGATGTCGGTGCTAAAAGCGTTTTTCCAGGCCATAAGTAGATTGTCGTTACTTGCAATGCCACAGGGTGTTGCGTGTTTGATGATGACACAGCTTGGATCGCTGAATTCTTTGATGCATTCTATGGCGCAGTCGGAATCAAGGATGTTGTTGTAGCTGAGTTCTTTTCCTTGCAGTTGTGTTGCGTTGGTGATGCAGGGTTCTTGTGTTGGTGGGAGGCCTTGGTAAAATGAGGCGTTTAGGTGGGGGTTTTCTCCGTATCTCATTTTTTGAAGTGCTCGCATGGTGATGCTGAGGTTGTCGGGATAAGAGTCTGCATTCCATCTGTTGCGAAAATAGGTGCTGATGATGCTGTCGTATTGGGCAGTATGGCTGAATGCTTCTAGTGCTAGTTTTTGTTTTGTCTCTTTTGAGATGTGTTGTGTTTTGTCAAGTTCGCTGAGTACTTCTTCATAGTTTTGTGGATTGGTAAGAACTGCTACATCGTTGTGGTTTTTTGCTGCAGACCGAATGAGTGTTGGCCCGCCGATGTCGATGTTTTCTATGATTTCTTCTTCGGTGATGTTCTTTTTTTGTATTGTTTCTTCAAAAGGGTAGAGGTTGCAGCAGACAAGATCAATTGTTTGTATGTCGTGGTCGCTGAGGGCCTTCATATGACTTTTTTTATCTCGTCGCGCTAGGATTGCTGCATGGATTTTTGGATGAAGCGTTTTGACGCGCCCATCAAGCATCTCGGGAAATCCGGTGAGATCTGAAACTACGGTTACTGGTAGTCCTGCGTCTTTAAGTGTTCTTGCAGTCCCGCCACTGCTGATGAGTGTGTAGTTGTGTTTGAGCAGTCCTTTTGAAAAGTAGACGATGTCTTTTTTGTCATATACGCTCAGAAGTGCATATCGTTGAGCCATTATTCTTACCCAACGGTCATAGATATAAGGCTCATAAACGTTTGGGTTTATCAGTTTTTTTGCACGTTTTATTTGTGTTGTTTTCTACTGCTTCATGTAAGCTGAGCTCTCCTTTGAGCACTCGTTTTGCAGTTTCTGTATCGATACTGATGCTTCCTTGGCTAAGCGTTCTGCTTTTTCGTTGAATGTTTCGAATGGCACCTCGTGTTGGGCTTAGTGGTTGAGAGGAGGTGACTTTTCCTCCACGGATGAGTGCGATTTTTGCAGCAGCTGCTTCGTCTCGGGTGTGCCTGTTGAAGTGTTCTGGTGGGTTGGAGCGGGTTTCATCAACGATTTCTATTGGGATGTGAAGTGCTATGAGGGCGTTGATGATGCGGTTTCGTATGAGTGGTGATCCGTGTCCTATGCGGATGACGGATTCTTCTGCTTGGTAAAGTTTGAGCAGGGCGGTGAGTTCTTTGAGGATGTCTTTTGGTGTATTGAGATGTTTGCTGTGAAGAAGTATGCCATCTCCTATGACGGCGATTCCTGGATGTTCTCCAGGGTCGATTCCTATGCTGAGATGAGTATAGACGTCTTTTCCGTTGAGCAGGTTAAGCGCTTTGTCAACTGCTTGGCTGATGCTTTTTTCTTGGTCAAGTACTATTGTTTTTTTTCGTTTGATAAGAGTTTTTTCTCGCTGTGTGGTGAGGACGACTTTGATGCTGTAGGGCATGTTTGTTGGTTTGTCTAAGGCGATGTAATGGAGTTTTCTTTTGCGCAGTTCTTTTATGACATCGTGGTAGAGTGAGAAGTCTTGGGTGTAGACGCCAAGTGTTTTCATCTGATTCTAAAATGAATTGTCCTGTTTTCTTAAGGGTTTTGGTGGGAAGAGTATGGTGAAATTGGTGTTTTGAAAGAAGATGTGAGTTCAAAAGATCTTGGTATAGTGTTCTTGTAGAGTATAGGTTGTCCCATCAGCAAAATACCCGGTGATTTTTACATTAGCTTCTCCAAAATGCAGTTTACTCCATCGCCATTCAAAAGGATACGTATTGTCGGTATGCATCAATTTGTCATTGACATAAAACTCCACATAGTCTGTGTCAACTTGGCGGTTGATACGAAAGGTTGTCGGGCCAATGAGCAAAGATGAATCAGCTTGTTTTAGTTGGTGATTGAAAAGATACAAATGATTGGGTTGAGGAGTTTGAAGACTCATCGGGTTGATGTTGTTGTAGATGACGTAGAAACCTGAGTCTTCACCTAAATGAAATCCCTCAGTTGAAATAACAAGGTCAATATCTCCATCTTGGTCATAATCTGAAGGAAGTACTCTACTAAAATTTCCAAAGTCATGCAAAACTCCGGATTCTATAAACGACGCGCTGCCCTCATTAAACAATATTTCCACTATTCCGCTGCTATCGCCAAAAGCAATGTCGATGTCCCCATCCTGATCATAATCTGCTGAAGCAACATTGGGATGAATCCTTGAATTAAAATCTGGAAATTCTTCATCTCCTCTTTCGGCAATTGTTATGGGATCAAATCCATTGTCGCCATCATTAAGAAGAAGAGTGAGAATATCTTTACAATAGGAACCCATAGCATTTGAATAAGAAATTAGAATATCCCAATCACTGTCTCCATCAAAATCTTCAACATTCAAATCAAAAATTTCAATGAAATTCAGATGGTGCAATTCTATTGGATCAGAATATTGGCCATTATCTTGATTTAATAGAAGATGAATATAACAGGTATTTTCAGGGGCATCACAGTAGCTAAGAACAATATCGTTTAATCCGTCTTCATTCCAATCAACAGCATCAATTCCCCACACTCTGTTATCAAATGTCCAGATAACATTAGGTTCTTCAAAACCGCCAAGACCATTATTTTCAACGACTCTTACTTTACCATAGGTGCCCCCAGTGATAATATCTTGGAAGCCATCATTGTTCATATCTCCTGAAGCTAAACCGCCGTAAATCACAGTATCAAAATAGTCGTCATGATCCAGTTCACAGACTGGTTCTTCGGCAATCTCAAAAAGTCCCTTGTTTTGACAGATCATTACTTTATAATGGACTCCATATGCATAATCCAGGTCTCCATCGTTTTCAACATCTAACTCAGCTAATGCAGTTCTAAATGAATAAGAATGAAATTGTTCATAATAAATAGGGAAAAACGGGTTCTGCTCTTCATCAAAATTATCTGAGTTTGCATCAACCATACTTAATGATGTTGATAAAAGAATCCCTGCTACAAGGCAAATCACAATTGTTTCCTTTCTTTTTTTCATTCGTATAGTATATAAATAATCTATTTAACATATAAATATTTTCTAAAGTAGTATCAAAAATATTTTTGTTTTATGGGTGAAGCAAAAATGGTAGAGTGTGGTAGAGATTGAGCACCATGAGTATGACTGCAACACAGAAAAACAAGCTCCATCGTGCTTTACTCCAACTAAAGATTGTAACACCATCGAGTGGACCATAGGGTATTAGATTAAAAGTGGCAAGTAATGTGTTAACTAAACTGATGTAGGCAGTACTTGTAATGAGGATGCTGTTTTTTGAAAAAAGAGAAATCACAATCGCTATTGCTCCGAGTACTAGGTTTGTTACAGCCCCTCCAGAAGCAATTTTTCCTTGTGATTCTTCATCAGTGTTTCCTCGAAACATGACTGCCCCTGGTGCTGCAAAGACAAATCCAAGGAAGAATCCAAAGAGCAGTGCGAGAAGTAGTCCTTTGCTATACATCCGAAATTCTGCCCACAGCCCGTAGCGTTGTGCAAGGATTTTATGCGCAAGCTCATGGGGTATGAAGGCACTAAGTAGCCCTAAAAAGACGATAGGAAGGAGTGAGAGCAGCCGTTCAAGATTAAAACGATACAGTGGACTTGAGACAAAAGAAAAAGCAATTGTTAAGACCAAAACAGCAGTGCCTAAATGAATGAGTTCTGTTCTACTAAAACTTCCTGGTTTTCCGCAGTGCAGTGTTCCTTTTGGAAAATACATGTAGTCCCGTGGCGGGATGTCATGTAGAGTGGTGTAGTTTTTGTCCTTCTCCTCCATGCTCAGACAAAAAGCAATATGGTTGTCTCTTTATTAGGATTGTGAGAAAAAACAAAAACTGCCTATAAGTCCTAGATGAACCGGAGCAGATATGGTAGAGCAATAAATGTTCCGATGCTGCTGCCAAGATTGGCAAACGCAACGACAAGCAGCAGTCTGACCACTCGGTTTTTTAAAAGATCGCCCGTACTTTCAATATTGCGCAGATCTTTGAAATCTTTAATAACAGGTTTTCGCAGTTTGTATTCGACCCATCCTGCAATCCATCCAGCAGCAATGGTGGGATTAAGACTGGTGATAGGTGCTGCAAGAAACGCAGTTCCAATGGTAAAAGGATGTGCTCGTGCTAGAGCCGTTCCAAGTGCACTGAGCGATCCGTTGATAAGCACCCACCAAAGAAGCGCATCTGCAGCTTCTTCCCATCCATTGATAAAAAGGATGTAGAGGATGATGCCAACAAAAAGTATTGGGATAAGATAACCGATGATTTTTGGGATACTGAAGCGTTTTTTAGGCACATACTCAAGTTCAGAGAGATCTACATCATCAAGGGATTTTTCAGCAAGATGTTTTTGTATTCCTTTGAGATGTCCTGCACCCACAACTGCAACAACCCTGCCTTTTTTGCTTGCTTCATAGATTTTTTTTGCAATATAGGTGTCTCGTTCATAGATGAGCACTTGGGTGACACTGGGAGCGATACGTCCAAACTCCTCCATCATAGCAGAGATGACGTCTTGATCCATCAGCTCTTCAATGTTAAGTTCTTCAAGGTCTTCTTCTTCATAACCAATAGTGGCTTTTAAAAACTCCCAGATAAGACGGAATTTCTCTCTAAAACCCATCTTCTTCCAAGCACGCCGCAGGGTAACAGAGATATCACGATCAGCAAGCTCTATTGTGAGTTTATGTTCCTTTGCTGCATCCATTGCAGCAATCATCTCAGAGCCAGGTTCCACGCCTTGTTCTTTGCCAAGTTTTCGCTGAATGCTGGAAAGAAACGTCTGTGCCAGCATAAAATAAGCATTGTTTCCCTCTAAAAGTTTGGTGACAGGTGTGTTTTCCCATTGGTCTTTTTCAGTAATGCCCTTGTATCGTCGTTCGCAAAGCTCAACTGCTACAATATCAGGTTTATACTCTTCAATGACAGAGCGGACTTCATTGACACTGTCCTCTGAGACGTGGGCTGTTCCAACGATAATGATATTGTCATTGACTTTGACGTGCACGAGAGCTCACTTCAGTAGTAGGGTTGTTGATGGTTGCAAATAAGTAACACAATACCACAGATAAATCTATGGTATTGAACAAAGAAATCAAGAGATTTTAGAATTCAGCTTCGAATTCTTCGACTTCAACGGTGAAGTCATCATAGCTGCTGATCTTACCGCGTTCTTTTAAAATCTCACGGGTAAGCAACCAATAGATGAGGGCAAGGGCACGTCGACCTTTGTTGTTGGTTGGGATGATAAGATCGATATAGCGTGTCTCATTGTTGGTATCACAAAGAGCAACAACAGGGATACCGATGTTTTTTGCCTCATGAAGTGCTTGGATATCAGCAAGAGGATCGGTGAGGATGATGACATCAGGCTCAATGAAATTCTGAGACTTAGGATTCGTCAAAGTACCAGGGCGGAATCGTCCTTCTAAGATATTGACTCCTGCATGCTCATTCATCTTCTTAATGGGTTTTTCACCATATTGACGAACAGAGACAGCAAGGATTTTTTTAGGGTCATAGTTGGAAAGAAACTTAGCAGCAGCCTTGATTCTCTCATCAGTCTTTTTCACATCGATGATGTAGAGTCCATCGTTTCGGACTTTATAGATGAAATCTTTAATGTCAGATGTCTTTTGACGTGTACCGATATGAACACCACTGGTCATGTAGGTTTCTTCTGGTACGATCATATCACTTTTTGGTGTTGGTTCAGGGGTTTTCTCTTCTTCGGGCATGGTGTGTTCCATCCTTATTGTCTAACTTCCTTGACTGTGATGGGGATAGCATCTGCTTTGAATTCGAGCAGAGCGATTTCAACGGGGTCGATGACCTCCTTTGGTAATTTA
>Ga0207831_100219_pt1 | contig 26849 bp, 22 predicted proteins | sample TtanPargueraPR_7_FD_187741 | JGI IMG/M metagenome (GOLD analysis project Ga0207831, IMG submission 187741) | Aerobic enrichment media microbial communities from Bioluminiscent Bay, La Parguera, Puerto Rico - Tt and M1 (2) (SPAdes) | ecosystem: Environmental > Aquatic > Marine > Unclassified ...
AGCATGTATTTAATCTTATAATCCTTAGATTGCTTCACTATTTTCGATGGTTCAATAAAATCTATATTGTTTATTGAATCCTCATATTGTTCAAGTTTTTGATATTTGATTACCTGTTTTAATGAACCATTTTTATCTATTGGTTTACCATTTTTCCAATTATTAGAAAAAATTATCTTAGTGATTCTTGCTTTGAGAATAGAAGTAAAATATTTGCTCATATCAATAAGAATGAACTTATCATTTCTATCATATTCTTTATTCATTCTTAAAATGGCATCACCTGTTGTTCCAGAACCTGCAAAAAAATCAAATACAATATTATTATCAGAATTGTGAGTTCCAATATTTATTAATTGTTTCATCAGTTTAGTTGGTTTTGGAAATAGAAAAGCATTAACACTTCCAAACAAATTTTCTATTTCCTTAGAACCGTATTGTGTAAATGCTTTATCAATTATCGAAAAAGGTTTAGTGCCCTTTTGAACCCCATTTTCACTTTTCATATATTGTTTAAAACGGACATTCCATCCACCATTCTTGTTTTTTTTAAATTCAAGCTCATTTTTTTCTAAAGCACCCATAGTCCGTTCCTTGCTCCAAACCCATTGTCTTTTTGGCATTATATCTGTTCCATCGGGTGCAGGAATTGGATAAATTAGATTTTCTCGGCCATCCATTGTTTTTCCTGCCTCTAAAGGTTGGGTCATATAATGTCCCCTTTCATTGAATTTTTCATCTTTTAATGTAAAATATTTCTTAAAATATTCAGGATTGCCAGGAATTGTAATATTTGGAATTTCAAACTTGTTTATTGCATAAAACAGAATATATTCGTGAATTGATGCTAAATGTTTTTCTTTTGCTCCCTGATAACGTTTTTTCCAAATAATATTATTAATAAAATTATTTTCACCAAATGTTCTATTATATAAAATTCTAAGATTGTGTAACTCATTATCATCGATACTTGATAATATGGTCCCATCAGTAGTTAAAAAAGGTATTGTCATAGACAATCTATTTTCAATGAAGGATAACCAACTGCTGTGATAAAACCCATCTTTATATAAAAATTCATCACTTCCAGTATTATAAGGAGCATCTATATAACATAATTTAATACTATTATTATACTTTGAAATCAACAATTCTAACGCATGGTAGTTTTCTGATTCAATCAAAATACCATTGATTTTATCGTCTAAATTGTTAATCTCACATAAAATATTAAACTTAAATTCTCTATTAAAAAAATTAGTATCAATTGTTAATGATGGGTTTTGTTTTAAAACTTCAATCTTCTTTTCTTGCTCACTTTTACCATGACCTGTTAGAGTTCCCTCAAGTTTGTTTACCTCAGCCTCCATATTAAAATAAAATAGATTTTTCCATTCCTCCATTTGTTTATCATTGCTGAGTATATCAGGATAATATTTCTCATCAATGTAATCCAGTGTGATGCAATAATCAGTTGAAACAACAAACTTCTTCTTCTCCCATAGTTTCTTCTGAAACTCCTCAATCTGGGCAAGAAACTCAATGATTTTCAATGATATCTCCTTAAACACTTTTACCAATTTCAAGTTGATATCCAAGTTTTCCTTTGTATCAATATCATCAATATGAAGCAGTTCATTCTTGATATAGAAATCCAGTTCTTGTGTAAGGAACTTCTTCAAATCCTTATGGATAAAATAATCAGAAGTATTCTTTGTTGTATACTTGTTCAGATGCCATTTGAGTTCACTGCTCTCTGATTTTTCACCATCCATCTTCACATGCTTCTTCTGAAGGTCCGAAAGACCATATATCCCAAGTTTCACATTGATTTTCTTTAGATTATACTCATTAATCTGGTCTTTACCCAATTGTTTTCTCTCAGTTAGTTCTCTAACAATTGTTTCTTCATCTTCAGTGAGACCACGATATCCAAACTTCACCGTGACAACATTACTGGTTTGACTGTATTCTGCATCATGAAAGATAAAAAACTTTTTTTCAGTATCTTTGATATTGCCTTTCTCAACATCAACTTCTTCACTGACAATTTCAAAATTTACCTTCAAACTACCTGCCTTGAAGGAGTAATTAGTAAAATTCTCAGCAGTCTTGATGTAGTACTGGTCATTATTTGCCCAATACAGATACACCTCTTCACCATTGTAGGGTATAGCATATTTGTTTTCCTTGGAATACCTTCTTTTTGATATGAAATCCCCATTATCATAATATCGTGAGAAAAAACTGATGATACTATCATAGATTTCTTCTTCAATATCACTTTCCTTTTTAGAGACCTTCAACTCTTTTTCCTTATCGATATAATCTTTTACCTTTGGTGTCTCCACATATTTTTCTTTTGCTTCAATGATGTTACAGCCAAACGTATTTTCAATTTCAGTTTTAAGAGATTCAAGAGAATCTTTCAGCTCAGAATTATCCTCAACAGTCTTGATTTTCTCCTTGATAATCTCAAAGAGTTCTTTATCGATAAACTCTGAGATTTCCTTTCTTTTGATGTTGATGATACGATATATCCCAAAATCAAGGTCATTATTATCATACTGGAAAAGTTCCTTTAACAGCAATGTGAGTTTTCTGATACGCTCTTCTTTAGACAACTTACTTTTCCCCCTCTAACTGATTACAGAGATAATAAAACTCACATTTCCCTGCCTTACTTTCACAAAACGGACCATGCCAGTTCCTTCCAAATTGTTTGTCATTGATACATCTTGAAATTGAGCCAACCAAGTTCTTAGTTCTCCCCAATTCTTCTTCACTATTATCAAAAACTGTCCTCGTATTATCCTTAAACGTATAGGCACTAATGTTTTTGATTTCTTCATCATACCTCTTTTTAAGAGCAATATTGTAGAGTCTCAACTGAATATCAACATTCATTCTTCCCAATCCTTCCTTATAACGAGATTTATAATCAATGATTTCCAACTCACCATCCATATTCCTGATAACCAAATCCACCTGACCATTCACCACAATATCAGCATCAATATAGGAAAACGGCAACTCCACATCAACTATTTCCTTAATAAAACTTGGAGTTTTCTCATAATACTGCCAGATATCTGTTATCAACTCATCACGCCATTTCTTCCTACTGTCATCATCCTTACAATACATATCAACAATAGAAATAACATCCTGAATACCAACCTCCTCACCCTCCTTCATAAGCACATGAAGTTTCTTCAACGAATTATGTACAATCACACCATATGTCTGAAAATAATCCATGGGAGTCTGAAATCCAAGATAATCCCTCATATAGAATCGGAAAGGACAATCAATATAGGCACTCACCGAAGAATAACTCAATTTCGTAGGTTCCTTTATCGGAATATAATGGTCCTCATCAGACAACTTTTTATCAAACTCTTCAGGACCAATAAACATATCACAGCCAATCTCCTCAATAAAAATTGAAGGCTTACTACCCCGCCCATCAATAGTACTCACAGCAACAAGTTTTTTACCCCTTGAAAAACCAACATAAAAAGCTCTCTGAATTTCCTCACCACGGTCAAAATGATTCTTATCAAGCATCAACTCAACAGGAATCTCAATGATGAACTCATCCTCCTGCTGGTCACGAGTATACCTCCTATTTGTCACACCACCTAAAATTACAACAGGAAACTCCAAACCCTTGGCCTGATGAATAGTCATCAAACGAACAGCATCCACATCCTCATATGATGCAGAATCCTCCATCTTATTCTCAGGAATACTACAAATATGATAAAGAAACGTCTTAAACTCCTTTGAATATGTGTTCTGCTCAAACTTATAAATCAAATTAGAAAACGTTGCCAGATTCCTAATAACTATCTCAGCATTTCCATCTCCCTTTTGTTCCATTCTACGAAACAATCGATAATGATATTCTGTTGCATCAAGTATCTTATAAAAAAGCTGCAACTGACCAAGCTTGTTTGCACTCTGCTGTTTTCTCAGATTACGAAGATTAACCAAACGCTGAATATCACCCTCAGCAATACCCAATCTCTGTAACTTATCATAATCATATGAATCAAGAAAACAATGAACATCAACAGCATCCTCTAACTTCTCAATTGTCTCCTCTTCAAGACCTAAAAAATCAGAGGACAAAATATCATGCCTAAACAACCATTTTGATTGATAGTCCGTTGGCTCATAATTATTCACAAAAAGCATCAACACAAGAAAATCCCTGATTTCATCCTGAGCAAGTAACGACCTATCACCCTTCACAATATAAGGAATATTACATTTCTCCAATTCATCAACAATCTCAACTGAATGAAACTTCACACTCTTGAATAGAATGGCAATATCCTCATACCTCACATTACACTCAAAATGAAGTTTCTTAATAAAAGAAACAACCGCCTCTGCCTCCTCAAATTTACTCTCAGAACAAATCAAAACAGGGCTACTAAAACAAGAATTATTCGTAAAAATCTTCTTCTCAAACGTACGATGAGGCTTCATAAAAGCATCAAAACACTCAACGATTTCCCTACAAGACCGAAAATTCTCCTCAAGCTCCAACTTCTTCGCACCAGGATAACGCTGCAAAAAAGTCCTAAAATTCCTAATAGAAGCCCCACGAAAACCATAGATACTCTGGTCCTCATCACCAACCACAGTAATATTAAACAAAGGCTCTGCAATTAACTTAAAAATCGCATCCTGAATAGGATTAGTATCCTGATACTCATCAATCAAAATATAATCATACATGCCCTGAACCATCTGAAGAACCTCAGGATTCTCCAAAAGCAGATGATAAAACTCACGCTGCAATAATGAAAAATCCAATCGTGTATCATTAGGATTCAACAAATTCCCAAGATACAACTCATAACTTCTAGCAATAGCAATATCCCTAGCAGAACAATGATTATTTTTACAATACTCCACCAACTCTTTAGGATTCACATCATTCTCAGTACATTTATTATAAAAAATAATCAGCTCATCCACATTGATTTCTGATGCATATTCTCTGAGGCCATAATTCCAATAATTCTTATTGACAAAAATAAACTGGTCAAGCTCATCAAGAACAGAAAAAATATTCCCAAAATTATGATACTCAGGAAAACTCTGAAGCATTTTCTCACAAAAAGAATGAATCGTTGAAATCTGCATATTTTCAACGTCATCACCAAGACTCTCCCTCAAACGTTCCTTAAGTTCCTCCGATGCCTTCACCGTAAAAGTACTAACAAGAATCCTATTAGGGTCAAACCCTTTCTCTTTAACAAGATAGATAACTTTCTCAGTCAATACCCTAGTCTTACCCGTACCAGGACCAGCAACAATCAACAACGGACTCTCAACATACTCAATTGCCTTTCTCTGCTGCTCAGTACTTCCTTTCTTCCAATCAAAACCCATAAACTTACAAAACCATATGTAACCATAGTAATTTTAATCTTTCTTAATACAGAATACATGTTTATGAACGAAAAAATATCAAAAAAATTCCGTTGGATTATTCGAGAGTGACTTAGCATAAAGCCATCCAAAGAAAAAAATTAAGATTAGCATATAGACAAATGTTTGTAATTCATTAACGGAATTATCTAGTTATTATCTATCAAGATTTTGTATATGATTACAACATAATCAGATTAGTAGTCCTCTTAATTCTTCTCTTGAAATTCCGTTATTCTCCGCAACAGCAAGCATGTCTTCAATATGTTTCTCTTTTTTCAGTTTCTCCAACACCTGATTTTCAATTGCTTCATCTTTATCAACTTCAACAACCGAAAATTCATGAACAATATCTATCGGGAACCAGCCAAAAGCAAAAATGATTCTATCGTTCCTCAGTCCTCTACTTCGATGATACGCTTGATATATCTCATCATCCCAACCGACTTTTGTGACCCATTCAACAGGATAGATGCCATATCTATAGATATCCTCAGGAGCCGATGGATTTTTCCCCTCAAGAAAACCAAATTCATCATATTTATCAGAAAATCTACGTCTATCTTTGACTCTTAGAATTTCCCATTCTTTTGGTGTAGGAAAAAGATTTATTCCAGTTTGTTCCAACACTTCTTTATAATATAGATTTTCTGCTTTTTCATCAATAATCTGAGGGTTGCTTATATCAAATAATTTGAGGAGCATTTTCTCGACGTGTTTATCACTACCAGAATACGTTCCAATCACGATGAGGACCTTTTTATTCTTAAAGACATTCTTACTCCTAAGATTTCCAAAATATTCATACTCACCAGCAAACATACTTGAGAGATTTTTTGCTATTTCTTTATAGGTAATAATACCAATATCATCATAACCATAGATATCGATAATCTTCACTATCGAAGGTGCTAAATTCTCCATTGTTGCATAGGGATTTTTCCCTTCTTTTTTCTTAGGATTGACTATGGAACTCTTCGGGAACCAACTGGCACATTGACTGCTCTTTCTCATGCTATATACTGTTGTTTTTTTGTTCTTGGCATCTGTATAATGGACCTTTACACTGATAGGTCTATTGAATCCTATCTCACCATTATACATCTCAAGAAACAGATGAAACATTTTTTGGTTAAAAGAGGCATCAAGAACAACCAGTTTTGTATCTGGAGAATTGTTCAAAATGTCAAAAGCAAAATAAAAAAGAGGATAATAGTATTCCCTATTGTAATCATTATATCTTTGAGCCATTTTAAAAAATCTTTCAAGATTGTACGGATTGAGTTTAGAAATTAATTTAGCATCGTCTTTATTTTTTTTATATGCCGATTTAATAGATTGGTAATATTGATTTTGTTGAATATCTTGAAATACCGCTGATGTGATGGCTCCATAATTATTATTCTGAAAAATTTGAATATAGTTGGGATTCAAAGATGGAGAATATTTTTGAATTGTATTTAGCCAAGTTATTGTCTCAGCTTTATCATATTTTAATTCTACCGTCATAGATTTATGCTCATCAAGAAATATGAGGCTAGGAGGATTGTTTTGAACCTTAGAAGAATATAAAAACTCAAACGGAGCAAACACCATTTTATTAGATAAAAATTGATTTTTATAGTTACATCCTCCTCGTCTCGAACATAACCCACAAATAATTGATGGAGGCAAAAGATAGTTTTCTTTTAGCTTCTTCATGTTTGGGGAACGGCAATAGTTTTCAAACCCCTTCCAATGAGAATAGTTTTTGATTTGAGTGTTTGAGATATTCTCATCAAGACTTTCATGTCTATCAGTAAAATAAAATGTATCAGAATGATTCTTCATATATTCAAGAGCAAGATATGTTTTCCCCATACCTGGCTGATAGGCAAGAACAACGATATCTTCCTTTTGAGCAAGAAAATCCAAAGAGGGCCCATAGCCATCTTGAGTCTGATTAACAATAGTATGATTTAGAGTAATACCATTTGGGTTCTGAATCCTCATAAAGATAACCAAAAAAGAATCATAATATCACTAATAAGAATTCGCCAAAATATAATATATATTATAGGTCTTTTTTGCATATATTCTGATTTTTTTACATAAAAAATCTATCTCAGACCATCTAGACAGCCTTAAGAGAAGTAATCTACAAGATATATTCATCAAATATATTTATCAAAAGTATAGTTTTGTTAAATTTCTATTCAATCATCACTGAATCTATAAGGAGAAGCATCTTTCTAAAAATCCAACGAAATCCTAAATATTTAACAAAATAAAGTAAATGTTAAATAGTAGTAGCTTCAATATAAGTCTGATTCTATGAAAGACTTAAGGGATTATCTTAAACCAAAAGAAGTAGAGCTTTTACTCTATAATACAAAAAATAGGAGGGATTATCTCCTAATTAGAATCATGTGGAAGACAGGAATCAGAGTTTCGGAGTTAATCGATATGGAGGTCAACTGGATTGACTTTGAAGAAAATATGATTAATGTTCTTGGAAAAGGAAAAAAATGGAGAAGGGTTCCTGTTGATAAAGAGACCTTACTATTCATTGAACAATATATGGATAATGAGAAAATTACCTCTGGAAGAATCTTTAATATCTCAAGAGTAAGAGTCTTTCAGATTTTGAGAGAAATTGCAAATAAAGTACAGTTTGATAAACAAATTCATCCACATACATTGAGACATTCATATGCTGTAAATTATCTTATGAAAGGGGGAAATCTCAGGAATCTGCAGGTGAATCTAGGCCATTCAAGTCTTGAAGTTACAGCTAGATATCTTCAAGTAACAGCTCAAGATAGAAAAGATGAATACAGTAGATTGATAAGTTGATGTTACTCAAATTACAAATCAGTTGTTATGTATAATTATTAATATGTAAATATGCATAGCCTAATCTTGATATTCATGTTAGATTTATTAAAAGATTTTAGTTTAGATATATCAATAATTTTGCTTTGTTTATCTGCGTTAATACTTTATTTTGGAAAACTAATAGCTGACACTCGTGTTGAAAAATATGACAGATTTAGCTTATATATCACAGGATTGACATTTTCAATTCCCAATCTCCTTGCCCCTTTTTTAGTCTCATACATACTTATAAAAGAAATATCATTTAATTTTTTATTTCTTTTCCCGATTGAATTAATTTTAATCGGCTCTCTTTCATTGAACAATTTGTATAATCAATATTTTTTTAGATTTGGATGGACTGAGGAATTACAAAAAACAATGAACGAAAAATTTGAAAAAATTAAAGGAGAAAAATCAAAAAGAAGTTCATTAATAAAAAAATACGAGCCAATCATTGAAGAAAACCTTGGATTGGATTATGTCGGATTTTATTTAAAGATATTTAAGGCTTCTAAGTATATATTTCAACGCTCTTACGTTGTATTTATCTGTGGATGTATATTTACAATAACTTTATTAGAGGCATTTTCTAAGGGGGATTTTATTACAATATTTATTGTAGGAATAACATCATTTTATGGATTTACATCTCTTGCCATATCTAATGGATTTGATAAAGCCTTTTACCCAGAAGCAATAATTGTGCTCAAAGATGAAGAAGAATTGACAGGTAGAATTCAGAAATTCGGAGATTTTATCTATATTTTAAATGATGATAAAGAGCAAAAATTGTTTATCAATAAAGATTCAATTAAGTATATTATAGAAAGTAAATCTAAGAGCAAAAAACCAAAGAAATAGCTTTTAACTTCAGAATTTTTTTACTCTCCTATTGATTTCCAAATTTTTCCATGAAATTTATTAACAATAAATAAATCATTAATGGATGGTGAATATTTTATTGGATGCATCACTCTATTTCTGATTTCATTTGTACGAACAAATTCGTCATGAAAATTTTTTTTACTTTTAAAATTTTTAAGAATATTTTCTGCAAATAAATTCCAATTCTTTTCAATTATACTTAATTTGTCTATGAGGGTAGTATAATTATATGGCTCTACAGGTTTTGAATCTTCTTCTCTCCGATTATTACAATTATTTCTAACTTTCAATGGAATGTTTCTCCACCATCCCATTTCATTTGTTCCAAATTCAATTTCAAGTATGTTTTTTACTGAAGAATGAAGAGTTTTTTCCAAATTATACAATTCATAATACAAATCACCAATCCACATACGTGGCCAACGTTGCTCAAAATATATGATAAATAGGTCCTTATCAAGTTCTTTATAATCTTTATAATGTCTTTCAACATAAGGAAAGAAATAATCTCCTGACGCATATTCTATTGATTTAATCTGTGGTACTGTTGTCCAAATATGCTGAATTATGTCTTCATAGTGGCTAATTAATTCTTCATCAAAACTGAAAAGAATGTTTGTAGATATATCGCCTGTGCCTTGAAACTTAATAATATATTCAACAATTTGATAGATATTCATTTCCATTTCTTCAGAAATTTCTCTTAAATTTAACCCAGCATCAAACAATTCTTTACATTCGCTCGCTCTAGCACAGTCAGGACATACTACTTCATCTGATTCCTCAACTTCATTTATCCTGCAAATTTCACACAACATTTTAATCACCGGTTAATACAGACTATAATAAAGTAATTATCTTTCATTTTCTTCTGAATCTTATTTAGTCTGGATGATATTGTTGAACCATAAAAGAGATGCTTCAGCTAATTTTCTTGTCACCATATCTACATCTCTTGAATGTCTAACAGCATTTCTAAGCTCATTAATATTTAGAAAGTGTTTTTCTAATTCAGTACGAGATTTGAAGTATTCTTTGAATGTTTCCCAATTTGATTTGATTATCCTGAAGTAGTTCATTATATTACAAAAATCAATCGGGTCGATATTATCTCTATTTTCCAACGGGTGTTTACTTAGATAACTTGTAATTCTCTTTTCAACATCATCGCGTAAATTTTCAGGGACATTACTGCTCCAATAATTGCTACTACTCTTTGACAATTCATCGTTAATAAATAATCTAATGTCTTTTTCAAACAAGTCTATTTGTTTACTTTCATCCTCCAACATTCCCTTCTCCACAGCTGAAAATTCACCAACAAGAAGTTTAAGATAATCAAGAATTCTTTCAGCTCTCTTGGTCAAAAATTCATGGAAATTGTTTTCTAATAATCCAGAATTTTCATAATCTTCAATTAGGTGAGTCTTGAATGCCTCATTAAGATTCGGATTATTAATAGAACCAATATAGTCTCTTGGAGGTCTATCTCTATATCGTTTATTTGTACCCGATGGTATAAACGCAATATTAGCAATGCTATCTTTTAAATCTAAATACTCATTTTTGGATTTCTCTAGATATCCCTTTGGGAATATGTGATGAAATTCAGCAGAATTATAGTTTGAAAAACAATTGAAATCAACAATCTTGTTATTTTCCAAATGAACTGGTTGTTGATTGGCAAGCAAACAAATAATCGATTTACTAAAAGCACTACCTAAGGAATAATTTTGATTAATAATCCTTTCTTTCGTAATTATGGGAATGACATAATCAAAATTGGCTTCAACACCATCAACAATCTCATCCATAACCTTAACATCATCAGCAATTTTTGATTCCACAGATGAACTATATCTATTTGAAATGCAAGCTTTCCAAAACCATTTAATGATACTTTCTCTCTGAGATGTTGTTTCGTCCTTATTTCCCAATATAAAATAAAAATAACTCAATGGAACTAATAAAGATTTAAAAGGAATAATCCTTGAATTTGTAACAGAAAGATTCTGTCTTAAAAAATCAACTGCCTTTCTAATTGATTCTAGTGAACCATCCCAATTCTCTTCAATAATTTCCCTTTCTAGTTTTAATATATCCTTTCTTTGACAACACTTCTGAATATTGGTAGATAAACACTGAAGAAGAGTGATGTTGTTAATATTTGAATAATTCTCCTTACGCAGTTCCTTTTGAAAATCATTCAACTTATCTCTTAAATTAAAATTATTTGCCCATGTCTTAGCAACCATTAAATCTAGAACACTTAGGGTTTTTCCGGAATTATTTATTCTCTCAAAAATCTGGCAGACTTTCCCTATAGATTGGTCTCTAACATAAATTACTGAAAATCTATAGTTCATAAATCTATCTATTACCTTCTTAAATGTCTCCTGCCTAGCGGGCGATAATTTTGGAAAAAGATTAAAATTAGTTTGAAAATCAATAATATCATTTATAGAAACGAGATTCAAATTGTTATCTTCTAATCCTTTTACAATATTAGATTCAATCTTCTTTTCTTCTTCAATGACATTTTTCAAATCATAAAAAAATTTTGGGTCAAAACTAAAAACTCCCTTAGTATATGAACCATAACCTAATTTCCATAACCATTTCACTGTATTTCTACATTGAGAAATTGAAAACCATTTTTCATTATAAGTATCATTTAACCATCTGTACAAATCATTAAAATGAACATCACCATTATTAATTATAAATTCCAGATTCTGTCTAAAAAAAGAGATATTTCTAATTAGTAACCTTATTAGAATTTCAGGTCGTTTGGAATCAAGCAATTCCTGAGCCAAATAATTTAGCTTAACGATATCATCTTCAATCTCCACCAGTCCAATTATTTTCAGAAGAGACAATGATTCTTTGCCGCTGTTAATTGTAACACCAAATTGGTTGTGAAACCATTCGATGAATTTTTCTTCAGTAAAAATGTTACTTTGAATCTCTTCAAGAACAGCTATCAAATTATCAAAATAAGTAGCGCCCGATGAAATGGGAAGCAGCCAAATATAATTTTGTTTTTTAGATTTATCATCCGTATCATCTCCACAAGTTACAAATGCTTTTTCATCTAAATCAAAAAAAATATTCAACTTTCTGGCAGTGGTTTTCCCGTTTATACGTACTTTAATCTCTGCACCTTTTACAGTAGCATAAAGAGATGTGATTCTTTGCTGCCCATCTAATACATATTTAATGGAGCCAAAAGGAGGGTCTTTCAGAGGAATGCCACCAATATCTTTGTAAGATTGAAATTCCCTTGAATCTGATTCCCAAAATAAGAATGAACCAATTGGATAATGATGATAAATGCTATCTAATAAATTAACTATCTGATTTCTTTCCCAAACAAAAGTTCTTTGAAAATCAGGGATTTTTATCCTCCCGTCATTAATTTCAGTGATAAGTGAATTAAAAGACATGTCATCAGGTTTTATCTTCTCAATAGCCATTTGGCATAAACCTCCCAGAACAACTATTTATAAGGTATGAAATCTTATTATTTTAATGTTCCATCCATATCAAAAATTATGGTAAAAATAATCATAACTTTAACATAACTCCCCGGATAACTCAGCATCACACTTCCTTTAAACTATCAAGATTTTAGTCCAATCTACAATTTCTTTATTTCCCCCGATAACAAACTCTTGTCCTATTTTTGCTGAACAAAAATACCCTTCTTTAAATGATTTTTCCGAATGATGGGAGATATTCACTTCTCTAAAAATATCTGGCATATCCCAAAAACTCCTAGTTTTTCCCTGCTTAGTCAACACCCGTTTTTTATCATACTTTAGGCACCCAGAACCAGATTTTGATTCATCTAGACTCAATCTATCAGATGCTTCGTAGATACAATTGTTCTTCTCTGTTGAAAAACGAGATGCGTGTGGGTGATAAAATGCATACATGGGAAGTTTATCGTTATTGTAAATTTTCCCTATCTCCAGATATCCAAATATGACATGTAAATCAGGAGCGTCCTTGATGTATTCCAATTCCCCATCTTTAAGTCGTGTTGCTTTGAACCATCCAAAGAAAAGAAATATATCTCCAATATCAACACCTTGATTTTGTAGATGCCTTTGAGGATTTCCAGTCTGACCGAATAATCCTTTCCAATTTGTCTCTCTCTTTAAGGCATCACATCTAATATCTGGGTCAAGATGGCAAGTATAATTCTCTTTGATTTTTGTCTTTGGTTTGAGTTCCTTGATTATCTGATAGTAAGATTTATCCTCATAATACAAATCCGTAAAACGCATCGTATCATCTTTTGATGGAATAGGAAGCGACAGTAGAGTTCCATCGGGCAATATCGGGCTTGGTTGTCCCCCATAACGTGAATCAAATCCTTTTCGACTCAATATAATTTTCATCTTCTTTCCAACCACAAGTATCTTCTTTGAACCATTTGTGAGGATGAGCATATATACCTGGTTGATAGTTACTTTGGATGTATTCAATGAATCGTTTCACTTTTTGAATATCGTGGGTTCTGACACCATGGGGAGTTTGCCCTTTTGGGGTTTTTGGCTTTAAATTCAACGATAAAACCAACGGCTCAGAACCAAAATAATAGAATTCTTCAGAAACCAACACATTGAAACTACTTAAATCTCGTTTAATATTATGTTTTTTGTGATACTTGTTCTTCATCTGTTTGAAATCATCAGGAGTCTTGGGATTCGTAACCTTTGGTTTATAGATGTTATCTCCAATCGCTTCTAAAACATTTTTAGACTCAGAATTAGGCACTCTAGATTTGTATTTAGGGTTATGCCAATATTCAACATAATCAACTTTATCCGTAACCCTCATCAGATAAACAAGTCGTTCATTCCCAACAGAATCACCATTAAGCTCGTTAGAAGTAAAACCAGCTATCCAATCTCCTAGTCTCTTACTATTTCTTATCATTGGCTTGCAGGTTGCAAGGGTCAACATTCCTCCAAAAGGACATGGAGCAAAACCTGAATCATCGGTCATCTTGTAGCTGAACAATCTTATTTCATCCATTTCAATTAACCCCTTCTATATATACTGACTATTGAAAACAGAATTTAAAATCACTTCCTTGAATTCATATGATATCAACGGGTTCAAAAATAGGATAATGTAATAATATTTATTAGCTTGTTGGCCATATTATATTGAAAAGAGCATGAAAAAAGACAAGAAAAACAAAAAGAAGGGCAAAAAAACCGCTGAAGAAATTAAAAAGGAAGAAGAACTTGAAGCATTCTGGCTTTCTGAAAAAACCGAGATGTCACATTTTCTTTAATAAACAACAGAAAACCATACGAATAAGGAGATAGCTATGTCTTTAGAGGAGTTTCCACGTTTTGAATATATCTGGACAAGAATGAAAGAAATAGCTTCTGAACCGGGAAGACATTTCAAAACTATTGGAGGACGAACCTCATTTACAACTCAAGTCTATTCAAATAGAATTGAAATAGACTCTCTATCAGCAAAGACCCTTCACCATATAACCCAAGATTCCGCTTTTGCAAACTATCAGATTTTTATCAAACTTCCAAAAGAAGAAAGATATAACACATCCAATTACACCCAGACATGGGACAAGGTCTATGTACTACCATTCTTTAGAGAAATATTGAAAAAAGAAATCAAAGAGTAGAGACTCTATTTATTTCGTTTGATTTTTAGATAATGGTACTCATCAATTTTTTTGGCGATTGGTATAGTTGCTTTGAAGCCTTTCTCTAATTTTTCTTCCTTAATGATTCTACGTACACCATATAAAAATTTCAAATAGTTCTCAGATGTTTCACCATTTCTAATACCTTTAATCCATTTTCTCCTCAATACTTTTCGTATCTCTGTATCCCACATCACAAAAAGCTCCCAATTAAGAAGACTCAATGCTTTTGCAGCTCCGGTCTGCCCTAACTCCTTTTTGAATCGTTTGTATAGTTTTTTTATATGTTTTTCATCATCTTCTGAAAAATTCATTATCGTCTTATTTTTTAAGTATTCTAACTCCATTGTTGATTGTTTCAATAATGTACGAATCTGTTTTTTTGTTAAGCTTTTTGTTATTCTCGAAGCAAAATTCCAGCAATACAATAAAAGGAGTATTGCATTTACTGTCTCTTCCTGTACATGCCAATTTTTACTATTTTTTCTTTTAGATTCTTCGATTAATTCTCTAGAAATATCATAACAAAAAGCTCGTGGTTCTTCAACAAAAAAATCCTTTTTATTCTTGTTAAAATCTTCATATCCATTAAATATTTCTTCTTTCATTCTTTCAAACCCCTTATCTATTGACGTTTAAGAGATTTATGTTTTAAAGCCTTCCTAATAATTATTTTATTGCAAATTACTCTTATTATCTGCATGAATCCCCATAAGAATCTTCTGCCATCATTTTATTTTATACATGAACTAAAATTTTAATAATTATTGAATAATGTCTTGCGGTTAAAAATTATTTTAATCTGATAGTATTTCATTTTTGATTTCACTAATCAATTCTCTAATCTCCTCTACAAATAATGTAATTTTGAATTCATTTCCTCTATATTTATCCTCAAAAGTTAAAGCAATTATTGTATTTTCTTCATCTACAGTTTCTGAAAGTCCTTTGTGAGCTATAGAATTTCTTAGATGACGAAGAAAAGCCTTGCTGTTATGTTTGTCAGTATATGTCCAAATTTCGATTTTTCCCTTTACCTTATCGTAAAAATTATCGCCAATTTTTCTCCGGTCTTCATTCACGAATACAATTAGCCCCAAAAATGAGTTGACTAATTGAGTGACTTCATATGGATAGTTCTTATTATCATGTCTATTTAACTGATAATAACAATCCAAATTATAAATTGTTCTTTGAAAAAATGTTTTTACAAAATCTTCTCCGTGACCTACCATTTATACCAAATTTTGTGATAGTTTAATAACAAATAAGGATTTTCATTATAGAAAGAAAAAAGAAGGATTTTAGAATGATACCTTTCGCCAAAAATATCGTTGAAAAAAACACCGAATTTCTTCGAGAAGGATGGACCGTCATAACCCCTAGACCACTAGCCCATATTTTTGTTTGTAGTACTGTTGTGGATACATAAGCTGTTTATATGTTTTCAGGTGGATTTCTCTTGCTTTTTTTCTTTGTTTTTAAAATAAGAATACTTTTAAAGTGTTGGTGTTTAAAAAAAACAGTAAAATATTTGTGTGTAGGTGGTGAAAAACAACTATGATTAAAGCTGTATGGAACAATACTATTCTTGCTGAAGCTGAAAAAGCTGTTCATGTTGAAGGAAATGCGTATTTTCCTCCTGATTCAGTTCATTTTGAATTTTTAAAAAAGACTGAGACTCATACGGAGTGTCCATGGAAGGGACTTGCTTCGTATTATGATGTTGTGGTTGGAGAAAAAATAAATCATGATGCAGCCTGGGTGTATGAAGAGCCCAAGCCAAAAGCAGCGCGCATCAAAGGACATATTGCGTTTTGGAAAGGCGTTGAAGTCATTAGAGAATAAGACTTTTCCATCAAATTTTTTTGATTTGTAAAGCCTTAAATAAGAGAAAGATTGTTTTTGGCTTCTACCTATATGGATAAATTATACGTGAGGAGAGAGAAATGAATGAAACAGCAATAGTAGGAATTGCAGTTGTAGCTTTAGTGCTTTCAGTTGGAGCACTTGGAGCAGCAGTTTTAATGAACCCTGAGTCGAGTATCGGTGCAGGAAGTATTGATACTGATCATCTAGCTGATGATGCCGTTACCAGCAGCAAAGTACTTGATGGCACACTTACTGATGATGATATCAGCACAGATGGTCTTTCAAATATTGCAGATGATGCGATAGGATCAGATCATATTGGTGCTGCACAGATACTGCTTTCTCATCTTAGCTCAGAAGTTCTTGCAGAGATGAGTGGCGTAGTAGATCTTCTTAACAACTCAATTACTGGCGATAAGATTGCTGATGGCACGATTACTGGAGCTGATCTTGCACTTAATCTTATCAATTCTGCAAGTATTATTGATTTATCGGTACAAAGCAGTGATCTTGCAGATGATGCAGTAACAAATGCAAAGATAGCTGATGATGCGGTTACTTCCGAAAAAATAGATGATGAGACAATTACTGCTGATGATGTGTTAGACCACAGCCAAGTCATCAGTATAGCAGCATGTGCTCTTAATCACGATATTGATGGATCTGTTATTCAAGCTACTTCAGAAGGACTGCTTTGGCAACATGACTATGCACAAGCAGCCTATGTGATGATGCAAAAACCCTACAACTGGGATGAAGAAAGTGATGTAACACTTAGTCTTTATTTTAAATCAAACACCTCTACCAGTGGTGATGTAAAATTCTTTATTCGTCCCAAAGGATATAGCATGGATGAGCTTGTTATCGATCCTTCATCGATAAGTGATGATCCCGTCACCGTTACTGCTGCAAATCATCTCTACAAACAAACAATTGAGATACCGGCATCACGATTTGGATCAGGAGAATTTTGGACAATCTCCATACAACGAGAAGGTATGGGATCAACCTATACAGATGATGTGACGCTGATGAGTGTGTCACTTGAGTATACTGCTACGTGGTAAGAGTAATACTTATGTTTCTTTCGTAAATGATAGGACTTATCCTATCATTTACTGTCTTTTTTTGTTCTCCTGATGAAAGGTTTTTAACAATACTTTAACTCTACATTTTAAAAAAATAGAAAAAATCAAAAAAATGTAGAACTAAACAATGAGGATACCATGAATCCTGCCCCAAGAATACAACTCATCAAAGCAGACATCACCACCCTACAAGTAGATGCAATCGTTAATGCAGCAAATCAAACACTACTTGGAGGCGGAGGAGTCGACGGAGCAATACACAGAGCAGCAGGACCACAACTCCTCAACGAATGCAAAAACTTACCAGAAATACGATCCAACGTTCGCTGCCCAACAGGAGAAGCAAAAATCACCAAAGCCTACAACCTTCCCGCAACCTATGTCATACACACTGTTGGACCCGTATGGCACGGAGGAACACACAACGAAGAAAGCTTGCTTAAAAACTGCTACATCAACAGCCTCAAACTTGCAACAGAGAACAACATCAAGACAATCGCCTTTCCCAGCATCAGCACCGGCGTCTACCACTACCCATTCAAAACAGCTGCAACACTAGCTTACCATACTATACAAGACTACCTAGAAAACCATCAATCCCCAGAGACAGTGATACTTGTCACGCATTCACAACAAGACTACAACGACTACCAAGAAATCATCAAAACACAAGACTAAAAAAAAGAAAAAAGAGTAGCGCCCAAAAAAAGGCGCACGTATTTTTACAACTACAATATGCTAATCAAATTGGCAAATGCAGGAAAACGCTGCATCAGACAACTCAACCATTCAAATAACAATCCAAGAACAGGATGGTCAGGAACATATGGCATTGATACCACTAGAGTTGCCCAGTCGCTTTCGGCATCCCAGATATCTACTGCTTTTGCCTGAATGGAGAAGTCATCTTTTTCATCCCAAGTATGCGAGACTTGCAACACTTCACCTGAGCTAACAACTGCAGATTCCACTTCAGAGCCATCGCCCCAGTCGATCATGAAATACACGTCATTGCCCTCAGAGTCAACTGCACTGAAATTATAGGTGTACTCAACACCGGATTTTCCTTCAGCAGGACCAGTGATACTTGGAGCAGCTGGAGCAGAATTCTCATAGATAGTAACAGTTGTTGTATCAATATCGTTTAGACCAGTTCCATCCTCAACATAGAGTGTTACCTCATAGGTACCAACAGAAGCATACACATGACTTGGATTCTGCAGAGTAGAAGTCTGCCCATCTCCAAAGTCCCAGCTCCACGTAAGTGAACCAGTGCCGCCTTCAGCAGATCCAGAGAACTCAACTGCTACATCAGGAATTCCCTCATAAGGGCCACCAGCATCAGCAAGAAGAGAGCCGGATGGAAGAACCACAACAATAGTCTGGTCAGATTCTTCATTATCATAGCGGTCACGAACATCAAGAGTCACCGTATACTGACCTTCATCAGCATACACATGCGTTGGATTCTGATCAGAAGACGTTTCTCCATCACCAAAGTTCCAGCTCCAATAATATGGTTCAGCACCACCAGTGGCACTGCCAGATAACTCAAGAGTCTGACCTTCAATGACTTCATAAGGGCCGCCAGCATCAGCAACAAGCGGGTCAACAATTACAAACGTACGAGCAGGACTCCACTCAGAATTATCCCAAGCATCACGTACACGGACTTTCACATAATACTCGCCGACCTCATCCCAAATATGAGCAGCACGATAGTTTTCACTCCAATCACTCAATTCACCATCGCCCCAATCAAACTGATACTCAATTGGGTCGCCATCAGGATCAGAAGATGCACCAGAAAATACATAGGAATCACCAACAACACCACCATCAGGGCCAGCAGGCTTTGGAGGAGTTGCAGGAGGACGATTGCCCATGTCAACAGAAAGAGCCGTTGACCAACCACTCTCAGCACCATATATGTCGCGAGCCTGAGCTTTCACCTCGTAGGTTCCAGGAAGAGCCCAAGCATACGAAGCAGACGTGTCAGCATCCCAAGCACTGATGTTACCATCTCCCCAATCAAAGCGATACTCAACATCGTCGCCATCAGGATCAGTCACTGGATTTGTTGAATACGCATATTGACTTGCATGAATACCACTAGTCTGACCAGTTGGAGCATCAGGAGTTGCTGGAGGATCATCGATTACTTCAAAAGTACTGACAGCAGACCAATCGCTCTCGCCATCAAAGGTATCTTTTGCTTTGACTTTTACATCATGCATACCTGCAGTAAACCACGCATGATCAGCAGAGACAGGATCACCAGATGAATATGGACCAAGCCATCCAGAATCACTACCATCTCCCCAATCAAAGAGATAATATACATCATCGCTTTCAGGATCAGTAGTAGAACTTGAAAAAGAATACACTGACTCAGGAATACCATCAGATGGGCCAGAGGGTGCAGAAGGAGTTGCTGGAGGATCATTTACGATAAGTGTTGGAGTAATTGCTTTTGACTCATCAACCTCACCAGAACCACCGCCGCCATCAAAGACTGCAATCATAATCTTGGTGTTAGATTGTACAAGATCTGAAAAACCACTGCTACCATCCCAAGTTGTTGACAACGATAGGGTATCACCAGCAGGAATAGTAATCGCCTGATTAAAGGCAAAACCACCTATCATAGCATGATGGTATGGAACACCATTGTTTGTGTCCCAACGAGAAATCTTCTCTGTTACGTATCCACGGATGTATCCAGAATACTCACTTGCCTCATTGTTTGTGATATCACAATCGATATCGATGAGATACTGAGAAGGCTGAAGACAGGATGCAGAAACAGAGATGTCAATATCTGCAACAGTTCTTGCTCCACAGGTATTGATTGTAGAAGTATAGGTTCCAGTTGATTGTGCACCGAGAAGATGAGTGTATCCACCATCAAAATAATAATCTGGTATACTTGAAACACCAAGTTGAGTACTACGAGAATATGCAACCGAATTCATATCACCGACCAAAGCTACATACTCAAAGTCATATCCGCCGCCAGCATAGATATTTGCCATAGTTTCAGCTGCTGTGGCACAAGGAGGACACCAGGTTTGTGTTCCTGCTTCCATAAAAACAGTATGAGTATATCTGTCTTGTTTTGATTGATTATCATCTGCATACACAGTGGATACCATCGATGAGAGTATCAACACTGCAATTATACCAATAGATAAAGCTATTTTCTTCATGGTTTTTCCCCAGAATCATTAACGTTTGTTAATAGTATTATAACTTGAACATATATAAATATGACCCAAGAATCACAAAAATGTGCCGAAAAAAATTAAGACAAAAAAAGAAGTGCCAAAACAAAGGGCGTAAAAAACCGCTTCTAAGCCAAGACTAAATCCCAAAGACAGCCAAAATCTGGATAGTTCTCAAAAAGACACCAAAACAAATCCAAAAGCCGCTCAAAAACGGGGCTATTAGAAGAATACGGCATGCTCACCACAAGACTTGCCCAGTCACTTTCAGCATCCCAGATATCTACTGCTTTAGCCTGAATCGTGAAATCGCTTTCCTCAGACCAACTATGAGAGATCTGCACCACTTGCCCAGAAGAAACAACAGCAGATTCCACTTCAGAGCCATCGCCCCAATCGATGACGAAATACACGTCATCTCCATCAGGATCGATTGCACTGAGATTATAGGTGTATTCAACACCAAACTTACCTTGCGCAGGACCAGATACCGTAGGCCTGTTTGGAGCAGCATTCTCATTAATCATAACACTAGAAAGATCCGACCACCCACTCTGCTCACCAAGAGAATCCTTTGCTTTTACCTTAAGGCTGTACTGACCAGCATCACTCCAAATGTGACTGCCACTAGCGCTCTGCCCACTACTAAACGGACCAAGCCAACCAGAATCAGAGCCATCGCCCCAATCAAAGAGATAATAGATATCATTTCCATCCTCATCAACAGACGAGGAAGAAAACTCAATTGAAGATTGCACGTAGCCTTCACTTGGCCCCTGCGGAGCAGAAGGAATTGCAGGAGCATGATTTGAAGTAATCTGGGGGGTTATCGATTCAGACTCATCAACAAGCCCAACTGCTCCGCCCGCGTCATAGATTGCAACCATCACCAAAGTATTTGAAGGACTCAAATCCCCAACACCATAGAAATCTGCATCCCACTCAGTAGAAAATGATTTCGTCTGACCAGCAGCAATGATGATTTCTTCATCAAAAGCAAAATCACCAATCATTGCATGAGTATACTTTTCACCAGACGACGTCGACCATCTCGAAACTTTTTCAGTTACAAAACCACGAAGATAGCCAGAATAAGCACTTGCCTCATTGTTTGTCACATCAAGGCGGATAGTAAAAAGGGACTGCTCTTCTTCAAAATAAGAAACAACAAGAGAGATATCAATATCTGCAACACTTCTTTGACCCGCCTCATCTAAGGTCGTCGTATGGCCCTCAGGAAGATTACTGCTGCCGACATAATTATCAAAACCACCATCAAAATAATAATCAGGAACAGAAAAAACACCAAGCTCATCAGCACGAACTGCTGCATAATCATTCTTATCAGTTACAAGAGCAACATACTCAAAATCATACTCACCTGATGCATAAAGACTCTTCATCTCAGATGCTGCATTAGCACAAGGACCACAAAAACTTGCCGTTCCGGCTTCTACAAACACCTTATGAGAATACGAATCTGATTTTGAGCTGTCAATTGCCATAACAGATGAGCCTAGAGCTGAACAAACAAATAAAAAAACGATTGTAAGACTGATATATCTCTTCATGATTTTTCCCCAAGTTAACTATCGTTAATAGCCTTGATTTCACCATATATAAATCTGTCTAATGCCTAAAGAAAAACAAACCAAAAAAAGAAAAAACAAAAAGCAAGAAAAAAAATTACTTGCCCTTGTTGTTATTTGCACGAATGCTTGGACGAACCTTCTCAGCACCCTTGCCCTTATACATCAAACCACGGCCCTTCTGACCAGCACTCGTCTTACCACGAAGCACACGGTTCTTCGAAGGAACAGCAGAAATCCAATTAATCTTAGGATCATTGACAATTGCAGGATGAGCAGGATCAACCAAAATCACTTCATAGAAATGATGCTTACCGTCCTCACCAACCCAATAGGAATTTAATACCTCAAGATTAGGAAAACGTTTTGCCGTACGCTCTTCTGCCATACGCTGTACACTCTTTGCAGCAGTAATCTTTTTCATACCTTTTGAAGAAGGCTTACGACCGCCCTTGATCTGACGGCGGCGTAGACTACCACGACGCACACGAGTACGCACCACAACATAGCCCTGTTTTGCCTTATAGCCCAAACTGCGAGCCCTATCAATACGAAGTGGACGCTCGACACGTAAAAAGTTCTCTTCACGACGCCACTGAATCAACCGGTTTTTCTGAGCTGACTGATATGAAGTGTCTGGTTTCTTCCAGACATCGCCGACATGGTCATACATGCTCTTAGACATTTTTGTACACCTGTAAATCTTACTATATAGGAGCACTGGAAAAGAAGTCCCTCTTTAAAACCTTTTGGTCAGAGAATCCGACTTTACTGCCACTCCAGGTAGAGACAGGCATACAACACCGCTTTTTATCCTTTACGCCCGATGAAAGCAAAAAACAGTGCAGAGTAAGCATTTATAAGCAATGCTTTAATTCCCAAGCCCACATGAGCATACAAGAGGCAAAAACCATGAAAAACCAAGACTACAAAATCAAAGACCTTGGCCTATCAGACTTTGGACGAAAAGAAATAGAGATCGCAGAACACGAAATGCCAGGACTCATGGCCTGCAGAAAAAAATACGGCGAAAAACAACCACTCAAAGGCGCTCGCATCATGGGAAGCCTGCACATGACCATTCAAACAGCAGTCTTAATCGAAACACTCAAAGAACTTGGAGCAGACATACGCTGGGCATCCTGTAACATCTTCTCGACCCAAGACCATGCCGCAGCAGCCATCGTAGAAGCTGGAATCCCTGTCTATGCCTGGAAAGGGGAGACACTTAAAGAATACTGGTGGTGTGCAGAAAAAGCACTTGACTTTGGAGAAGGAACTGGGCCACATCTTCTCGTCGACGACGGAGGAGATGCAACGCTTATGATCCACAAAGGCTACGAAATCGAAGAGCATCCAGAACTGCTAGATAAAGACTACAGCAAAGAGCCCGAAGACTTCCGAGAACTCATGGCATGCCTCAAAGAAGTCTACAACAAAGATCCCACACGCTGGCATCGAACCGTAGAATCCCTCAAAGGAGTCAGCGAAGAAACAACAACAGGAGTACACCGACTGTATCATCTCAACAAAGCAGGCGAACTGCTTATGCCGGCCTTTAACGTCAACGACAGTGTCACCAAAAGCAAATTTGATAACCTCTACGGCTGCAGAGAAAGTCTTGCAGATGGAATAAAACGAGCAACCGATGTCATGGTTGCAGGAAAAACCGTTGTTGTCTGCGGATATGGAGATGTTGGAAAAGGATGTGCACAAAGCATGAGCGGCTTTGGAGCACGCGTGCTTATCACAGAAATCGACCCCATCTGTGCCTTGCAAGCAGCAATGGAAGGATACCAAGTCACAACACTTAACGAAGCACTTAAAGAAGCAAACATCTTTGTTACTGCAACAGGCAACTGCAACGTGATTACTGCTGAGCACATGGCACGAATGAAAGACCAAGCAATCGTCTGTAACATCGGACACTTTGACAACGAAATCGATGTCACTGGACTTGAAAACACAGAAGGAATCAAAAAAATCAACATCAAAGAACAAGTCGACAAATACATCTACCCAGACGGCCATGAAATCTTTCTTCTAGCTGAAGGACGCCTTGTCAACCTAGGTTGTGCCACAGGGCATCCAAGCTTTGTCATGAGCAACAGCTTCACCAACCAAACCCTTGCACAAATAGAGCTGTGGACAAAAGACTACGATATCGGTGTCTACATGCTACCAAAACACCTGGATGAAGAAGTCGCACGACTCCATCTTGGCAAACTCGGCGTCAAACTCGAAACACTCAGCCAAGAGCAAGCCGACTACATCGGAGTCCCCATCAAAGGACCCTACAAACCAGAGCACTACCGCTACTAAAAAACCCAAAAAAACCCAAATTTTTTGGGAGGATGAAAGCTATTACAACCATCACCCTCATTGGAACAGGGCATGTCTTTAATCTAGCTGAAGCATTAGAAGATGCTCTTGACAGAATATCGCCAGAAACAATCTGCGTTGAACTCGATGCCCAACGCTACCAAGCACTCATCACAAGAAAAACCAATCCACAAGCAGTAGAAAAAGCGAGAAAAAACGCACCCTACATCTACCGGCTCCTCGGAGACTTCCAGGACAATATGGCACAAGAATACGGAGTCAAAGCAGGCGATGAGATGCTTTCAGCAGTCACCTACGGTCAATCCAACCAAATACCCGTACACTTCATCGACAAAAACGCCCAGCACCTGTTTTCAAACATGCTCAAACAGATGAGCCTAAAAGAAAAAATCAGTCTCTTCTTCTCAGGATTTGCAGGCCTTTTTGTCAGCAAGAAAAAAGTTGAAGCAGAACTTTCAAACATTGATACCAACTTTGACTCTTACCTCGAACAGATCTCAGAAAAATATCCAACCATCAAAAGAGTGCTTATCGATGAGCGAAACGAACATATGGTCAATCATATCATGCGACTCAGTGAAAATCTTGACAGACTCGTAGCGGTTCTTGGAGATGGACACCTGCCAGGAATGCAAAAAATCTTAGAAGAAAAAACAGACCATACCATCGACACCATTCGACTCAAAGAACTAAGAGCCTACACACCAGCTCCAAAAGATGTCTCAACAGCCTCCTTTAGCATCAACTACCAAGACTACCAATAAAAAAATAAAAAAAGAGATGGGCAAAAAAATGCCTTACTTAATCTCTAGTTTTTTTGGCTTGCTTTCCGGCAGTGGATTTTGCTTTGGAATCTCAAGGCGCAGTACCCCTTCTTGCATTGTAGCAGAGGCACTGTCTGTCATCACTTCCTCTGGGAAGCGTAGACATCGGTGGAAAGATACCTCACTGCGTTCTCTGTGAAGCCAATTCTTAGAATCATCAGACTCCTCTTTGACATAATTGGCACTAATCTCAATGCCATCTCTTGTCAACTCTATCTCGATGTTTTCTTTTGGGATGCCAGGAAGCTCCACGGTCATCTCATATTTATCTCCAAGATCAGCAACATCCATTGCTGGAGTCCTCTGATTCCAAGCAGACTGCCTTGGACCTACCATTGGAAAGCCAAAATCCCCAAAGAAATGCGACCGAAAGTCATCAAACCAACGATCCATCTCGCTCCAAGGATCATAGCTTACCGCTCTGTTTTCAGGGCTGTAGTTTGCGGGCAGATTGGTTTTCTTGTTTTTCTTTATCATATCTTCATCTACCTCCATATCTCGTTTTTTTCACAATTTGCTATAACAGAACTTCTATAAAAAGTTTACTATTAACTTGAAAAGCATACAACACCTAACCAACAGAAGAAAAAAGCAAAAAACTATCCACCAATTACCAAAAACACCAACTAAACCCACATAAGAGTTGAGGTACTGTCACTTTTCACGTGATACAAACCTTCATTTTTGTGTGTAACTTTTCGAGGGATTCCGTTTCTAAAGTCTTTCTATCAAAAGTAATGAATCGTCTTCTTCAGTTGCTTCTCTTAGAATATATTTAACATTAATTCTTCTTGTTTTACCCCCTTCAATCCATCTAACTTTAACATATCTTCTGTCTTTGAAAGGTTTCTTTATGGATTCTACAAACGTTTTGTCTTTACTATAATTTTCATCGATGACATACAGTTTTCCAATTTCAATATCCTCAAATCTCATTAGATTCCCTACATTTACTCATCACAGTCTATAGGGTCAAGACGAATCAGCTTAACACGACAATTCACCCACTGCACAGGAACATA
>Ga0207831_100220_pt1 | contig 26833 bp, 24 predicted proteins | sample TtanPargueraPR_7_FD_187741 | JGI IMG/M metagenome (GOLD analysis project Ga0207831, IMG submission 187741) | Aerobic enrichment media microbial communities from Bioluminiscent Bay, La Parguera, Puerto Rico - Tt and M1 (2) (SPAdes) | ecosystem: Environmental > Aquatic > Marine > Unclassified ...
GAAGGAGTGGAAAAGGTCGTTCGGACCGATGATGGAGCCGGTGGGATGGAATCCGTAGCGGTCCTGCTGCCAGACGAGAAACAGCGTGCTGCCGCGTATCCACTCCCAGCGAAGGACCACGTTGCTGCGGAAACTCAGCACATTGAAATCGGGATCGGGGAAGGAAAACTCTTCGTCGTCCTGTGTGACGGTGTAGAGTCCGGTCGCGGGATCATACGCGATGTCACCGCCTTCCTCCGTGCCGTATATCCGCAGATCCATGCTGCGCGGCGCGGGAAGCTCCCCGAAAGCGACGTAATCACCGCTCGCCGCGAAGGGCTCTGCATATACCTCGAGCGTGAGATCCGGTGTGAAGGCATAATTCACGCGGAATTGCGCACTGAGTGTGCCGCGATCGATGGTCGAAAAGATATAGCGTTTACCGTAGGTCGCGGCCGGGCCGCCGGGGAGGGTCGCAAGGTACTGTCGTGTGCTCACGCTGCGCGTGTAGCTCGGATCGATGGAGAGGTCGAGACGCCCGCTGGCGCGGATCCTGATCGAGCCGCCGAAGGAATAATTCCACGCGTCCAGTTCGTCACGAAACGTCGATGCCCATGCGCTCCAGCGCGTGTCAGCAGCGTAGTTGCTGCTCATCGAATACGCCAGATTCCACCCGGCGCCGCTTCGCATCAGCGGTCCCCCGCGCGTGAGGTGATCGCTCAGCGCGCGCAGACCGTAATCGAAGGAGATCGTCGACGACCAGAAATTTTTCCATGTCGCGTTGAACGACAGCCCGAGATTCGTGTACTGTTTGATCCCCCCGAAATTCCAGCCGTTCGACCCCTCGAACTGGAAACGATAGTTGTGGAAAAGCGATCCCGGGATGTTCTCTCGATACTGAACCCAGCCGCGCGCATCGAGATCGTCGGCAGCCTGCAGCAGCCCGGCGTCGTTGATTTCGAATTCCGGCGATTCGGCCTGACCGGCAACGCCCCAGAGCCAGTGCCGGCCGCCGAGCTTGTCAAAGCTCAGTGACGCCGTGTATCCACTCAGTGAGGTGCGCGTCGGATCGAGTGAGATGTAATCCGCGTCGGGACGCTGGAAAAAATGTGCGCTGCTGCGCTGGATACGCTCGATCGCCTCGGCGGAACCGCGTACATGGCTGAACCCCGCGAAGCCCTCGAGCTCATAGGTCCCGCGATCGAAGCGAAGCTTCCAGTCGGCTCCGCCGCTGAATGCCTGCCTGGTCAGTGCGGCTTCGGACATCCCGCCGCGGAGATCACGCTGCACGCCGGTGAGCATCAATCCCACGGTGGACGCGTTTTCACCGATCTCCTGCTGCACACGCACCACGCTGAATCCCGTCAGCGGTTCGATTTCCTCCTCGCCGCGTTCCCTCGTAACCGGATCATAGGTGGCTGCGTATTCGCGCTCGGTCACCGCGGTCAGCGCGGCGATGGAAAGACCGGAGGCCAGCCGGCCGGTGAGCTTGCCCGCGCCGAGAATGGTGGTGTTCGATGGTGAATCGAAATACTGTGTGCTCGGCTGCAGCCGGGGGGGTGCACCGATGCGGCGCGAGTAGAAATAATCCGGTCCCTCGCCCTCGAGCAGCTGCGAGCCCTCGATGAAAAACGGCCGGCGCTCGCTGTAGAAGGTTTCATAGGCGGAGAGATTGACCTCGGCGGGATCCGCCTCGACCTGCCCGAAGTCGGGATTGATCGTCGCGTCGAGCGTGAGATTCGGTCCGAGGCCCATCTTGAGGTCCACGCCCGCATTGCCGCTCCACTCGGTTTCTTCCTCGAAGGGATTACTGACATTCTGCACCCGGCTGCTGGTCACGTCGAACGCGGCATACGGAGTGATTTCCAGACGGGAGCTTGGCGATATATCCCTGATGCCCTCGAGATCCCCGAAACGCGAAGACCAGCCGGTTTCGTCCTTGGGGATGAGCACCCAGTACGTGTCCTCGTTCCGCGAGGGGATGTACCGGTTGATGTTGACACCCCACGTCTGGATATCCTGCTCATTGAAACGCAGCTGCGAAAAGGGGATGCGCATCTCCGCCGTCCACGCGCTGTCGCCGCGATGAACACGCGCCTCCCAGACCGGATCGAAGGAATAATCGCGGTCGTGCTCTTCATCCTCGGAATGGTAATAGTCGAAACGCACGCCGTCGGCCGTCACGCCGTAGGTGTAGGCGGTGCGGTTGTCGTTGTATGTGTCGAGCGAAATGATGATGCGCGCGGAGTTGCCGGTATTGTCGCGGCGGCTCATGGTGGACTGGATTTCCGCGGGATCATCGACGAACATCGTGGCGCCGATGTACAGCGCCCGGGCGTCGTAGCAGAAGCGGATTTCCGTCTCCAGCGTGGCGGGAATGCCTTCGTTCGGTTCGCGCTGACGGAAGCCTGTCGCGGGACGCGCACGCTGCCAGCACCGTTCATCGAGCATGCCGTCAACGTGGGGGGCTTCGTCAGCAATGCGTTCCGCACGCACCGCGGGAGGATTCCGATCTCCCTCGAATCCCGACTGCGCCGCCGCGCTGAGCGGAAGGAGCAGGAAGTAAATGCATGCACGGATGCATCCCGGTCGTATATACTGTGCGCGTTTCCTCATTCCGGACGGAGTGAAATCGGCGATACCCCTTGGCCTTGTTCAGAGCTGTGTCAATCAGCAGTTGTCCGCCATAACGGCCGGACGGCGAAATCTGACCAAATATACAATTTTTGGGATACAGAATCCTCATTTTCCGGCATTATTTCGTCAACGTGTCGGAACATGACATTTCAGCCGGGTTTATCTCCCGGACATTACTCCCGAAGGATGATGAAACTGCGCGGACCCGGCGGGTTGTGCGCAATGCCGGGATTCAGTAACATTGATTCAACCGCTTCGTCACAGATGCATTGTTCGATATGGAGCAGGATTCCACACAGCGACAACCCGTATCCTGTCTTGTCGTCGGGGCAGGAATCGCGGGATTGATGGCCGCGCGCGAACTGCAGCGTCAGGGCGTTTCCGTCACCGTGCTCGACAAGGGACGCGGGGTCGGCGGTCGCATGGCCACGCGGCGCTTCGGCGGCGGCGTCTTTGATCACGGCACACAGTACTTCGCGCCGTCGAGTCCCTGGTTTCAGAGCCGCATCACCGAGTGGGTGCATGACGGCTTTGCGCGGGAATGGTTTCGCGTGCGCGCCTATGAACTGGATCCCCGTTTCATTTCCGCCGCACGCTTCTGCGGCTGCCCCACCATGACCGCTGTTCCAAAGCAGATCGCCGATGGTATCGAAGTGCACACCTCCGCACGGGTGACACATCTGCAGCGGCAGGATGATATCTGGGATATCGGTACAGAGGATGGTACGACATACCGCGCGCTGAGCTGCATTCTCACTCCCCCCGTACCGCAGACACTCGACCTGCTCGACAGTTCGCACTACGCGGTCGGCGCCGATGAGCGGGCGGTGCTCGAGAAGCTGGAATACGAGGCCTGTCACGCGGTGCTGGCGGTGTGCGATGGCATCCCGAAGCTTCCGGAAAACGGCGTACTGGAGTTCGAGCGTGGGAATCTGCGCCGCATCATGGACAATACGCGCAAGGGCATTTCTCCCGACGTGCAGGCGGTCACGATTCATTCGATGGGGGATTTCAGCGCGGCGCACATCGATGACGATCCCGAGGATGTCGCCCGCATGATGATCGAGGAGGCGCAGCCGATCATTGAAGTGCAGGTCCGCGAATTCCAGGTGCACCGCTGGCGCTACAGCCAGATCGTCGAACCGCACGGCCGCCCCACGCTGCTGCTGGGCGAGGCTCCTCCGCTCGCGATCGCCGGCGACGCCTTCGGCGCGAACGGGGTGGAAGGCGCCGCCCGCTCGGGCATGGAGGCCGCCCGCCGTATCATGCGCGCGCTGGCGTAACGCCACGTGTGAGCGTGGGGGTGATGCGGGCAGGCACACCACCACACCCTCACGGGTGTGGCTATCGCATCCTGCTCATGCTCCATATTCTTGACATTCATCCCCCCGCTGGGTATTCTGTGAATCCCGTACTGATCACAGAAGACGCAGCGCCATGAGTGACCATCCCATCACCGATTTCATTCTCCATCATTACCGTCATTTCAACGCCGCTTCGCTGGTCGATGCCGCGAAAGGATACGAGAAGCTTCTCGGCGAGGGCGGCGGGATGTTCGTCACGCTCGCCGGCGCGATGAGCACCGCGGAGCTGGGTCTCTCACTCGCCGAGATGATCCGGCAGGACAAGGTGCATGCCATTACCTGCACCGGCGCGAATCTCGAGGAGGATGTCTTCAATCTCGTCGCGCATGATTATTACGAGCGCGTGCCGCAGTACCGCGATCTGACGCCGCAGATGGAGCAGGAGCTGCTCGACCGCCACATGAACCGCGTGACCGACACCTGCATTCCCGAGGAGGAGGCCATGCGCCGCATCGAGCATGCCATCCTCGAGCTGTGGAAAGAAGCCGACGGGAAGGGCGAGGCGCTGTTTCCCCATGAATTCTTCTACCGTCTGCTGCGCGAGGACCGTCTGCGCGAGCATTACATGATCGATCCGAAAAACAGCTGGCTCATGGCGGCCGCCGAGAAGGATCTGCCGATATTCGTGCCCGGCTGGGAGGATTCGACGCTCGGCAACATCTATGCCGCGCACTGCATCGAGGGTGACATACGGAACGTGCACACCGTGCGCGGGGGCATCGAGTACATGATGAAGCTGGCGGAATGGTACACCGCCTTCACCGCCGAGCGGCCGCTGGGCTTTTTCCAGATCGGCGGCGGCATCGCGGGTGACTTCCCGATCTGCGTCGTGCCGATGCTGCATCAGGATCTGCGCCGCACGAGTGTGCCGCTCTGGGCATATTTCTGTCAGATCAGCGATTCCACCACGAGTTACGGCTCCTACTCGGGCGCCGTGCCCAACGAGAAAATCACCTGGGGCAAGCTCGGTGTGGATACGCCGAAGTACATCATCGAATCGGACGCCTCCATCGTGGCGCCGCTCATCTTCGCGTATATCCTCGGCTGGTAGCCGTTGGCTTTTGGCTGTGAGCAGTGAGCGATGGGCTGTGAGCCCACAGCCATCCACCGAACGCGATAATTCATGTACAAAGTGTTTCATGCACAGAGGATATCCCCAATGATCGATTCCTACACCCGCCAGATCGGAGATCTCGAAATCCAGGTGCTTCCCGGACAGTGCATCGGCTCGAGTGCCTGCGTGCACACCGCCCCGGATGTGTTCCAGCTCAACGATCAGAACATCTCGGAGCCGACGTCCGACGGCAGCGACAGCGAAGAGAACATTCTGCTCGCCGCGCAGGCCTGTCCGACCGCTGCCATCGTCATCCGGAAAAAGGGGAAGCAGGTCTGGCCGGAGTGAGCCGCGGACCCGTATCCGCCTTGTTTCGCATCAAGATTTCGAGTATTTTTGTCCTAAATATACTCCCCGCCGATTGTGCCGGGAATGCCACTCTTGCAGAAGTGACGAAGAAAGCAGCACCTATGGCTCCCGCCTGTTGTATCAAAACCAATTCGAAGCATAGACGCCCCCCGCAGACCGTGATCAGCGGGCGGCATGACCACGCAGAAACATATTCAACACATTTCATTCAGGAGTAGATGTATGGCCAAGATCCGCGGTGACATCAAGGTCGACATAGAGAAGTGCAAGGGATGCGAACTCTGTGTTGTCTCCTGTCCGCAGAATGCACTTGCGCTCTCCGACGGCATCAACAAACAGGGATATCATTACGCAGTTCTGATCGAAGACGTATGCACAGGGTGCACCAATTGCTCCCTGGTCTGTCCGGATGCCGTCATAACCGTGTACCGCGAGGACCGCAAAACCGGCAAGAAAAAGCCCGTGGCGGAACTGCGCAACGTGACCGGAGACATCAAAATCGAGGTTGGCGCAGAGGAAGAGGAAGGGAACTGATCCGCCGCCGCACCTCTCAGCACGTACGTATTCATTTGAGCATATCCGACCAAAGGAGTTTTCCGTATGGGTGAATTACGACTCATGAAAGGCAACGAAGCGCTTGCCGAGGCGGCGATCCGTGCCGGGATGGATGCCTATTTCGGCTATCCCATTACGCCGCAATCCGAAGTACTGGAGTACCTGACACGGGAGGCCTACAAACGCACGCAGTGCACCATTCTGCAGGCGGAAAGCGAAATCGCCTCCATTAACATGATTTACGGCGCATCCGGCGCGGGAGCGCGCGTCATGACATCCTCCTCCAGCCCGGGCATCAGCCTCATGCAGGAGGGGATTTCCTATATCGCCGGCGCCGAGCTGCCCTGCCTGCTGGTGAACATCAACCGCGGCGGCCCCGGACTCGGTACCATTCAGCCCTCGCAGGGCGACTATTTCCAGTCCGTCAAGGGCGGGGGACACGGTGATTACCGGCTTATCGTCCTCGCCCCGGCGACGGTGCAGGAAATGGCCGACTTCGTGCAGGACGGCTGGGAACTCGCCGAAAAATACCGCAATCCCGTCATGATTCTTTCCGACGGCGCCCTCGGCCAGATGATGGAAAAAGTCGAACTGCGCGAACAGATCGACCGCAGCAAACACGTCATCCCCGAGTGGGCGACGACCGGCAAGAAGAAAGACCGCGAGCGCAACTTCATCACCTCGCTGTTCATCCAGCCCGAGGAGATGGAACAGGTCAATCTGCAGCTGCAGGCGAAGTATAAAACGATCGTGGAGAATGAAATCCGCGTGCAGGAAGTGCAGACCGACGACGCCGACTTCGTGATCGTCGCATACGGCCTCTCCGCCCGTATCGGACGCAAGGTCATGGAGCTGCTTCGCGCCGACGGCATCAAGGTCGGACTGATCCGGCCGATCACGCTGTGGCCGTATCCCTACGAGACCGTCTCCAGGGCGGCCGAGCGCGTCAAGGGCTTCCTCAGTCTCGAACTCAACGCGGGACAGATGGTCGAGGACGTGCGTCTCGCAGTCAACGGACGTTGTCCGGTCGAGCATTACGGACGCATGGGCGGCATCATTCCCTCACCGGATGAAGTCGCGGACGTCATCAGGGAAATGTATTCGAAGATTCAATAATAGAAGCATCGTTGGAGTAGCAAATGCAGGAAATCGAACACCATTACGAAGACATGGACATCGTCTGCGAGCGTCCCACGGCGTTGCTTGACAAGCGCATGCACTACTGTCCCGGCTGCGGGCACGGTGTGGCGCATCGCATCATCATGGAAGCGGTCGAAGAACTTGGCATCCAGGAAAATACGATCGGCGTCGCTCCGGTCGGCTGCTCGGTCTTCGCCTATCACTACATGAACGTGGACATGCAGGAAGCGGCGCACGGGCGCGCCACGGCCGTGGCCACGGGCATCAAGCGCTGCCGGCCAGACAAGTACGTCTTCACCTATCAGGGCGACGGCGACCTCGCGGCCATCGGTACCGGCGAGACCATTCACACTGTAAACCGCGGTGAAAACGTGCTCATCGTCTTCATCAACAACGCCATTTACGGGATGACCGGCGGACAGATGGCGCCCACGACGCTGCTGGAGCAGAAGACCAGCACCACGCCATACGGACGCGAGGCGCCGTTCATGGGCAATCCGCTCAAGATCACTGAACTGCTCGCGCAGCTGCCGGGGGCGTTCTACGTCACGCGCCAGGCGGTCAACACGCCACTGCATGTGCGTCGTGCGAAAAAAGCGATCGTCAACGGTTTCAAGTGGCAGGCGCTCAACAAGGGCACCTGCTTCGTGGAAATCGTCTCAAACTGTCCGACGAACTGGGGCATGAAGCCCGTCGAGTCCAACAAGTGGCTCGAGGAGCACATGCTGCCGTTCTATCCGCTCGGCGACATGAAAGTACCGTCAAAGGAGGAGTTAGAGAATGGTTGAGGAAGTCATTTTTGCCGGATTCGGCGGACAGGGCGTGCTGTCGATGGGACAGGTGCTCGCATATTCCGGGATGATCGAAGACAGGGAAGTCTGCTGGATGCCGTCGTACGGTCCTGAAATGCGCGGCGGTACCGCAAACTGCATTGTCACGGTCAGCTCGTCGGAAATCAGCAGTCCGATCATCGGTACCTTCGACACCGTCGTCGCGCTGAACCAGCCCTCGCTCGACAAGTTCGAAAGCGCGGTCAAGCCCGGCGGCACGCTGATTTACGACAGCACCAATATCATCGATCCGCCGAAGCGCACCGATATCGACATCGTGCCGATTCCGGCCAGCGAGGAGGCGGTGAAACTGAAAAACACGAAAATCATGAACATGATCGTGCTCGGGGCGTTTCTCGCGAAGCGCAGCACCGTCAAGATCGACACCGTGCTCAAGGCGCTCAAGCAGGTGCTCCCCGAGCGGCATCATCACCTGATTCCGCTCAACGAGCAGGCCCTGCAGCGTGGCCAGGAACTCGCGAACGAGTCTGTTCCCGTTTCCTGATCCCTGTCGGCACGTACGGAACCGGAAGAGGCTGATTCGCTGTGCGGACAGCCTTTTCCCGTTTCTGGGCCTGTCTGTGTCGCTCCCCGGTATGATGCTGTCGCTCCCTGGGCAAGGTGTTCCCGCTCTCGGGATATGAGGTTGTCGCTCCCGGGTACAATTGTTGTCATTGACCGGTGCCGGATTCCTGTGTATTCTTACTGAAATTAGGATCTTTTCGCGCATTCCGCGCGTAACTTGTCTGTTTGCCGCGTGTTATTCCTGCATGAAGATGAAATACCTGTCGATAGTCATACTGATCGTTCTTGTCGCATCCCCGCTTGCCGCGCAGCAGGTCCGTTTCGATGCGCTCGAGAAGGATCTCGGCGATATCAAGCCGCTCGGAAGCGCGAGCGCGGAGTATGTCGTCTACAATGACGGTCCGGGCACGCTGCTTCTCGCCGATCCGAAACCCAGCTGCGGCTGCACGGCCACGATTCTGGACCGGCATGAGCTTGCGCCCGGCGACAGCGCCGTGATCGGCGTGCGCTTCCATGCGGCCCCGGGCATGATGGGTCCGATGAGCAAGACGATCGCGGTCCGCGCCCGGGAAAACGGAGGCGAACGGCATATCGGCACACTGCGGGTGCGTGTACGCATCGTCGGTTCGGTGATATATGAACCGGGGATGCTGCGGTTCGAATGCGTGATCGGCGACACCGCGACGCTCGAACTGACGCTGAAATCCAGGAGCGACCATCCCGCCCGCATCGAAAACCTCTCGGCATCACTGCTTGCGTATGTCGATACCACCGAGGGAAACACCTATCATGCGGAGACGGTACAAACCCGGCCGTTCACGGATTTCGATCTGCGCATTCTCGAGCAGGAAATCCCCCCCGGCGACTCAACGACAGTAATTCTCACCGTGCGTCCGCTTGCGAAAGGACAGATCAACGGCTCGCTGCGCATTCCCATTCCCGACGGCGAACTGCGCGTCCCTGTCGTCGGCGTCGTGCTCCGCACCAGAGCCCCCTGACAATCAACAACCAAAAACCGAACTCCCGGTTTTTCTGCTGAAGAAGAAATTTCGTAATTTTAATAAATCAGCCATTTGAATGGAGGTATCATAGAATGAAGATCGTGAAGATGTCGATCGCTGTGGTCCTGCTCTCGCTGCTCGCAGTATCCGCCGTACGCGCGCAGGATGCTCAGCAGTGTTTCAAGCTTGACGGCACCACGGATTACTACTTCGGCGAAATCGATCCGAACGAAACGGTCGAGCACACGTTCGTGTTCATCAACAACTGTTCGGAAACCGTTGAAATCAGCCAGGCCCGCGCAAGCTGCGGCTGTACGGCCGCCGTGCTTTCAGAGAAGTCCATTGCCCCCGGAGGCAAGGCGGAAATCCAGGTGAAATTCACACCCCCGCGCGGATCCCGCGGCAAGGTCACCAAGACGGTGAGTCTCTACCTGCAGGGCGATGACAAGCCGCATACCGTCATTCGTTTCTCCGCGAAGATCAAGACCGACTTCGAAGTGCATCCGGCATACATCCAGTTGCTCGGCGCCGAGGTCGGCAGGGAAATCTCCGGTTCGGTGAGCGTGAAGAACGTGACGGACAAGGAACTGACCTTCTCTGACGTTTCGATCAACATGACCACCTACGCCGACACCGCGGGCAACGGTCGCACGATCGCCATGCCTCTCAAAGGCGTGAAGGTTTCTCCCAGCACGCTGACGCTGCAGCCGGGGCAGAGCGCCGACGTCAAGGTGACGCTCACGCCGGTATTCAAGGGACAGGTCAACGGTGCGGTGCGTCTGAAAACGGCCAAGAACGAAGGCATCATCCAGGTCTTCGGTGTTGTGCGCGAGGCGCAGTCCACATCGCTGCGCCGAACAGAACCGCAGGGCGAAACGCTCATGCTCGATTCGAAATAACCAGTACCCAGGAACACAGGACCAAAAGGAGCTCGGACGGAATGAAGAGGGTCATCCCCGAATACACATCACTCGAGGACATTCTGCAGGACGCGATCGACAAGGAAAACGATGCCCGGGAATTCTACCTGCAGGCCGCGCAGCTTGCGCAGGCACAGGGCATCCGAGACTTCCTCCTTGAAATGGCCGATATGGAGCAGGGGCACGCCGACCTGCTTCGGCAGAAGCTGGAATCCGTCAAATCGGACCAGACCGTCATGAACGGCATTCTGTCCAGTTTCGACGACGATCCCGAGCAGGACAAGGAAGACTGACGGGATACGGATTCTTTGTGCATGCGGCGCCGTTCCTCGCGGGACGGCGCCGTTTTTATTTGCGAATCCGGGAAAATACTCGTTGTATAAATGATACCATGATTGATCTCAATGCATACGATGCCGCCGTCCTCGATATGGACGGTGTCATCACACAGTCGGCACGCGCCCATTTCAAGGCGTGGAAGAACATGTTCGACGATTACCTGCGCGAGCGTGCCGAACGCGGTGACGGTGACTTCCATCCCTTCACCGAAGAGGATTACTACGATTACGTGGACGGTAAGCCGCGCTTTGACGGTGCGCAGAGTTTTCTGGATGCCCGCGGCATCGATCTGCCCCGGGGAAATCCCGACGACGATCCCGGCGAGGAAATCGTCTGCGGGCTCGGAAACCGCAAGAATGAACTGTTTCTCGATCATCTCGAGGAACACGGCACGGAGTCATATCCCCACGCCCGTGCGTTCGTTGAGGAAATGAAACGCCGCGGAAAGCCCGTGGCGGCGATCTCCTCCAGCCGCAATGCCAAGGCAGTGCTCGAGGCCGCGGGAGTCCTCGACCTCTTCGATGCCATCGTCGACGGCGTCGTGTCGCATGAGATGGGACTTGAGGGCAAACCGGCACCCGACATTTTTCTCGAAGCGGCGCGCAGGCTGGATGTCGCGCCGGAGCGCAGCATTGTCGTCGAGGATGCGCGCGCCGGAGTGGAGGCAGGGAGGGCCGGCGGCTTCGGCCTCGTGGTGGGCATCGACCGCTCGGGAGAGAATGCCGGGCTCGCCGAACACGGTGCCGATATCGTCGTGGAAGATCTGTCGCACATTTGGAGAAAAGAAGATGATGAAACGGCCGGCGAATGAGCTGCCTTCGGCACTCGACAGCATTGCACACATTCTGGAAACGCTCGGTGAAGGCACGCCCGCGATATTTCTCGACTATGACGGTACGCTGACGCCGATCGTCGAGAACCCCGAAGACGCCCGCCTGCCGGAGCGCACGCGCGAACTGCTGCGGCGCATCGCCGTCCGCTGGCCATTGGTGATCATCACCGGACGCGCGCTCGAGGATATCCGATCACTCGTCGGACTCGATGACATCATCTACGCCGGGAGCCACGGTTTCAACATCGCGGGAGACGGCGATGCGCTGCGAGAGGAAAGGGGAGAGGAGTTCCTTCCGTCGCTTGATGAAGCGGAAAAATCGCTGCGCGATGCGGTCAGCGATTTCGACGGCGTGCGGGTCGAACGGAAACCATACGCCATCGCGCTGCACTTCCGCAAGGCGGATTCCGGGGTGGAGCCGAAGCTGGAGTCCATCGTCGATGAGATCGCCTCTGCGCACGACGATCTGCGGAAAAGCAGCGGGAAAAAGATATTCGAACTCCGGCCGGACACGGACTGGGACAAGGGCCGCGCCCTGCGGCATCTGCTCAACACGATGCACGTCGATGAATCCCGCGCGGTACCGCTGTACATCGGCGACGACACCACCGATGAGGATGCCTTCGAAGCGATCGCGGACGATGGCATCGGTATCCGCGTCGGACGTGAGGATACTGAGACCGCCGCCTCATATCGTCTCGACGATACCGGTGCCGCGGCGGATTTCCTCGCCGTGCTTGCGGATCGTGCGGAGGAAATGCGCAACACCGATGCATGGTCCCTGGTATATACGGATTACGATCCGGATTCCGAGAAGCTGCGCGAAGCGCTCTGCACGCTCGGCAACGGGTACTTCGCGACCCGCGGCGCCGCGCCAGAATCCGATGCCGGGGAGGTACACTATCCCGGCACATACGTCTGCGGCATTTACAACCGGCTCGAAAGCGCGGTGGAGGGGAGGACGATTGAAAACGAAAGCCTGGTAAACGTGCCGAACTGGCTCCCGCTGTCCTTTCGCATCGATGACGGCGAGCCCTTCGATCTCTCGGAGGTCGATATCCTTCAGTACCGGCAGGAACTCGACATGCGGAACGGCGTGCTCATCCGCACCGTGCGCTTCGAGGATGCCAAAGGCAGGCGCACGACCTGCACGCAGCGGCGCATCGTGCATATGCGCTATCCGCACCTGGCCGCGCTGGAGACCATTATCGAGGCGGAAAACTGGTCCGGCACGGTGCATGTGCTTTCCGCGATCGACGGTCGCGTGCAGAACACCCTCGTTGAGCGCTATCGCATGCTCAACAATCAGCATCTCGAGCAACGCGGGGCGGGGACGACCGATGACGGGCTGATCTGGCTGGAGGTGGAAACCTCGCAGTCACATGTGCGCGTCACGGAGGCCGCGCGCACCATGCTGTATCTCGATGACAGGCCCGTGGACAGCGAACAGCGGGCGATCGAGGAGGATGGCTATGTCGGACGGCAGTATGCAGTAGACATGCACGAAGGTGCGTATCTGCGTGTGGAGAAGACCGTGGCGCTGTATCATTCGCGGGATTTCGCCATTTCGGAAAGCCGCGTCGAGGTACTCGACCGGCTGCGTCATGCGGGCAGCTTCGAACAGCTGCTGCACTGGCATGTCATCGCCTGGAAGCAGCTCTGGGAGCGCTGGTGCATGCAGGCCGAAACGGAGAGCACGCGTGTATCGCAGGTGCTCAATCTCCATATCTTCCACCTGCTTCAGACTGTTTCTCCCAACACCATCGACCTCGATGTCGGCGTCCCGCCGCGGGGATTGCACGGAGAGGCATATCGCGGACTGATCATGTGGGACGATCTGTTCATCTTTCCCATTCTCAATCTGCGCATTCCCGACATTACGCGCACGCTGCTCATGTACCGCTACCGCCGTCTGCCGCGCGCGTTCTGGGCGGCGGAGGAGCACGACCGGCAGGGCGCAATGTTTCCATGGCAGAGCGGCAGTGACGGACGCGAGCAGGCGCAGACGCTGCACCTGAATCCCGAATCCGGCAACTGGATCCCGGACAATTCACAGCTGCAGCGGCACATCAATCTCGCCGTCGCATACAATATCTGGCAGTATTACCAGGTTACCGGCGACAAGGATTTTCTCGCTTTCTACGGCGCTGAAATGTTCATCGGTATCGTGCGTTTCTGGATGAGCAAGGCCGAATACGACGAAGAGGATGACCGCTATGACATCCGCGGCGTCATGGGTCCCGACGAATTTCATGACGCGTACCCCGATGCGGACGAACCGGGAGTAGACAACAACGCATACACGAACGTCATGGTGGCATGGATCCTTGTCCGCGTCCTGGAAATGCTCAGCATTCTTCCCGGGCGCCGGCGCAAATTCATGATGGACGATCTCGCGCTGACGCAGCAGGACATCGACCGCTGGGAGCGGATCAGCCGGCGGCTCCGGCTCGTCTTCCACGATGACGGCATCATCAGTCAGTTCGAGGGCTACGGGGATCTCGAGGAGTTCGACTGGGAGGGATACCGCGAGAAATACGGTGACATTCATCGACTGGACCGTATCCTCGAAGCGGAGGACGACACGCCGAACCGTTACAAGGTCTCGAAGCAGGCGGATCTGCTGATGCTGTTTTACCTGCTTTCGGCCGAGGAGCTGCAGGAGCTGTTCGATCGTCTCGGGTATCCGTTTGATGAGGAGACCATTCCGCGGCACACCGAATACTATCTCGATCGCACCGCGCACGGATCCACCCTGAGCCGTGTCGTGCATGCGTGGGTGCTGGCGCGTTCGCAGCGCGGCATGTCGTGGCGCCTGTTTCGGGATGCACTCGAAAGCGACATCGAAGACATCCAGGGCGGCACCACGCACGAAGGCATCCATCTCGGCGCGATGGCCGGCACAGTGGATCTGATCCTGCGCTGCTACAGCGGGATCGGGAGCCGCAACGACGTGCTCTGGTTCAATCCCCGCCTCCCGGAAGAACTTCGTTCGCTGGAATTCAACATGCAGTACCGCGGCTGCCAGCTTGCGGTCACCATCACGCCAGAGATGATTCGGCTGCGCTCCGCCGCGGATTCGCCCGCGGCGATCACCATCGGTTTCGACGGCGACACGTTCGCGCTCGAGCCCGGGTCGGATAAGAAGCTCGCATTACCCGTATCGCAGTGATCCGGCAGCCCCTTCACCCGTCGCTGCCCGCACCGCTCACGCTGAGCCCCACCCACCCTCGTCACACTGAGCCTGTCGAAGTGTGGCGGTGGGACTCCACACATGCATGGACCGATTCCTCCTCGACCTTTGTTAGGGAACAAGAGACCCGAATGATCAATCAAGGAGACCCCATGAGCAAAGTCGCAGCCATTCTCACGAACATGTTTGAGGACGTCGAATACACCGAACCGGCAGATGCCTTCCGCGGTGCCGGGCATGAGGTCGTCACCGTCGGCCTGAAAGCGGGGGAGACCGTAAAGGGGAAGAAAACACAGACGCCGGTGGAGATCGACCGCGCGTTTGAAGATGCGAGTCCCGAGCAGTTTGACGCGATGCTGATCCCGGGCGGATTCAGTCCCGACATCCTCCGCGCGCATGACGAACCCGTGAACTTCGTTCGCGACTTCATGCGCAGCGGCAAGCCCGTCTTCATGATCTGTCATGGCGCGCAGCTGCTGATCACCGCCGACGTGCTGCGCGACAGGAAAGCCACCGGGTACGTTTCCATCGTGCAGGACATCAAGAACGCCGGTGCGCATTATGAGGACAGGGAAGTCGTCGTCGACGGCAACCTCGTTTCCAGCCGCAATCCCGGCGACATTCCGGCCTTCATCCGCGAATCGCTGCAGGTACTTGAATCATAGTGGAATTAAAAACGATAAGCTAACCTTATCATCTTGCATTCCATATTCCCGTTATGTATATTTATTGTTCACGATTGCCTCTCCACTGCTTTTAGTATTCAGGCGCATAAACGGGAACTGCCTGCCACCCGTGAAGTGTGTTACAGATCACCTCAATTATTCGAGGGACACATGGAAACAGTGGATAACTGCTCCTCAGGTCGCATGGTGGCAGGTGAACTGCGAGACACTGTTCCAATCCTGCCGACAAGGGTGAGGGATTTTGGAGCACTAAAAATCGTTCTTCTGCAGAGCGCTGCTTTGGTTCTTCTCGATGAGCATGCTCCGGTGAACGCAGCAGGCATGACCTCAAGGGAGATCAGTTCGACCCTGCTGAGGTCACAGTCAGTTTACCTTCTGCGGGTCGGGTTCAATGTTGATCGCATCATGGCTGCACTCAGGAGCGGGAGATATGAACGCTGTTCTCCGCGTGATGCGACCATCAGCATCAAGAACGTGCTCAGAGATGGTGCGAAGGAACAGTCGCGACCGCACTCCTTTCCAGCGGAAAAACAGATCCAGGAAAATTCACAGTTCGTATTTCAGTCATCCGAAATGCAGAAACTGGATTATGAGGTTTCACGCATTGCGCGATTCGAATTTGATGTATTATTGAGCGGCGAAACCGGGGTGGGTAAGGATCTCGTCGCATCGGAAATCCATCGACGGAGTCCCCGGCACCGCAGTCAATTCGTGTCAGTGCCCCTGCGCAGTCTGAGTCCGACCTTGATCGAATCGGAGCTGTTCGGCCATGAGCGCGGTGCATTTTCCGGCGCGGAAAGGGCAAAGGCGGGGAAGTTCGAAGCTGCGGAGAAAGGCACGGTGTACATTCCCGAGATTTCCTGTCTCAATGAGGAAATGCAGCTCAAACTACTCTACTTCATGCAATACAAGCGCTGCCATCGGGTCGGGGAGGATCCGCGCAAACCGGAACGGCGCTGTGATGTGCGCATGATATTCGCCACGAACGATGACCTCGGCAAACTGGTCGCATCAGGCCGTCTGCGCGAAGATTTCTACTATCGTATCAAGGGCCTTTCACTGCACATCCCACCGTTGCGTGAACGGAGAGCGGATATTCTTCCGCTCGTCAGACACTTTATCCAACGATACGGGCATGGGAGACAGTACAAGCTTCCCGAGGATACCCGGCGTCTTCTCACTTCCTACAGTTGGCCGGGAAACGTACGTGAGCTCGAAAATTCGATCAAGGCTGTCATCCCATTCGCGACGGGTGAAAACATTACCCCGGAAATGATACCCATCGGAGGAAACGACTGCAATTCGACGCAGCAGCACTGCTTTCACAGTCAGATAGAAAAGATGGCTGAACTTCCTCCGTTGGCGCGACTTGAGCAGGAATTCCGAAAATCATATTTCGGCAACGTTCTCAAACGCTGCGGAAATCACATCCCCACGGCTGCGTCCATGGCAGGTATGACCGAACAGGGTTTTCGCAAGGCAATTCAAAAGCTCGACCGTGGTGGCCGGTCTCCGCAACAATGAGAATGATCTAAAGCAGGAGACATCCGCAAACAGCAACCACAGTTTCACTCCGGAAACTGTGGTTGTTTTATTTCATACGCCTGTAGGGTGAATAGAAGTGAAAGTGCGGATTTCCTTCTGGCCTGATTCTTGCTGTGTAAGGATCACTCCACTCGTTTCTCTTGCCAGGGGACAACATGTCCGATTATTACAAGCTCTGCCCGAAGTGTGGTCATTTCGTGAATTCAGAAGAGGAACATGTGTACTGTATTGTCTGTGGAACACGCCTACTTGAATCCTGTCCGTCGTGCGGGATCCCCATCACCGCCCCGGTCGCGCGCTTCTGTCCGTCATGCGGCGGGAGATTGACCGGTGAGCTTCCCCTCTCCAATTCTATTTCTCACAAAGGATACGCAGGTTCGAATTGATGCAATACCGGAATATACGGAGAATGTGTGCAAACGGTCTCCAACGCATGCGATGCTGGACCACTGCTCCGGCAATACTGCTCATATGTTGTTGTCCGGTGATAGCATCTGCACAACACGAAACTGATTCATCAGCTCAGTCGAAGACGACAGAGACCGCAGACGACACAGCAGTGAGTGGCGCACTGAAGGATGGTCCGGGAGCAGACGAGGGGCCCGGTGATACCGTAGTTGAGGAACTTTCCATCGCGACAGAGATCGGTGGCATGATTGTTGACGAAACACAGACCAAGATCGGGCGGGATTTCTATGAATACTTCTTTGCCAAATGGCAGGCGCCACACGGCATTCATGACTATACGATCACCGTGCGTGAAAAACCCATGCCGCGGCTCGGCACGCAGGTGACGGTGACCGTGAATGACATGGATGCATTCGAAGGATTTGTCCAGCCCCGTCTGGAAATCATTGAGGAGCTCGCTGCGTATGCGGTGCAGCGCTCACGATCGCTGCTGCAGAATTATCAGGAAGTCCTGGAACAGTTGCAGGGTGATGATATGCAGGGCTCCGGTATATACTGACACAGGAGATGATATATGATACGTCGTGCAGTTTTTGCGCTTTTTTGGCTCGTGCTATTCGGAATGTGCACTTCGATGTCAGCACAGGATCTGGTGTACAATTTTATTGATCCGGCGTTTTCCGGCGGCAGCTATTTCAATGCCTCCTGGTTGCTGCAGCAGGCGCAGACACAGAACGGTTTCACAGCTCCGTCGAGAAATTCCACAACTTCTCTCTATGATCGAAATGTACTTGAGGATTTTTCGGAATCTCTGAACCGGCAGATCCTCAGCAGGCTTTCCCGCGACATTGTGGGCGATATGTTCGGAGAAGACGGTCTGAAAGAGGGGCAGTACACTGTCGGAGACTTCGAAATCGATGTGTCCGAGACAATCGAAGGAGTGAAGGTCCTCATTCGCGACAACGGTGACGGCAGTGAAACCTCCATCATTGTGCCTTATTTCTGAGGAACGGAATGCTTACACGCGCATCAATACTCTGTGCTGGATTGCTTCTCGGTTTTTCAGGATGCATGACAACATTCGAACCGCTGCGCACGGAACCGGCGACACTGGGGCATTCCACCCCCGCAACCCGCACTCTGCGTGTTCTGCCACCTCCGGCGGAGAAAGTGTATGTTGCCGTCTACAAATTTCGAGATCAGACGGGGCAGTACAAACCCTCATCGGTGGGTACGAGCTTTTCGACTGCCGTGACGCAGGGAGCGACATCCATCCTGATCAAGGCGTTGGAGGAATCAGGATGGTTTATTCCCGTCGAGCGCGAAGGACTCTCGAATTTGCTCAATGAACGGAAGATCATCCGCTCCAGTCGGGCCGGTTTCCGCAGTGGGGAAGACAACAATGGAGACGCCCCCATGCTGCCACCACTCCTCTTTGCGGGAATCGTGATCGAAGGCGGTGTGGTCGCATATGAAACAAATGTTCTCACCGGTGGCGCAGGAGCGCGCTATTTCGGTGTAGGTGCGTCCGGACAATACCGACAGGATCGGGTCACCGTGTATCTTCGGGCAGTGTCCACACAAAACGGCAGAATTTTAAAGACAGTTCACACGACGAAAACAATTCTCTCACAGATGATCGATGCCAATCTGTTCAAGTTCGTTGACTTCCAACGGCTGGCAGAAGCAGAAGTGGGGTACAGCTCAAATGAACCACCGCAGATCTGTGTTACCGAAGCGATCGAGAAGGCCGTTCAGGCACTGGTTATCGAGGGTGTCTTTGACAACCTCTGGGCGTTGAAAAATCCGGGGGATATCGATGGGACCGTGTTCCGCGGGTATCGCCAGGAAAAGGTGCTCGCGCACAGGATGGATGTGTTCGAGATCAGTGCGAATCAGCATGCACGCTTGTCGGTAGGACTCTACGGCAGTCTTTCCCTGTATTCAGGGGATTATGCGCGCGCGGCATGGAAGGAGGGGGTCGGGATCGGTGCTCGCTACTTCGCGATGGAAAAAGTCGGTCTGGAGGTTACGGCAGGACTCTCTTCATTGAAAGCGAGCGGATCCTTCGAATCCGAGGGTACCGTTGCGGTTGTCTCTGCCGTGATTCTGCCTTTCGGACGTTACGGGGTTTCACCCTATGTATTCGGTGGCGGTGGCCTTTACTTCGCGGGCGGCGAATTCACCAGTCCGATTTCTGAGCCAGCGGAGATGATTCCACTGCTGAACGGAGGCGCTGGTATCCTCTTCGAGATCGTCAGTGGTGTAGCACTTGATGTGCGATACGGAATCCACTACTACCTTGACGATTCACTGGATGGTGCGGCGCATGGCTCTTATAACGACTATACGTGGTCATGGTCATCCGGAATCCAATATTACTTCGGGAGATGATGGTGCTCCCGCATTGCTTTCAAATCCGGCAAGATCGAGAATGGCATGAATAATCCGTCACATCAAAGCAATACCGGCAATGGTCACATCATGAATACACCAAGACATATTCTGCTATCATCTTTCCTGACTGTGATCTCGCTCCTGCTTGCCTCCGTCCCGGGCATGGCCCAGGATACGGAATCTGCCGAAAATCGAAAGGAAGAAGATTTCCGCGCATGGCTCATGACGACGGGGGCGCAGGATGGAACGGAGTCGTTCCACCACGACGCAGGTCACACTGTTCATTTGCAACAGTCCGGCCGGAAAAATTCCGCGGTCATCACTCATGAGGGAGATGGTCTCACTGTGGATGCGCGTCAGATCGGAGAAGAGAATGCGCTTTCGACGGATATCCGGGGAACGGGTATCTCATCACAGCTTATCCAGTCGGGTATGAACAATACACTGAATCAGAATGTACGGGGTGATGGTCTGCGCTACTCCATTTTTCAACGCGGAATTGACCTTGCCTTGGAACTGGAGGAGCGCGGTCCGAATGCGACATCATATGACATTTTTCAAACCGGGATCGGCATGCATGTCATCATTGTCAATGGAGCGTTCAAGTGATGAAATGTAACGGCCTTACAGTGTACTTCGTCTCACTCCTTATTCTCATGCTTTGGGGCGCTCCGAGCGCTGCCCAGAACGCGGGACAGAAGAACGATCGTTCAACCAGATTTTGGCTTGTGGTTGCGGAAGAATCATCTGTGCTGCGGGTTTCAGCCTACGGAAAATCGCCGGAAGCGACCGATACGCTGACGTACCATCTTGAGGTGGCGCGCATTGGCGAGGCAGGTTCTTCCGTCTCCAGACAGTCTGGTGCGTTCGTTCTGACGGCGGAAAAAGAAAAGCAGCTTTCGCAGTCCTCAGTCAACCTTGCAATGGGAGAGGAGTGCTCAGCGCACTTGCGCGTGTTCGCGGGGGAGCGCTGTATCGCGGATATCGAAAAGGTCTACACGCTTTCGGGAAAGACGGACGATGAGGGAAGGCGATAATCAGTCACAGACATATTGAGGCGCAACTCATGAAGCGCATCCCGAGAATTCTTTCGCCCCTGCTTCTGTGCACGGCCGTGCTGTTTGTGGCATGTGCGGAAGACACGATCGAACCCGTGCTGATGGGAAACATCGAAGGTACCGTGCTCGATGCTGAAACGGCGCTTCCACTGGGGGGTGCCAGTGTCAGCACTAATCCGGCGACCGACGCTCTGCTTACTGCTCTCGATGGGACATTCATTCTGCGTGACGTCCCGGTCGGGACATATTCGGTGCAGGCAAGTCGAGCAGGATATCAAAAGGAAACAGTGAGTATTACCGTGCGTGAGAACCAGACGGCAACCGCGCAGATACTCCTGGAGGTCGCTCCGGAGACTAACAATCCACCGCGAATTCCGATGTCCCCGATGCCATACAACCGGGCCGACGACCTGAATACGCAGGTACAACTGTCTTGGTCCGGTGGTGATCCCGATCAAAACGATTCGACGCGATACATCGTCACTGTGTACGAGGGTACAGACCCCACCCCATTCTCGACATTTGAAAACCTCGCTGATACACTGCTGCTGCTCAGTGGTTTGCGTTTCAACACCGTGTATTACTGGCAGGTCACGGCGCGGGACATGTATGACGAAGAGACACGCGGTGAAGTCTGGTCATTCCGCACCCGTCCTCTGCCGGCTGCGCCTTTCCTGTTCACATCTGCGGCCGGGGGAAATGAGAACATCTTTCGGACGGATTCCACCGAAGCCAACACCGTGCAATTGACTGCCCATCCGGGGCGTGATCTCTGGCCCCGATGGAACCGGTGGCGCAGTAAAATCGCCTTCATCTCTGACCGCGAAGGGGCCTATCACATATACAGCATGTTGCCTGATGGCAGTCAGCAGACGCGACTGACGTCAGTGCCTGTGGACGGCTACCACAACAACGGAATTGGATTCGCATGGACCCCCGACGGGGGATGGCTGTATTATCCTCATTACGACAAAATCTACCGTATTGATCAGTTCGGTTCGAACCTTTCGGTGGTAGTGACTGCTCCAGCGGGAAGACATTTCCGGGAGATCGAGTGGTCGCCGCAATATGATCGTATCGTTGCTCTGACCATAGGCGTGAATCACTACGATTCCGAAATCTACCTTTACGATAGACAGGGAAATGATCCCGAACTTCTCGTTGACAATCTTTCCGGCGCCCTGGGATCACCGAGTTTTTCCATTGACGGAGAGGAGGTCGTATATACGCAAGATCGGTCAGGATATGAATCAACCGACGGACGTCAACTGGACGCATGTATTTATATGATTCACGTGGATACGAAGGATACGGCCTGTGCGTCGGGCGGAAAACCGCCCGGGACAAATGATCTGTATCCTCGTTTTTCACCCGATGGTGCGTGGATCCTGTTTGTAAACCAGCCCAACGACCGGTCCCGTCCGGGAGATCTGTATATCATGCGGCGGGATGGTACGGAGCGGCGAATGATCGCAAGGAATGTAACGTCTGCCGACTGGCGATGATCCTGTCCGAGAGGATATCCGCTCACGCCAGCTGTTCATTCAGGAATACAGTAACGAAAGATGTGACATCAGAAGGAGGAGGAATATATCGAGATGGGCTGAATATGTACATGCAAAAAACAAACGGCAGTGCCGGACTGTGAGCGGCGTCCCCGGAAGGGATCTCCGCTCGGGCCATCAGACCAGCACCACCGTACCTCCAATGTACGCAAGCGAAGCGATTTGCTCAATGGCATTGGAGGCCCACCCTGACTGGAGACCAATACCAATCAATAGGAAGGTGACAGAATGAAACGCATTCTTTTTGTGCTTACGGCTTTTATTGTCTGCTCCGGTCTCGCGCTGGCGCAGAGCAATGTCGCGACTACGACGCAGACCGGTGCCAACCAGCAGGCCACGGTTTCGCAGAACGGCGCCACGAATACCAGCACGATCGATCAGTATACGGACAATAGCGGTCCGCAGAGGGCGACCGTTACGCAGACTGGTACCGACAACATAGCGGAAGTTGATCAGGACCAGAAAGGTGGCGGTAACAACACGCCCGCCAATAAGACCGTTCTTACGCAGACTGGCGATCGCAACAAAGGCTATCAAACCGAGAACGCACCGGGTTCCAACTCCGGCCAGAGCGAGTATGGCACGCAGACCGGTAACGACAACATACTGAAGCAGACGATTTCATCAGGTTATACTGACAGGTTCGACGCTGTCCAGACAGGCGAAAGAAACAACTCCGAGCAGAATATGGCTGCGACGCATTCGCACGGCGAGGTGCTCCAGAACGGCGATGACAATATCGCCACACAGGATCTGTACGGCAGCAATAATGGGTACATGGGTGCACGTATTCTGATCGATCAGGATGGGAACTGGAATACCGCGGATCAGGATATGCGCGGTCACGGCAGCAGTCACCAAAATCACGCTGTCGTCGATCAGTTCGGTGATGACAACTTTGCGAAGCAGAACGCGGACGGTCGTGACATGAATCTGCAGATCTACCAGGTCGGCAACCTCAACGAAGCTTCGCAGAACTCCGTCGGTAGCCCCTATGGCCATCGCAACGTCGCCTTCATCGAGCAGATCGGTGACGAGAACATCCAGTGTCAGGATCAGAATGGTGATGACAACTACGCTCAGATCAAGACGAACGGAGACAAGAATACCTACCTTACGGGCTACGTATCAGTCAATAATGACGACTACGCCGGCGGGAATTCACAGATCCAGGTCGGAAATGACAACGACGCACTCCTCTCGATTGATGGCAACGAAAACCATACCACGCAGATGCAGGAGGGAAATCGCAACTACTCCGAGGTCGACATCGACGGAAACGGAAACAAGGTTGCGACGCTGCAGAACGGTGACGACAACTGGCTGGATTTCAATGTGAGCGGTGATAACAATGAGATCGCCAACTGCCAGAACGGCAACGGAAACAAGTCGTGGATCGATGCGAGCGGCGACCTGAATACCGTTTGCGTGACGCAGACTGGCAACGGTCATATTAATGACATTGACATCGTTGGTGATGATAATCTCGTGACGGTGAAGCAGGAAGGGTGCTTCCACGAGAATTATTCGACGCAGATCGGAGACAGCAATGTGATCGATGTGACGCAGATTGGCTGTGCACCGTAATGATACTGTCCTGACAATTTCTGCAAAACGGGCCGGGTTCATCCCGGCCCGATGTATTCGGGCAGAATCGCCCATCCCTTCACCACGTCTGCTGCTACGGATTCGGCGTACTGCTGGGCACCAACTGAAAGCTCCTGCAGATTCCCCAAGGTTGCATTCCCGGCCGACTTTTCACATATTATTATTCTGTTGATGATGATTGCTGTCCGACACTCGGCAGTCAGAATCATTTGAACCGTTACGCAGTGGAGCCAGCCCAACACCGTCGGTATTGCGTCATGGCATCGGAGCGGAGGGAACTGAACATATTTTGGAGAGATGCCGGAGTGGTTGAACGGGGCGGTCTCGAAAACCGTTGTACCCCTCGCGGGTACCCTGGGTTCGAATCCCAGTCTCTCCGCAAAACAGGCTGAATTCGAAGATTTCCGGGGTCACGACGACCCCGGTCGACCTCGTCAGGTCGCATTTCAGTAGACACTTTGGTAGACACCACACGTAAAGGTGACCACCATGGTGAAGAAATTCCTGACGAAGCGTCGGCATGGAATCTGGTACGTCGTGACGACGCACGAGGACGGTCGGCGAACATTCAAGTCGACCGGCACCCGTGACCGGCTCGCAGCTGAAGACATTCTCGGGGAAGGGAGCAATCTCCGGGAAGCATCCACACCCACTCTTGTCCGTTTCATGGACGAAATTCTCGCGTATACCGGGGCGACATTCGCGCATGCGACGATGCAGCTTTACCGGGATTCTCTCCGGGCCCTGCTCGGAGTGTTCGGTGATATGCCGATCGACGGCATCACGGCGCGGCATGTCGACCGCTACAAAACGACACGTGTTCAGCGCGTCAAACCGATCACGGTCAACAAGGAACTGTCGACGCTTCGCGCGGCGTTCAACATCGCCGTCCGCTGGGGCTATCTCGAGAAGAATCCGTTCGTCGGTGTGAAGAAGCTCGTGGTACCCGAGACGCCCCCGGCCTTTTTCACCCGCGAAGAGCTGCAGCGTCTCGAGGAGGGGACGCGCGGCCACTGGATACATGATGTCATCGTTCTCGGGATTAACACCGGGATGCGCGCGGGAGAACTGACGAGTCTCACCTGGGAGAGTATCGACTTCGAACGTCGGGTGATCCGTCTCATGAATTCGAATGACTTCCGAACGAAGACGGGACGAGGCCGTGTGATTCCCTGTAACGCCCGTGCATGCGATCTGCTGGTAGAACGGAAGCTTCGGGAAGAAGACTACGTGCTGACCATGGGAGGTCGTCAGATAAAGAAGAACTGGCTTTCGAGTGCGTTCAGGAAAGCCGCGCGTCGCGTCGGAATTCGGGAGGAACTTCACTTCCATTCCCTCCGACATACATTCGCGTCCTGGCTCGTGCAGGACGGGGTCTCTCTTTACCAGGTCGCCCGGTTGCTCGGTCACAGCGATGTGAAGACCACCGAGGTCTATGCACACCTTCAACCGGAGACCATGCATGACGTCGTTGCCCGTCTCTGAAACGTCGAAGTGAATATTTCCTTCCGGTACCCGATTAGAACAGCACCGGGAACTCCCCGGAAGACGCGGTATTTGCCGGTACATTGCGCGTGATGATTGACCGCGCAGACTCATCTATTCCGAAACCCTAATTCACTATCCACTGCGCGGGATCGTCGATGAATTGGAGGAACACCATGAATCATCCCGCAACACCGGCAAAACCCCTTACCGCGAAAGAAGCCGCCGACTACCTCGGCCTGTCGATTTCGATGCTGTACCGTCATGTCCGTGAAGGAAGGATCCCCGCGTTCAAACCGAATGGCAAGAAGTGGTATTTCTGGACCGAAGACCTCGATCGATGGATTCGGGGCGGAATGACTTCTCCGTCTGTGACGGACGCTGATGCCGCCCGGACTACCTCTGTCGGCAACGGCGACGTGAAGTGAGGGAGGGCAGTATGAAACACATCACATCGTCCTGCGAGATACATCAGCTGCCGACCGGGATGCTGCCGGGAGACGGCAGTTCACCCGACCCGAAGCCTGACGATACTGCCGGTCATGTCGATGCGGAAATCCTTCCCATCAATCCGTTTCATTCCGACAAACGTCCCGGGATGATCTCGTTCGCACTCTGGTATGCCCGGGTGTTGAAGTGGCACGTGATCCCGCTGCACACGGTCGACGACGGGGGACGCTGTACCTGCGGCGAAGCCAAATGCCCCTCGGCCGGGAAACACCCGCGCATCTCGCGATGGCAGATGGATGCGTCGAGCGAACCCGTCCGTATCCGAAAGTGGTGGGAGCGGTGGCCGGATGCGAACATCGGCATCCTGACAGGGAAACCGGCCGGACTTCTGGTCGTCGACGTCGACCCGAGAAACGACGGCGACATATCATTCGATCAGCTGGAGATGGAGGGGAAGAAGATCCCGAACACCGTCGAATGCCACACCGGGGGAGGCGGGCGGCATTACTACCTCCGGCGTCCGGAAGGGAATGCGCGTTTCCCGCAAAAACTCGCTGAGGGAATCGATCTGAAGTGCGACAGTGGCTACGTTGTTGCTCCGCCCAGCCGGCACCACAGCGGGGATGAGTACGTGTGGGAAGTATCGAGCATTCCCGGTGAAGAGCCGATTGCCGATGCACCGGAGTGGATCATCGATCACCGGGAGACCAGCGATCGTCCGTCAAAGGAAACCGGAGAAGAGCTGTCGGTCATACCGGAAGGACGGAGAAACCTAACACTGACATCAATGGCCGGCGTACTGCGGAGGCAGGGACTCAGTGAACAGGCAATTTGCGAAGAACTTCTCGAGATGAACAGTCGAAGATGCCGGCCGCCGTTGTCCGAAGCAGAGG
>Ga0207831_100223_pt1 | contig 26623 bp, 27 predicted proteins | sample TtanPargueraPR_7_FD_187741 | JGI IMG/M metagenome (GOLD analysis project Ga0207831, IMG submission 187741) | Aerobic enrichment media microbial communities from Bioluminiscent Bay, La Parguera, Puerto Rico - Tt and M1 (2) (SPAdes) | ecosystem: Environmental > Aquatic > Marine > Unclassified ...
GTCGATTCCTAAGAGTTTGTTGTCTCTATAAAACTCTACATAGTCGATGTTTTCTTCCCCATGAAGCGCTTCTGCCCAGACCCAGATGTCATCTAAGATTAGTGCCTTGAAGCGGTCTTTTTGTTTGAGTAGTCGGTTTTCAAAATAGATTCCTCCGTAGCTTGGCGATTGTATACGGATTTGTGTTGGAAATTCATCCATATCTGCAAGTACTGCAAGGGTCCCTGCAATGAGTCGCGTCATATTGACAAGATAACTCATGTTTACGTTTGCTAAATCGTCTCCCCATGTGTGCATGTATTCATCGCCTTCGCTTTGCCATATTGACACTGTTTCATAGCCATATTCGCAAAATGAGAAGTAGTCGCTCCATCCTCGGCCATCTCTTTCAGTTGTTCCAAGTCCAAAGGAAAAATCTAGGTTTTTGGTCTGATTAACGTAGGTGAAGATGTCTGCAACCCATCCTGCATCCTCTGTCATGCTAAGTCCCATTCTTCGGCCGGTTTCTGCTGAGGTTGCTTTTCCTATCATGTCTGCATTGAGTTCAACAACGATATCTTTTGATTGAAGATGCATTGTTTTTGAATAGGCTTGGCTTCCAAGTAGTCCAAATTCCTCTCCACTAAATCCTACAAGTTTGATGTCATGTTTAAACTCAAACTGGCTAAGTGCGTATGACGCTGCAAGGACTGCTGCAGTTCCTGAGCCATCATCGTTTGCTCCCCATGTTTCTTCAACAGTGTCGTAATGTGCATTGAAGATGACGCAGCTATCTGAGTCTGTCTGTGTTCCTCTTATTGTTCCTTCAACATTTTGTCCTTTGTAGAGACGCGGGTGCCATTTGTTTCCAAAGGCAGTGTAGTCTTGGACCCAGACTTCAAGGCCATTTGTTTGGAATTGTGATTTGAGATAATCTGCTGTTTGTTGACAACCATATGTCCCTGTTGCTCGGGGTGCGAAGCCAACAAGTATTGCAAGATATTCGCTGAGAAGGTCTTCATCGATGAGATCCATGATTTCCATTATTTTTTGGCTGTCACCTTCGATGAGTTTTTGGTCAAGTGGTGTTGGATTTGAAAGTTGTGTTGGATTGAGTGATAAAATCAACAGTAACAAAATGAGTATGACGGCTATCCTACGACTTTGTGTTGGTAACATCTAGTTTTGCCCATTATAAAATATTCTGTTATAGATATAAATGTTTGTAATGGAGCACTGTTTTATCCTTGTTTTTTTCTGACGTTATATTATTTTTAATACTTCAAGTTCATCCTCTACAGTGCGTCCATCATCTGAGTGGGCAACAACTTTGAGTTGGTGTTTTCCAAGAGAAAATGTGTTCCAAGTCCAGTTGTATGGTTGGGAATAGACCGTCTCCATGAGTTCTCCATCAAGATAGAATTCTATTCGCTCTGGATCAAAATCATGATAGAGTTCTCCTTCAACATAGGCTTGAACTGTAATTTCTCCAAAGACAATTGAACGTTGATAGGGTATGATTCGTTGATCCTGCATATAGAGTGCCTTGAGTGGTTTTGTTATCTCGACTTGGAATTGTTCTAGCTCTAATGAAACATTATTCCATGTGGTTTTGTGTTCGCTTGCATCAACTCGATAGGGGTTGTAATATTCATAGCTGTTTTCTCTAAAGTCCATATAGACTTCTCCTGCTGTGATATTTAGGCTATAATATCCAGTAGAATCTGTATACGTCTGGATTTCGTATTCGAGTTGATATTCATAGTCTGTCCAGTAAGCTTCGACTCGCACTTCTTCAAGTGGTTGTTGGTTTTCCGCATCCTTGATGTAGCCACAAATGGTTGCGTTTTGTGGTGGAAATGTTATCATTGATGCATTTTTCCAAATTGTTTGTTCAGCTTGGATATCAAAGTCTTCAAATCTTTTTTCAAAGTATCCTTCGGCTGAGATGTCAAGTTCTATTTCTCCTGCAGCGATGTTGATGCTATAGTATCCTGTTTCATCAGTATATGTATCATTTCTATATCCTTGATGTCCGCTGCTCCATTCGACATCGATTTCTGCACCTTGGATTGGTTCTTGTGTTACATTGTCAAGTACGTAACCAACGATATGCGCATTTTCTGGCTCATGCGGAGTAAGAGAGATGTTAACCCATTCGGTTTCATTATCACCAATATTTAATCCCCAACTGCGCCAACTGTAATATTCATCTGCATCGATATTTATTCGATAGCGCCCTGAAGGAACATTTATTTCAAAAAATCCATTAGAATCTGTAGTTGTGAAGTTTTCGTATTGCTCATTATCATTTGTCCAGCCATTCAGGTCAATTTCTGCACCAAGAATTGGTTGGGCCGTTGTACTATCGTTGACATAGCCTCGTATGCATCCTGTTTCTTCTGATTTTTCTAATGTTTCTTGTGGCATTATTTTGGTTGAACTTTCAGGTTTTGTCAGAGTCGAACTGAGTTCAATAAGAGGTAATTCTCCTTCATATCCGTCATACATGGTTGGAGATTGTCGAAACGGTCGTGGTTGGGTATAGACAAATGTCTCTTCAGCAGTGACCACACCATCGCCGTTATAATCTCCATATCCTCTGAGTGCATCGATAAAATATGGTGCAAATCCTCCTGAGTATGATACTTCATCTTCACAAGAAGCCATAAGTATCACTCTCCCCTGCGCCCTCATTTCTTCAGAAAAGCCTTCTACCCATTGCTGCTGTGTCATCTCTATTTGGTCTGACGGTAACCAATTCGGCGGGTCATTAAATCCTCCTGCGTAGCAGCTGTCAACAATAAAGCAGACTCCTTGCGATTCTAGTCTATTAAGGAGGACATTGAATTGATCGTCCCACATTACATAATACGGGTAGGCAAATCCCCAGTAGGTGATAAGTGCTTCATCTGTTTGGTCTTCTTCATCTTTTGGAGGAATATCAATTCCTAACGGATATCCATGAGTTGTTATGTAGACTACTGAGATATCATTTGAATCTTCGTGGCGGTCAAGCCAAAGAAATCCTTTGAGGATATTAAGTATGGTTGCATCTCGACCTTTGATGATTTTTATGTGATCTTCTTGATATGTTGGTGAATTTATCAGTGTGTCATATAAGTCATCGACTTCCCTTAACATGAGTGGTCTATCTTCATTTGGATTGTCTGCATAGACCCCCACTGCTATGAGAAGAGCCCAGTATTCTGTTTCATTTTTACTGTCTTGACTACTTGTTATTGGTAATGCTGATGTAAAAAGGAGTATGAGTACTACAAAAGACATTTGAAGTATTTGTTGGATTTTTTTATTCATAATTGCTTCCCCGCTTGTAGAAGTTTATAATAAGTCCTGATTTATATATTTAATTCCCAACTCAGTCCCAACTCTTTTTTTTAGAGAGATACAATGGTTTTTCTGTGTTGGTTACAGATTGTTATTTTAACAATAATTTTGTTATTTATTAAACATTTATAAGAAAAAATAACTGTTTTTTTCTTGTTTTTTCCAGTGAGCATCATGAAGCATCGTTTTACAGTATTCTACATCAAGTCCTCGGTTTTCTTCTGTTTTTTTGTTGTTGTCTCGTGGATTGGTTCCTTGTTCTGCCCAAAGAAGGTTTGCTCCAGAAAGGCAACTGATGAGGTTTGGTTCATGAGTACATGTTCCAACAACACTTTTTGGTAGAGCAAGTCTGCTGACTGAGACAAGTTTTGCAAGCTCTGCTTCGCTTATCATTCCATGCTTTTCAAGTGATCCGTTGGGTATGCTGATGCGTCGTGCTGCCCCGCCATAGACGGGTTGTGCCTCTTTCATAATGAGTGTTTTTTCTGCAAGCTCTTCAGCTGTGTGTTCTGGACCCGCAGGTTCAAGACATGTTCCAAGAAAGAGTCCTGCTGCTTTGAGATGCTGAAATGTTCGAAGGCGTTTTTTGATGTCTATTTTTGTATCCGTTCCTTCTCCAAGTCGTACCGCATGATAGGCACCAAGAAATCCTGTGTCTCTGAGTGCAACTGCTTCGTTTAAGCTGATATCTCGTATGTTAGCTATGAGTGGAATTTCTTTTTTGAGTACCTTTTTTACATCTTGGGCAATTTCTAGGTAGTCTTCAAAGGGATAATGTGCTGTTGCCATAAGATAGATTGCATCTGCTCCTGCGTCTTGGAAGTGTTTAGTCTTGGAAATGACTTCTTTTTTGCTAAGAACATTTGGTTCTGTGAAGATGTTGTTTTTTTCCGCAAATGAACAGAATCCGCATTGCATGCTGCAGGGGCCTACATCAAGTCCTATTTGTGCGTGGACTTCTGAGTGTTGGCTGGATGCTTCTTGTGATTTTTGAGAGGAATATTGTAGTAGAGTGAAGTATTCTTTTGATCCTACTTCTATTGAAAAAAGTGTAGTGAGTTCTTCCTCAGTGTAAGAGATATCATCAAGGCCTTTTTTAAGTAAGGTTGAAAGGACTACCAAGAATTATTCACCCTTTTTTACGGTGTTATGACGCTTTTTGCATTCATCATGAGTTCTATTACTTCTGACATGCTTGTTTTTCTTCCAGCCATGAGATCACCTTCTACTTCATAGTAGCCAAGACATGTTCCGCAGCCAAGCAGTTCGACTCCTTCTTCTTCAAGGCCGGTGAGTGCATCAAGAACCGATGATCCTTTTGCAAGGAGTTTGACTGCTGTTCCATAAAAGATGATTGCATCTGGTTTTTTAGGTGATGCCCATAGTTTTCGAAGAAAGCTTCCCATCAGTGTCTCTTGTAGTTTTTGATCGCCGTCTGCAAATAGATTACTTTTGAGTAAGATTATTTTTTCCATGAGTATGAACCTCTCGAGTAGTACCGTGTTGAAACCGATTGTCTGTTAATGAATCTTTCTCAAATGAAAACATAAAAAAGAGGAGTTGGCGTTGTGTGCTTTTGAGTTGAGCATGAAAAAATCAGTAGTTATTGGTGTTTTGATGGTTTTTTCTTTTTCGATTTTATTTGGCTTTAGCAGTAGCTCTGCTTGTGGGTCTGTATTGCATGTTGGTGGTGTTGGTGAGGGAAATTTTTCTTCTATTTCTGATGCTCTTGCCGTTGCTGATTCTAACGACTCTGTTTTTATTCATGCTGGCATCTATGTTGAGTCTGTTGTTGTTGAACAATCAAATATTTCTTTTATTGGAGAAGAAAAAAATGCTACGATTATTGATGCAGATGCCATTAATTGTCCCATTGTTTTGAAAGGGGATTATTGCAAAATTTCAAATTTGACATTGAGAAATAGTAAAATGTGGTTTCCTTATGCAGGTGTGCAGATTTTTGGAAAAGGAAATCGTATTGAAAATCTTGTAACAACGGGCAATTATTATGGTTTTACGTTGTTTGAGTCAGCATGTTGTAATGAATTTCGCAATGTAAGCATGATAAATAACAAGCAGTGTGGAGCATATCTTTCTGGGAGCTGTTCAAATAGTTTTTCTTCTGTTTTTGTCTCTAATCATTCGTTTAATGGAATTGGTATCTACGATATGTCAAATGATAATAGTATCACTAATTGTTATTTTGAAAAAAATGGTAATTGTGGAGTAAATATTCGTGATAGCAACGGAGTTTTATTAAAAAACAATGTGATGGTAAACAACTCTATTGGTCTTCATCTTCCACCTCTTCCCTATAAGACTACGTTGATTAACAATATTGTTACTTCAAATACTGTTGTTGATGTTGAACTTCAGCAGACTTCTTTTGCAGCTTCAACAATTGCCTGTGTTGTTCTTTTATTTTTTGCTTTTTTCTTTTTTGAAATCTTTTTTATTCGACGCAAGTAGCAAACTCTATGTAGCTTTGTCTGTTCTTCTTGTAGTGCAAGTATGAACAATGTTAAAGAAAAAAGACCCTATCGTGTTGATGAAAAAATTTTGCATCGTTTCGATCAGCGATGTAATGTATTTGGTAGGCTGATTCATGATTCTTCTGCACCGTTTTTTAAAAAAGGTATGTATGATGAAGTAAAAAATATAGTTGAAGAGAAAAAAGAAGGATACTCTAGAGAAGATTTTGCAATGGTGCTGGGGTCTTGGACTGCTTATGATTATTATCATCAGGCTTTTAGTTGGACTGAACCCTCTGATGCAAACAACATTATGAAAAAGCCTATTTTTCCAAAATATGAGATTGATAATCTGAACGCTTTTACTGCTCGTTTTAAGCAGTCTGTTTATTTTTTTGGCGCAGATCTTGTTGGGGTCACAAAAGTTGATGATAACTGGCTATATGATTGTGATTTGAAAGGGAAGAAAATAGAGATTCCAAGGGGCGTAAATTCTGCTGTTGTATTTGCAGTAAAGATGAATCCAGAAAATATGATGAAGTCGCCTTCTTTTGTTGCGTGTGCTGAGACGGGTCTTGCTTATTCTAAGCTTGCCTTTCTTTTAGGCTGTATCTCTGAGTACATTCGTCGTCTTGGCTATGTTGCTCTTCCCATGGGAAATGATTCTGCACTAAGTATTCCTCTTGCAATCGATGCAGGTCTTGGTGAGTTGGGACGTAATGGTCTGCTTATAACCCCTGAGTTTGGCCCTTGTGTTCGTCTGGCAAAAGTGCTCACAGATCTTCCTTTATCCTTTGATAGTCCCAAGACTTTTGGCGTCGAAGAGTTTTGTAAGACGTGTTTGAAATGTGCTGATTCTTGTGAGGCAGACGCGATTCAAACAGAAAAAGAGCCGTCTTTTAAGAAGAGTTGTGAGTCTAATTCTTCAGGCGTTTTTCGTTGGGCTGTAAATCACGATAAGTGTTATGAATTCTGGATTAAAAATGGTGGAGAATGTTCGAATTGTATTGTGGCTTGTCCTTTTTTTAAAAAGGCTGTTGAGAAGAACAGTTTTTGAAAAAAAACACTTCTAGTTATGTGCGTTTTTTGATATCAAATCCTTCATCAAAGAGTGTATAGAGTCTGTCGACGAGTCGTGAGAGGTTTCCTCCATCAATGACATCATGATCTACGCCTATTGAGATACGTAGGAGTTGCCGTTCTTGGAGTTCTCCGTTGATGTAGCGTGGTGCTTTTATCATCCCACCAACGCCAAGTATAACACCTGATGCTCCTCCCATTGTAATTGGCCATCCAGGAAAATGTCCTATCATGCCCATCGAGGTCACGCTTGCTGTTCCCATATGGCGTTTTTTCATAAATGCTCGTTTTCGAACCATTTTGATGACGATTTTTTTTAAGAAGAGTGGTGCTCCAAGTGCAAAGCGTTCAAATGAGCTGAGTTCTTGTCCAAGTACGGTTGTTTTTTCATCGATTGGTTGTTGCTGTGCATCGCGGATTTCTTTGGTGATTTGGTAGACGTCTTTTTCATTTGCTTTTCGTATGATGAGTGGGAGTGGTTTTTTTTCTCCTTTGTATTCTCGTTCGACGACAACAGAGATATCGACATCATCAAAGTAGATGAGTTTGTTTCTTCCTTGTCTAAAAACATTGAGTTCTTTGTATTCGGTCAGTGCTTGTCCAAGGCAGCGTACTATCCACGCAGTAAATGAGATGCGATCGCCTGTTTCTTCTCGTATGTTTCGTATCATCTGTTTGGCGTTGGTGACATCAAAGTCTACAAGTGCATAGATACTGTGTTTTCTCCAACTTTCATGTACAAGTAGTGCGATGTCTTTTCGATATTTTGTAAAAGGTTTTGTTTCGTAGGTGCCGATACGATCCTCTGTCATGTAATCGCCGTAAATGAAGTTCTCCCATATAAGGCTTGTATCGATTTTGTTATTGTCTGCTTTTCCACCAGAAGAGGATGGTAAGTAGAAGTATTGCTATACTTGGAATAACCATCATTATCATCATGTCATAGATGCCTGCTATGATGGTATTGGTGAGCATACTGAGTATGGGTGCAAAAAGAAGCAGAACTGCTGAGGCTATTGCTGTGTAATGTGAATAGTTTTTTCCTTTTACCATCCAATAGCATGTGAGAAGTGATAGGATTCCTGCAACAAACGCGCTTAGGCTGATGAGTGCAAGATGCACGAGGTAGTCTGTTGTGTATTGCCATACGATTCCTAAGATGAGGGTGTAGATGGTGTTTGCAAGTAGAAACAGCGAAAGGACTCCTAGGCTTAGATAAAGTGAATAGTGAAGGCCAGATTTTGTGTCGGTGAAAATGCCTTGTGACATGAGCAGTGGATGATAGGATGTGCTCACTTAAAATATTTTTAGTTTTTTTAAATAGCTTAGTGTTCGTTCTCCGCTGTTGTATTGTATGCATTCTTCTTTGATATTTTTTAGATCCTCAAATGTATCGATATCGTTGAGTGTTGGGAGTATGCCTGTTTGATTGGCCAGGCCATCAAGTTTTGTCATGGTTTGGTTGTAGACGTTTGGACTCCCCCAGTCAATGCTTTCAAAGATGCTTTTATTGTAGCTTTGTTGGTTAAAGCCTATGAGATAGTAGCCTCCGTCTCCTGCTGGTCCTATGATGGTGTCAACGCAGTTATCTTCTAGCATTTCGATTGCTTGGTTGAGGATTTTTTTTGAAAGTGAGGGAATATCTGATCCGATGACAATGACATTGGCCCATCCTTTGGTTAGAAGAATATCTATGCAGTGATGCATTTTTTCTCCTAAGTCTCCTTGGATTTGTTCTTGGGCATGTGCTGGTTGTAACCAGTTTTTTACAAGCATTATTTGATCGGCAGGCTCGACACTTAAGATTAGGTCAGCTTGTGTGTAAGCGATTTGCTCATAGATATCTTCAACCATGTACTTGTAGAGTTGTAGGGTGTTTTTTTCTCCAAGTTTTGTTGCAAGTCTTGTTTTTATTTTTCCAATCTGTGGTGCTCTTAGCATGAGTGCTAGTGCTGTTGTTTTTTGCTGCTTCATTTTGTTTCCTCAAGGAGTTGGCAAAGTTCTAGTGTTGGTGTTTTGATTTTGTCTTTGAGCTCTTCGTAGCACGTGAGACAATCGCAAACAATACTTTGTATATTGTTTTGAGTAACTTCTTGTTGTAGTTCTTCAATGAGTTTTTTGTTTGAGTCTTTATATCCAAGACTCCAATGGGCACAGCATCCTTTTTTTGTTGTGATGTGTTGGCTGTGTGCTTTGAGTTGTGTTTCAAGTATTTTTGTATTTGTGCTTCTGCATCCTTTGAGTATGAGTGTGTTTCCTAGTTTTTTTGTCTTTTTTGGATTGATTTTACCCAAGAGATATTCGTGTATACTTTTCCCTTGATATTCTCCTTGGTAAAGGTGCTGTGCTAGTTTTATTGCCTCAACGCATTCCAGGCATCCGCTTATGACTATGCGGCAGTCTGACTCAATTATGCTTTGATGCAGTTGTCTAAGGTTTTCCTCAGCTTTGTCATATCGTCCTTGCAGGAGATGTGGTAAGCCGCAGCAGGTATTCATTCCTCCTAGAATTGAGTAGTTTATTTTATGATAATCAAGAAGCAAAAGAGTATGATTTAGGGTTGTTGGGGAGTGGACGTAGCAGCCTGGGTAGAAGAGAACATCTGCACTTGGTTTTTTGATAAGTGTTCCATTCATGTAGGAGGCCAAGTTTTTATGTTTGTGTTGTTGGAGTTTTTTGTAAAGGTTTTGTATGAGTCGCCGTAGTGTTGTGCATTTTCCACGTATGAGTAGGTATCTGCTGAATCTGTAGGGTGCTTTGAGTCTGCTTCTAAGCTCTATCATCATGTCAAGTCTGTTGAGCTGTTCTGGGCAGACAGCGATGCATCGTTTGCAACTGATGCATTGCCAGGCAAATTTTTTGATGTTTTTTTCTCTTGTTCCTTGTTGTGTTGCAGAATTGAGTTGTTGGATTGTAAAATCGTTGTTGTAGACTGGGCAGACGTTGAGACATTCTTTGCACTCTGTGCATTTGTTGAGTTCTTTGCTGACTTTTTCTTGGTAGTAATTGTGGAGTTTTTTTGTTGGTATTTCCTACACCTTCTTGTTGTTTTGACTATTTTCTAATTGTTTTTTGGTGATAAGCATAAGACCTATGAGTATGGCAGTTGATATGAGCACTACTGCTACAAGTTCCCACATGATGCGTCCTTCATAGAGTGCTGTGACAATGACATCTGATCCTACTACAACCATTATGGTACCTGGTAGCATACAAAGCCATGACCAAAAAAGATAAGTGGTAAAATTGATGGCTGTAAGTCCAAAAGCGTAGTTGAGCAGGTTGTAGGGGAAAAACGGTATGATTCTTGCTATTGCTACTGCTATTGCTCCGTGTTTTGCTGAGAGCTGATCGAGTCTGCTCCAGCCTTCTCCTCCAAATGTTCCTATCCAGTGTTCTATACTTTTTCTTCCGAAGTGTCGTGCGATGAGAAATGAGAGTGCACAGCCCAGTGTTGAAGAGAGACTGACGAGTATGACTCCTTGTATTGCTCCAAACAGTGTCCCTGCAAGAACTCCAAAAATGGTCATGGGAAATGCGGCAACGGTAAATCCTAGGTAAGCGATGATAAAGGCAAGTGGTGCATAGATACCATAGCTTTCTATCCATCCTCGTATTCCTTGATCATTTGATAAGCCGTAGTTGAGTGCAAGCAAAAAAAGTATGATGATGATGACACCTAGCATTATGGGCCGCCAGAGCATGTGGAGTTTTTCACAAATTTTGCACTCTCTTCTCAGTTCCATCGGTCTGATAAAACCGAACCAATATATTAGGGTTCACCCCAAAAGTGTAGAGTGTTTTTAGAAATTGGTTTCGTAGTGTGGTTGCTAGTATTCCTTCTTTTTCCCATCGTCTAGGCGAGGCAACGACGCTTTGTTTTAGTATGTGGATTTTGTAGTGTTTTTTTCGGAGTCGCCGCATGAGTTCTAAGTCTTCCATGAGAGGTATTTTTTTGTATCCGCCGATATCGTTGTAAAGTGTTTTTCTAAGAAATATTGCCTGGTCTCCGTAGGGTGTTTTAAACAGTCTGCTACGAAGGGTGGTCAGTCTTGCTATGAGTTTGAGCAGCATGCTTTTTGTGTTGATGCTAAGTGAGAATGCTCCAGCAGAAATAGTTGGCTTTTTGAGTGTTTGCTCTATTTGTGTGTAGGCATCTTTTGGGAGGAAAACATCAGCGTGAACAAAAAGCAAGATGTCGTACTGTGCATGTGTTGCACCAGTATGCATTTGTATTCCTCGTCCTGGTTTTGAGCTGAGTTTTTCTACACTTGAATCATTGATTTCTTTGTTGGTATCCTGTGTTGGTGAGCCGTCAACTACTATGATTTGTAGTGTGTCATTTTTTTGCTGTATGCTTTTGAGATGCTCTATGCAGGAGTTGATATTTTTTTGTTCGTGCAGAACTGGGATTATTATTGTAAGTGATACCACAGCTTAGAATGTAAAAATAAGATGAAAAAGGCTTTGATAAAATAAGCCTTTGTTTTTGTTTTATTGGTTTTCTTCTTGGAAGGTCTTTAAGAATTCAACAAGTGCTTCTACACCTTCTGTTGGCATAGCATTGTAAATTGATGCTCTCATTCCTCCAACACTCCTATGTCCTTTGAGTCCTACGAGGTCGTAAGTGAGTGCTTCTTGAACGCATTTGGCTTCAAGTTCTGGTGTTGGAAGATTGAAGGTGACGTTCATCAGTGATCGTGAATCTTTTTGTGCATGCCCTTTGTAGAATCCATTAGAGTTGTCTATGAGATCGTAAAGTAGTTTTGCTTTGTGTCTGTTGATTTTTTCTTGTTCTGCTACACCGCCTTTTTCTTTAAGGTGTTCAAGGCAGAGTTTGCACATGTAGATAGCCCAGCATGGTCCAGTGTTAAAAAGACTGTCTTTGTCAACATGGGTTTTGTATTTTTGCATAGTAGGTGTGTTCTCTGCAACTCTATCAAGTAAGTCTTCACGTATGATGACTAGTGTTACTCCGGCCGGCCCTATGTTTTTTTGTGCTCCTGCATAGATGAGTCCGAATTTTTTGGGGTCGATGACTTGGTCCATGATGTGACTGGACATGTCACAGACAAGTGGGACGTCTGCATCTGTTTTTGGCCAGTTGAAAAACTCTGTTCCATAAATGGTGTTGTTGCCAGTTATATGTGCAAAGGAGATATCCTCATCAAAGGCGATATCTTTTGGTATGTAGGAGAAGTTTTGATCCTCACTTGAAGCTACGACATCGACGTCTCCAAAGAGTTTTGCTTCTTTGATTGCTTTTTTTGACCAGACGCCTGTGTTGACATATTGCATCTTTTTATCTGGAAGGGCAAGATTTGTTGGTACCATATAAAATTGGCTGGATGCTCCTCCTTGTAGCCAGAGTACTTTGTACTCATCAGTAAGTCCCATGAGTTCTGCTACGAGTTGTGATGCTTGTTTGTGCATGGCATCGTATTGTTTTGATCGATGGGAGATTTCCATCAGTGACATACCCGTTCCAGCAAAATCAAGCAGTTCTTCCTGTGCTTTTTTTAAGGCTGGGAGTGGAAGGGTAGCAGGACCGGCATAGAAGTTGTACACACGTTTTGTCATCTTAGTTCACCTACTCAACATCTGAGCGCGTAAATAGCAACATGTTTTTTAAAGCATTCGTCAGTTTTATCTTGTTTTAGATATCTTTGAGCCAAAAGGAGTAGAAAAGCCCTGCAATTGCAGGTAGGAGGATGACGATAAGAAAGCTGATAAACGAGACAGCAAAAGATGTTGCTTCTGGAACAAGCCATATTGCACCTAGTAGTGAGACAAATGCTCCTTCTCGCACTCCGATTCCACCAATAGATATTGGTAATGCTGCAATGACAAAGGTGATTGCATTGATGAGCACGAAATCTAAGTAAGCAACTTGTTGTGTGAATGCATAGAGTATGATGTATGTTTGTAGAGCATGGATAAAACAGATGAGAAATTCAATTCCTATTGGGTAGATGAGTTGTCTGAGGTGAGGCATATCTTCATACATCATGCCTAGTGTTTCTTCAAGTCGTTCTTGCCATTTTTGCGGAAGTATGGGTTTGATGAGGAGGTTAACGATTTTTTTTCCTCGTTCTCTTCGTATGAGGATGACAAACATGCCTACATAGACGATGAAAAAGAGAAAAATTGGTATAAACCAGCTTGTGACTTGGTTGATGAAAACAATAGCTCCTATGAGCCCTAATGTCAGTACTCCTAGAAATGAGACGGTTGAATCGACAAGGGAGTTTGATACACATTTTTCTACTGTTGCTCCACTTTTTTTGTGAAGATAGTAGATTCTCATGTGCCATCCGAGTGATCCTGGTGTCACTGTACCATAGAACATGCAAACAAAATATATTTTGAGCAGATACCAAAAGGATGCGTTGATGTTTTGGTATTTGCAGATGAGTTTCCATTTGTAGGCAAAAAGTATTGCTCTAGGCATGAAAAGCGGGAGCGCAAGTGCATAATAGAGGGGCGGTATTTGTTTGAGTGCTTGCCAGATTGATTCTGGGCCAATATCGATGATAAGATAGATGAAGAGTGCTACTCCAATTATTGGGAAGAATTTTGCAAGATGTCCAAAGGTTATTTTTTTCTCCATCTGTGTTTTCACCACATCAGTTGAAAGGCTTTTTGTTGGGTTTTATTGTGGTGAAGAAAAAGTTAGGTTTAAATCTTTGCTTAGGGTTTTTTTTGGTCTTTTTACTATTTTTGCTATTCTCTTTGTTAAGGCCCTTAATTGCAGGCGTTCAAAAGATATAAATATACCCAATAAATATATTAAGGACGTAAATCAGCAATATATTGCGGGGACATTACTATGAACAAATTGAGAAGTATTGAAATATTACTTGGGTTTTTGTCTGTTTTTCTATTAGTATCCTCAGCAGTAGGTTTACCACAACCTATTCAAACTGCTGTTGAGCCTTTGGAAAAAGAAGATCTTGATCCAACTACAGATCTTTGGGTTACTGTAGAGATTCAGCAAATTAGGGCATTTGAGAGGCTTACACGTGTGACAAATACTATTGAGAACATTGATTTGTTATCAAAGCCTGATTTGTACGTAAAAGTGTTCATCAATGGTGAAGAGTTTAAAAGTCCTGTCTGGCACAATACTCGTTATGTATATCAGCAGCCATGGAAGGCATCACTCAACGTTCCTGATGATGAGGAATGGGTGAATATTACGATTCAGGTCTGGGATTGGAATCTCGGTCTTGATACACTTTGTGATATTAGCCGGCAATATTATGGTGTCGGTAAGGACCTAAAGGAATTAACCCTTCAGTATAGTTTGAAGGATGGTCATTGGACTGGTGATGATTTTATTGAGCAGGATCCTTTGAGTTTTGATCCAAGTGGTTATGGTCGTGCTAGCGGTATTGATGATGGGAGCATCTTTGACGATGAAAACGACTGTGAGATTTGGTTTGATATCTATCAAAATGATACTGATGGAGATACCATACCTTATTATACTGAAGTAAATTATTTTGGGACAGATCCAACCCATGATGATTCTGGTTTTGATCCTGATAATGATAGTGTTCCTATTGAATGGGAGTATCGTTTTGGTCATGCTTTTGGATATAATTGGCATTCAGACGAATATTATAGTTATTGGTTCTATGACCCATTTGAATTTGAAGATCATATGAATCTTGACCCTGATGAGGATGGTTTAACAAATTATGAGGAATATCTTGTTTGGGGTTGGGGCTCAGATCCTTTCCGTCAAGATCTATTCATTGAGATGGATTATATGGAGACCTCACCTGATGGTATTTCATGTCGTCTTTCTGAGAGATCTAAAGAGTTGTTGAGAACTTCATTTAACCGCCGAAATATCGTCCTTCATCTTGATGATGGATACTTAGTTGATTGTATTGGTCCAAAACCCGTTGTAAGCGATTGCGATGAGATTCCTTTTGATGATCTTATTAGTAGAAATCCCGGTTTTCAGGATTTGTATCAGCAGTATTTCATTCATTATGATGAAGATAATTGGAAGCAGGGTGTTTTCCACTATGGCCCTGTTGTTTATGCTGCCGACTACCAGGGTTTTGCATGGTATTCAGGTGTTGGTAGTGTGATTTGTTTCCAGATTTCTGCTGGCATGCTTGACGAGATGAAAGTAAAACCTCATACGCAGTATCGTCGTGATGTAGTTTATGCAAGTGCATATATGCATGAACTAGGTCATACCTTGGGTATCTTCCATGGCAATACTGCTGGTTGTGACGATCAACAAGGCCGATATCCTTGGGAGATAAATTGGTGGCGTTGGGGATCGTATATTAGCACGATGAATTATCGCTATACCTATCGTATTGTCGATTATAGCGATGGAAGTCGTGGTGTCAATGATTTCAACGATTGGGATTTAATAGATCTTACCTATTTCTCCCGTGAATCATATTAAGGCAGTTTTTCTTGCCTTTTTTCTTTTTTTTATTCTTGTGTTTTTCGTGCGAAAAGAAGATAGCCTGTATGGCCTAACATCTGAAAACTGGGGCGTGTTCCATTTTCTTTGACAACGAGGTCGCGTTGTATGTTTTCTAGTGTTCGTAGCTCGATGAAGTTGTGGTTGTTGAGTTCTTCTACGGTGTGTTCGAGTTGTGTGGTGAGTGGTGAATAGCAGCAGAGGTATCCTCCTGCTTTGAGTGCTTTACTTGCATGTGGTACTGCTTCCCATGGATTTGGGATGTCGAGGATGATAGCATCAAGTTCTTGATGATCAATGTCTTGTGTGACATCGCCAAGTTGTGTAGTGACTCGGTCAAGGAGTCCTGCACGCTTGATGTTTTTTGTTGCATGGTCGATGTGGTCTTCTCTGTTATCTATTGAGATGACGTGCCCCGTTTCTCCGACAATTGATGCAAGGGCTATGGTAAGTGAGCCTGATCCTATGCCTGATTCAAGGACGTGTGAGCCTGGCTCTATTGAGCAGCCCATGATGATGTGCCCGCAGTCGCGCGGTAGGATGATTTGTGCTTTTCGTTTGATGGAAAGCATCTTGTCCATGAGTGAGGGTGCGAAAAGATGAAATGATTTGTTGCCGATGATGAGCTTTTGGCCGATTGTTTTTCCTATGAGTTGTGTTGGGTCGTAGACTCCTATTCCTGGATATTTGTCGACAGGATCGCTGGTATTGAGGAGGATGCGTCGGTCTTTGTGATCGACAAGACAAATGAGTTGGTCTTTTTGTATGGTCTGTGTCATGGTCGCCATGCTCCTATGTCTGGCAGTCCACCAAAAGTGTTGTCTTCAAGTTCAAGTTGACTTTGCCATTCTTTTTTACATTCGCAGTCTAGTGTGTTGAATGGTGTTGGGTCTTGTGTAAGTGAAAATGTCTTGATTGCAGAAAGGATTTTTTTATCGCAGCATCGTCCGTTGTGTGCCCCTCGTCTGCTTCCGCCTCCGACTGGGTCGCATTTGATGTGGGTGTTTGGTGCATCTTCTATTGCTGTTTTGAGTATCTCGATGACGCTCCAGAGGTATGGTGGCCTGTAGAGGTGCCTGTGGTAGAGGTAGTCGACAATCGTGTTTTTTTGTACGTTGACGGGGTTTAGTGAGATGATGTTTGAGTAAGGCGCTGCTTTTTTGATTGTTTCTTTGGCATCTTGTAGTGCTGCGCGTTCACTGAGAAATGGTGGTTTGTGTAAGACATAGGTTTTGACGCTGATGGCATTGTCTTGTAGTCGTGTTGCAGCATCTTTGAAGTCTTGGAATTTGAAGCCTTTGTTGATGTTGTATTCTCGTATGTGGTCATCTGCTGTTTCAAGGCCGATTCCTACTTCAAAGTCTTTTTGTGGGATGTGTTTGTGGTAGTCTTCTATGAAGTCTTCTGTGATATATTCTGGTCGCGATTCTACTGATATTTTTTGTGCGCCTTGGCTGTAGAGTGTGTTGAGTATGTCGAATTGTTGTTGTTTTGGTATTTCTTCTGTGTCAAGGTAGCTTCCGCTGGTAAAAATTTTGATGAGGGGTTCTTTGTTGTAGCCCTTTAGTGCTGTGTTAATCTGGTTTTGTATGCTCTCTTTGCTGACTTCTTGGAGGGCACTGTCGTTAAAATAGCCGCACATGCTGCAGCCTGATTCATACATCCAGCTGCATCCTTTGGTGCGTAGGATGATAACGTAGGCTTGGATTTTTTGCCTGTTGTATAAATCTGGTTCGCTCCAGCAGTGTACGGGTTTGTTTGGGTCGTGTGGCTTTGCTGTGACGTTGTGTTTTATTTGTTGTGAGAGCTTTGCGATTTTAGTCATCAGTATCCTTCTTTTTTCGACCTATAAGGATGAGGCAGACGGCAAGTGCTCCAAGTACTGCAACGACTTCAAATCCTGGTGTTGCGACAAGTTGTTCTTGTCGTGGAAGGTTGTATCCAAGTTCTTTTGCACTGTTTGGTGAGTCTAGTGTTCCTATGTCGCTGTCTGTTCCTGTGCTAAAGCTGTAGGTGTCAGTGTCGATGATGGTGTTGGAAAAGCTTTGTTCGATGTTGGTGAAGTATTCGTAGACTTCTGCGTAGAGTTGTATTGTTTGGTTGCTGTTTTCTTGCCATCCGATGTATTCTGCTGAGGTTTCATACATTTCTCTGTCGTTTGGATCATCTCGTGTGGCGTTGATTTCTTCTCCGTTGATGGTATAGTAGACTCTGAAGTTGTCTGGTGTGTCGATTGCTTCGTCTGCTTTAAAGAGGATTTTATCTCCGCTTCGTATGCCTTCGGTAATTGAGGAGACGAGTCGTAGGGCGTCTTCAGTGAAGGTGAATGTTCCATTTCTGCTTGTAGTGTGTCCACTGGGGTCTGTTGCATTGAGTTGGTAAGTGTAGGTAAGCGGTGTATCTGTGTAGTTGCTTGGTGTTTCTTGTGTGTAGGTGAAGAGGTGATCTTGATAGGTAAAACTTGGTTGTGTCGTTGTTCCCCATGGATCTGTGAGTGTGAAGACGATATCATCTTGTTGTACTCCGACGTTGTCAAGGATGAGCGCGACGATTTGTACGTTTCCTCCTGGTTCTTGCATACCTGGTAGGGCGCTGATTTCTACGATGGGGTCTGCATCATCATAAAATGGTGGGTTGACAAGGACGATGAAGATGATGAGCCATCCAAAAAAATAGGTGAGATACGTACTCATCCAGTTTTTCCTGGTAAATTGGCTGACATCGATTTTGAATCGTACAAAGAGGTAGCGTAGCCAGCTGGCGTTGACGACTCCTAGGAGTAATACGAGTTCCCAGCGCAGGAAGTTTCCTTTGAGCAGGGCCCAGAATCCAAAACAGATAATGGCCATGACAAATCCTAATGCAAAGGAGATGTAGAGTGCTTTGATGTTTCTTTTTTCTTTTGCGACGAATTCTGCTTCGTTGAATTTGGGCAGATTGAGTTTGTCTGTTTTTTCTTCTTCGTCGATTGGCTCTTTTCTTTTCTTCGCCATGTCGGTGGTGTAACACCTCACCTTTAAAGGTTTTTTCTATTATACTCTAAGTACATATTTTGCATTGATGGTTATGGCGCTTTGCTTGTCTGGCTTGCATTATCATTTGTTGCCTTTGAGTCTTTGGTATTCTTTTTCTGCTAGTCTGTCAACATAGCTGTTTCCAGAAAAGGCTCCAATGAAGTGGGCTACTATTCCTATGCCCCATCCAAACAGTGGGAAGATGAACCAGGGAAAGCCCATTCCTGTTGCATACCAGATGGCGATGATGAGCGCGTTGACTGCAATGTAGATGCCAAAGTGCATGTAGAAATCTGTTTTTTCTTCTGCAGTTTTTCGTGCTCGTCTTCTGAGTTCCTCATCCGTCTCCATTGCTTTTGAAAATATTGTATTGTGTTTTTAAATGTTGGGGGGAGAGTTTTTAGATGCCTATCCAAAGCAGTATCATGAGTGCGTCGATGAGTGGTCTGCATACGATGATGATGAGTGTTGATTGCAGGGTATTTGTGTTTTGGAGTTCACGCAGTCCGATGATTTGAAGTAGATAGCTCCAAAGTAGCATTGCTGTGCCAAGAATCGGTATCCAACCTAGGAGGAGGCTTGGTGTAAAACCATAGAGCAGTGCTTGACTTGTTCGTTGTATGCCACCGGTACTGCCAGAAAGTTTGGTGAGCGGATGGGCTATGATGATGCTTGCAAGTGCTAGTAGTATTCCCATGCCAAGTGTAAGTAGAAATGGTGAGAGGCTTCCTCCTATCTCTATTCCTATGAATGGAGTAAAAAAGGGTAGTGCTGAGATTCCAAGAAAGAGTTGGAGAAGATAGGATGCTATCCCGCAGAAGATGAGGAGTCTGATGTAGTAGATCCACACGTTTTGTGGCGGTTCTCCCCATATTTGTAAGAATTCTTTTTGCGGGGTGAGAAGAAAGCGGAAGATTCGTATGGTTTGCATGGGTCGCATGGTTGGTATGCTTCCTTATTTGTTGTGTTTTTTTTGGATTTTGTAGTTGTTTTTTTCCTGTTTTTTCTTTAGTTTGAGTCGTTGTTTTTCGAGTTCGTATTCTTTGTCTTCTGTAGTTTTTTGTGGCGTTGGTTCGCTTTGTGTGAGTGCATTTTTGTATCGGTAGCTAAGAAGAACTGAGATTGTTATGTAGGTAATGAGAAGCAGTGCTAGTATGGTGATTGGTGTTTGTGGTAGTTGTGGGAGTAGGAGGCGTAGAGCAAGAAGGATTGAGAGCAGTATTCCTCCTGCCCAGGCGTGGTGTCGTGCGAGGTCGTAGGATTGTTTTTTGGTAAGCTTTTTTTGTGTCATGGTTAGTTTTTAAAGCAGTTCTATTCCTTTGGGAAGTTTTGGTAGGTATTTTTTAAACTCTTTTGGCCAGTTGTCTGGGTCAAGGCCTTTTTGGGCGAGAAATGCGGTGGTCCATCGTTGGAGTCCTATGCCGCTGCAGCCGCTCCAGAGTTGACTTTTTTGGCCTTTGATGTTGAAGGCTTTGATGTATTTGTCTCCAAGGATGCTGAGGTTTTGAAATTCGAGCCATTCGCTTTTTTCACGAGATCCTCTGTAGGGCATATATGCTTCAAAGTCGATGGTACCTGTTTCTAGTGTTCCTTTGTCTCCGATTTTTCCTGCTTGTTGCATGTACCATGGGGTAACAAAGGCCATGCGCCATTCAAGTTCAAAAATGTTGTTGAAGACGTGTTTGTAGCGTTCAAGCATTTTTTCTCGCAGCTCAAGGAGGTGTTCGCGGGTGCCGATGTAGACGGGCTCTATTCTGTGAAATTCATCAACACGCTCTATGCCGTGTCGTCCTCCTGATTCGTAGCGGTAGGAGACTGCGGTGTTGTCATAGATAAGAACAGGCAGGCTTTGTTCTGAGATGGTGCTGCCTTTGAGGCTCCAGTAGATCATGGGACATTGTGCATAGCAGAGTCCTCCTATTGGTTCTGCAACGTTTTTGACAAGTTCTTCGCTTGGTACTTCTTTTGTGATTTTGGCAAGATCTACGAATCGCTCCCATTCTTTTGTATCTCGTGTTTTAGGCTCTGAGACGTAGTAGAATTCTCCTGGCATTCCTTCGAGGTGTCCTGTTTTTAGCCAGATATCAAAGGGCACCAGGTTTGATTCGATGATTTCTTCAAAGCCAAGTGGCTTGAGTACTTCTTCAAGAGCTATTTTTTCCATTGTTTTAAGGATTGCTGCTGCTTGGGGACGGTAGAACCATTTTCCTTTGGTTGGTCCTTGTTTGAGCCAGCCGAGTTTGACCATGTCATCAGTGGGATCTGTTGTTGTGCTGTGTTCTTTTGGACCTGAGTTCCAGATTTCGTTCCAGAATTCTGCTTTTCCTTCGTAGTATTGGTTGTCGATTTTTTCTTTGGTTCTGCTAATCATGCGGTCGATGTAGTTTTTGCGCAAGAATTCTTCGTCAAGATCACTGAGTTTGAGGGTGATGTTGTTTTCGTCGACTTGGACTTCTGCATAGGGGATGGTGGTTGGATGTAGTGCTTTTTTTTCTGATTGAAAGTTGATGTGATACGTTTTGACTTTGATTTCTCGTATGCCGATGTGGTATTGTTTGCCGAGTTGTTGTGCTAAGATGTTTTTGCTTTGGAGTAGTATTTGGTGTGGTCGGCTTTCTTGGCAGTCTATCTGGATATCAAGGGTGGTGCCTTGTATGGTAAGCTCTTGTATTGTTCCTGTACTCTTTGTTTTTTGAAAGGCTTCAGAAAAAAGTGTGGTGATGATTGTTTTGATTTCTTCTTGGTGGGCTGTAATGTCGTTGCTAAAGCTGTATTGGGCGTGAAGTTTGAAGTGCATATGGTTGTCTGTTATATGGAGGTATTACTTAATGCTTATCTGAGGTTGCAATTGTGCTTGCTATGTCAAGGCATGCGAGGTAGTCATCAAGTGTTTGGATGAGTGATTTGATGTTGTCTGTTTGGAGTTCTGCTGTGATGGTGTTGTCGTTTGTTGTTGTTTTTATAAAGTTTTGATCGTCGATTTTGAGTGCTTGTGCTATTGCTTGTGCTTGTGCTTTGTTTTGGTATGTGAAGGTAAGGATGCACTGTGTTTTCATGTGTTTTTTGCTCCTTGGAGTTGTTTTTCGATGATGGTATCAACGGTGGTGAGAAAGTCATTTTCTTTGTCAAGTGGAATTGTTGCTCCTGCTGCTATCATATGTCCTCCTCCGTGTCCGTTGATTTGTGCAGCTGCATCTTTCATTGCAGCTCCTAAGTCAAGGCCAGATTTGACGAGTTCTTGTGAGCCGCGTGATGAGATGTGGATTTCGTTGTCTTCTTCTTTTCTTACTAGTGAGATGAGTGGACGTTTTCCAACAAGTATGTAGTTTGCAGCAATCCCTGCAATGACGCCACCTAGTGAGGAGTGGTCGTTGTAGAAGTAGGAGTAGGTGTTTTTTTCTAGTAGCCCTCCAGCTTCGAGGCTTTGGAGTCCTTCTAGGATCGGTGTTTTGTAGTCTTTTTCTACAGTTTGTGCTTCTTGCCAGTTGTTTTTTGGATCAAGTGCTAATGATAGTGCAAGACCTCTGTGGTTTGTTTTTCCGGCTGAATCAAGTAGGTCTGCGAATCGTTCGATTTCTGTTTGAAGAGCTGGGCTTGTATATCGTTCTCGTATGACGGTTTCTAAGATGTTGTCTTTGACTCCAGATTTGATGAGTTTTAGGTAGAGCAGTGATTGGAGTTTTTTGTGTTGGTCAGCTTTGAGTTGTTGTGGTGGGCTTTGCGGGTCGATGTGAAGTTTTTTGAGGAGTTCTTCTACTGCTTTTTGGTTGCCGCTGAGTTGTTGGTAGTAGGGCTCTATTGAGTGTGTGAGTGCTTCTTTGATGGTTGGCCCTGAAAGTTTGATTGTGGTTTTTGTGGTGATGTGGTTGTGTTTTTTTGCATCTGCAAGTACTGTTTGGTTGTATCCTCGTAGTCCCCCGATGTGTTGTTTGTCTCCTATTGCTCCGGTGAGGCCGTAGATTGAGAGGTCGTGGTTGTTTGCATTGAGTGTTTTTGCTAGGCCGTATGCCAGTGTTGCTCCGCAGGCTTCGTAGTTGCCGTTGATGTTGTAGGAGTTGGCATTGATTTGGATGATGTCTGGTTCTGCACTGTCGTGGTGGTGTTGGTGGTGGTCTAAGATGATGCTTGGTGTGTTGAGCTCTTCTATTCTTTTGAGTTGTCCTGATCCCATGTCGGTGAAGATGATGAGGGTGTTGTCTTCTGTTTTGAGTCTGTCAAGTCCTTTGGTGAAGGGGTTTCGCATGAGTGTTGCATGAAAGTCGTAGCCTTCTCTTTTGAGAGCATGTGCCATGATTGCTGCTGCGCTGATGCCATCTGCATCGTAGTGTGAGATGAGTCGTATGGTCTGGTTTTTGGGTTGTGATTTGATTTTTTGTGCTGCTGCTTGGAAATAGATGGTGATGTCGGGAGTCATGGTTTCTCATTTTTTTGTTTTTGTGTGTCTATGATTCTGTTTGCAGGTAAAAAGATAGCGATTGGTTGTTGTGCTGGTTTTTTGTCTGCATTTTTTAAGATACTTTTTTATATGACAGCAGGCTTTTTTTATGCTAGGGGTTTTATTGTATGTTGAAAGGCAGTCTATCGGTTTGTTTGGCGTTATGTTTTGTTTTTTTGTCGTTTTCACCAGTTATTTCTGGTGGGACAGTCCAGTTCTGTGAGGATGAATCAGATGAGGTTTTTTCTGTTGAGGTTTCGTTTTTTTCTAACGGATCTCCGTGTTCTGAGAGTGTTTTGTTGTCTGGCTCTGAGTTGAGCTTGTTGAGGCAGTATCTGGATGAGTTTGATTTTTCTTCTGCAGTGGATGTAGTGGAGTCTTGTGGTGGTCTGCCGGTTGGCTTTGAAAAAAAGAGTTTTGTAAGTGAAGTTAATCAGAGGAGCGCTATGTGTTCTTCTTTTGAGAGTGCTTCTCATGTTTTAAATGGTTCGACGTATGTAAATTCTATGTGTATGCTAAAGTACCAAACGTCGTATTTTACATATTCTTTTCCTCAGTTGCCGATTCGTTTGATGCTTACCCTTGTTGGTGGTGTTGCTTCGTTGATTCCGCTTGCGTTGATTTTTTTTGTGTTTTTAGGCTCTGGAGGTTTTCCTCCGGCAAGTATTGTTGATGATCTTTGTGATGTATTATTTTTGTGTCTTGGTGTTGCTGTTTGGGGAGCTTTTGGTCCTTTTTATCTTTCTCCGATTCAGCTGGCTAATTCTTTTTTATCTCTTCGTTTGGGTTGGGAGGATCCAGCTTGGTTGTCAACAACAGGCATTTCTAAGAGTTGGGATGTGTATGGGTTAGTTGAATCTGTTGCAATTGTTGGTTTTACTGGTGCAGCAATATCGGTGGTAAATGAAGATATTCCGCCTTTTAAAAACTATGAGTTTTACGGTACTGCAGCTTTTGTTTGTGCTTCTGGTGTGGTAGAATAATGCGCTTTTCTTCTACATGTAAGGTTGTTTTAAAAAAAGGAGGTGGTTGAAGGAATGGTGTTTGTTCCTTCAAGTTTTTTTGTTTTGTTTTGTTTATTCAAACATCAGTTTTGCTTGTGCTGGACTGTATTTCCATCCTGCTGGTAGTTTGTGTTGTCGGTGGTAGTATTTCATGAGTCGGCGGATTTTTGATTCGGTGAGTTGAAGGTTTCTGCGGTTTTTGATGTCTTTTGGGTTGATTTCCATGTGTTTTCGTATGCGTAGTGCTGTGCGGATGAGATTTGTCATATCTTCTGGAACGTCGCTTTTAAAGCCGTTTGCACGCATGACGGTGGTGATTTTTTTGCTGGTTGCAAGTTTAACATCGGGTACTGCGAATTGGTCTCGTAGTATCATACCGATTTCACTTGAGCTCTTTTCGTTTTTTGCTAGTTCGATGATTTGGTCTTCGATTTCTCGTGGTTTGAGAGCACTCCATTCTGGGTGCTTTGATCGAAGTGGGCGGGTTGATCCTGCTTTGCCCTTTCTGCGTGCGTGCATTCGTGCCATTTTTTTACGACTCCGTAAGTGGAAGTAACTCCTGAATATGGTTCTTGTATATAAAATTAATCAACTCTTGGTACTGTAACAATAGCAAGTGATGGGGGTAATTAAGCTTGAGACGTAACTTTTCGAGTGATGTTTTTATCAAAAAATTGTTTATTCATCTGTTGTTTTTTGTTTGTTTCTTCTGTTCTGTATGGTTATTTGTGGAAAAAGAATATTTGATTTTTACATTTTTCTATGGTATTTCTTGTATGATTATCGGAGTGAGGATTTCTGAGTGTATAAAAAAATAGTGGGGAGATGAGTTCCCCTTAGACAATTCTGTTAGCAACTCTTGAAGATACAACAAATACCAACTCTGCAATTATACTTGCAAAAAACAAAAAAATACCCAACAATAAAAGTCCTATTGTTGATTCAGCCCAAGCATCAAAATCAAGTGCTTTTGCAGCTTCTATTCCTTCGTTAACCACACTGCTTAATGCAAATGCGGCTGTTAGTATTCCTGAAATCATTACGATTAATATGACGATTTGTATTGCTTCTCTATTATCCATATTTCCTCCATCATAACTGAAAGAATACCGCTCATCCAAATCAAAAGATTCAGATGAGCAAATTTTTAAAGTTAGGATTACGTTTTTGTAAATATCATTGGATTTAAAGTGTTAGATATGTTATTATTCCAATAGAATTTACGATAACGAAACCCATGAGTTTTGCTGTCCCCGGTACGATTTTTGCATTCAATATATTGGCAATAATTACTATGGCGAGTAAGAATAGCCCTGCCGATATTTTTGCCATTATTGGAAGGTATTCTCCAACTTGAGCAAGGCCAGTTGCTAACAATATAATTGCGAATACAAATCCGGCTATTCCAGACAGATATATTATTACTCTAAATATTTCAGATAGCATAGGATTCTTTCCGTTATTCTTGTGTTATTCATTTCACTAGATAACGGACAATCGCCAAAAGTTTACACTAATAAAGTAACAGCGAAGGAGTTATATACTAATAAGGCATATTACTCTTCTAATCGCATTAGTGTATCTAAGGCAATTGTCTGTTCCAGCAGACTTTTAATTGCCTTCCTTTTTTATTTTTAATTTTTTTTTGAGCCTCATCACTCCTTACTCATTAAGAGTAGTTTTTGACAAAATTCTGAGGGGGATTAACAGTTAAGACTTTTTAGAAAAGGCCAGACGCTAATGCCCCACAAAACCTTTGTCTGGAGTATTTTAATACATTGGGGCAATTTAAACCTTACTATATATTATAAAATAATATATAGATTATAACCCTTATAAGAAATAATTAGCTAGTTTTTCTTAACTTTTGTAATTATCTCTAGCCATCGGAAACCATTAAGATTAATTTTTCCAGTTGCTTCGCTAGGAGTGCAACCCAATGCTTGATGAGACTTAACAAGATTGTAATGAACACGAAAACCTTCCATCAAGCTAGCACAACCATACTCACGGTCAAAACCACGCATAACCTTAGTGCGTTCCTTCTCTGTGCCATGAAAACGCTCAATACGATTATTAGACTCAGGAGCACGGATACTCTTAACCTTCTTATGAGGACTCCAATAAGATTTGTGTCCTTTGCGGCTGATACCCAACTCTTTAGAAATGGCTTTGGGGTAGGTCACCATGCCATCTGTAAAGACTTCGCTTGGTCGGTCACGAGTGGCTTTCTTTGCTTTCTTAATGGGTGTACGAGTATTCACAAGACTTCTATCCTCACTTACATGCGTAGCCAACAAATAGCGGCTTTCACTGTCCATGACATTCCAAAGGTAACGGTGTCCACCGTCAACCTTCATCACTGTCTCATCAATATGCCATCTGCGGCCAGTACGAGTGTTCTCACTATCCATCCACTTTGCCGCTAGGTTGCTGTAGTCACGCACCCAACGATAAACGGTCATGTGGGATACTTTGAGGTTGTAGACCTGTTGGAAATGCTCAGATACCTTCCTCACGCTGAGTCCACGGAAATAAAGGTCTAGTGCAAGAGCAATGAGTTCTGGATCAGTCCTTCGCCTTCGTGGCCCATTGCTATCGGTGAAACGGTAGCCACATTGTTTGCAGAGATAAGTGTTGACTACGCCACTTTTGTTTTTGCGTTTGCCATTCTTTACGATATCATGGCTGCCGCATTTATCGCAGGATTCTTCGATTTTGAAGTCGTTGTCGGTGGTCTGCTTCAAGGATTGTTGGAATTTGACTGATAGTATGTGTATGCAGTCCTCATGTGTGGCTTGGTGATGCATGCAGGTACATGCCCAATGGTTTTCTTG
>Ga0207831_100226_pt1 | contig 26012 bp, 15 predicted proteins | sample TtanPargueraPR_7_FD_187741 | JGI IMG/M metagenome (GOLD analysis project Ga0207831, IMG submission 187741) | Aerobic enrichment media microbial communities from Bioluminiscent Bay, La Parguera, Puerto Rico - Tt and M1 (2) (SPAdes) | ecosystem: Environmental > Aquatic > Marine > Unclassified ...
GCTCCGGTTCGTTCCCTCCCAGGATTTCGAATACGAGGCGCTCGAACGCGCGGTGGTTTTCAGCAGCTCATCGATGTTGGTGCTGAAGCTGTTGTAATAGGACTGCGTGACGATGTTCACATCCGCTGTGATGCGCGAGGTCGGATCGATTTCCTGGTTGTGCTGAATCTTCAGGCTCCATTCGGTGGCGGGTTCGTCGTCAGGACGCGAGACATTGCCGATCAGGAAACGCTGACGTCCGTAACTGCCGGATATCGATCCCGAGAAATTGTAGCGCAGGGCGTAGCGCAGTTCGGCGCGCGCCAGCCAGCCGCCCTTGGAGAACCAGTCACCGGTGAGCGCGAGATCCCAGTAATCGCTCGCCGCGAGATAGTACCCGCCGTTTTTCAGATAGCGGCCGCGGCTCTGATCGAAGCCGAAGGCAGGAAAGATGATGCCGGAACTGCGTCCCCCGCTGCTCGGGATCACGGCAAACGGGAGCCACAGCAGCGGGATGTCTTCGACGTAAAAGGTGATCGGACGCGCAACGACGATCTCGTCGGGCACGAATTTCATCTGCGCGGAGCCGAAGTAATAATGTTTGTGGTCGGGATTGTCGCAGGTCGTGTACCGTCCGCCGGCGATGAAATACTCGTTCTCCGAGACGCGCTTGATGCGTTCGCCGAGGTAGAATCCGTCATCGATGGCGGTCTCTCCCTTCGTGATGACACCCTTTTTCGAGCGGAAATTGTATGTCATCTCCTCGCCGGTGTACTCTTCGGTACCTTCCTTGAATACCGGCGTGCCGATCATGCCGCGACCCTCCGCGCTGGTATCCGCGATTCCATGCGCATCAATCGTCGATGCGTCCCAGTTGATCGTGATCCGCGCCGCACGCACGGCCGTTGCGCCGTAATCGATGCTCCCCTTCTCGTACATGTTCATTTTTTTCTCGTCGAGCAGGTATATCACCGAATCCTGCGCGCTGTAGGTGATGATGGTATCCACCTCGTTGCTGACGGGAAATATTACCGTGCTGTCTGCGGCGAGGGCGAGTGAATCCCTCGCGAGCCGGAGAGAATCCTGCATGACGAGCAGCAGGCTGTCTTTCTGTGCCTTCGTCAGGTTGCGGCGCGTGGTATCGATCGCCGTCGCTTCAACGGCCCCCGTTTCCCCTGCACGCTGCGCTGCCGTGTCGATGCGCGCACCGTCACCCGGCTGCGCGGTGCCGGACTGCACGGCAGCGGTATCCTGCCTCGCGGTGCTGTCGGTCACGACCTGCGCGGCCAGGACACCGGGAAGAAGAAAAAACGCGAGCAGTATGGCGCAGCGGACGGATATCACAACCTGCTTGTACTCATGGGTGGGAGGGCAAGTTCCGGTGGGACGGAATTTCCCGTGACAGTATCGGACAAAGGTACGAAAACGCCGCCTGCGAGGGAAAACGCATTCCCGTGTCTCATGCAATTTGTGTATGTTTCAACCATTCGAGAACCGGGACGCTTCCTGAGCACATGCATCCATTCTATCACGTTTCACCCCTGTACCACGCCGAAGACACCGAACGGCTGGGCGGTACACGCAGCCGCGCGGGCGACCACCGCGATCCCTTCGAGCGCGACCGCGCCCGCATCATCCACAGCTTCTCCTTCCGGCGCCTGCAGTCGAAAACGCAGATTTTCGCTCTGGGTGAATCCGAATTCCTGCGCACGCGGCTGACGCATACGCTCGAGGTCAGCAACATCGGACGCGGACTCGCCGCCACGATCAACCGCGCCATCTGGCCGGGGTATCCTCTGGGTACGGTGAAAGAAGAATTCGAATCCCTCGGCGGACCGGTGGACACCAGCCTCATCGAGGCCGCCTGTCTCGCGCATGATCTCGGCCACCCGCCCTTCGGCCACCGCGGCGAGGAGGCGCTGAACCACTGTGTGTGGACACGCTGGCCCGGATGCGACAACGGTTTCGAGGGCAACGGACAGACACTGCGGCTGCTCACGCAGGCCGACCTCGAGGCGCACGGCGAGCGGCACGGACTCAATCTCACTCGTGCGACACTGCAGGGTGTGCTGAAATACCCCGGGCTCTATCGCGATCTGGTCAACGGTGATCGTTATCCACAAGATGGCACGGCACCGCCGTTCAAGCCCTGGGCACCGCCGAAATGCATTCACAACGAAGAGGCGGAACTGCTCGGCTGGCTGCTCGCGCCCTTTCCCGCCGCGGACCGCGAACGTTTTCTCTCGTTCGATTCACGGCGCGGCAAGCATGCGCGCACCCGGCACAAGACACTGGAAGCCGGCATCGTCGAACTGGCGGATGATATCGCCTACGGTACGCATGATGTGGAGGACGCCTTTTTCTCGCGCCTGATCACGCCCGAGCAAATCCTCGATTACATGCAGCGCGACCGCTTCGAGGATCCCGGCGTGTATGACACCTACGAATCGCTGATCACGCGCATGGGACGCGGCGCGGGCGGATCCCGCCGTGACGCCGTCTACGAAAAGAAGGATGCCGGATCGGCACTCATCAGCCGACTGATCAGCGCGGCCCGACTCACGGATAATCCGCTCTTCGAGCATCCGCGTCTGCGGTGGAGCGTGACATTGCCCGAGGACGATCGCATCGTGCTCGACGCGCTGAAGGATTCCGTCTACGACATCGTCATCAACGGTCCGGGCGTCCAGAGTCTCGAATACCGCGGCGGTATTATAATAGAAAGCATTTTCAAGGCGTATGACGAGTCGCCCGAGCTGCTCGGCGGCAAACACGGACATCTGCTGCGCGAAGCCGCCTCGGAGGAGAAACGCCTGCGCGTTCTCGCCGACTACATCGCCGGCATGACAGATACCTTCTCCGAGCGCACCTACAACCGGCTCTACCAGCCCGGCAGCGGCTCGGTGTTTGATCGGATGTGATCGTAAAGGGGTAAAGAGGTGAAGTAACCGATTCTTCACCCCTTTACCCCTTTACCGCTTCACGAAAGGCCGCCTTCACCCTTTACGCCTTTACCCTTTGCGAACAACCAAACCAAAAACGATACAAATCACATCGCGAACGAATCCATGAAACACGCACCCCTATTCATTCTCCTGCTTCTCATACTTCCCGCCCTGACACACGCCCAGGAAACCGACACCACCGAAAGCGGCTACGAATTCACCGTGCTCAAACAGCTCCCCGCGACACCGGTGAAGAACCAGTACCGCACGAGCACCTGCTGGAGCTTCTCGGCGATTTCCATGCTGGAATCCGAACTCCTGCGCATGGGAAAAGGCGCGTTCGATCTCTCGGAAATGTTCATCGTGCGCGACATCTACGAGCGGAAAGCGCACAAGTACGTGCGCATGCATGGCAATGTGAACTTCGCCCCCGGTGGCGCCTTCAACGACGTGACCGCCATCATGCGGGATCTCGGACTGGTGCCGGACGAGGCCTATCCGGGTCTTGAATACGACGAGGAGAAACACATCCACGGGGAACTCGACGCCGTGCTGAAAGGCTACGTTGAAGCGCTGATCAAAAATCCCAACCGCCGTCTCACCCCTGTCTGGGACGAAGGACTCAACGGTATCCTCGACGCCTATCTCGGCGATGAGCCGGAGCGCTTCACCTGGGAAGGCAAGGAATACACGCCGCGCAGCTTCATGGACAACGTGCTCGAGCTGAACGCCGACGACTACGTCATGCTGTCATCCTACACCCATCATCCGTTCTACCGGCAGTTTGTGCTCGAGGTCCCCGACAACTGGGACTGCGGCCTCGTGCACAACGTCCCCCTCGCCGAGTTCATGGAAACCATCGAACACGCGATCAACACCGGCTACACCGTCGCCTGGGCCGCCGACGTCAGCGAACACGGATTCAATTTCAAGAAAGGCATCGCCGTCCTACCCGCGAAGGAATGGACTGATATGGAAAAGAGCGAACGCGACAGCGTCTTCGTCACACCCGTGGAAGAGAAAGCCGTGACGCAGGAGCTGCGCCAGAAGGCCTTCGATAACTATACCACCACCGATGACCACGGCATGCACATCACCGGCATCGCCGAGGATCAGAACGGTACAACGTACTTCTACGTGAAAAACTCCTGGGGCGTCAAGGGAAGCAAGTACGACGGCTACTTCTACGCATCCGCACCCTACGTCGCCTGCAAAACGCTGTCAATCCTGCTGCACAGGGATGCCGTTCCGGCCGCGATCCGGGCAAAACTCGGGATCTGATCGCAGGAGTCATGAATGTCTCAGTTCTTGACCATCGTCCGCTCGCCAGCGATCGTCCCGTCGACGAACAGACGCACCACGTACACGCCGCCGGCGAGGCCGCGTCCGTCGAGCGGAAAATTGTAATCGCCGGGAAACTGTCGGCCGAAGTCGCGCTCGTAGCGGAGGCGTCCCGCCATGTCGTAGAGACGCAGCGAGACAGTGCCGTCCGAGACGAGGGTGTAGGGAATGACGGTCTCGTGTCCCGTGGCAGCGGAGAATGGATTCGGGTAGTTCTGGCCGAGACGCGCGGTCACGGGCAGTGCGGGGGCGGCATCGAGGATCGATCGGCTGGAGCGGTACATGCCGCGTCCGTGCGTGGCTGCGAAGAGGACGCCGTCGGGACGCATCTTGATATCGGCGATGATGACGTTGCCGATGCCCTCGTTGTCGGTCATCCATATCGCGCCCATGTCGGTGCTGACAAACAGGCCGACATCCGTGCCGACGTACAGCTCCTGCTCACGCTCGGGATGACGGAACACGGTGTTCGCCGGGATGTCGGGCAGCACGGCATCGCCGGTACCGGAGATGTTCTGCCAGGTGGAGCCGAGATCGGTCGTGCGGAAGACGTGACTGCCGCCGAAGCCGCTGAAGGTCACCACCGCGTCGCGCGCATCCGTGCGGCTGACCGCGAAGTCGGTGACGAAAAATGCCGGCAGGCCAGTATCCACCCGCTGCCAGTTCCCCCCACCGTCACTGCTGACGAGCACGCGTCCGCGGGAACTCCCGGCCCAGATCACCGCGGGATCCGCGGCGGAAAGTCCGATGGCGGTAAGAAAGGCGTTGCTTCCGGCAAGGTCTCCGGAAATGCGCGTCCAGCTCTCGGCGCCGTTCGTCGTGCGGTACACGCGGTTGGTGCCGGCGTACAGTGTCTTCGGATCCGACGGCGCCATCTCGAACGGCGCGATGAAAGCGACGGGATCGGAGGTGCCGAAATCCTGCGCGCGCGGGATGCCGTTCATCGCAAGATAAAACGTGCGGCCGAAGTTCGTGGATTTCAGGAAATGCAGGTAGTAAAGCTCGCCGTAGACGATGCGCGGCTCGGTGGGATCGATAGCGGTGTAGCCGCCGTCCCCGCCGATCACACCCGCCCAGCGGTCACCGTCATCCGTGCGCAGCGTTCCGTTGTCGATGGTGCCGCCGATGACCATGTCGGACCGCGGATGCGGCGTGCCGCTGTGAAACTGCACGGTGACCATGCCGGCGGACAGCTCAGTGAAATCCTCCCCGCCGTTGAGTGAGCGAAACAGTCCGCCATCACTGCCCGCGAGGAGCTCATCGTGGTTGTCGGGATTGAAAATCAGCACATGCAGATCGGCATGCACGTAGGTGAGATCCTGGAAGGGATACCAGTTGGTCATCTGCCGCCAGGTCGCGCCCCCGTCGGTGCTGCGGTGCAGATCGATGCCGCCGGCCCAGATGATATCGGCATTCGCGGGATGCACGGTCAGCACGCTGTTGAAACGCCCCTGTCCGCCCATGTACGTCTCTCCCGACACATCACTGCGCGGGATGGAAAGCGCGCGCCAGTTTTCTCCTCCGTCGTCGCTGCGGTAGAGGCCGGCGCAGTGCTGCGCATTGCGGTCGGTGAACGCCGCGTAAATGATATCGCCGTCGGACGGTGCCGTGTCGATGTAGATGCGCGTGTACGACTCCTCGAGTACGCGGCCGAGTGACGTCCAGGTCTCCCCGTGATCGGTGGAACGAAGAATGCCGTGTCCCTCCAGCGCGGCGTACGCCACGCCCGGCGTAGTGGCGCTGTGATCGACCATGGCGGAAAACGGCGCACCCACATCCGCGATGACGCGCCGCCAGCTCTCCCCGCTGTCGGTGCTGCGGAACACGCCCTGCAGCGTGGAGGCGAGGACGATGCCGGGCGTGAACGGATCGAAATCCACATCATAGACATACCAGAAATCGCGATCCTCGGTCGACGGAATCAGCGACCAGCTCCCGCCCGCGTCCGTGCTGCGGTAGATGCCGTGTCCGAACGCGGCGTAGCCCTGCCAGGCGACGTAACCCTCGCCGCAGCCGGCGAGCACGTGCCCGCGGTCGAAGGGATCGACATCGATCGCGCCGATGCGCAGATTGGGCAGAAGGTCGTCGAGCTGCCGCCAGCTGGCACCGCTGGTCGTGCTCTTCCACACGCCGCCGCCGGCACTGCCGACGTAGATGACTGCGGCATCTTCGGGATCGATGGCCATCGAGCGGATGCGCCCGGCAACGTTGACCGGACCGAGGTTCAGCCAGCGCCAGCCGTTCTGCGTCTTGCGCAGTCCCTCGCGCTCCATGCGCCGCACATCCCCTGCGGCGCGCTCATAGGAGCCCCGCGGAATGCCGTTCGGCCAGGCGCGCTGCTGAAGGAAGAACTGCGCGGCCTCTTCCGGTTTGTCAAAGCCGGCCTCTGGTCTGGCGTGGGTGGATGAACGATCAGGAGCCGCGATGCGCGGCAGCAGGATTGCGGTCGCGCACACGGCACAGACAAACGCGGCGGTGTGCAGCAGACGCATGGTGCATCAGAACAGCTGGTAAGCGAGGGTGACGTAGAATTTGTAGAAGGTCGGACGCATACTGAAATTCGGCCGCTCACCGCGCGGCTGCAGGATCTTGTCGAAGGCGTAATCCACCTCGATGGCGGGAATCACGTACACGTTCTTGAACGGAATGAACGCGTATTCCGCCCCGATGACAAAGGAAACGCGCAGGTCGTGGTCCACCGCGAGCGGGGCATCCTCGATCAGGTAGCGTCTGCCGGTCTCCAGTTCCGTATCGATCACACGCACGTGACTGCGCTGCACGAACCCGAAACTCGGACCGAGATACACGCGCTCCCCGTCGATGTTGCCGAAAAGGCGCAGGAGCAGATCGAAGTGCAGCAGATCGTAGTCGAACGTGAGATCCGACCCGACAAGTCCCGTCCCGGCGATGGAGCGCAGACTGTCGGTGCGGCCAGTAAACCAGTCGGTGGAAGTATGATTCCGGCCGAGTCTTAGATAGATCGAGGCATCATTGAAAATCGGGATATTGATCGAAGCCCCGTAGAACTCGTTGAAGCTGGTCACATCGCCGACGAATTCGCAGGGACATAACCCGTTGTACTCGCCGTTGATGTACACGAGATTCCCTCCGCCGAAAATGGAGAACTGATACCCGTTGTAGAGCTTCTCGGGCACGACCGGCGCTTCTGGCTCGGTCTGTGCCCGCGCGCCCGCTGTCACCAGCAGACCGAGCAGCACCGCGCCGAGCGTGATGTTCAGCGCACGTGCCGCCATGTGTCCCAGCCGATTACTCGTTTTCAAGACTGTGCAGATTCGATTGCAGTTTTTCAAGGTTTCTGCGGAAGCTGGCCTGTTTCTCGCGCTCGCGCGCGACGACATCTTCCGGGGCGTTTTCCAGAAACTTCGCATTTCCGAGCTTGGAATCAATGCCTTTCAACAGCCCCGAAACGCGGGTAATTTCCTTCTCGATGCGCGCGCGCTCCACCGCGATGTCGATGAGTCCCTCGAGGGGCACGTACACATCCGCGCCGTTGATGACGGTGCTGGCGGACAGCCGCGGACGCTGTTTCCCGATGCCCGCATCCACATGGGCGATGCGCGCGAGACGTTCGAGGAAGTGCAGGTTCTCGTTGATCGCCGCGAGCTGCTCCTCGTCGTGGCAGTTGATCACCACGTCGCACTGCTTGCCGGCGGGCACGTTCATCTCGCCCTGAATGGTGCGCACACCCTCGACGAGCGACTGCAGGAAGTTCATCTGCACGACGGCATGCTCGTCGATGTACTGCTCCTGCAGTTCCGGCAGATGCTGATTCATCAGGCTGTCGCCCTCGCGGCCGGGTTCCGTCTTGTGCCAGATTTCCTCGGTGACGAAGGGCATCACCGGATGCAGCAGCTTCAGGATGGCATCGTAGACATACAGCGCGCGCTCGAGCGTCAGGCGCTTGAGCTTTTCGTCCTGCGAGTACAGACGATCCTTGATCAGCTCGATGTACCAGTCGCAGAAGTCATGCCAGATAAAATCGTACAGCGCTTTCGACATGTCGTTGACGCGATAGCGGTCCATGCTGTCGTGCAGCGCCTGAATCGTGCTGTGCAGGCGGCTGTAAATCCAGCGGTCCTCGAGCTCCATCTCGGGCGTGGTGACGGCGAGCGGGACGAGGGCCTCGGTCTGATGCCAGTGTCCCTCGCGGAACTGCCATTCCCCCTGCTCCTCGATCTTCTGCCTGTTCATCAGCAGGAAGCGACCGGCGTTCCAGACCTTGTTGGCGAAGTTGCGTCCGATTTCGCATTTCTGCGTGGAGAACAGTACGTCCTGTCCCAGCGGCGCGAGATACGTGACGGTGAAGCGCAATGCGTCGGCGCCGTACTCGCCGATGACATCCAGCGGATCGGGCGAATTGCCGAGGGATTTCGACATTTTCCGCCCCTTCTCGTCGCGGATGATGCTGGTGAAATAGACGGAATGGAAGGGCACGAGATCCTTCGCCTCCGTGCGCGGCGAGCCGTCGGGCAGGGGGATGCCGGGCATGAATTCCAGCCCCGCCATGATCATGCGGGCAACCCAGAAGAAGATGATGTCGGGACCCGTCACGAGGACGCTGGTGGGATAGAAATACCGAAGGTCGGAACTGTCTTCGGGCCAGCCGTGCACGCTGAAGGGCCACAGCCAGGATGAGAACCAGGTATCAAGCACGTCTTCATCCTGCCGCAGCTGGCCGGATTTTCCGCAGTCGGGACACGCACCCGGCATCTCGTGCATCGCATCCTGCCAGCCGCAGGCGTCGCAATAGTAGACGGGGATGCGATGTCCCCACCACAGCTGACGCGAGATCGTCCAGTCGCGGATGTTTGTCATCCAGTGCTCGTAGGTTTTCACCCAGCGTTCGGGATAGAACTTCACCGTGCCGTTGCGCACGACGTCCAGCGCAGGCTCGGCGAGGGATTTCATGGAGACGAACCACTGATCGGAGAGGTACGGTTCGATCGCCACGTCGGTGCGGTCGGAGAAACCGACACTGTGCGTGTAATCCTCGATCTTCTCGATCAATCCCTGCGCTTCGAGGTCCGCGACGATGCGCTTGCGGGCCTCGTAGCGATCGAGTCCGTTATACGCCCCGCCGAGTTCGTTGATCGAGGCGTCGACATCCATCACGTTGATCTGTTCGAGTTCGTGCCGTGCGCCGACCTCGAAGTCATTCGGGTCGTGCGCGGGAGTGATTTTCACCACGCCGGTACCGAATTCGCGGTCCACGTACGTGTCGGCCACGATGGGGATTTCGCGTTCCATGAGCGGCAGCAGCACGGTCTTGCCGATGTATTTCTGGTAGCGATCGTCTTCGGGATGCACCGCGACGGCGGTGTCGCCGAGCATGGTTTCGGGACGCGTGGTGGCGACGACGAGGAATTCGCTGTCGGATGGCGTGCCGTCGATCACGACGGGATAGCGCATGTGCCAGAGTTTGCCCTGCTGCTCCTTGTACACGACCTCCTCGTCAGAAAGTGCCGTGTGCGCGACGGGATCCCAGTTGATGATGCGCTTGCCGCGATAGATGAGTCCCTTTTTATAGAGGCGGATGAAAACCTCGCGCACGGCGCGCGAAAGTTCGGGATCCATGGTGAAGACCGTGCGCTCCCAGTCACAGGAGACGCCCAGCTTGCGCAGCTGGCGGATGATGATGTCGCCGAACTTGTCGCGCCACTGCCAGACGCGCTCGAGGAATTCTTCGCGGCCGAGGTCGTGGCGGCTTTTTCCTTCCTCGCGCTTGAGCGTTTTCTCGACGACGGTCTGTGTCGCAATGCCCGCGTGATCGGTGCCCGGGATCCAGCACGTGTGTTCTCCCTTCAGCCGGTGCCAGCGCACGAACACATCCTGCAGCGTATTGTTCAGCACATGTCCCATGGTCAGCATGCCGGTGATATTCGGCGGCGGGATGACCACGGTGAACGGTGTTTTCTCCGGGTCGGGCTCGGCGTGGAACAGGCCGTGCTCTTCCCAGAAACGGTACCAGTCGTCTTCGACGGCGGCGGGATCGTAGGCGGATGCGAGGGATTCGTTCGCGGGTGTGGCGTCCGACATGAATGCTCCTGAATCTTCGAATACATGCGCGCACCGCCGAGGCGGTGCATTTGACGGAATTAATAGTATACGAAATACGCAGGATTCACGGAACAGATGATAAACGAAAGGCCGGTCCACCGGACCGGCCTTGTATAACCTTCGCTTCCTTCTCCCCTTCGCTGTTCCCATTCTCTTGGTGGCTTCGTGTTTTCCTGCCTTCGAGACCCCAAGAGATACATCAAAGCAGTTTCTGGATTTCCTCCGCCCACGCCGACTTCGGCTGCAGGCCGACCTTCGACGACACCACATTTCCCTCGCGGTCGATCAGGAAGGTCGTCGGGATGCTGCGCACGCCTCCGTAGGCCTGGGCGATCTGCCCGTCGCCGTGCAGCACGTCGTAATTGATGTTGTACTGCTGCACGAACTGCGCAACGGCGCCTTCCTCACCCGGCTGGTCGAGCGATACGCCGACGATCTCGAAGCCGTCATCCCGGTACTCGTTCTGCAGCTCGATGAAATCGGGAATTTCACGCTTGCAGGGACCGCACCACGTCGCCCAGAAGTTCAGCATCACGACTTTGCCGCTGTAGTCGGCGAGCGACTTGCTGCCGCCGTCCACCGACGGAAGCGAGAAATTCGGCGCGCTGCTGCCACCGCCGCCCGTCTGCGCGGCCGCCTGCTGCTGCGCCTGCGTCATCACCGACGGCTCCGGTTCGTTGAGCTTGTTGATGAGGATGATACCAACGATCACCACGGCGAACCCCGTGATTACCCACGCGAACGGACTGATGCCCGTTTTCTCGGGCTTCCGGCCCTGCTTCTTCTTTTTATTCCTGCTGAGATCCTTCTTCATGCCTGTATGCTTTCTGTTTGTGATGAATTTCCATGCTTGGTTTTTCCGTGCGCGGGACGAACGTCCCGTCATAAAAACAGCGTTGAGTGGCGCCGGGTTTCAGAAAGCCTGCTCACCGGCGAGAAAGCGCTTGAGTTCGGTGACAATCTGCATCTGCCGGTCGACCGGGAAATCCTTCTCATCCATCGCCGAGCCCAGCGTGCCCCAGATCGGCTCACCGCAGCGCAGACAGCGGATGCCCTTCTCCATCAAAAACGTCACCGCATCGGGATATTCCTCGACGAGTTCTTCGATGACCGTGTCTCGGGTGATGTCTGCGCTCATGATCGCTCCTGTGCTGTTCCTATCGTATAGGATGCACGAAATATCGTATAGGATGCACGAAAAGCGCGAAACGTTGCAAAGACAAATCTTCGCCTATCGGAGGATGCTGAGCAGCCGGGTGGTCTGACCGCCGCCGGCGAGGAGTTGAAGGAGGTAGTTTCCCGGAGCAAATCCATTGCCAGAAAATGTTACGTAGTATGTCCCGGGCGAGTGGTGCTGGTCATCCAGACGCAGGACCAGTCTCCCCAGCATGTCATGCAGCGTCAGGCGAACATCCGCGGCCTCGGGAATCTCGTAGCGAATGGTTCCACTCGCAGTAACGGGATTCGGAAATACTGAGAGCGCAAGAGCATCCACTGGTGGCGATGGATCGACCACGTCGTTCACGTGTTCGTTGAGCTGCCAGCGTTCCTCCCTTCTGCCGCCAGAACCATGTACCCAGTAGTACAGCTCCTCAACCCCAGTGCCCAGTCTCGCGAGGATTTGACCGGAAGTATGGAGAGGTCCCCCTTCATCGCTGGCACTCGATCGGAAGCGAACCAGATCAGGCAGCGTCATGTCTGCAGCGAAATATTCAGCTTTGATCATAGCCGCATGACGCTGACTGTATGCGTAATATCCGCTCGCGGTACCGATACCATCATCCCACAGACCGGGATACACGCTCTCATCGATGAAGTGATGCATCGTCGTATGGAATTCAATAATCCTGCTCATGGACGTGTCCGGAGCTCTCCTCGAGTAATGCCGGATTTTTCTCACAGGATGGATACGTACTGTTGCAGTACTGTCATGAGGAGGGAGAAAAAGAAGTGAAGCTGTACCGTGAATCGTATCCATCGGGGAATAGCCAGGCGTCACTCGGACGTCATAGTTGAGCAGCATATCCTCATCGGGGATCAGGTATTCGAGCAGGTCGACCCAGGCACCCGCGAGCGGCGTGATGCTGTCACTGACAGCGAACGCGCTGCCGTCGCCCTGAACACGCAGAGTAACACGATACCGCAATGGATGCCCGGGCGTGAACGTGCTGTCAAGGTACTGCTGTAACGGCATCCTCCCCTGCGCAATCGGAATCCAGTTCGAATCCGACGAGGAGCGTTCGATTTGCGCAACAGCTTCCTGATCGACGAATGGATCACTCCAGTGAAGGAGAACCTGCCGGCGGCGCTGTGTGCTGAAATTCTCCGCAAGGACGATCATGGGAATCGGCAGATTGATCTCCAGCGTTGAATACGCTCCGTGATACTCTGTCGCTTTCTGCAGAACGGTATGTGCATCAAGCCGTGTGATGAACGTGTGTGCCGACTCACCCAGCTGCCATTCCATTTCATCAGCATGACGTTCGTACGGAAGCCTGATCCAGTGTTGCCCCAGATCTTCTGAATAGAAAAGAGACTGTCTCCAGGATGCATCGAATACATTGACAATGAATGCATCTCCTGTGAGAGGCATTATTCTGCCCCATCGCAGTTCCGATTCGCTTACCACTGAATCATGCGGACAGACGATTCGCTGCCATTTGTGAGCATGAGGGAGATACGTATAATAATAATGCGGGAGAGTGGTTACCTTGACATTGCCGGTAATCGAACCGTCATACTGGAACTCCAGCCCGTTCATCTCCTCCGGTATCGAATCGTACCGCCATGTATCCCCCCCATCGAACGTCGTCGCAATGACGCTGACGGAATCACCCATTTTGAACGCCGCACCCTCCTCGGTATCAATAAAACGCAGCCCCTGCATGTCCTGGAGTGCCGGGTACTCACTCCAGCTCTGACCACCATCCGAGCTGCGATAGTAGTCGTTGGAGATGAGCATGTACATGGTCTGTTCATCCTGCAATGCAACCTCTTCAATACCCGTCCCACTCGCAGAAGGAATCCGCTCGGTAACGACGAAACTGTCCGTTACCCATGTTTGTCCCGCATCGGTAGTCAGCAGGAGCGCAGAATGCCTGTACCGTGTGGTATCATATTCATTGAAACCCAGGAGAACGGTACCATCGGGAAGGGCACTGAACAGGTACGTCCTCGGCCTGCGCTGTTCCCACAACCGGGGAATCTGCTGAATAGTCCAGTTCTGTCCCGCATCCGTCGAATGGCAAAGCGTATCATATACTACTGGCACCATCACGATTTCTTTCGCCTGCGGGACAGTAATGGTTTGCGGATAAAACGGCGCGTGAAGTGAATCAATAACGATCTGTGCCGAGAGAACATGTGTGAAGAGGAAGAAAACACCTGCCGCAACCCCCGTTTTCATGCTGCACCTCAATGTTCGGACATTCTTATCTCATGATATGTGTTCCCCGGATAAGACGCAAGTGCGCATGTTGTTCCCTGCCGCAGTCGTCCAACTACATGTACTTGAATTCCAGGCCTTGCAGGATCTGCGACGCTTCGGCGGAAAACGCATTGGTTCGAATGCGGAAGCGCCGGAATTCGCGGCGGACAGGATACTCCGCCCGGAGGGATTTGAACGCCGCCGCGCGCGCGTCGGGCGGGAGCGGCATGGTGGCCCGGAAGGATGCGTCGTCGCGCAGCAGCGGACAGGCCTGCAGCACGACGGCATGTACCTCACGCAGCGGATCATCGGCTGCAACCGTCCGGGAGGATGCATTCTCCGCGGCAGCGGCATCACCCTTCCCGGCCGGGGAGGCTTCATCTTCCGATGCAGTGGAAGCCCTGTGCCCGGCGGGAATGGAAAGTTCACCCGCATCGGGCAGGCGGGATTCATGTCTCCACGTCGCCGGATGCCCGAGCCAGGCGCACAGGGCGTCGTACACCATCTGCGTGCCGAGGAGTTTGCCGTCGAGTGCGTGACCGGCCACATGCGGCGTGGCGATGTCCGCCGCGGCAACCAGGGGGGGATCTACGGCCGGCTCGTCGGGAAAAACGTCGAATGCGAGACGTCCCTCGCCCTCGCGGCGCCACCGCATGGCGGCATCAGCATCGAGCACGGCTCCACGGGCGGCGTTGACGAGCAGGGCGCCGGTGGGGAGTTCGGAAAGCTGCGCCGATGAAATCATGTGACGGGTGGGATGAGCGCCCATCGCAGTGAGCGGCGTGTGAAGCGTACAGATGCGGCATCCGAGCGCAGCGGCGAAGGGCGAGAAGGATGTGTCGGACCAGGGAAGCGGACGCTCGCCGCGCTCCTCGCGCGGAGGATCGTTGAGCACTACAGGGAGTCCGAAAGCGTGCGCGACATCCGCGACCTGCGATCCCACATGTCCCACCCCCACGATGCCGACATCCGTCTTGTGCAGGTCTACATGCCCACGCATGTGCATTTCCAGCAGGACGGCGGCGAACCACTCCGCCACCGAACGGGCGTTGCTTCCCGCCGCGGAGGCCCATGCGATACCCGCTGCCTCCATCCAGGGAATGTCGAAATGATCGGTCCCCGACGTCGCCGTGGCGACGAAGCGCACATGCGTGCCACCGAGCAGCCGTTCGTCCACCCGAATCGTCGAGCGGCAGAGCAGCGCGTCCGCTCCCGCCAGTGCATTGCGCAGGCTCTCCTCGTCGCGGACATCGTACATGCGCAGGGATCCCAGCTCCGCGCAGGCATCCTCGATCAGCGGGATGTTGCGGTCAGCGGCGATGGTGATGAGATGTGGCATGAAAACCCGGGATGATAATACACGCGGATTGAAAAGTACTGGAAAACCCCGAAAGTTGACACACTTCCATGCTGCGCGGTCGATCAGTGTTCGTTGTTTGTCCCTCGATACGGTCGCTCGTCGGCAGTCTCAGGGTGACCTGCCGCCGATGACGACCTGCGGTATCAGTAATCCCGGGATGACGGGGTTTGGGGGAGGGGCGCGTTCCCGCAACCCCACGCTTACGCGTGGGGCTACCGCGTTCCGCGGCATCCTCCCCGCTCCCCCCCTCTTGACATTAAACTTTTCCGGATATAATATGTCTTATTATCGTCTGCCACATATCTCTATCCCATACACTGTCAGGACGAAACGATGGACAGAAAAAGCTTCCTGAATGCGGGAGCGGACGAGGCACGCGTCAGTGCTGCGGCCGTGACCGCGGATCGTCCGCGCGACGGCGGAGGCGGTCCCGAAACGGCGCGGCTGCATGCGCGGATGCTCTCCGAGCGCGAGGCGAGCCTGAAAGGACGCCCCGAACCAACGGCGCTGCCCCGGCTGGTCACCTCCGGACTCGATCCGTACACCCCTACGGCAGAAAAGCCCTGGGACAAGCAGCGCGCGGGGTACCTGCTGCGCCGCACGCTCTTCGGAGCGAAACGCGCCGACATCGACATGGCACTCGCGAAATCGCCAGGCGAAGTCGTCGACATGCTGCTGCAGACCGGAACGGCGCCCTCGTCGCCGGGCTCGTGGGTCAGTGAAGATTACTATTACGACAATACGAACAGCGACCGCGACAACCGCACCCGCATGCAGGAACTGCGCGAGTGGTGGACCGGACTGATGGTCAACCAGGAATTCTCCATCCGCGAGAAGATGACGTTTTTCTGGTCCGATCACTGGGCCACCGAGGCGCTGACCGTCAGGCAGCCGCAATTCAACTACTGGTTCATCGACCTGTTCCGGAATAACTATCTCGGCAATTTCAGGCAGATGGTGAAGGATGTCACCATCAGTCCGGCCATGCTCATCTACCTCGACGGCTGGTACAACACGAAGCAGCGGCCGAATGAGAATTACGCCCGCGAGCTGATGGAGCTGCACACGCTGGGCGAGGGCAACGGCTATACCGAGCAGGACATACGGGCGGCGGCGCATGCGCTGACGGGATGGACGATCAAAAAGACCGGCACGAGTCCGGTCGGAACGAATGCGTATGATCCGAAGGAGGCGGAATTCATTCCCGCCCGCTTCGACGACAGCGACAAGACCTTCATGGATCGCACGGGCAACTGGGGATACGAGGATATCGTCGACATCATCTTCGCGGAGCGCACGCGCGAGACGGCAACGTTCATCTGCCGGAAAATCTACCGCGAGTTCGTCTACGAGATCGCGGACGAAACGATCATCGGAGAGCTGGCGGACATCCTGATCAACAACGACTGGAATATTCGTCCCGTCATGGCGACCCTGCTCAAAAGTGATCACTTTTTCGACACGGCGAACATCGGCTGTCACATCACATCACCGATGGAGTATTACATCGGTTCGATCCGCCAGCTCGACATCATCACCGACAACTACAAGTACATTTACCAGGTGTGCAGCGCGCTCGGCTGCCAGCTGCTGGAGGCGCCGAACGTAAAAGGCTGGCCGGGATACCGCACATGGATCAGCGCGAGCCGGCTCGCCAGCCGCTGGTCCGTCTCCGATGAAATCGTTGACGGTGACATGCGCTCGAATCCGAAGTTCGGTGTGGATGCCGTGGCATTTGCGAACGGCATGTCGGATCCCAACAATCCCCGCAAACTCATCCGGGACATTCTCGACTACGCGGTGCCGCTGAAGCTGAGTACCAACCAGTTCGAGATCCTGCTCGACAAACTGCTTGCCGGCGCGCCGGAATACGAATGGAATATCAACCTTCCCGGCGCGGAAGGAAAAGTGAAAACGCTGCTCAAGGCAGTGCTGCGTCTGAGTGAATCCCAGCTCTGCTGACAGATCGAATGTCCACTTAATCAGGAACACACCATGAAACGTAGAGACTTTGTCAAGACCAGCATCGCGGCGGGTGTCGCTGCCTCGACGGTCAGTGGACTGTTCGATCCCTTCGCGGTGAAAGCATACGCGAACGCGCCCTCGCTCGCGCGCGCGGCGATGAATGCCGGTACGGGGCGCGTGCTCGTCGTGGTGCAGCTCGACGGCGGCAATGACGGACTGAACACCGTCGTCCCGAAGGAAGACAGCCTGTACTACAATCAGCGCGGATCGCTGGCGATACAGAATCCCCTCCCCCTCAGCGACACACTCGGCTGGCATCCCGTGCTGGGCGGCTTCCGCGAGCTGTACGATGAGGGCATGATGGCGGTCGTGCAGAATGTGGGATACGAAAATCCCAACCGTTCGCATTTCCGCTCCACCGACATCTGGTTTACCGGTTCGAACAACAGCAAACCGTCCGATGAGAACACGTATCTCGAGGACGGGTGGCTCGGCCGCTTTCTCGACGACCGGTACCCGGGCTATCCAGATCCCACGGTCACACCCGAGCACCCGATCGCCATCGAAATCGGCACGACCACATCGCTGATGATGCAGGGACCGAATACCGGCATGAGCATGGCGATTTACGATCCGGATACGTTTTACCGCATCATCGCCGGCACGGACATCAGCGGCGGGGATCCGCCCGATACCAGCACACCGGCGGGACTCGAGCTCGAATACATCCGCAACATCGCCCTCGAGGCGAATCAGTACGCCAAGCCCGTACGTGATGCAGCGAATGCCGTCACCAACAACGACGTGTATCCGGCGGGAAATGACGTCGCCGAAAAGCTGAAAATCGTGGCGCGCCTCGTCGCGGGTGGATTGGAGACACCGATCTTCGTCATCACGCAGAAGGGCTACGACACGCATGCCCAGCAGGACAGCGGCACCACGCCGCGGCATTCACAGCTGCTCGAGCGACTCTCGAGCGGTATCAAGGCCTTCTTCGACGATCTGAAACTCTTCGGCGAGCAGGATCGCGTCATGCTCATGACCATCTCGGAGTTCGGTCGCCGGGTGGAGGCCAATGGCACGGCGGGGACCGATCACGGAACGGCCGCGCCAATGTTTTTCGTCGGACCGGAGGTCCACGGCGGCGTCTACGGCGACAACCCGGATCTTTCGGATCTCGACCGTTTCGGCGACCTGAAGCATCAGTACGATTTCAAGCAGATGTATGCCTCGGTGCTGCAGCAGTGGCTGGGCGTCAAGCCGTCACACAGTTCCCTGATTCTCAAGGGCGAGTGGGAGACACTTCCCCTCTTCGTCCAGGCGCCGGTCAGCGTCGGCGGCAGCGGCGTGCCCGCGGGTTTCGCGCTCGAGCAGAACTTTCCGAATCCCTTCTCACGCAGCGCGCACGGCGCGACCACGATACGCTTCAGCGTGCCGGGCGGTCAGACGCGTCTTCGGGTCTACAACCTGCAGGGACGGCTGGTCAAGACGCTTGTCGACGGTTCGATGACACCGGGAGTGCACGACGTGCGATTTGCGCCTGCTTCACTGCCGAGCGGAACGTACCTGTACCGGCTCGAATCCGCCAGGGCCGTGGAGACGCGGAGTATGGTTATGGTGAGATAGTTTTTGGTTTTTGGTCATTGGTTCTGCCTGGCTGCCCCACCCTTACGGGTGGGGTTTTGCCATCCCCCTCCCGGATCGTATATTTCAATGATACTATCGTAGCATTCACACAAACATAGATTCATGAGCACAGATGCTGTCCTCGTCCTGCAGGACGGAACGGTATACCACGGCACGGCCTTCGGGCATATCGGCGAAACGAGCGGCGAGGTCTGCTTCAACACGGGCATGACCGGCTACCAGGAGATTCTCACCGATCCCTCGTACTGCGGCCAGATCGTGACCATGACCTACCCGCATGTCGGCAATTACGGCATCAACGAAGAGGATGTCGAAAGCGGTCGCATCCAGGTGGCTGGTTTCGTGGTGCGCGACGGCTGCGAAATGCCGTCCAACTTCCGGGCCACTTCCTCCCTCCCCGACTATCTCGACCGCCAGGGGATCGTCGGCATCCAGAACATCGACACGCGCGCCCTGACGCGCAAACTGCGCAGCGAGGGCGCGATGAATGGCATCATCAGCTCGTCTGGACGTGCCGTCGAGGAACTGCTTGAAGAGGTACGGGCCATGCCGTCGATGGCGGGACAGGATCTCGCCCGCAAGGTCACGTGCGACGCTTCGTGGCACTGGGAATCCGCACCCGCGGGGCGTTTTCGCGTCGCGGCGATCGACTACGGCATCAAGCACAACATCCTACGGCTGCTCGCCGCCCATGACTGCGATGTCACGGTGTTTCCCGCGCAGACTTCCGCGGCAGACATTCTCGAGTTCAATCCCGATGGCGTGTTCCTTTCCAACGGACCGGGCGACCCGGACGCTGTCTCCTACGGCATTGAGACGGTGCGGGGACTGCTCGGAAAGAAACCGGTCTTCGGCATCTGCCTCGGACATCAGCTGCTCGCACTCGCGCTGGATGGAAAAACCTATAAGATGAAATTCGGACATCGCGGCGTGAATCACCCCGTGAAAAACCTGCTGACGCAGAAGGTGGAGATCACCAGCCAGAATCACGGTTTCGCTGTGGATCCCGATTCTCTACCGGCATCGGCGGAGATCACGCACTGGAATCTCAATGACAACACGCTGGAAGGATTCCGGAGCGCGGAGCATTCCGCCTTCTCCGTTCAGTATCATCCGGAGGCGGCTCCGGGGCCACATGACTCGCGCTATCTGTTCGAACAGTTCACGGCATTGATGGGAGGAGATCACTGAGCCATGCCCCGTCGTACTGACATAGAATCCATCCTCATCATCGGTGCCGGTCCGATCGTGATCGGACAGGCCTGCGAATTCGACTACTCCGGCACACAGGCCGTACGCGCCCTGCGGGCCGAGGGATATCGCGTCATTCTCGTGAATTCGAATCCCGCCACGATCATGACCGACCGCGCCCTGGCCGATGCAACCTATCTCGAACCGGTCACGCCAGACATCGTGGCCTCCATCATCGAAAAGGAGCGTCCCGACGCCCTGCTGCCGACCGTCGGCGGACAGACGGCGCTCGACACTGCCGTGGCGCTGCATGATCTCGGTGTACTGGATCGCTTCGGCGTGGAGCTGATCGGCGCGGACGTCGAGGCAATCCGCAAGGCGGAGGACCGCAGCCGCTTCAAGGAGGAAATGGACGCGGTAGGCATCGACACGGCCCGCGGCGCGTTCACGCGCAACATGGAACAGGCAATGACCCTGATCGAGGACGTCGGTTTCCCGGCCATCATACGTCCCTCATTCACCCTCGGCGGCACGGGTGGATCGATCGCCTACAACATCGACGAATTCCGTGAGCTCGTGAAGAAAGGGCTGGATGCGAGTCCGATCAACGAGGTCCTCATCGAGGAATCGATGCTCGGGTGGAAGGAATTCGAAATGGAGGTCGTGCGTGACGCACGCGACAACGCCATCATCGTCTGTTCGATCGAGAACCTCGATCCGATGGGCGTGCATACCGGCGACTCGATCACGGTGGCACCCGCGCAGACACTGACCGACCGCGAGTATCAGCAGATGCGCAACTGGTCGATTCTCTGCCTGCGCACGATCGGCGTGGACACGGGCGGATCGAACGTGCAGTTCGCCGTGCATCCCGAGACCGGACGCATGGTGATCATCGAAATGAACCCGCGCGTCAGCCGCAGTTCCGCGCTCGCGTCGAAAGCGACGGGCTTCCCCATCGCGAAAGTGGCCGCGCGCCTCGCGGCCGGCTACACACTCGACGAACTGACCAACGACATCACCGGTACGACGGTCGCAGCGTTCGAACCGAGCATCGACTACGTGGTGACCAAGGTACCGCGCTTCGACTTCGAGAAATTTCCGAGCGCGGAAGGCACGCTCGGCGTGCAGATGCAGAGCGTGGGCGAAGTGATGGCTATCGGACGGAATTTCCGGGAGAGCATTCAGAAAGCCTTCCGTTCACTGGAAGTCGGACTGCACGGGCTGGAACCAAAACCGGGTGAGGGGCGTCCACTGGACATGCGCAAGATGCGCATCCCGACCGCGTTCCGCCTGCTGAAGGTCTGGAAGTCGTTCGAACACGGTGCCGACGTCGAAGAGCTGCATGAAATCACACGCATAGACCGCTGGTTCCTGCGCCACATCCGCGACCTCGCGCAGCAGCAGAGCACGCAGCTTGACGCAGCCGCCCTGCACCGCTTCAAGCGGGAGGGTTTTTCGGATGTCCAGATTGCCCGCCGTTTCGGTCTCGGAGAGAAAGACGTTCGCGCGCTGCGCACACAGGAAGGCATCGCACCCGTGTTCAAGGAAGTCGACACCTGCGCGGCTGAGTTCGAGGCACAGACGGCATACTGCTACAGCAGCTATGACATGGAAAACGAAATCCGTCCGCTGGAGGGAAAGAAAGTCATGATCCTCGGCGGCGGACCGAACCGTATCGGCCAGGGCATCGAGTTCGACTACTGCTGCGTGCAGGCGGTCTTCGGCCTGCGGGATCTCGGGTACCGAACCATCATGGTGAACTGCAACCCGGAAACCGTCTCGACGGATTTCGACATCTCCGACCGTCTGTATTTCGAACCGCTGACGTTCGAGCACGTGATGAACATCGTGGATTTCGAAAAACCCGACGGCGTGCTGGTGCAGTTCGGCGGACAGACCCCGCTCAACATCGCACAGCGGCTGAAGGACGCCGGTGTCCCCGTGATCGGCACATCCCCCGAGGCGATCGATCTCTCGGAGAACCGCGAAAAATTCGGGCGCATACTCGATGAGCTGGCCATTCCGCGTCCCGACTACGGCACCGCGTTTTCCGAGGAAGAAGCAACGGTGATCGCCGAGCGCATCGGATATCCCGTGCTCGTGCGTCCCTCCTACGTTCTCGGTGGTCGCGGGATGGAGATCGTCTACAACAGCGAGGCGCTCAGAAGCTACGTGCGGCAGGCGGCAGTCATTTCAGAGGATCAGCCCATTCTTGTGGATGCCTTTCTCGAGGATGCCTATGAATTTGACGTGGACGCACTCTGCGACGGCGAGGAGGTCTTCATCGGCGGCATCATGCAGCACATCGAAGAAGCCGGCATTCATTCGGGAGACAGCGCATGCGCGATTCCTCCGTATCATCTGCTGCCCGACGCCCGCAGGACCATCGAGGAATCCACCCGCAAACTTGCACTCGCCCTCGATACGGTCGGACTGATCAATATTCAGTTCGCCATGAAAAACGGTACGGTGTACGTGCTGGAAGTGAATCCCCGCGCCAGCCGGACGGTGCCTTTTGTCAGCAAGGTCATAGACATCCCGCTTGCGAAGTACGCCGCCCAGCTTGCCGCCGGGACGAAGCTGCGCGAACTTGCGCTCGAGCGCCATGGCGGCGAAGACCTGATCGCCGTGAAGAAGCCCGTGTTTCCTTTCAACAAATTTCCGCGGCAGAGCGTGTTCCTCTCCCCTGAAATGAAATCCACCGGCGAAGTCATCGGGCTTGACAGCAGCTGGGGCGCGGCGTTCGCCAAGGCGGAAATGGGCGCGGGGAGCCGTCTCCCGCTTGAAGGGAATATCTTCATTTCCGTCAACGAGCACGACAAGGAAGAAATCATTTCCATTGCGCGTGATTTCGCGGAGCTGCCATTCACGATATTCGCCACCCGCGGCACCGCTGCGGTCCTCCGCGAAAACGGCATCTCCGTGCAGTCCATCAACAAGGTCGTCGAGGGTCGTCCCCACGTCGTTGACGCGATCAAGAACGGCGACATTCATCTCGTGATCAACACACCGCTGGGGGAAACGGCACGCGAAGACGAGTACGAGATCGGTCGTGCGGCAATCCGTCACAAGGTTCCGGTCGTGACCACGCTTTCCGGCGCACGGGCGGCCATCCGCGGCATTCGGCGTCAGCTTTCCGGCGCTCTGCCCGTGCGCAGTCTGCAGGAAATCTTCGGCTGAACATCCCCCGATATTTCTCCGCGAATTTTTTCTCGAAATTGCTTGCGTCTGTCAAGCATCTCCCCTATTTTTATACCGGTAATACGATATAAAACCCTGAATATTTTTTATTTAGGCAATACACACGGTTTTTTACCACACCCCTATTCATTCATCTATTAATTGTTGCACCTATGAAACATTTGCGTTTACTCCTGATCCTGTTCGTCCCCGCGCTGCTGCTGTGCACGGCCTGTGACGAAGAGGATGACGCAACAACGGATCCTGTGCAGCCCATGGCCGATGTCACGACCTGTGTCGGCTGTCACAGTGACGAGGCGACGCTCAAGGCGGTCGCCGATCCGAATCCTCCCCCCGACCCCGGCGAGGGTGGCTGCGGCGGAACGCTTCCCGAGATGGAAGCGTGGCTCAAAGTGTATGTGGGCGGCAGTCTCGGAGAGGAATTCATGAATTCAGCGCACGGCAAGCTTGCCTGCCGCTCCTGCCACGGTGGCAAGGAACCCGCGACGGACAAGCACGAGGCGCACACCGGCGATTTCACGGCGATGCCGTCGCGTGAAGCGGAGAAGTACTGCGGCAGCTGCCATCCCTCCATCGCGGCGCGCGACAAGAACAGCCTGCACACGCAGGGCTTCGGTCAGAAGCACATGGTCGCCAAGCGCGGAGGTTTCCCGAGCTACGAGAACTATCCCGAAGAGCTGAAAAAGGGATACGACAAGAACTGCGGCAAATGCCATGCCTCCTGCGGCGAATGCCATGTGCAGCGTCCGAATCAGGCTGGCGGCGGCTTCCTGGCCGCGCACAAATTCCAGAAGGAGCCCGACATGCGGCTCAACTGCACGGCCTGTCACTCAGCCCGCGTCGCCAACGCCTACTTCGGCGAATCAGCCGGCACGCGCCCCGACGTGCATTACATGAAACTTCCGGGCGGCCAGTGTACGAATTGCCATACGGGCGATGAAATGCACGGTACCGGAACGAAGTACACCCAGCGCTACTCGGTGTCCAACATGCCGTCGTGCGAAGACTGCCACGGCGACAAGGCCAGCGCCAACACCTATCACAGCCTGCACTGGGACACCATGTCGTGTCAGACCTGTCATTCACAGGATTATCAGAACTGCGGCAGCTGCCATGTCGACACCGGCGTGCGCAATGGTCCGTACATGGGCTTCAAAATCGGCAAGAACCCGCTTCCCGGCGTCAAGCGCTTCAAGTACGTGGTCCTGCGCCACGCCCCCGCAGCGCCAGACACCTGGAGCAATTACGGTATTCCTGAACTCGCGAACTTCGCTTCCGAGCCGACCTTCCGGCACGCCACACCGCACAACATCAAGCGCTGGACACCGCGGACGGAAGTCGAAGACGGTCAGACCTGCTCGGCGGCCTGCCACATCAAGGACGGCCAGAACAAGGAGTGGTACCTCTTCCGCGCCGATCTCGGCGAGCAGTGGGAAAAGGATGCCAACGAACCGGTCGTGGTCGATGACATCATTCCCGCAAGCTGGAAATAATATCGTTTCTCAACCCAATACAGCACCTCCGAACTATTTTCCAAAGGAGCATTCATGAAGCACTACACCCAGTACCTGAAGCAGTATGCAGTTCTTCTGCTTATCGTCCCGCTGATGGCCATCGGCACTGCTTGCTCGGACGACGACGATGACGATCCCGTCACGCCGACGCAGAGCGAAGCCGACATGCTCATCGCTGAACTCGAAAGCGCCAACGGCGACTATCTGAACACATCCTGCCCCGCCATCGTCACCGCTCAGATGGTGTACGAGGACGTCACCGGTTCGCAGGACTGGCTGATCATTGACATCCGCGCAGAGAGCGCCTACACCATGGGTCACGTGCCGGGTGCGGTCAACGTCGCCCGCGGCGATGTGCTCTCGTACGTGGAAAACAATGACGGCATGAGTTATGATCACATCGTGATCATCTGCTACACCGGACAGTCGGCCGCATGGACCACCGCCCTTCTGCGCCTCAGCGGTTATACGAATGCGTACTCCATGAAATTCGGCATGTCCTCATGGCACTCCGACTTCGACTCGATCACCTCGAAGGTCAGCAGTGACAAGGCCGGTGATTTCGTCACGACCGCCGCTCCCGCGAAGCCCGCTCTCGGTGAGCTTCCCAACATCACCACCGGCAAGACCACCGGCGCCGAGATCCTCGCAGATCGCATCGCCGCCGTGTATGCCGACGATTATGGCGCCGCCGCCACTGACGCCGCCACGGTCTTCGCGTCGCCGGACCAGTTCTTCATCATCAACTACTGGCCCATGTCCGACTACACGGGTATCGGACATATCCCCGGCGCCTACCAGTTCACTCCGAAGAACGATCTCAAGCTTACCGAATACCTCAAATCGCTTCCGACGGACAAGACCATCGTCGTATACTGCTACACCGGTCAGACCAGCGCCAATGTCGCCGCCATCCTCCGTGTGATGGGGTACGACGCCAAGAGTCTTTCCCTCGGAACGCAGGGCATGATCTATCAGTCGATGGTCAACGCAGGCAAGACCGCCTACAATGTCGACAACGACTGCATGGAATTCGCCTACGAGCAGTAAGCCGATTCACTGCACTGCGGCGCTTCGCCACGGTCAGTGCAAGACGATGAAAAACCCCGTCCCGCTTGATTGCAGGACGGGGTTTTTTACATGAGCACTGTTCATTTTCTGTCAGAAAGCTCCAGCGGCTCCGAGAATGGCAGCGCCGAAAATTGCGGCAAGAATCCCGCCGATAACGAGACCCAGCACCATGTAAATGACAAAAAGCACAACGATCGTGACAATCAGATAGATCACGACCTTCTCCTGCGGTGTCTTCATTGTATGCGGAAGTCCGAGATACAGCAGATAGAGCCCATAAAGGCCGAACA
>Ga0207831_100227_pt1 | contig 25992 bp, 19 predicted proteins | sample TtanPargueraPR_7_FD_187741 | JGI IMG/M metagenome (GOLD analysis project Ga0207831, IMG submission 187741) | Aerobic enrichment media microbial communities from Bioluminiscent Bay, La Parguera, Puerto Rico - Tt and M1 (2) (SPAdes) | ecosystem: Environmental > Aquatic > Marine > Unclassified ...
TTTCCAATGCCAGTTGTTTGTTCATCTGCCTGAATTTTTCCGCTTCTTCGGCTTGTTTTCGCGACAGCAGTCTTTGGCGGCGCTCTCTGTAGAGCATCCACGTAAGGATCGCACCGCAAACGAGTACGAATGAAGTCAGGGTGATGCCCAGAGTTCGCTCCCAAAGCGCCTTTTCACTTATGAGGTAGCTTATCTTCCATCCCATTCCTGCAATAGTACGGGAATTGATAAGAAAACGTTTAGAGTTGATGATGATTTCATCAAAGCCGAGAAGCGAAGACGGCTTGCTTTGAAGGCGTTTGATTTTTGGCTCAGGGTATTGCTCCCGTTTTCGTATCCTGTCTTGGACTTCCTGTGAGAGTGGAACCAGTGTTCGATATTTCCACGCCGGGCGGCTGGAAAGAATGATAACGTCATTTTCGTCGGCCACAAAAACGGTTTCCCCGCCTTTTTGCCACAGGTTGCCGAGTGGTGAGAGTGCGATTTTTGTGCTGGCTACTCCAATGATTTTTTCATCGTCCCGAATTGGATGCGATACATAGAATCCTGGCTCGCCTTCCATGATTCCTATGCCGAAGAATTTTCCGCCATGCCCCTTGAGAGCTTCTTTGAAGTAGGGGCGAAAGCCGAGGTCCAGATCTATGAATGAATCTTTTTTTTGCCAGTCGCTGGCTGCAATGACTTTGCCCTTGGTGTCCATGATGTAGATCGCTGCGGATTTGGCCTTTTTATTCGCAGTTGCAAGAAAATTGTTTGCCGCTTCAAGGCTGCCGTCACCGGTAAGCAGGGACTTAATTTCATTGGCCCGTGCGATGAGGTCTGGGAGGTATTCGTATTTTTGCAGGGCGGAGTTGAACGTGCTGCCGTAAAGCGTCAAACGTTCATCGGATATTCTTTGAAGACCATGGAGATAGTCATATTGAACCACAAGTGAAGTGATGGCGGGAATTCCGACCATTGCCAGCAGAGCGAGGAGGGCTGGCAGAATTTTTATATCGGCGGCCTTGAATAATCGCATGATATTATTAACGGCGGGAGCAGTTTTCCTGTTGTAGTGAATGAGTTTTATCTGTGCCGGTTGCGACTAAGTTTGTTCTTTTTTGTTTCTATCGGCGGAAAATTGCTCATCATACTGGTGTCAGCCTATGGGGATTTTCTGCAATATACTTTAATCGTGAACGTTTTTTCTGTTTTTTGCAATGGGCTCCAGAGAGAAACAAAGCAAAGAACATACCATGCGTATTTATTCGGCAAAATAATGGAAAGGAGTGGGTACAGGGAGGGCAACCCCGCTCCCAAAGGAGCGGGGCAGGCCGGAATATGGCGTTATTCCCGGCGGTGTTAAATTGTGAGGTTGTTGATGACGCCCAAGCCCGCATAGGAGCCGAGAACGTCTTTCTGGAAGTTGTAGCTTTGGGTCATTCCTGAGTCCGACCCGCTGCCAGAGTTCATGTAATCCAGGGTTTTGCTGACCAAATCTCCTTCTGCAGACGTTTTGTCCACCGGAGCCGGACTGCTGCCGCTGTTGTTCATGTAATCCAGTGTTTGGGTGACGACCTGGGCGCTGAAGGTCTGCTGATCCGTGGCATTGCCCAGGGAACTCGCCCCGATTGAGAGTTCGTTCATGGTCTTCCCTCCCGTTCACAGGCCGGAAATAACGCCTATCTTCTTATCGACGCTTTTTTATAAATCTTTATGTTTCTTTATGCTGATGAGGGCTATGCTTTTGCCTAAAAAAAAGACCCCGCATGACCATTAATAGGCTCTGCGGGGTGTAATAACAGGTTGATGCGGATTTACTGGAAACTTCTTTATCCTTTGACCTCATCCCAGAGGGCATTCATCTGGTCAAGGTCAAGAGTATTCATGTCCTGCCCCCGTTGTTTTGCCAATGCTTCCATAGCTGCAAACCGGGACAGGAATTTCTGGTTGGCGAAGTCGAGGGCCGCATTAGCCTTGATGCCTTTACGCCTGCCCAGTTCCACAAGCGTGAAAATGTAGTCGCCGAATTCCTGTTCTGATGCGGTTGCGTCGTTTTGGACCAAGGCCTGCTGCCATTCGTTCCATTCTTCCCGCAGTTGGCTTTCCACTTCTGCATCGGAGTTCCATGTGAACTTGTTGCGCGCGGCTTTGGCGTTGATGCGGTATGCCCGTAACAGGGGCGGGAGTCCTTTGGGCAGGGAGGCGAAGACGCTTTGGTCTTTCTTGTCCTTGTTTTCTTCGCGTTTGATTTTCTCCCAGTTGTCCCAGAGTTGATTAATGTCTTCAAACTCCTGATTGCCAAAGACATGAGGGTGGCGACGTATCATTTTGGCTGCGCTGTATCGCAGGCTGTCCGAAAGCGTGAATCCGTTGTTTTTTGCATACAGGGTTGAGGTGAACAGTAACAGGAACATGACGTCCCCCATCTCTTCCATGGCCTCGTGTGTGTCTCCTGCACGGATAGCTTCAATAAGTTCAAAAGTTTCTTCCGCAAGGTAATCGCATAGGGATTGCGGCGTCTGTTCTTTGTCCCATGGGCAGCCATCCGGCCCGATGAGTGAATCAATGACGTCCTGAAGTTCCTTCAATGCCGCTGTAGCGGGGTGGGTGTTATCCGTGGTGGGCATGGATTCCTCTCAAAAAGTGTCTGGCAATGAAAAGGGGACCGGCTATTGATCCCCTGCGTTGGTAATGGTTTCCTGAATAAGACCGACGGCGTTGTCCGCCTCATTTTGTATCACTTCCGGGGACGGAAGGACTATCCCCCTTTCCTGCAGTGATGTTCGGACATTGTCTGGCGTGAAATCTGCCAGTTTGTCCACGGCTGGTTGCGCGTAGGGGACTATTTTGGATTCCTTGATGAATTGGGCATTGGGTAGGAACGACTGCAACAAAAGGAGCAGCAGAAGGCACAGCAGGCCACCCTCTACGGCGCCAAAAACCGCTCCGGCTGAACGGTCCAGCCAGCCGAGCAGGGCAAGCTCCAGAAATTGGCGGATGATTTTTGCCAACAGCCAGCAGATGATCAGGATTCCGAAAAAAATAAGAACGTAGCTGAGCGCCCGGATTGTCGATTCATTGGAAAGGTACACTTTCAGGTGTGGCGAAAGAAGATCATGATAGCGGGAGGCCATGAAGTAGGCCAATCCAATGGAAACAAGGGATATGATTTCTTTGACCAGCCCCCGGAAGAAACCGCGGGCAAGGAAGATGCCAGTTATAATAATAAGTGTTATGTCCAAAAAATTCATTGCATGTCCTTTGGTGTTGCATGTCGGAAATATCATTCGACACGGCAGCGTCGCAAGGCCTTCTTCTGGCCGTGCAGGTCACGGAAGGGCATGTGCCGATTCAGAGGTAACGGCTTGAACCTGTTATCAACTTTATTTCCCCATGCCCTTTGGAGGGAACTATCAGAGCAATGAACAAAAGTGAACCGGTCGAGCTTTTTTTTTACCGGACAGTCTTTTGTTTGGTCGGTTGCGCTTGTGCCGAGTCGCAAACTCCGATAAATGTTCGATTCATCGGTATGTTGCGTTGATAAGGAGAATGTAGATGAAGGTCGTACAAACCGGTTTTTCCGGACTTGTGATTATAGAACCCGTTGCCTTTGAAGATGAGCGCGGTTTTTTTCTTGAAAGTTTTAATAAACGAGTTTTTGCCGAAGCCGGCATTGACGTAGACTTTGTGCAAGATAACCATGCATACTCCCGAAGTGTCGGTGTGTTGCGAGGATTCCATTTTCAGCTCCCTCCAACCACACAGTCGAAATTGGTGTGGGTGACTCGAGGCCGTGTCCTTGATGTCGTTATCGACTTGCGCACAGGGTCGCCGACCTATGGCAAAACTTTTGAGTTGGAACTTGACGCAATTGAGCGGCGGCGTCTGTTTGTGCCTGTAGGGTTTGCCCATGCATACCTGACACTCGAACCGGATACCGAATTCATGTACAAGGTGGATACGTATTACGCTCCGGAGTTTGATTCCGGAATTCGTTTTGATGATCCGGACGTCAATTTCGATTGGGACTCCCGGTTGAATGGGATGGCTCCCATTTTGTCTCCCAAGGATCAGAAGCTCGGCTCTTTGGCCGATTTTAATTCTCCGTTTGTTTTCAGCAAGGAGTAACTCATGCCGCGCAAGTCTGGACGGAAAAAAGCGCTTATTCCCCAATGCCATGCCATTGTTCTTGCCGGAGGTTCCGGTACACGCCTTTGGCCGCTTTCCCGAAATCTGCTGCCCAAGCAATTGCTTGCCTTGGACGGCAAGGAAACGCTCCTGCAGCAGACTTTGAAGCGTGTATTGAGTGCTTTTGGCCCTGAAAGCGTTTGGGTGGTCACCAACGAAGAACATGTTTTTGAAGTTCGCAATCAGGTAGAGTCTGTTGATAACCGCCTGCTTGACCAAGTCCTTTCCGAACCACTTGCACGTAATACATTGCCGGCCACCTTGCTGGCTGTGGAGCAGGTTGCAAAGCAGCTTCCCGAAGACGGTTTGGTAGCCGTTTTTCCTTCTGATCACCTGATCAAGGATGAGGTCACGTGGCGCCGGAACTTGGAGTCGGCCGGGGATATTGCGTCCAAGGGCTATTTCGTGACCATGGGAGTGGAAGCCCTGCACCCGGAAACCGGATACGGGTATGTCTCGCTTGGTCGGGAGTTGGATGGTGGAGTCTACGAGTGCGCCGGATTCATTGAAAAACCAGACTTTTCGATGGCTAAACGCTATCATCGGGATGGTGGACATCTGTGGAATAGTGGTATTTTTGTTTTTGGATACAAGGAATTTCTCAAGTCCGTCGCCGTTCACCAGCCGGAGCTCTGGTCATGGTGGTTGTCTCGTGATGAGAGCCCTCTGACAGAGAACTACGGTCGTATTGCTGATATTTCCATCGACTACGGCATTGCGGAACGAGTCGAGAATATTGCAGTGGTTCGAGCTGAGTTCGATTGGGAGGATCTCGGCAGTTGGGAGGCCATGTATCGGCTGGGGGAGCGGGACAAGGACGGGAATGTAATCCGCGGTGACGTAATGGCTGTGGATTGTCGTAACAGCCTGTTGATTTCCCGGGGAGGACGTCTTGCCGCTGTGGGATTGCAGAACATGATCATGGTGCAGACGCGTGACGCCACGTTGGCGTGTCCGATGCCACACGTGCAACGAGTTCGTGAAATCGTGGACATGCTGCGTGCCGAGGGCAGCAAATTGGCGGAATGCCATCCCAAAGTGAATCGGCCTTGGGGAAGCTACATGGTGCTTGAAGAGGAAAATAATTATAAGATCAAGCGCATTACCGTGCATCCCGGAGCTCATCTCAGTTTGCAGATGCATCATCATCGCAGCGAACATTGGGTTGTGGTCAGCGGAACAGCCGAGGTGGAGATTGACGGGAGTAGTAGTATCCTGACTGAAAATCAGTCTGTCGATATCCCTCAGGCCTCTCGCCACAGGCTCGGCAATCCGGGAAAGGTCGTTTTGGAAATCATTGAAATTCAGAGTGGACCGTACCTTGAGGAAGATGATATCGTCCGCTTCGATGATCTCTATGGTCGGACAGAGAACCCGAAATAGTTTTCCCATGTCATTTGCATATGTTTCACGTTGATATTATTGCCTTTTTTAGGCGGTGCACTTCGTGAAAATTTTCATATGCGCTTGACATGGAAAAGAAGTGTGCCGTATGCATGCTTAATTCTGTTATGGTTTGATTTATTTCATTAACTTCAGGAGTGACGGGGCGAGGTTATGGAGGAAAAAAAATCTTCCGGAAGGTGTGGAGGCGTTCTCCCGTTCTTCATCGGATTCCTGATCTGCTGCATCCTTGGATGGGTCGTGATTCCGCCTTTGTTTTATACAAAGGTGGAGCAGCCTGTAAGGTTCAGCCACAAGGTTCACGTTGAAGGGCAGGAAATGGACTGTGACAGCTGCCACTATTTCAGGGAAGACGGCTCTTATGCCGGCTTTCCGTCCAACGCACAATGTGCTGACTGTCATGCTGTCGACGATGCGGACAGTGTTCTTGATGCCATTGTTGAAAAAGTGGGCAGCAAAGACAAGATCGAAGACATTCTCAAGCTTCCTGTCGACGAGATGCCTGAGGGGCTGACCGAACTGGTCCAGAGCAGCGACGAGGCTAACGTCAAGGCGGAACTTGAGTACTTGGTCAAGTACGCACTTCAGGGCAAGGAAGTTCCCTGGTTGAACTACCAGTATCAGCCTGACAATGTTTATTTTTCCCACAAGGCACACCAGGATGTGACCTTTGAAGCTTTGGCCGAGAAGCATGTGGACCTCGACGGCGTGGTGGACCATGCGGTGCTTGCGGAGGGCGGAGATCACAACTGTAATCTCTGTCATATGAAGGGCATCGAAACAAACGACACACCACCCGCGTTTGAGCGTAACATTCTGTCCGGCTACAGCAAGATTACCATGAAGATGTGGCAGTGCGAACGTTGTCATGCCCAGATGGGGCAGAACAACGCATGCTACGTTTGCCACAAGTAAAAGGGGTGCTTCACAATGGGTTTTGATCGCAGAACGTTCATACAGTTATCTGTTGGCGGCACCGTTGGTATCCTTTTTACTCCGGTGCTTTGGAAAGCTCTTGATGATGTGTCCATCTGGACACAGAACTGGCCTTGGATTCCCCGGTTGAAGTATGGCGCGTTGGAAGACCAGCCTGCTGTTTCCAAGCTTTGTGATTCCGGTTGTGCCGTGAAGGTCCGCAAGGTGGCCGGATCGGCTTTTGGAACCGAGGGCAACGAAGACAGTCCTTTGAGCAAGGGAGGGATTTGCCCCATCTGTGCCAATGCAGTGCAGGTGATGCGTAACCCCAACCGCGTTAAAGGCCCCATGAAGAAAGTTGGTGAAGCTTTTGAGCCGATTACGTGGGAAGATGCCAAAAGCATGGTGGCTGACAAGCTGGCCGCAGCCAAAGGCAAGGTTGCCTTTATTTCTGGCGACCAGACCGGGACGGCTAACGAAGTCTTTTCCGGTTTTCTAGCAGGGATTGGCAGCGAAGATTACCTTCAGATGCCTTGCGACATGCAGGCCGCAAGCCGCGCTTATAACGGCGTGATGGGCGGCACCGGACAGGTCGCTTATGATTTGGAAAATTCGGATTTCGTACTGCTCGCCGGTGCGGATGCCATGGAATCCTGGGGACCGACGGTCGCCAACCAGAAGGCATTTGCCGCGACGCATCCTACCGGAGAAAAGCCTACTGCCATTTACATGCTTGCCAGCCCGGTGCAGACCCGCACCGCTTCGGTTGTCGACGCATGGATTCCGGTTCCGGAAGAGGGGATGGCAACATTCCTGCTCGGCGTAGCCTATCATCTGATTCGTGCCGGGAAGTATGCCGGTGCTGCTGATTTCGGCTCATTCCGCTCCATGATTATGGATGCGTACGCTCCTGGCAAGGTTGAAGCCGCCATCGGCGTCAAGGGAGCAGATACCGCGGCGTTGGCTAAACAGCTGCTTGCCGCATCTGATCCGATAGTTGTTCCCGGCGGAACTTCCGTGGCCACGGCAACAGCTGCTTTTGCCGTGAATATGCTGCTTGGTTCTCTCAGGAAAGTGAGCGAGTTCCCTAAAGTCATACAATCCGCCATGAGCACCTCCGAGCGCATGAGCAAGGATTTGCTGACGTGGGTAAACAAGGGTGCGGCTCCAGCTGTGGCCATGGTATACGAAGCAAATCCTGCGTACTCTCTGCCTGATGATTTCAAGGCAGGTTTTGTGGTGAGCTTTGCCACGGAGTGGGACGAGACAGCTGCCAAGGCTGATCTTGTTTTGCCCAACGCGTTTACCTTCGAACGTTTTGACGACATGCAGAATCCTTACGGAATCGGCAAGCAGACCTACTCTGTCGGCGTTCCTGTTTGCCGTCCGACACTGGACGTCATGGCCAGCACCGATTTCATTCTTGATGTCGCTGCTTCCATGGGGATTAATCTCGGATTCGATAGTTTTGCCGAAGTTATTGCCGCCAAGGCCGAGGCTGTTGGCGCGGACTTCGATGAAGCCTCCGGCGGCCAGTATGAAGGCAGTTACTCCAGCGCCAGGGCTTCGGTTTTGGGCGCTTCGGTTTTGAGCCGAGCAGCCGCACCGGTTCGAGGAAACGGCGCTGTTGTGTTGGCTCCCTACAGTCAGCTGATTGTTGGCAGCCAGAATGTTGCGACTACGCCGAACGCCCCCTGCGTCATCAGTACCAACGTACTCAAGGGTGGGACTCTCGTGGCCATGATGTGCAGCGCCACAGCGAAAAAAATTGGCGTATCCGATGAAAGCAAAATCAAGCTTTCCGGCGGAAACGGTGAGGCTGCAGCCTTGGTGAAGATCAACGAGGGTGTCCTTCCGGGAGCCGTGGCTGTGCCTTTGGGCCTTGGCCACACCGTTGGCGACGAGTTCTCCAAAGGCGTGGGCGATAATGTTTACAAGATTCTCACGGTACGTTCCGAGGCCGCCACTGGCGCGACCGTCTGGACCGGTTCCACCGTGAATGTCGCCAAAATGTAGGGGGAACCGTCATGCATATGAAAGAATTCAAAATCAAATGGGGCATGGTCATTGACATCGACAAGTGCACGGGCTGTGGCGCGTGCATGGTCGCGTGCCAGGTGGAGAACAACATTGCTCCCATGACCAAGAAGGACCCGTATAACTATGTACAGGCATTGACCAAGGATAGGGATGACGCCGACAACAAGCTGCGTACCCTCACCTGGATGAATGTCTATGAACTGTCCAACGGCAAAAGCTTCCCCGAACATGAGGTTGCCTATCTGCCACGGCCTTGCATGCAGTGCGGCAACCCCGCCTGTGTGCCTGTGTGCCCGGTAGTGGCCACGGACAAGAACGAAGAAGGTGGCATCGTCAGCCAGATTTACCCCCGTTGTATCGGTTGCCGGTATTGTATGGCTGCTTGCCCGTACCATGCCCGTTACTTCAACTGGTGGGATCCCCTCTGGCCCGAAGGCATGGACAAACAGCTCAGCCCGGCCGTTTCACCTCGTCCGCGCGGCGTTGTTGAAAAATGTAACTTCTGCCATACGCGTTATGCCAAGGCAAAGGATCAGGCTCGCGAAAACGGGGAAGATCCCATGAACCTGGCCGAAGGCGCATATGTTCCGGCTTGTGCCGAAATTTGTCCTTCCGGGGCCATTACCTTCGGTGACCTGAACAACCCTGAGCACAAGGTGCATGAACTGGCGAAAAGTCCGCATGCTTTCAGGCTGCTCGAAAAGCTCGGCCTGCACCCGCAGGTTTACTACATGAGCAAGCGCGAGTGGGTTCGCAAGCAGGGCGATAACTACAACGCTGGCGACAAGCACTAGGAGGGAGTCAAAATGGATAGCAAACTCTTCCCGGAAGGCGTTCAGCGCTGTTCTTTCGGCAAGTTCTTGATCTGGAGCTGCTTCATTCTGGCCTTCTTCCTCTGGGGGCTGTATGCGGCTGTTCTGGTGCTTTATAATGGAATCGGAACCACCGGCCTGGATAACTATTTCGGGTTCGGTCTGTGGATCACCTTTGACCTTGCCGTCATCGCTTTGGGGGCAGGGGCATTCTTCACCGGGTTCCTGAAATACATTTTGAAAATCAAGCAGTTGGAGAAGATAATCAACCTGACGGTTATCGTTGGTTTCATCTGCTACTCCGGCGCTATGCTGGTTTTGACGTTGGATATCGGGCAACCGGGTCGTGCATGGTTCGGCTACTGGCATCCCAACGTTCACTCCATGCTTACGGAAGTTATCTTCTGCATCACCTGTTACTGCACCGTACTGATCATCGAGTACGTACCGCTGATCCTGGAGCAGAAGCAGCTGAACAAGGTTCCCTTCATTCATGCCCTTGCGCATAACATGCATGTGAACATGGCTCTTTTTGCCGGATTGGGCACCTTTTTGTCCACATTCCACCAAGGTTCCCTCGGTGGCATGTATGGCGTGCTGATTGGTCGTCCGTACGCCTTCCGCGAAGGCTTTTTCATCTGGCCGTGGACATTCTTCCTGTTCGTAATCTCCGCTGTGGGGTCCGGTCCTGTATTCACTGTTCTGGTTTGTACCTTCATGGAGAAGCTGACCGGCAAGAAATTGGTGGAATACAAGGTCAAGGCTCTTATGGGCAAGATCGCGGGAACCATGTTGACGGTCTATGTTTTCCTGAAGATTCTGGATACATGGGCATGGGCTACCGGTTACCTGCCGTCGGTTGGTTTGACCTTTGACGACATGTTCTACGGTGTTGCCTATGGCAAATGGATGATGTTTACCGAAATCGTGTTGTGCGGTGTGCTACCGGCCATCATGCTGATAGTCCCGTCCATTCGTAATAAACCGGCTCTGCTGTATACTGCGGCTTTGCTGGACTGCATCGGCGTGACCATCAACCGCTACGTGTTCACTGTTCAGACCATCGCCTTCCCGGCCATGCCGTTTGACAAGTGGTACGTGTACTATCCGAACTGGGTTGAATGGGCCTCTTCTGTTATGATCGTGGCCTATGGCTTCCTGGTGCTGTCCCTCTCGTATCGTTATCTGCCGGTTTTCCCGCAGGAACGCCATTTGAACTACAAGTAGAGTAGACAGTTACTTTCGAAGAATTGAGAGCTCCGGCCGTTGGCTGGAGCTCTTTTTTTACATTGGGAGGATAATCATGCTTTGGCAAGGAATCCTTCTTTGCCTTTCCTTTTCATCTAACGACTGATGCGAATACATAAGGTTGGATGCTCTCTTGTCTCTCAGAAACAGGGACAACTACGTTAGTCGTTGATTTTGGCAAGAAGAAAGTTTTCGAGGCTATTGGGATCTTTTTTTAGAAGGTTCCTGCACCGTCCGAGGCAAATAGTAAAAAAAGGGAGCGGACCAAAGCCCGCTCCCTGATTATCGTATATAGCCTGAATTAGCTGTCGCACTCTTCTCCAACCGGTTCCAGCCCGGCAAGAGCCTTGAGCATGGCATAGCGGTCATTATACTGGGATTCGATTTCCGAACGCAATTCCTTGGAAGCCTCTGGCATGAGGCGCTCCAACATGGCGTAGCGGTTTTCTCCAGACAGGAATTCCTGCAAGGTTCCGTCCGGTGCCTTGGATTCAAGGACAAACGGGTTCTTGCAATCGTCCTGCAAACGCGGGTCAAAACGGTAAAGCGGCCAGTAGCCGGAATCCACTGCCAGCTTGGCTTCCAGTTGGGATTTGCCCATGCCCTTGCGCAGACCCTGGTTGATGCAGGGAGCGTAGGCGATGACCAGCGACGGTCCCGGATAGCTTTCGGCTTCGAGGAACGCCTTCATCATCTGGTTCTTGTTGGCTCCCATGCTTACAGACGCCACATAAACATAGCCATAGCTCATGGCCATGCGACCAAGATCCTTTTTGCCGGTACGCTTTCCGCCTGCGGTGAACTTGGCCACCGATCCTGTGGGAGTCGCCTTGGACGCCTGTCCTCCAGTGTTGGAGTATACTTCCGTGTCCAGCACCAGAACGTTGATGTCCTTGCCTGAGGCAAGCACATGGTCCAATCCTCCGTAGCCGATATCGTAGGCCCAACCGTCGCCGCCAAATATCCATACGGACTTTTTGGTGTAGAGGTCGGCATCTTCGCGGATGCTCAGGAGTAATTTGCCCTTTTCATCGATTTTGGCCAGCTCGCGGCGAATGTCTTCGCCAAACGTGCGCGATTTCTCTGCATCCTCTTTGTTAGCAAGCCAGCCTTCCATAGCTTCAGCCAGGGCAGGAGTTGTCTTGCCGGAGGTTAATGCTTCCTGCATATGCAATGCCAGCCGCTCGCGGCGGTTGGAGATGGCCATTTCCATACCGAAACCGTATTCTGCGGCGTCCTCAAAGAGCGAGTTCCCCCAAGTTGGGCCGTGGCCGTCCTTGTTGGTGCAATATGGAGCCGACGGAGCGGACGCGCCCCAGATGGAAGAGCAACCCGTTGCGTTGGCAACGACCATCCGCTCACCAAAAAGCTGGGTGAGCACCTTGACGTAGGGAGTTTCTCCGCAGCCAGCGCACGCGCCGGAGAATTCCATGAGCGATTGCTGGAACTGGCTGCCTTTGACCGTGGTGCGCGGCATGGCGTCATCCTTGTAGGAAACGTTGTCGCTGAAGTCGAAGTTGGGGACTTCCGCCTCGGTTTGCGTGTGCAGCGGCTTCATCACCAAAGCTTTTTCCTTGGCCGGGCAGATGTCCGCGCAGTTGCCGCAACCCTGACAGTCCAGAGTGTTGACCTGCATGCGATACTTCAACTGGTCCATTCCCTTGCCCTTGGCGTCTACTGTCACAAAGGAGACCGGAGCGTCCTTGAGTTCGTAGTCTTCGGCAAGAACCGGGCGAAGGGCGCTATGTGGGCAAACGAATGCGCATTGGTTGCACTGGATGCAGTTGTCTGCGATCCATTCCGGAACCATGATGGCAACGCCGCGTTTTTCATATTTCGTGGTTGCCACCGGGAAACGTCCGTCAGCTTCAAATGCGGAAACCGGCAAGGTATCGCCTTTTTGTTCCAGCATGGGACGCATGACTTTGGTGACGAATTCGGGTTCATCGTGCTGAACAGCGGGTTCGTCTTCGGCCTTGGCCCAGCTTGCGGGGTAGTTGATTTCCACAAGGTTCTCAATGGCATTTTCCACGGCGGCAATGTTCATGTTGACGATCTTGTCGCCTTTCTTGCCATATGCCTTTTTGATGGAAGACTTGAGAAGATCCACGGCCTGCTCAAAGGGAATGACATCCGCCAGCTTGAAGAAGGCGGTCTGCATGACCATGTTGATCCGGTTGCCCAACCCTACATCGACAGCCAGTTTGACCGCGTCGATGGTGTAGAACTTGAGCTTGTTTTCGGCAATCTGCCTACGCAATCTTGCCGGGAGTTTCTTTTCCATATCCGCCAAGGTCCACGGGCTGTTCAGCACAAAGGTGCCGCCGGGACGGATGCCGTCCAGCAGGTCGTACTGGTTTACATAGCTCGGATTGTGACAGGCGATGTAATCTGCAATTTCGACAAGATAGGTGGACTGAATCGGCTTTTCCCCGAAGCGCAGGTGCGAAACGGTGATACCGCCGGATTTTTTGGAGTCATAGGCGAAGTAGCCCTGTGCGTACAGGGCGGTGTTGTCGCCGATGATTTTGATGGCCTGTTTGTTCGCACCAACGGTTCCGTCCGAGCCAAGGCCCCAGAATTTGCACTGGACAGTGCCCTTGGGAGTGGAGTCCAGGCATCCGGGGATGGGCAACGACGTGTTGGTAATGTCATCGACGATACCCACGGTGAAGTGAGTACGGGGTGTTGCTTCCATCGCGTTGTCGTAAATGGATTTGACCATGCACGGGGAGAACTCTTTGGAGCCCAGACCGTAGCGGCCTGCAAGCACGGGCAGATCGATGCCGCGTTCCTTGAAGGCGGTGCAGATGTCCAGATACAGAGGGTCACCCAATGCGCCGGGTTCCTTTGTGCGGTCCAGCACCGTGATGCTTTTTGCGGTTTTGGGCAGGGCGGCCAGCAGATGGTCCACTGAAAACGGGCGATACAGGCGAATCTTGATCAGACCGATCTTGAGCCCTGCATCGGCGTAGTGGTTAATGACTTCCTCGATGGTTTCACAGCTGGAACCCATGGCAACGATGACGGTCTCCGCATCGGGAGCGCCGACGTAATCGAAGAGTTTGTATTTGCGCCCGGTAATGGAGCCGACCTTGTCCATGATCTCCTGCACTGTTTCAGGCAGCGTATCACGATAAGGGTTGGCCCGTTCCAGGTTCTGGAAGTAAATGTCCGGATTCTGCGCAGTGCCACGAATATGCGGGTGTTCCGGGTTCATGGAACGCTGACGGAATTCGAGGATTTTTTCGAAGTTGGTCAGGGATTTCATGTCTTCGTAGTCGATAACTTCAATTTTTTGGATTTCGTGGGAGGTCCGGAATCCGTCGAAGAAATGTACGAAGGGCATACTGGATTCAATGGCCGTCAAGTGGGAGACCAGAGCCATATCCATAACTTCCTGCACCGAGCCGGATGCAAGCATGGCAAATCCGGTTTGCCTACAGGCCATAACGTCCTGATGGTCGCCAAAGATGGACAGGGCATGGCCTGCGACAGCGCGTGCCGAGACATGGAAAACGCCAGGCAACAGTTCGCCTGCGATTTTATACATGTTCGGGATCATCAGCAGAAGCCCCTGCGACGCCGTGAAGGTGGACGTCAGGGATCCTGCGGCCAATGATCCGTGCACAGCGCCTGCTGCGCCTGCCTCCGATTGGAGCTGGCGCACTTCCATTGTCGTGCCGAAGATGTTTTTCATTCCTTGAACAGCCCATTCGTCGGCCAATTCCGCCATAGGCGACGACGGTGTGATCGGATAGATCGCCGAGGTTTCGCTCATGGCATAGGCGACATAGGCCGCGGCTTGGTTGCCGTCCATTGTCTTCATTTTCTTAGCCATTTTTAACTCCGTAACGTTGCATTGGTTGGACACTGGACAATAATTCCGCAATCCCTTGAAAACCGCCGTCAGAGGCTCGGCGGTCTTGGGAGATTAACGCAGTGCGGCTCAAGATGCCAGTGCGATTTCAAGTTCTTCTTCTCTGGAATTTATCTATTGTCAGAACAGGTTTTGGGCCTGGTGAACAGAGCTTGGCTCTGTATATCTCCTTACTTCGCTGGTGGCTTGATCCTGGGCCATGACGAGTTATTTGAATTCGGCATGTATTTCCCTGAGCAGATCATTATGACACCGTTTTCATTGTGTTTAATAGTATTCATTCTACAGCATTCAACGCGATAGACCCTGATATATTTTTGGGTCGATGACAGCGTCTCTCAAAGTTCTGTCGGGTCTGTATCATTCCATGGCGTCTGCGTCCATTCCCTAAAGGCTTTTGGGCCGGTTAATTCGGATTGATTGGTGTTACTTGCTTTATTTACGGGTATTTTTTGTCGCTTCAGCCTGTGCCTGAATTGCCGTAATGGCGACAGTGTTGACGATATCCCGCACCGTACAACCTCGGGAAAGGTCGTTGACAGGTTTGTTCAACCCTTGCAGGATCGGGCCAATGGCAACGGAACCAGGCACTGACCGCTGCACCGCCTTGTATGTGTTGTTGCCCGTGTTGAGGTCTGGAAAGATAAAGACTGTGGCGTGCCCAGCAACAGGGCTGCCCGGCAGTTTGGTACTGGCAACATCCGGATCAATGGCCGCATCATATTGAAGTGGTCCCTCCAACGCGAGAGCGGGTGCTTTTTCCTTGGCTATCCTGGTTGCCAATATTACCTTTTCCACATCTTCGCCTGTTCCGGAATCTCCAGTGGAATAGGAAAGCATGGCGACTTTGGGATCAATGCCAAAAATGCTGGCTGTTTCTGCGGAACTGATGGCAATTTCCGCCAATTGTTCGGCGTTGGGGTTCGGGTTGACCGCACAATCCCCATACACCAATACTTTATCGTTCTGGCACATGAGAAAGACTGAGGAGACAATGGACGCCCCTGGTTTGGGCTTCACGAATTCGAAAGCCGGACGAATTGTTTGTGCCGTGGTCGTGATGGAACCGGAAACCATGCCGTCCGCGTGTCCTTTGTGTACCATCATGGTAGCGAAGTAAGTCGGGTCACTCATTCGGTCATGGGCCATATCAAGAGTGACACCTTTATGCTTTCTGGCTTCAAGGTATGTCTGCACATAGTCGTTGAAATATTCTGATTTGGTCGGCGCTATGATTTGAGCGTTACCAAGGTTGACCCCGATATCCGAAGCCTGTTTGTGAACTGTGTCAGGATCGCCCAGTAGAATGATGTCTGCCACGCCGCGTCTGATCAGAATGTCCGTGGCTTGCAGGATGCGTTCGCTGGCACTTTCGGGCAGCACGATGCGTTGTGGCCTGACCTTGGCTTTTTCAATAAGCGTGTATTCGAACATGAGCGGCGTGATGCGGGTAGATTCCGCAGAGACCATCCGAGAACGGAGTTCTTCCGTATTGATGCAGGATTCGAACAGCCCAAGGGCCGAGGCAATCTTCATGGGGTTTTCGGGATCAATGGTTCCATGCAGGCCGTTGAGAATCAGTGCGCTTTTGTAAGTGTGCCCCGGAACGGAAAGTATTGGCACAGGAACGCCGGTCCACCCCTCGATAAGTCGGTGGACGTTAACAGGCGGCTGTAATCCTCCGGTCAGCACGATGCCGGAAATATCCGGATATGATGTGGACAATCGTGAAGCCAGACTGGCCAGCACGATGTCGGACCGATCGCCCGGTGTGACAATAAGACTGCCTTCTGCAATATATTCGAGGTAGTTGGTAATATGCATGGCTGCAACAAGGATGTCGTCAATCTGTGTATCCAGCCTGCCATGTCCATACAAAACCGAAGCTCCCAGCCACTTTACCACGTCGTTGATAGTGGGATTTCCCAAGCTTTTTTCATCGGGAATAGCATATATTAATGGAGGGTGCTCGGAACGGACGGAGTTTCGGATGTCCGCTGTTATGGAATCCGGTACGTCATTGCCGGTCCGGTTGATGATCACAGCCATGACTTCAAGGCCTTTTTCTTCAAATGTTTCTATTGTACTCAGGCTGGATTCACGAATGTCTTCCGTATCCTTTTTCTGGCCGTTGACCACGGCAAGAACCGGACAACCGAGATTGCTGACAATGGCTGCGTTCATTTCAAACTCGAGTGCAGCCTCTCCTCCGAGATAGTCGGTGCCTTCACAGAGAACGAAGTCATATTCCGATTCCAGCTCCTTGAATTTGTTGAGCGTATTTTCTAGAAGCAAAGCCTGCTTTCCTTCGTTGAGCATCCGCTTGGCTTCACCCAGTTTGTACGCATACGTATTTTCATACGGTATGGTTAATTTGAATTGCCGCAGGATAAGGTCTATGTCGTGGTCGCGGGTATCATTGTCGCTGATTATGGGACGAAAAATAGCGACCTTGCGGACGTGGGCCATAAGCAACTGCATGACGCCCAACACAACTGCCGATTTGCCGCTACGCGCTTCCGTAGCCGAGATGTAAATGCTTTTGGACATAAGAGGCGAACGCTCCTTTTTTTGAATTTCCCGGCAGGGCCTTGCCTCGTTTGAGAGGCGTGGGGTTGGGGTGCATTCACCCGGGGGATGAATTTCGGGTGATTTTTGGCTTGCGCTTTTATGGGATGCAAGCCCTGCCGGGGAGGCGCCGGGAATGGGAGGCATTTCCGGCGCCGTTTCGTCCACAGTGGTACTGTGGACAGGGGCTACCGTAGTTCTTGTTCGTTTTTCCATGGGAGTTCCATATCCCTGTCATAGCATGTCAGGCCACAATGCAGACAGCGATTTGCCTCTGTCAGGGCCTCGGGTTCGGAAAGCGCTCCTTCCACCTCTGCAAAGGTGCAGTTCCGATCGTCTCCGTGGCACATGTGCGGCATATTGGCTCGTTCAGAGTGCTGTACTCCCGGAACTTCCTTGAACAGGGTATAAGGTATGAGTTCTCGTTGCACCATGGGAGGGATCGGGATGTCTCCTTCCCGCTGCAAATAGTAATGTATAGATCGGGCAGCCTTTCGGCCGTCTCCTACTGCGGCAATGACCAGATCCGGTCCCGTGAATACGTCTCCGGCGGTAAATACACCAGGGACAACGGTTTGTAAGGTGTCTGGATCGGCAACAATGGTTTGCCAGCGAGTTGTTTCAACCGGGCATTTTTCGACGGTTTCATCGTAGAGGCAACTCAGGTCGGGTTTTTGACCAATGGCCGGAATAATGAAATCCGTTTCCATGAGTGTTTCCGAGCCTTCTATGGGCTCCGGGCGACGTCGGCCGGAATCATCGGGTTCTCCCAATTTCATCATCCTGAATTCCAGATGGGTGGCTTTGCCGTTTTCATCCCCAATGACACGGGTAGGGGCGGCCAGGAATTTGAATTGAACACCTTCTTCCTCGGCCCCGACGATTTCTTCGGGGTTGGCCGGCATTTCAGCTCTGGTCCGGCGGTAAAGCATGGTTACTTCCGCTCCGAGACGAACACAGGTCCGGGCGCAGTCTATGGCCGTATTACCTCCGCCCACAACGATGACTTTGCGCCCAATGTCAATGGTTTGCCCTAATGCGTGCGCTGTAAGGAATTCAATGCCACCTAATACGCCTTCCAGATCTTCTCCTTCAGCGTACATGCCGCTGGCCTGCCAGGCTCCTAGCCCGAGAAAGACGGCTTCGAAACCATCCTCTTTCAAGGTGTTAAGGTCGTAGTCTCTGCCGAATTTCCTTTTGAGGTGAATGTCGACGCCGAGATCGAGGATTCCCTGAATTTCCCAATCCAGATCTTTTTTGGGGAGGCGATATTCGGGTATGCCGTATCGCAGTTGACCTCCCAAGGCTGGCATGGCTTCAAAAATAGTTGGGTTGTGTCCTAGTCTGCGCAGGAAGTAGGCACAGGAAAGTCCGGCAGGCCCGCCGCCAATGACGGCCACTTTATGTCCGGTCTCTTTGGCACAGGGAATGGGCAGCCGATTGCCGCTATGCAGTTCCCGGTCCGCCACAAAACGTTTGAGCATATTGATGCCGACGGGTGAATCCACATGGCCACGCCGACAGACTGATTCACATGGTCTTGGACATACTCTCCCGCAGACCATGAGCAACGGGTTGCGCTCGCGTATGGTGTTTACCGCGCCTTCATAATCCCCGGCTTTGATTTGTTCTATGTATCGGGGAATGTCGATTTGGCCGGGGCATTGCTGTCTGCATGGAGCAAGACAGTCCGTAACTTCGTTCAGATGCAGCAAGCGGCTGGTTATGCCAACAATGGAGATGACGCCTCGCGGACAGGCCTCCACGCATTTGCCACAGGCCCGGCATTCATTCGGGTCTACCACGGGCAATTTTTCAGGCCCCATATGAATGGCGTCGAACGGACAAACAGCAACACATGTTCCAAAGCCGAGGCATCCTTCCGGGCAGGATTTCGCACCGCCGTGCAACATGGCCGCGGCTTGGCAGTCCATGATTCCGGAGTATGCAAAGCGCTCTTCGGCTCGTTCGCCTCCTGTACAATCCCGAAAGGCGATTTCCGGCTCGCGTTCTTCTATGGTCTGTCCCATGAGTTCCGCTATAGCAGCCATGGCCTCCAGATCCGCTACTACGCATACGCTTGGGTTGGCTTTGCCAGCTGCAATGGCCGTGGCCGCGCCGGCGCATCCGGGATAGCCGCAACCGCCGCAATTTACACCGGGCAGAAGGTCTTCGACTTGTGCGATGCGTGGGTCTTCCTTGACATAGAGCAACTTGGAGGCCACGGCGAGAATTGCGGCAGCTCCAAGTCCGAGACCAAACAGTGTTAGTCCTGATGTCGTAATCATATCGGGTAATCTCCCTAGATCATCCCTTTGAAAGCGAAGAACGCCAAAGACATGAGTCCTGCCATGACCAATCCTACAGGTGTTCCCCGCATGGCACGGGGAACTCTGCGAATTTCAAGTCTTTCGCGTATGCCAGCCAACACCACCAGTGCGATCATGAACCCGATACCTGAAGCAGCTGCAAAGGCGACCGATTTGAGAAGAGGGAATTCCTTACGTTGGCAAATAAGGGCAATACCCATGACTGCGCAGTTAGTCGTGATCAGAGGAAGAAAAATGCCCAGGGATTTATAGAGAGGAGGTACCATTTTTTTCAGGAACATTTCTACGAATTGCACCAGTGAGGCAATGACCAGAATGAAGGCCAACGTTTGAAGAAAGTCCAATCCCAGAGGAGAAAGCAGGTATTCCTGAACCAGCCAGGTGATAGCTGTGGCCATGACCGCCACGAATACGACGGCTCCTCCCATTCCGAGGGCTACACTGGTTTCCTTGGAAGTGCCGATGAACGGGCAGTTTCCAAGGTATTGAGCCAGAACGATGTTATTGACGAATATGGCCGCAATGAACAGCAGGAAATATTCTTGCATTGGCTGGTTCCTCCTTATCGTCCGCCGCAGACGCCGCAGGATCCACAATCATGAGTCGGCCCGTCCACAGGGGCCAGTCCCTTGCGCTTGCGTTGCAGGTTGGTAAAGAAATTCATCAGGGCAAGCAGGATGCCGAGGGTAACAAAAGCTCCTGGTGCAGCAGCCATGAAGGAAAGTGGTTCGAATCCATCCCAGACGACCGTGTGGCCGAAGAGTTGCCCGTGTCCGAGCACTTCCCGCAATCCGCCAAGAAATGTTAACGACATGGTAAAACCCATGCCCATTCCCAACCCGTCGGCAATGGCCAGAAGCGGGGGATTTTTGGAGGCGAAGGCTTCGGCTCGACCGAGAATGATGCAGTTGACGACAATAAGCGGCACGAAAATGCCCAATTGCTGATACAGGGGAAAAGCGTATGCCTGCATGAGGAGTTCCACCGCAACAACCAGTGAGGCCGCTATGACGATGAAACAAGCGATGCGTACTTTGGCAGGGATGATTTTTCGTACCAGTGAAACCAGCAGGTTGGAGAGTGTGAGTACGAAGATGACCGCCATGCCCATGCCAAAGCCGTTCTCTGCCGTGGATGTTACGGCCAGAACCGGGCACAGCCCGAGAACCAGTTTGAACGGTGGCAGGTCCTTCCAAAGCCCTTTGGAGAATTCCTTCCAGAGTCTGCTCATCTCGGCCTCCGTTATTGCCAGGCGGTTGTCAGTTTGCTTCTCAGTTCATTATATATTTTGACTGCTTTTTGTACTGCTGCGACAGTTCCAGTGGAGGATATCGTTGCCCCTGCAACCGCGTTGACTTCGCCTCCGCCCGATTTGAGCCTGGCCTGTTCGGCCGTCATGCCATGGAATTGCGAGGTGAAGCCGTGTTTGCTGACTTTGCTTCCTACGCCGGGCGTTTCCTTCATTGTGGTTATGCCGATACCACTCAGATTGCCGGATTCAGGATCGAAGCCGACCATGACGCCGATGTCACCGCCATACCCTTGCCCCGAGGTTTCAAAAGCCAGTCCTACCAGAGAGCCTCCCTTGAGGGCCGGGAAAATGGTTACCTGTTGGTCTTGAACCGTGAAAATCTTTCTATCCCTGATGGGATTGTTGTCGTGCGCTGCAAGTACCTGCTCAATGGCCGGGGCCTGTACGTAGCTCAGGATTTGTTCCTCGATGCGCGGGGCTGTAACGCTTTTCAAAGCTGCCAGACTGACGCCGGATATGCCGCAGATGACTGAAAGCACGACGATCATTTTTATCATTTCCCGCATGACTTAGTTCCTCCCAAAGGGTTTGGGCTTGATTCTGTCCAGCAGGGGGGATGTCAGGTTGGCCAACAGGATGGCATAGGGAACGCCGTCCGGATATACTCCGTATACGCGAATGATGATCACCAGTACTCCTGCCAGCAAACCGTAAAGCAGGGCCGGTATTTTGCGCATCGGGGAACTGGAACTGTCCGTCGCCAAAAAGAAAGCTCCAAATATAATGCTTCCTGTCAGCAGGTGGAACATGGCCGGAGCGTATTTTTGCGGATCTGCGGCATGGAATATTCCTGCAGTGATGAGCACCCCGGCGAGCATGCCCACGGGAATGGCCACTTTAATGTGCTTGCGCATGGTCAGGAATATGCCGCCGATGAAGAGAGCTCCGGTCTGAATAGCTCCAAGCCCTCCCAACTGCCTGCCGACGAGCAGATCATTTAGCGAGAATCCCGCAATTGATTGTGCTCCGAAGTGCTTGAGTTGTGATAGCGGGTAGTTCAATTCCGAAGTCAGCATTGCCGCGTCAATGTCCATATGGCTTGCCCACGACAAGCTACATACGGCCCAACCGACTAATGGCGCGCATAATGGGGAGCCTCCCAAACCGCCAAACATCATTTTACCCAAGACGATGCTGGTTGTGCTTCCAAAAACGACCAGCCACCATGGTGCGGATGCTGGCAGCAGGAAAGCGAAACCCAGACCCACCGTAAAGGCGTGCATGTCGTCCACCTGGGAAGTGCGTCCCATGACTATATCCGATATGAATTCGGCAATAACGGCGGTGGCCGTCGCCAAGGTCATGACACGCAGGGCGTCCATGCCGAAGTGGTAAACCGCCAATGCTGCGGCGGGGAGCATTGCCAGCAGGATGGCGCGCATACGTTTTTTTACCGTCTTGCCACAATGGGCAAAAGGTGGGGGCGAAACGGTCAGGGTCGGGATCAATGGTTTCATTTTATCCTTCTCCCTTGTCTATGGGGTCGCAAACGTCCGCTTGGGTCAGATGCTGTTTTGCCAGTCGGATATATTGCAGGAGCGGCCGACGGGAAATGCAGAAAAATCCGCACATGCCACACTCCATGCATGCGTCGATTCCATGCATGCGGCATTTTTCGTACATGCGAAATTCCGCGTAGCCAGAAATCGTGGCCGGATCAATGCGGGCGGGACATACGGAAATACACTCGCCGCAACCGATGCAGGGAGAATCCTCCACTGGCGGATATTGTCCCTTGGGCACGATGAATAGCCCGTATGTATCTTTGGATACGCCTTGCAGCAGGGAGTGGGCCGCCTGACCGCGCATTAGTCCTCCCAACACCACGGCGTCGCCGTCGTTAACGGTTTGATTGGCCGCTTTGAGAACCTCGCCGACAGAGGTTCCCACTGTGACCACAAAGTCGGTGTCGTTGCAGGTTACAACCGTTTTATCGCATGGAAGTCCTGCATCCATGATTATGCCAATTTCAAAAAGTTGTCCTACGGACAGAACCACGGCGTCATCCGGATTTTCTTTCCCTGTAACGGCTTTTGCCACCAGCGGATCCAGTCCGTTGGGATAACCGCTTTCGATGAACACGGATTCACAGCCTTCAATCGTTTGCGGCGCTCCGTTTTCCAAAGCCAGAACCGTACGGCTGGGGGCAAGCAGGGATTGTGCTGTGGATATGCCCAATTGAATTATTTGGGAAAACTCGTTCAGCATATGGGAAAAGGCCGTTACTCCGGGGTCCGGTTCCACACCGTTGACAATGAGTGTCTGGACGGAGCCAAGCGGGATGTTTGCTCCCATTTCATTGAGGGCAGTTTGCAGCGCCTCTCCGGAGAGCCGGTTCAACTCTTTTGGAGTCGGTTGGGAAGTCTCGTCGGCCCTGATACAGACGTAAGTGGGATGCACTTCCGTAACTGTCCCCGAAATCGGGACATAATGTCCGCCGCCGATGTGTATTCCCCGGGCTATGCGTTGGCCGCACTTGATTTCCGGGCGATGGCAGGAGAGGGGAACCCGCACGTTTTCCGGTTCTGGGATGACTGTCAACGGTCCTTCGCGCACAATGGATTCAAACAATTTCATGATCAGGTCTCCATCAGCGTATGTGGCACTTGAAACACGAATTTTCCCCAAAGGGCCCCTTGCCTTTACGCTCGTGGCAATCCATGCATTGGTCGTGGAATGCATTCATGCGATTAAGAACGAGATCCTTGGTATGCTCGTTATGGCATTGGCCGCAGGATGAGAAGTCTCCGTCGTATTGACTCATATCCACAGCTTCGTGGCAGGACGTACAACTTGTCAGTCCCTGTTCGAACATGTCCTCGTGGCAACCCTGGCAGCGTTTGTGTGCAGCGGAGGCCAGGCCGGGCATATCGTCATCGCCCTTGTCTTCATGGCAGGATTTGCATTGTCCGGGCTCGGGTTCGATGTCTTCTCCATGGTGGCAGGCCTGGCAATTGTCTTCAGCAAATTCGATATGTTCATCATGGTCGAATATGAGATGCTCATATTCGATGTGATGACACTGGATACAGTACTTTTTGTCCGGGAATGAAGCGATGTGGTTGTCCACATAATGCTCGTCAAAAGCGACGGGATGGCAAGAGCCGCAGGCAAGAGCCTTGTCTTCGGCGTGCGTCATCTCGTGGTGGCAGTCCGCACAGGGAATCTTGTAGTTCCGATGGTGCACAAGGTGCGAAAAGATTACCTTTCCGCCATTGTTATGGAACAGAATACGGACCGGCATTTCGGTTTTGGCTTGTGTTCTGGTGTATCCGACCATGGACACGGCAAGAAGAATGACGACAGCAACCATGACCGGGGCGTATCGTTTGTTGAGCATTGTACTGTTCTCCGTTGAAATGGAGCACTGTTTCTGCCCTTTTGGGGGCCGTGTGTGTTGCGGCGGTTTTTTCTGGAACGATGAACCGCCGCAACACGTTCAGTCGTTACTGAGGCATGACGGCCCAAGTGGGCAGCACATGCAGATCAATGCCCCACAGTACCGGTAACAGGTATGTGGTGAAGGCCGTGATCAGAACCGCGCCTATGATGTTCAACCATAGCCCGGCACTGGCCATCTGTTTGATAGTCACGCAACCGGACCCGAATATGACTGCGTTCGGAGGTGTTGCGACAGGAAGCATGAAAGCGAAGGATGCCGCCACGCAGGCTCCCACGATGGTCGCAAAGGGATGGACTCCCATGGCGATTGCCGCAGCTCCCATAATGGGTACCAACAGCGTCGCGGTTGCCGTGTTGGAGGTTATTTCCGTGAGGAAGATGGTTATCACCACCACCGCGCCCACGAACACCAGAATGCTGGCACCTTCAAGTGCACCCAGTTGAGCCGCGATATAGGCGGCCAACCCCGTCTTGGCAAAGCCGTTAGCAATGGCAAGACCACCACCGAAAAGCAGAATTACATCCCACGGTATCTTAACGGCGGTTTTCCAGTCCAGCAGGAATTCACCTTTTTTGAAGTCTGAGGGGATACAGAAAAGCAGGAGGGCTCCCAAAATGCCTATTGTGGCGTCTGCGACCATGCCGAAATGAGGCATGACGGCTTTGACCAAAACAGCTTTTTTCAGGAAACCGCGGGCCAGCCAGAAACCGGCCACGAAACATCCCGTGATCACGATGCGTTTTTCTTCCTTTTTCATGGGGCCGAGCTTTTCAAGCTCACGGTCGATGATTGCCCGTCCTCCCGCCAGCTCCATGTTGCCGGTAGAGAAGAGTATTTTTGTCAGCAAAAGCCAGGAGATACTAATCATGATCACGGAAAGAGGCACGCCAAACATCATCCACTGGGCAAACCCGATTTGAACGCCGAACATTTTTTCGACCATGCCGACCATGACCGTGTTCGGAGGGGTGCCGATGATAGTTGCCACGCCACCCATTGAGGCTGCATACGCGATGCCGAGCATCAAGCCCTTGCCGAAGTTGATACTCTGGTTTCCTTTTTCAGAAGCATGTGTGCGCAAAGCATCGGCATCAAAGCCTGTTGCCTGCTGCACCACGGCGAGCCCGATGGGAACCATCATCATGGTCGTTGCAGTATTGGAAACCCACATGGACAGAAAGGCGGTGGCAATCATGAATCCAAGGGTCATTTTTGCAGGACTGGTACCTACAGCCCGGATGGTGTGAATAGCCACGCGCCGGTGCAGATTCCATCGTTCCATGGTTACGGCAATGAAAAAACCTCCCATGAACAGGTAGATAAGATGGTTGGCGTATGGCGCAGTAGCTGCATTGGATTTCATGACTCCGAGAAGCGGAAACAGGGCGATGGGTAAAAGGGATGTGGCCGGAATGGGAATTGCCTCCGAGATCCACCAGGTAGCCATCAGCACAGTGACTGCGGCAACTTTCCAAGCTGCAGGCTTCATTCCCTCTGGAACGGGGATTAGAAGCATGAGGATGAAGAGTGCCGGTCCCAAGAAAAAGCCGATTTTTTTGCCGTTTGCGGCATTGGCGTTCGAGCTCATAATTCCTCTCTCTTTGAGCTTGCGCAGCAGTTGCTGCATCCTAGAACCTGTAACCCTACCGTCAGTGTTTCTGGTCGCTTTCCACCCCCTATGCGGAGGAGGTCCCGCAAATTTAGACCTCCTCCACCGGAAGACGACCTAGAAGTCGAGGTTATACGTGGAAAGGAAATCTCCCACGCGTTTTTTGGAAGCACCCAGACGTTCCCGCAGCTCCACGCGGTATGCGTCCAGATCCAGTTTCTTGCGAGCTACGCCGGTTTCCATGGCGGCTTTGGCCACGGCCACGGAAACGAATTCGATGAGGCGCAGGTCGAGTGCTTTC
>Ga0207831_100229_pt1 | contig 25848 bp, 24 predicted proteins | sample TtanPargueraPR_7_FD_187741 | JGI IMG/M metagenome (GOLD analysis project Ga0207831, IMG submission 187741) | Aerobic enrichment media microbial communities from Bioluminiscent Bay, La Parguera, Puerto Rico - Tt and M1 (2) (SPAdes) | ecosystem: Environmental > Aquatic > Marine > Unclassified ...
ACAACAGGGACAACTCTGGTCAACTCCATATCAAGAGACACGGGAGGCGCATAAGGGCGTGTACTTTCCCCGCCTATATCAAGGATATCAGCGCCTTGAGCCGTCAACGCGACCGCATGTTCCAGAGCTTTTGCAGTCGAGGCGTGCTCGCCACCATCATAAAAGGAATCAGGAGTGACATTAACCACCCCGGCAATAAAAAAGGAGGCAGGTCCTAACGTCCTGCCCCCGTTCAGTTTCCAAACTGTATCTACCATGGTAGGATTAATTCCCTTTCAATGGCTATTGGATCTTCTTGTCGTCATCTTCAAGAATGAAATCATCCTCGCTATCATTTTTTTCTACCGGGGTTCCGTCCGGACCATATGCGGCAGGGCCTGTTTCACTCTTTGGAGTGTAACCCTTCTCATCACCAGATCCATTCGAACCTTCGGAGGAACCGTTATTATCATTTGAACCGCCATTGCCGTTTTCCGCAACAGGAGGCAGTTCTTTGCCTTCCAGCAGCAGGTCGATGTCCGCACCGGAAATAGTTTCCCGATCAAGCAAAGCCAAAGCAATGGATTCAAGTTTTTCGTAATTTTCCTTAATCAGCTTGGTGGCTTTTTCATAGCCCTCATCGACGATGCGGCGAACCTCATCGTCGATCATCCGAGCTGTTTCTTCACTATAATCCTTATTATGGATAAGTTCTTTGCCAAGGAAAACCTGCTCCTGATTGTCGCCAAAGGAAAGAGGTCCAAGCTTGTCGCTCATACCCCACTGGCAAACCATTTTACGCGCCATCTGGGAGGCCCGCTCAATATCGTTGCTAGCCCCTGTTGTCTTCTGGTCAAGAGCAACTTCTTCAGCGATCCTGCCACCAAGCAACATGGCTATCTGGTTTTCAAGATAATCGCGGGAATACCCATGCCTATCGTCTACAGGCAACTGCATAGTCACGCCAAGAGCCATGCCCCGAGGTATGATTGACACCTTATGAACAGGATCAGTCCCGGGCAACAATTTGGCGACCAAGGCATGCCCGGCCTCATGATAGGCAGTGGTTTTCTTTTCCTCATCGGACATAATTACACTGCGGCGTTCCTTGCCCATAAGGACTTTATCCTTGGCCTCTTCGAAGTCAGCCATCTGCACGCGATCCTTGTTTTTCTTGGCCGCATGCAAGGCCGCTTCGTTCACGAGATTCTCCAAATCAGCACCGGAGAACCCGGGTGTGCCCCGAGCGATTGTCGCCAGGTCAACTTCGGGAGCCAGCGGAGTACGCCGGGAATGAACTTTAAGTATACGCTCGCGGCCACGCAAATCCGGCGTAGGAACTACAACCTGTCGGTCAAACCGGCCAGGTCGAAGGAGTGCAGGGTCGAGAACGTCAGGACGGTTGGTTGCAGCCACGAGGATAACACCTTCGTTGGATTCAAAACCGTCCATCTCAACAAGAAGTTGGTTAAGCGTTTGTTCACGCTCGTCATGACCACCGCCAAGTCCTGCGCCACGCTGGCGTCCAACGGCGTCAATTTCATCAATAAAAATCAGACAAGGTGCATTTTTCTTCCCCTGGGAAAAGAGGTCTCGCACACGGGAGGCCCCTACACCTACAAACATTTCCACAAAGTCCGAACCGGAAATGGAAAAGAAAGGAACACCGGCCTCACCTGCAACAGCACGAGCCAGCAAGGTTTTACCAGTACCGGGAGGGCCTACTAAAAGCACACCTTTGGGTATACGCCCACCCAATCGGGTAAAACGCCTCGGCTCGCGGAGGAAATCGACGACCTCGGAAAGTTCTTCCTTGGCTTCATCAACCCCGGCTACATCTTCAAAAGTGACTTTGGCCGTTTCTTCGTTAATCAACCGTGCCCGCGACCTGCCGAAAGACATGGCACCTCGTCCGCCACTGCCGCCCTGCATTTGGCGCATGAAAAAAATCCAAACACCAATCAGCAACAACATTGGGAACCAACTCATGAGCAACGTCATATACCACGGGGCTTCTTCCGGCGGCTCCGCTGAAACCTCAACGCCCTTCTGAATCAGAGTATCCACCAACTTGGGATCATTCGGAGCAAAAGTCTGGAATCGACGGTTGTCTGAAGTAACTCCATTGATGGCGCTGTCCTGAATCTTGACGGACACAATCTCGCCACTTTCCACGCGGGAAAGGAATTCACTGTAGGAATACTGCGTCTGAGGGGCCGGAGGTTGATTGAACAGATTGAAGAGAACGACCATCAAAAGCGAGATGGTCGCCCAGATAATCAAATTCTTGGAAAAATTGTTCAAGAAAGACTCCTTGCAACTATGTGTGGACCGCTTGACCAAAATGGACTTTACCAATTCTGATCACGACGGGAAACAGTCATAAACGTTTAAAAGAACCTAATGTCTTGCCAGCAAAAGGCAAGGGAAGAATCATGAAAAAATGTCCATTCCACGCCTTCATGTAATTCGAATATCCAAAAAAACTCCAGCCCACAAGCAGATACGAAATACAATCAAATATTTACTCCGACATGACGCAACAATTTCTGGGCTTTCTCTGAAAGGACGTACCCTTTGTCACATGTGACTTCCGGTCCTTTCAACTTAATATAAAGAATATAGCCAAGGTCATAAAGGGCCTTCAGCTGACTGGAGCAGTACTTCTCCATGATAAACTTCGGTGCCATGCCGTCAAAACGTTTAAGCTGGGAAAGATGATGGATATCCATAAGCATATCAATATCCCCCTCCTCCAAATCGTCGAGGAGGGCACTGCCTTCTTCACAAAGAACCCGCCATTCCCGCGTACTGCAATCGGCACCAAGACGCTTGAGGTCTTCTCGCCCCTTCTCTGACAACCGGTATCCCAAGGGGTTTGAGCCACAACGGGTTTGGATAACGCCCTCTTCCACAAGTCCGGCTTCAACAAGAACATCCACCACTCCCTCTTCATAGAGCAGTGTCTGCTTTCTGGGCATGAGCCCATGAAAACGTTTGATCCGTGAATACCGGTGAATATCCTTGAGAGTCTGGACATGTCGCTCACTGAGAACCATATTCTTTAACTCCGTTAATCAGCCAGCCACTGCTTCACGGTGGACAACTGCAACTTAACAGACTCAGGGCCAGTCCCTCCTGGAGAAGTTCTCCTCTGCACAGCAGCCTCATAAGAAAGAACTTCAAAAACATCCGCTTCGATTTCAGAGCTGAATTTCTGCAACGCTTCCAGAGACAGATCTTCCAATCCCTTGCCCTGCTCTTCTGCCAACGCTACGGCAGCACCGGTAATGTGATGCGCCTCGCGGAACGGTATCCCCTTGGCTGCAAGATAATCAGCCAATTCAGTAGCGTTCAAAAATCCACGACGCATCGTCGCAGCCATTGCCTGCGGGATGAATTTCAAACCGGGCAACATTCCCGCCATGACCTCCAAGGACATGCTCACAGTCCGATCAGCATCAAAAAATGGTTCCTTGTCTTCCTGCAAATCACGGTTATAGGTCATGGGCAACCCTTTGATAACCGTAAGCATGGAAATGAGTGAGCCATACACCCGCCCAGTCTTGCCGCGCATAATTTCACAGGCATCTGGATTTTTCTTCTGGGGCATGATGGAAGAACCTGTGGAATAGGCGTCCGGCAATTTTACAAATCCAAAATTCGGATTAGCCCAAATGATTATCTCTTCACAGAAACGAGAAAGGTGAGCCATTATCATACTGGAACAAAACAAGGCCTCCAGCACAAAGTCCCGGTCCGAAACAGCATCCATGCTGTTGGCAAATACACGTTCCAGTCCAAGATCACTGCAAACAGCTTCCGGATTAATCGGGTGAGTTGTCCCAGCCAACGCCGCCGCCCCAAGGGGAGAGACACGTACTCGCTTAAGACAGTCCTGCACACGGTCCGAATCGCGCATAAGCATTTGGCAGTATGCCAAAAGATGATGAGCAAGACTTACAGGCTGAGCCGGTTGAAAATGAGTACAGCCAGGCAACAAGGTTTTCAGGTGAGCTTCCGCCTGAGCGCTAAACGCAGCAACAACGGCACGCAACAGGTCGGCCCAATGTTCAAGAGAGGCAGCCACATGCAAACGAAAATCCAATGCAACCTGATCATTGCGACTTCTGGCGGTATGCAACTTGCCACCCAATGAACCAATCAACTCGGTCAGGCGGGACTCAATATTCATGTGAACATCTTCAAGCGCCACTTTCCACTCGAACTTGCCCGATTCGATTTCCTGACGTACCGACTCCAGCCCTTCCACAATCTTTCGGGCTTCATCGTCGGAGAGAAATCCCTGCGCGGCAAGCATACGCGCATGCGCCTGAGAACCGCGAATATCCTCGCGGTACAACCGGTGATCGTAAGAAGCAGATTCCGAATATGCTTCCATGGTGGCGGCGGTCCGCTCCGCAAACCGTCCGCCCCACATTTTCTTTTCAGCCATAACTTACTCGCATGCCTCGTCGGATTCCTTGCCGCCCCACTTGCTCTGCTGCATGCGTCCTTTGAGACGCAATCCTACAAGCTTGATGAAACCAGCGGCATCCGCCTGATCATAAACGTAATCTTCTTCGAAAGTGGCCAATTCCGGATTATAAAGAGAATACGGCGACTTTCGTGCCAACGGGATGCAATTGCCTTTGTAGAGCTTCAGACGCACGGTACCGGTGACCCTTTCCTGCGTCTTGTCCACCATGGCCTGCAAGGCTTCTCTTTCCGGGCTAAACCAATAGCCGTAGTAAATCATCTCCGCATATTTGGGAATCAAACCGTCACGCATATGCATGACTTCGCGATCCATGGTCAATCCTTCAAGATCCCGGTGCGCCACATGCATAATCGTACCGCCCGGGGTCTCATATACGCCACGGGATTTCATGCCGACAAAACGGTTTTCAACCATATCCACGCGTCCAATACCGTGCTTGCCGCCCAATTCGTTGAGCTTTGCCAACAAGGCTGCCGGGGAATGTTTTACGTTGTTGATGGCCACAGGATCACCCTGTTCAAAATCAATGGAAATCTCTTCAGGTTCATCCGGGCATTGTTCAAGCGGCATAACATTGCGGTAGCAGTCAGGACCGGGAGCATTCCACGGATCTTCCAACTCTCCACCTTCAAAGGAAGTATGCAGCATATTGGCGTCAATGGACCACGGTTTCTTGCGGCTGACCGGTATGGAAATGCCATGTTCCTTGGCAAAATTAATCAGATCCGTACGGGACTTGAGATCCCAGTCACGCCACGGTGCTATCGTGGTCAATTTGGGATTGAGCCCCATCTGAGCCAACTCAAACCGTACCTGGTCGTTTCCTTTTCCTGTAGCACCGTGCGCCACGGCCTGCGCACCTTCAAGCTCGGCAATCTCAACCATGCGCTTGGAAATCAGCGGTCGGGCAATAGCCGTTCCCAACAAATAACGTCCTTCGTACAGGGCCCCGGCACGAAAAGCCGGGAATACGTAATCCCGTACAAATTCTTCACGCAGATCCTCGACATAGGCTTTGGAAGCACCGGTAGCAAGAGCCTTTTCCTCAAGGCCGTCCATCTCTTCACCCTGACCAAGGTCAGCAGTCATGGTAATGACTTCACAGTTGTACTGCGTGGCGATCCACTTGAGAATGATGGACGTATCCAGCCCACCGGAATATGCCAAAACAACTTTTTCAATCTTGCTCATTTTATTCCCCGAATAATTAAAATACGTCCGTTACTTCCAGACCCATTCCAGAATGGCCTTCTGCATGTGCAGGCGATTTTCGGCCTGATCCCACACAATGGACGCAGATGATTCAAAAACCTGCGCGGAGACTTCCTCGCCACAATGGGCAGGCAGGCAATGCATGAACTTTGCGTTGGCATCAGCTTTGGCCATAAGGGCTTCATCCACGATGAAATTCTTGAATGCCGCTTCACGCAGACGCTGTTCTTCTTCCTGCCCCATGCTGGCCCAAACATCCGTATTTACATAATGAGCCCCTGTGGCTGCTTCGGCAGGATCCCGTGTAACGGAAAAACGTGCCCCCGCAGATGCGGCTTTTTCCAGAATATCCTGATCCATGTCGTAGCCGTCCGGAATGGCCAAGGCCAGTTCAAAACCGAACAAGGCTGATGCGTTGACAAAAGAGTGGGCCATATTGTTTCCATCCCCTATCCAGGCCACCTTGACTTTGGAAAGGTCCGGAGTGCGTTCATACATGGTCAACATGTCACTCATGACCTGGCACGGATGGTACTCGTCGGTCAGTGCGTTAACCACTGGAATCGTCCCATATTCGACAAGGGTTTCCAGCTTTGCCTGGCCGAATGTCCGCACAATAAGGCCATCCGCATAGCGAGACAGCACGCGAGCCGTATCCGCAAGAGGTTCGGAACGACCAAGTTGAGAATCTCTTGAGGCGATAAAGACAGAATCTCCACCCAACTGCCGTACGCCGACCTCGAAAGAAACACGGGTACGCGTTGAAGCTTTTTCGAAAATCAACAGCAGAGTCTTACCCGAAAGCAGGTCTCCTCTGAAAAAAGTGTCTTTCATTTCCTTGGCCCGCGCCAGAACCGCGTGGGCTTCTTCCTTAGACATGTCCAATATGGACAAAAAATGTTTAGGCATGTGCACTCACTCCATTGTTCAAAACAATAGCAAAAGGGGATGTATTTTTGGCCGATATCAATATGAATGTAAAGGGCAGAACAACGCCCAATCATAACCGGAAAAAGGTAGGATTCATCGTCGGTCGCTGCAGGCGTTAACAGCGGCAGTAGTCAAGGCTTCCATTGGTTCACCATGATCAAATCCTGCCAAGTGCAGCACTGCGTGAGAAAGTAAACGTGTCAGATGTTCAACCGGGGATTGACCGTAAAGCCTTGTTTCCCGAGCCAACGTATCCACGGAGAGTGCAATCTCTCCGAGATGCGCTCCAGACTCACCATCATGAACGGGAACTTCGGGCGAGTCAGAATCTTCGGCAGGAAAGCTCAACACATTCGTAGGTCCTGTGCACCCCATGAACTCGGAATTGAGTTGGGCTATCGCTGCATCACTCACCAACTTGAGGGTAAAATGCGCATGCTCAAGCCCCAGCGCAGCAAGAATGCAACGACTCACCGGCTCGATTTCCCGCCTGGATAGGGGAAAAGCCGGCTCCCATGCCGCACAATGGCGGACCACCGTAACGCCCGTCTGCTGCATCATTCCTCAGTATCATGCCTGTCATAGGCCTTGACGATCCGCCCCACCAAAGGATGGCGAATCACGTCCTGTTCATCAAAGAAGACTGTCTCGATGCCTTTTACGTCCTTTAACACTTCCAAGGCATTCAACATGCCGGATTGGTCATGCCGAGGCAAATCGATTTGGGTGACGTCCCCGGTGACAACGGCCTTGGATCCAAAACCGAGTCGAGTAAGAAACATCTTCATCTGTTCGGGCGTAGTATTTTGCGCCTCATCCAAGATGATAAAGGCATCGTTGAGAGTCCGACCTCGCATGAAAGCAAGAGGGGCCACTTCAATTATGCCTGTTTCCATATACTCCTGAACTTTTTCAAAGTCCAGCATATCATGCAGGGCGTCGTAGAGTGGACGCAGGTAAGGATTGATCTTTTCAATCAAATCTCCGGGTAAAAAACCAAGCTTTTCCCCCGCTTCCACGGCAGGACGTGTCAGCACGATACGCTTGACCTCCCGCCGCAACAAAGTCCCTACAGCCATGGCCACGGCAAGGTATGTTTTTCCCGTTCCGGCAGGTCCTACGCCAAAGGTCAGGTCTTTGGTACGAATTGCCTCAAGATACGTGCGCTGATTAAGCGTTTTGGGCACGATGGCACGTTTGGGAGAACCTGCGGAAACATCTTTGCGAAAAACCTGTCCGATATTGGCATCAGGCTCTCGATCCAATACACGACAAGCCAAATCAACATCCTGAGGATGTATGCGCTTGCCATTTCGTATCATGCCATAAAGCTGGGAAAGCACTTGTGAAGCCAAGTCGACTGCATTTTCATCATCCTGCAAGGACGTAATGACAACCCGACTGCCACGGCTCTCGATCTTTAGATCAAATCGCTCTGCTACTAGCTTCAAATGGTTTTCCTGTGGCCCGAACAGGCGAAGGGCCAATTCATTATTATCGAATTCAAGTTTACGGTTAATCAGGTTCGCACCCTCCAAATTACACAATTACTTGTGGCCGGCAGTCATCCACCGGCATATATGCTTTTCCAAAAAATTCGCAGCTTCATAAAGCACTGCTCCCAAAAGACTCATACCAAGGATTCCCGTAAACATATTCAAATAATCCATACGCCCCCAAGCATCCATGATACGGTATCCCAACCCATGTTGAGTCGCAAAAGACTCCACAAAAAAAAGCACCGCAACAGCAACTCCCGTCCCTAATCGCAAGGCAGTAAAGCCATGCGGCAAAGCAGCTGGAACCAACACCTCAAGCAAAATATGGCGGGGAGTTCCACCCAAAGACCGAATGGAGTCATAATATTTGGGGTGAATGGCGCGCACACCGTCACGAGTTGTCACCAAAACCTGATAGCCGAGAATCAGGGCAATCATGCAGATTTTGGACAAATCTCCCAATCCGAATAACAGAAGAAAAACCGGTAAAAGAACAATCTTTGGTATTGGATAAGTAAGAAAAACAAATGGAGCCAAAATTCCATCTACCCTTTTACTACTCCCCATAACCAAGCCCAGGGGAAAAGCCACTCCCCACGCCAAAGCCATGGCTGTCACAGCACGATATGAACTGGAAGCAAAATCAATCCAGAAAGGTTTTGTCCCCAAGGCTCTTCCAAAAGCGGCAAAGGCATCTTCAGGATGAGGAAGCACCTCGCCTCCAGTCAACAAGGCCGCCCCTTTCCAGAGAAGCCCCAAAACCATGAATACGGCAAAGTAACGCAACAGGTACTTTACCATGCGGCCTCCACTATGCGGCGCAAGTCCCGAAGTCGATCATAATAAACTTCCGTATTCCGATAATCGTGCTCTCCGAATCCAGGATTGTCAAAACAGGCTACGGGACAAGCTGGACGGCCGGAAAGCACCAGAATCTTTCGCCCGAGAAACACCGCCTCTTCAAGGCTATGTGTCACTAGAACATATGGCACACGTTTCTTTTCCCACACCTTCAGCATGGTTCGTTGCAACTTCTCACGAGTAAGAGCATCAAGCGAAGAGAATGGTTCATCCAGAAGCATCAACCGCGGATCGGACACAAACGCCCGAGCAATAGCAACACGTTGCTGTTCTCCTCCACTGAGATTAGCAGGAAAATCTTTTTCCCGCCCGCAAATCCCCAATTCTTCCAATTGTACAGAGGCTCGCAAAATACGCTCCCGCCACGGCACACCTCGAATCTTGAGCCCCAAGGCGACGTTTTCAACAATGTTTTTCCATGGCAATAAACCATAGTCCTGAAGAATAATGGAAACATCAAAACGAGACTCAGAAATTGGCGAACCGTCGAGTGTCACTTGTCCGCAATTACTTTGAATCAAGCCCGCAAGAATATACAGAAGTGTTGTTTTTCCACATCCGGAAGGTCCGACAACGGCAAGGGTTTCATTTGATGCGAGTTCAAACGAGACGTTTTCAAGAACCGCACCGGTATCAGAATATCGTTTGCACAGACTCTCGGCCTTCAACATCTTTAGAAAGAACCTTCTGGAAACAGGAGATCATGAGCCAGGCGTTGCTTGAGCATGCCGTGAGCAACCATCCAATCCTGTACGTCATCAACTTCCGAAATCGAAGGGAGATCGGGCATCGGATATGGATAAATAGGGTATTTAGCTACCAACTGCGGGGGGATACGACTGGTTTTGGCCATAAGGGCGCGATAGAATTCAGGCTCTTCCCGCAAATGTTCAATTGCCTTTGCGTAGGCCCGGACAAATCTATCGTAAATGGAATTAGTTCCAACAAAACATCTCTTGTGGAGACACAACACCGTCAAAGGCATATTCAAGTCCTCCGCCGTGAGAACGATTGAGCCACCTTTAAATTTCACCAAAGATAAAAGAGGTTCCGGCAATAACGATGCGTCAAGCTGCCCCCCCATGAGCATCTGTAAACGAATAGGAATTTTACGGACCTCAACTCGATTAAAAAAATTCTGTCCCAGCCCGTGTTTGGAACTCATCTTATCCAACAGATATTCCATGATGGTGGATCTTGAATATCCAATAGAGGCTCCGTTGAGATTGGCCAGCTTGCTGGCTGCATTTTTCGGGGAAAGGGCAACACCAAACATGGGATGACCTGGGGTGGTTCTGTAAGAGGTAAGGGCGATGCGCATGGGAACGCCCTGCCGAACCAGTAAAAAAGTGGCAATCAAATCGCCAAAATATCCATCCAGCAATCCCGCCTGCATGGCTGTATCCCGTTCAAGGGCCGAGGCAAAGCTAACCAATTCAACATCAAGCCCACTCTCGGCAAACAGGCGATCCTGAACGGCCACGTGCAGCGGAAGCGTGTCTAAAACAGGCAAAATACCAAAACGAATTTTGGTATAGCCTTCATCCGCGGCAGCAGAAAACGACAATAACAGAACAACCAAGACGGCAGCTACGAAACGAATTTTCATGATAAATGAACTCCATTCGAATTCTCGAATGGAGTTCATTTATCATGCACCCTTGCGAATGAAAAGATAAACGGCATACACCTCGGTTAGGTCAGGCATTGCAACCGCATCCATGGCTGTGCGGGCGTACCCAAGTCCAGGCAATAAGCACAAGAATCACCAGAGCAGAAGTTACCCCTACCCAGTGCGGCAACACCTCCCCAGCCTGCGCAACGACAGCCCGAATATCAAGTCCAAGAGCTGAATATCCCCGATCTACCAGCCATCCCAGGAATAATGAACTTATTGAAATGGCGAATAAATAGAGAGCAGCAGCCCGACGCCCAAGAACCTTGAACATCACTGTCAGCGTAGCTCCGTTGGTGGCAGGTCCGGCAAGAAGAAAAACCAGCGCAGCTCCTGGCGACAAGCCCTTGAGGAGCAAGGAGGCGGCAATGGGAGTTGAAGAAGTTGCGCAAACATACAGCGGGAGCCCCACAACCAACATTATGACCAAGGGAACGAATCCATCACCAATATATTGATTAATAAAGCCGTCAGGGATCATTGCGGATACTCCTCCCGCAATAACAACCCCAATCAGGAACCACTTTCCGATATCAGCGATCATTTCTACAAAAGCGAATTCCATACCGGCACTGAAACGAGACCATGTGCTAAGCTCCGTAGCATGTGATCCGCAGGAACAAGCTGTGTGGGCCATTGGGAGAGGACTAATCCTGGGAGCCTCATCTGTTTCAAAGGCATTGACTAATCCGCCAGCAAAAATAGCAGTAACAAAAGCAGCCACAGGCCGAATAATCGTCATGAAAGGATCAATAAGAGCGTATGTAACTGCCATGGAATCAACTCCCGTTTCCGGAGTTGAAATCATAAAGGCTGTAGCCGCCCCTTTACTTGCCCCCTGCTTGCGAAGCCCCAATGCTGCAGGCAAAACTCCACAAGAACAAAGAGGCAAGGGAACTCCGGCTAAAGCAGCCTTAACAACTGAAGCAAATGACCGTGAGCCCAAGTGTCGCGCCATTAGACCGTCCGGCACAAAAGCTTTAAGCATCCCAGCAACAAAAAAACCAAGCAAAACATATGGAGAGGCTTCAACCATAACCTCCCATGATTCCGTAATTACTTTGATAAATATATTGAATATACCCATTCAAACACTCCTATATGTGATCATTTGTTCATATATAACCACAAAAAAAAGGGAAGGCAAGGCCTACCCTTCTTCACGAATATGGTCCAACCCCTGTTTGAGCAGGTTGGCTACATGATCATCGTCGAGTGCATAGTAGACGTTCTTCCCTTCTTTTCTATACCTTACAAGCCGGGCAGCACGCAAGAGACGAAGTTGGTGAGAAATTGCGGATTGAGACATATCCAAAACATCAGCCAAAGCACAGACACAAAGCTCCGACTCGGAAAGCGCATACAAAATCCTGACCCGAGTATAATCACCAAGAGCTTTAAACAGCTCGGCAAGAAAAAGAAAATCCTTTTCCGAAAGCATTTTCACTCGGACTTTATCTACATTTTTATCATGTCTTTCAGAATAATTACAACCGCACTCGTTCATCAAACGTCCTTTTCTCTAAGAAAAACAGCAAAAAAATGTTCCCTGACCACAAAAAAAACACATCAATTCATCGACTTAACAAAGGAAAGGATCGCATCATAATCAGGTTCATGCGTAATATCCGGTAGGCAAACGGAATAACGCACCTTTCCATTTCCATCAATCACGAATACAGCCCTGGCCAACAAACGAAGTTCTTTGATCAATACACCATATTTTTCACCAAAATCTGCATGCATATGATCGGAAAGGGTCTTTACAGCCTCTACTCCAGCGGCCCCGCACCACCTCTTCTGCGCAAAAGGCAAGTCCATGCTGAGGGTAAGAATCTGTACAGAATCACCAAAAGAAGCCGCTTCCGTATTGAAACGACGGGTTTCCATGTCACAGACGGGAGTATCCAGAGAGGGAACCGAAGCTATAATTACAGTTTTCCCCGAAAAATCGGAAAGATGTACGGGATTAAGATCATTATCCAAAGCCGTAAAACCTGGAGCAGTGTCCCCTATCGAAAGTTCCGGACCAACCAAAGTGAGAGGGCTCCCCTGAAACGTTGTCACACCAGTTCTTTCCATGGTTTTCTCCATCTCGTAATACATTGTAAAAACGATATAAAAACCTTAACATTCAATACAACCATACCAAACGTTCGACGAACGGCAAGAGCTTGATTGTAGATAATAATGGGAGTGAAACAAAACTGTTTGCCGTTTTATGAACAAAAGCATGAAAAAATCATTTCAATCATACACATAATAACCATAATTGGAATGGTACTGGATTGGACAACAATCACAAACGATTGCTACCATGCATAAAGCGACGGCATGCTCATAAATCAATAGTGAGTCATGAGAGGAAACACAAAATGTCCAAATCGACGACATCAGCCATCGACACCGGAATACTATTGGAAACCGGGACCAATGAACTTGAAATCCTAGAATTTTTTATCAATGAAAACAATGAGGGTGGAAAGACGCCCACCGCAAACTACTTTGGCGTCAATGTTGCCAAGGTCATGCAGGTAATTGAAACACCAGACCTTGAGCCTCCGGAATCTGCTCCACACCCTTCTTTCATGGGGACAATCCCTCTTCGCCAGCATATTCTTCCGGTTCTCGACCTGAGTGTATGGCTTGAAATTGACATGCCTAAAAGTGAGCGGGACATCGTCATTGTAACGGAATTCAGCAACTCCATAACCGGCTTTCTTGTTTCAGGTGTTACGGAAATTCACAGGGTGGGTTGGGGTCAGGTCATTCCGCCTGCCGGATATATTGCACAAAGTACGGATGCCATTGTCGGAATGGTTGACAAGGGAGATCGTTTCATTCAACTTTTGGACCTCGAAACCATTCTGTCAGAGTTTCAGCTCCAACCCGAAGAAACGGATTCCGTAGTCGCACAGCAACATTATACAGCACTGGTAGCTGACGACTCCGCGACTATCCGGACAATGCTTAAAGCCAGCCTGGATCAAGCAAATTTCAATCAAATAATTACGACGAACGGAGATGAGGCTCTCAAACAGATTATGGCGCTCAAGGATCAGGCTGAAAGCGAAAATAAGGATATAACGGAATTCGTGAATGTCGTAATTTCCGATATCGAAATGCCGCTGATGGACGGGTTCAGCCTCACCAAAAATATCAAGGAAGATCCTGTACTTCAAAAACTCCCCGTGATTCTCTACTCCTCGATTATCACAGATGAATTGCGACACAAGGGCGATGCGGTGAAAGCCGATTTTCAGGTTTCGAAACCAGATTTGCAGACAATCGCCAAGAAGGCCATTGAACTGATAGAAAACGGAATCTCTTAATGAACACAACTGACCATGTACTGGAAGTCTTTACGGAAGAAACCGCTGAACGGTTATCATCCATCGAAAACGGGCTGCTTAAGCTTGAATCCGCTGGCAGCCAAGTGGAAGACTCTGTTGTCCACGGCATCTTCCGAGATGCACACTCGGTCAAAGCTGGAGCGAATCTCCTCAAGCTTTCCAACGTCGAAACATTGGCGCACAAACTTGAAAATATTCTTGAAATGGTCCGAAAAGGACAGTTGACTCCCAACGATCAAACTATCACAATTCTGTTGGAAACCGTCGACAAGCTGCGCGAATTAATGGACAACATAGACAAAAGCGACTCCATAAGCATACGCCTGCATGAAGCCATGCTAAATATGGTGGTTCAAAAAGCTACGGACAAGTAGTCAGACTCCCCCCAAACAAAACTTATTCTCCAAAAATTTTTTGCAGCTTGGTTATCTCGGCAAAAGGGCTTCCGGCAAGCGCTTCTCTTTCCATGACCTGCATAAAACTGGCGTGATCTATATGATGAATATCAAACGAGAAGCCTCGAGCCTTGAAATATAAATCCAAAAAAAACATCAACGGCTCAGTTTCAATATTTTTTTGCAGTTCATTTGCAGAATTAAGGGAAGTGAATGGTTTATTGGCTCCGCCCAATAAAAACATGTCCATAGCACTTTTACCGTCTGTCACCACCCCCAAAAGATTAAAGACTTTCAAACGACCGAGAAAATCTTCATCCAAATCTGGAAACCCCAGTAACTCCTGCTTCGGAAACAAAGCTGCAAAAACCATGTTTTCTCCTTCAGTGTACATGGTATGCCGAAAAACACGCTCTCCCTTGGCCCCCTTGGCAGCACGGATGGTTTCCCACAAATCCAGACAAAAACCTTCCTTCAACTGAGATGCGACTTGATCGTCCATTATTACTCCCCAAAAAAATCAGTTAAATTATGCCGTGCAAAGGACCGCCAGAAGCACCAAGCTGATCAACAAACTCTTCCACCTCGGGAACCTCCTCCAAGGGGGGAGCATGATACGTCTTGAGCCGGGCATCCATGATGACAGAAGTTCTTGCCCCCCAGTGCTTGCAGTGAGTGAAGGCTCCAACTCCATACAAATCCGTAGCAGGATCAGAACGGGTAAAAGCCACCCATAAGAAATTTTCCCAGTTGGCTGCAGTAAACAAAGAATCGTCTGAAACCACAATCAGCGGGAAGCGCTCCAAGCCCTTGACAGTCGAAAGTCGTTCTCCAAGCTGCTCCAATATGGGGTCTTGTTCGTCTCTCCCTTGTCCATGTGGAGGACCGCTCACAACCAATATCCCCGGCGCAAAAAACTGAATATCAGTGAATCCGTCGGGCAACATAAAGCTGTTTGGTATTTCCGTACCCAAATCTCTTTTATAGGGGCCCGCCACTGAAACGACTACCTTCGATCCCTGGTTCAGACTAATCCCCGAGTAGTCAAGCGTATCAATGGTCGTTCTGGTGATGAAATGAAAATCACGGTTCAAATCAATGCGCCGAAGAAGATTGGCAAAAAACTCCGGCACATCATGAGCAGATAAGTGTGGAGAATCTTCATGGGCACAAATCAACACATACTTGGAAAGTGAAGTCTGAGTGTTTCCAAGCAAGGACAATGCGTTGGTGATTAGCTCTTGAGGCTGACGTTCCGCTGCATAGGGAACGTATCGTTCACTCCCGACAGCCAACAAAAGCGGATGTACTCCCGCGGCATCCACAGCGTGAACTTCGTGCACCCCGGCAAAAACGCTCGGAACAAGCTCGGAAGTCATTTCATGAATGAATTGTCCGAACATGGTGTCTTCCTGGGGAGGCCTGCCTACGGTGGTAAACGGCCATACAGCATCTTTACGGTGATAAACCCTGTCAACCCGAAGAACCGGAAAGTCATGTACCAGACTGTAGTATCCGAGATGGTCGCCAAAAGGACCTTCCGGCTTTTGCTTTCCGGATACAATCGTTCCACTAATACAAAAATCAGCTTCGGAAAGAATGGGTAAAGACCCTTCTCTCGTCACGAAGCCGATACGGTGTCCGGCCATCGCTCCGGCAAAAAAGACCTCGGGCATTCCTTCCGGCAAAGGCATGACGGCCGCCAAAGTCATGGCAGGCGCGCCTCCCACAAAGATATTGACTCGCAAGGGTTCGTCGCGACGAATGGCCTCGGCGTGGTGAGGGCCTATCCCGCGGTGGATCTGGTAATGCAATCCGACTTCGCGATCGGCTTGATATTCCTTTCCGGTTAATTGAACGCGGTACATCCCCAAGTTGGAAGAGCTAAACCCTGGGCTGGCAGGATTTTCACTGTAGACCTGAGGCAAAGTGACATATCCGCCGCCATCCATGGGCCAGGAAACGAGTTCGGGAAGATCGGAAATTGAACATTGCATCTCCATAACCGGTCCGGTCTTCACTTTTTTGGGAAGAGTGTTCCAGGCCGCTCTCGGCGCTCCGCCATATTCCCAAAAACGCCGAACGGCGGCCATTGGATCAAGCTTGAGACGCATGAGTCGTTCGACGGTCCGCAAGGTGTCACGAAAAACAAAACGCATGCGGTCCATTGAACCGAAGAGATTAGCTGCCATGGGGAAACGACAGCCTCTTACGTTGGTAAAAAGCAAGGCGGGACCACCCGCCTGAAACACTCGACGCTGGATGGCACCGGCCTGAAGCCGGGCATCGACAGGTGTTTCAATACGTAGCAAATCTCCATGCTTCTCAAGGTCGGCTAGGAGCTGTCCGAGATTTCGATATCCCATATGATTTCCATCCCAACAAAAGTATTGGGGTGCAATCTAGACGGAACCGGCAAAAAAGTTAAGCAAAGAGTGGATCAGGAAAGGAATCGCAGAGGAGGACGAAAGTGGGATGAAAAATCTATTTTGTTCCGATATGCCATTCACAGCGGCATGGAGGATCCGATGCGATGTTCATTGACATACGTTTGTCCCCTCTCGCAGGCTTGCCGATGCGCAACAACCTGTTGCAACATGTGGCGCAAAAAGATTCAGGATACGTGCAAACCAGACAATAGGGCGTAAAATTATCGCACCGAACCAGATTCCACGGCCTTCGGACACCCACCAAGCACCTTTTGAGATAAAAAACACACCCACGGCACTGGTTTTGTTCAAAACTGTTCAAAGTCATGTCACTCTCCCGACAAATCTCTATTCATAACTGCTCACCATGATTAATCCCATGGGACAATTATAATGTATTTCCCTCAGGCAAAGAAAAACGTAAACGGGAGGAAAAATGAAAGGAAAGCTCAGTGAATAGCTCTGCCTCCAGCCCCAAAAGCCATGCTGGCAGCAGCAATAGAAAATTCTGGTATATCCAAATCCAACAGTACCTCTACCGCCATATCTCCCGGACCGACCCACAAAACTCCCGGACCATTCCAATGCCGGATTAAAACCTTGGCCTGTTCCAATGCAATCTTGACGGAACTCAAATACTCGGTCCGTTCAAATACGAATTCTACCTCGTGAGCCCAATCAGGCAAAGGTTCGTTACTTGTGCATACCATGGGATTGCGGATTTTCCACCGCACGAAGTTGGCATCATGGACAACCGTCACTCCCTTGTCGATTCCTACACACCCATGGTCACCACAACTACAAGTGAAAAGGAAATGTTCACCATTGCCAACGGCGCTTGCGACCAGTGCAACAGGATCAATGTAGCTATCAACTGGATGTATATATTCGTCGTCAACAGTCAGATTAAAATCAAGAAACGCATCATCAAGGCGTTCCCGATCTACGGAAAGGGTCACGGAAAGGGTCAATCTATTCATGTTTTAACGCTCCCAAAGTGCATTCGCCGACAGTAGCAAGCAAAACAACTAGTAATCCTTGAAGATCGAGTCAAGCAGTTGGAAACAGTGCCCTCTTTCAAAGGTTATAATTTCAAATCCCCCCTTTCATAAAAAGGGAAATGGGCTATTATCGAGTGTAATTGTAAACCCCTTTTTATCAAGCAACAACCGAGGAGTACCCAAATGGCAAACATGGATTATCCGGGGCCTTGCCCCAGCTGCATCGGCATCGACGGTTGCGCCACAGAAGAAGGCAAACAGCAAGCTGTCAAGCACTACTGCAAGGGCCTCGAAATGGAACTCAACTCATGGAAAGCGCGTCTTTATGATGTGTTGACCAACGAAAAGGCTGGCGAACTGGGTGACACGGTAACTCTACTCAAGTCCACGATGAAAGAGTTGGAGGCCGTCGCCTCCAAATTGGAAGAAACCTGTCCGAGTAGCCTGAGCCAAGAAGAACAGGTTATCGGAAAAGGCTTGGAAGACCTTCGTGTACATTACACCAAGGCAATGGAAGTCATTGCTCCGGGGTGGTTCGGTGGATAATGGAACCGTCCTATCCAGATCATAAAATAGCGGGCTGCCTACAGGCAGCCCGTTTCTTTTCTTACAAAAAAAGCCCCCGAATAACGAGAGCTTTTGGACCATATTGGACATGGTTGAATTATCAAGTGGCGGGCAATGCAGGAGTCGAACCTGCGGCCTCTAGCTCCGGAGGCTAGCGCTCTATCCAACTGAGCTAATTGCCCGCGCGAGCGGGAATACTTATCGCCGTGCGAAATGATTGTCAAGCTTGGGAGCAGGATAGTGATAAAAACATTTTCCCACTACACGCTTCGTCCTGCCTGGCAATGAATTTTACCTTGCATACTTTTCTAAAAAAAGTATAGAAATACCCCCAAACGTTTTAAAACATTTTGAGTGGTTTTCAAACAATTATGCAGACCAAACGAATTATTTTGGCTGTCAGTGGTGCAAGCGGCATGCGATATGCCATGGACCTGGCTCAAACCCTTGCCCCAATAGCCGATGCAAAAACACATCTTATTATTTCTGATGCGGCACGAACCGTTATGTTGCATGAAGGAATTGACTCCGAAGAACTAATATCGCTAGCCGATACCACACACAGCCAAAACGATATAGCTGCTCCTCCGGCAAGTGGATCATGGATACATCACGGCATGGTAGTCTGCCCCTGTTCCATGGCGACACTGGCTGCGATTGCCAACGGACTGGGAACCAATCTCATGCACAGAACGGCAGATACCTGCCTTAAGGAAGGCCGCAAACTTATCCTTGTTCCCAGAGAAACGCCTCTCAATACGATCCACCTGGAAAACATGCTGAAAGCAAATCGAGCAGGAGCAATCATACTCCCAGCCTGTCCCGGATTCTACCATAAACCGGAAACGATTTCGGACCTGACTAGCCATCTGGCAGGAAAAATACTGGATCAACTGGATATCCCCCATAACCTTTTCAAACGATGGGGCGAATAGGAGGCAAACATGGAGGCGACTTGGTTCGGGCACTCGAATTTCCGCTACAAATTTGACCAAACAACAGTATTGGTTGACCCATTTTTCGTAGGTAATCCTTCCGCACCCATTACATATGATCAAATTCCTGAAGCAGACATTATACTCGTTACCCATGACCATTCAGACCATATTGGCCAAGCTCTGGAATTGGCCATCCGACTTGATGCCGAAGTCATCGGCGTCTTTGACACAATACAAAATCTCATATCTCAGGGGCTGCACGAATCACTTGGTGTCCCCATGAATATTGGCGGAAGTGTGAAACGAAAAGGCCTTACAATCAAGATGGTACAAGCGCTTCATTCCAGCATTACGGGAACAGCCGTCGGGTTTATCATTACATCTCAGGATGGACGCTGCCTCTACCACGCAGGAGATACTGGGCTGTTCGGCGATATGGAGCTCTTCGGCAAATTCAACGACATAGACATCGCGGCGTTGCCCACTGGCGGCCGTTTTACAATGGATGCCCGTGATGCGGCTTACGCGTGCAAGCTGTTGGGTTGTAAAACCATTATCCCAATGCATTGGGGCACTTGGCCAATTCTGGCCCAAGGAACAGAAGAACTGGCCAAGCAACTCGAGCAAACAGCACCGCGGACGGCTTTGAAAACTCTCGAAGTGGGAACTCCAACAGAACTCTAACCCAGATTGCGACCTTCGCGAATGTCGGCCAACTGTGCATGCAGTTTTTCGGCGCGCTTGCGACCAATCCCATCAAGGCTTTTAAGGTCTTTGGGAGACGCTTTTAACATGGATTCAAGCGAACCAAATCGGTCCCACAACACTCGTGCCGTTTTTTCTCCAATGCCAGGCAAGTCGAGAAGTGTACTGTCCAGCATGCGCTTTTTGCGGGCTTTACGCTGACTCCCAATAACGAACCTGTGCGTGTCGTCCCTGACCCGCTGTAAGAACAACAACTCAGCACTTCCCGGTTTCAATGGCATCGGATTCATGCGTCCGGGGCGAAATATTCTGTCCTCAAGTTCCCCTGCCCGGCGCGAAGGTCCCTTGGCAATGGATGCCAGTTCCCATGGACTTTCCCACCCGGCATCTTCCAAAGCTTTTCCCACAGCCGCCAGTTGACCTCGTCCGCCATCTATAAGCAAAAGGTCCGGCCATGGAGGCCCGGATTCAATCCGGCGCCTGGCCCAGGCTGACAAGGCTGCATAGTCATCCCCGGTACCGTCAAGTTCGGGAAAAGAATATAATCGGGTTTCCTCTTTGGCTCGCCTACCATCCTCATAAACGACCTGTCCAACTCGCATTCCCTGCCCTCCAAGGTGGGAAGCATCAACACTTTCAATACGTAAGGGCTCACTCTGCAATTTGAGAGCAGTGGTCAACAGGCGTGTTATTCGATTCTCCTGCTCACGGACCTGCATGGCAACGGACCGGGCAAGCCCGACAAGATGTTGTTGATCCGAAGAAGATGCGGAGATGATACGGACTTTCCCCCCTCGCAATTCCGAAAGGACTTCAGCCAAGGCCCCACTATCCATAGCCGCAGGAACAATAATGACAGGAGGTATGAACCTGCCTGCCCGGTAAAATTGAGATATAAAGCTGTCTAAAACTTCAGGCCCTTCCTCAATGGTCAACCCCGGCCAGAAAAACGTTTTTTCATCAAGCAGCCTGCCCTGCCGAACGTACAGAACGCCCAAACCAAGACCGTTTTCGGTTTCTGCCAGCCCCAGAACATCGCGATCCTTGTTATCCTGCATCACCACGGCCTGCCGCTCCACCGTCTTTTCGACTGCCCGTATCTGATCGCGCAATTGAGCGGCCCGTTCAAACTCCAACGCCTCAGAAGCAATGTTCATTTCTTGTTTCAGCCGTCCAACAAGTTCTCCTGTTCGACCAGCAAGCACCATTTCAACCCGGCGGACAATGGCTTTATACATATCTTTATCAACATCTAACACACATGGGGCATGGCATTGCCCCATGTGGTGATAAAGGCAAGGGCGCACCCTGTTGCCGAACGCTCTGTCACTACATTTCCGCAGTGCAAAAACCGAGTTCAGCAGTTTCCATGTGGCTTTGGCCGCGCTTGCAGAAGTGAACGGCCCAAAATATATGGAACCGTCCCGCACCACATTGCGAGTCATGATCAAACGCGGAAAATCAGACATCTTGTTTAAACGGAATAAAATATACTGTTTATCGTCGCGCAGGACTACATTGTAGCGAGGGCGATGTTTTTTGATCAGACTTGCCTCAAGCAGCAAAGCTTCCTTTTCGCTACCAACAAGAAGAATGTCGATTTGAGCTATACGGGCAACCATGGCTCGAGTCTTGGGAGTATGACCGGAACGGGCATGAAAGTATGAGGAAAGCCTTGCCCGTAAGGACTTGGCCTTGCCAACATAGATGATTTTTCCGGAACCATCCTTCATCAAATAGACCCCGGGGCGAGTTGGATACTCCCCGGCGGTAAATTGAAAATCGCTCACCAATTCTCCAAAAAATTTTGTTATTTTGAACTTATCATACCCTATCATCTTAAAGAGGAACGTCTACTGAGGCAACCGACACCACACACGCCGCATTCGTACAATTTTTTTTTACCACCCCCAAAACAATCATCACAATGTCTTTTACTTGCCATTTACATTTGATTTAAAAAACAATCTTCCCCAGAAAGAAGCTACCGGTAAAAACCATTTTAAATTGAGTGCTTACAATAAATACAAATTGTTAAAAACTGCCCCCACCACGACAGTATAATTTCTTGTACTTTTTACACTTTTCCCATTGATTCCCACTACAGGTGAAGCGTAAAAGTTATTCATCACGTACGTGAATCGCGAATCATTAAATGCAAAAGGAAGGATTGTTATGAAACGTTTAGTATTGTTCGCCACGCTGTGCACATTCGTGCTCGGAATGGCAGCTACTTCGGCCTCAGCGGCCGACATAAAAGCCACAGGTAGCTATGTATTTGAAGCTGTCTGGGGCGACAAAAGCATGAGTGACAATGACAGCGACTCGAACTTTGACGTGTATCAACGCCTGCGCACCAAGTTTGAATTCATTGCGAACGAAAACTTGAAAGGTGTTTTATACACTGAAGTCGGTACATCCACTTGGGGTGAGGAAATGCAGTCCGGCACCAACCTCACTGAATCCTCAGCTGACGAGGGTTCCATAGAGATTAAAGCCGGCTATATCGACTTCAACTGGCCCGGCACGCAGCAGAATATCAAAGTCGGTCACTTGAAAGTGGATCTGCCCAGTGCTCTCGGCGGAGCATCCATGATTTTGTCTGACGAACTGCCGACAGCAATGATTTCCGGCCCGATCACCGACCACGTGGCCTACATGCTGGGTTGGCATCGTCTGCAAAAGAACAGCAACACCTCCGATGAAGATGATGACGCCGAATTGGACGCCGTTTCCGTGGCCCTGCCGCTGAACTTTGACGGTGTTTCCATTCAGCCCTTCATGGTCTACGGTTATGCTGGCGACAACTACAAGCTCGACGAATACGCTGGTGTTAGTTATAAAAAGAGCAATCTTCATGTCGACAATGTATGGTGGACTGGTGTAGCTTTTGAGCTGACCATGTTCGATCCGTTCGTGTTCAAGGCTGACCTGAACTACGGTAATGCCGACATTGAAGGCAAGGAAGATGCTAACGGTTGGTACTTTGGCGCTTCTCTTGAATACAAAGGTTTCGACTTCATGACCCCTGAAGTATTCTTCGCCTGGACCTCCGGTGACGATGACGACGCCGAGTACAAAGGCGAAGGCCAGATGCCGATCATGCCTAACGCTGCGGGAGACTGGGCTTTGGGTTCCTTCTGGTTCGGCGGGGACTGGGGCGTAGGAGATCTGGCAAGTGTGGATGCGGATGACGAATCCCTCGGATTCTGGGTGCTTGGTCTTTCCTTAAAGGACATCTCCTTCTTTGAAGGCCTGACCCATACCGTGAACCTGTTGTACATTCAGGGTACCAACGACCAGGACAACGTGAAGTCCACAACTTCCAGAACGTACCTGGGCGATGACGACTCCCTCTTTGAAATCGACCTGAATTCTGCATACTCCATCTACGACGAACTGACCGCCTACGTGGAACTCGGTTGGATCGCCGAAGACTTTGACGGCAAGCGTGACGACGGCTCCGACGATGCTTGGAAGGTTTCCACAGGTTTGAACTATCAGTTCTAAACCCTGCACAGAGAAACAATAACAACACCGGCTAGAGCCTTGCTCTAGCCGGTGTTTTTCATTTTCAAAAACAGACGGGACAATTTTTTATACCTCACTAAAAAAATAACAGTCTCTTTGATGGAAGAGTTCAACAGATTCAACAACTGTAAAAAAAAATCGCCAAACAATTCAAAAATTAAATTTCATAAAATCAATACAATACAACACAGAACACAGATCAGCACCTAAAAAAAATAATTCGGTAAAAAAATTTTAACCAAATGTAAATTTCTCCTTGCCTCTATTTTACACTTGCGATACAAGTTTCGAGTAAATAGCGTCATTTGGTGACTTCTTAATCGCAAGACTTAATCGCAAAAGAAGGAAGGATAACTATGAAACGTTTGGTACTGCTTTCCATGCTGTGCGCTTTTGTGTTCGGCGTGGCCGCTACCGCCTCCGCCGCCGACATCAAGGCGAGCGGTAAGTACACGTTTGAAGCCATCTGGTCTAACCAGAGCTTCGAGGATGACAACTCTGATACCAAGTTCGACGTATACCAGCGCCTGCGCACCAAGTTCGAGTTCATCGCGAACGAAAACCTGAAAGGCGTTCTGTACACCGAAGTCGGCACTTCCACTTGGGGTGAAGAAATGCAGTCCGGCAGCAACATCAAGGCAGATAAAACTGATGAAGGTGCCGTCGAAATCAAAGCTGGCTACATTGACTTCAACTGGCCCGGCACGCAGCAGAACATCAAAGTCGGTCAGCTTGGCGTGACCCTGCCTAACGCCATTGGCGGATCTTCCATGATTCTTGATGACGAACTGCCCACCGCCATGATCTCCGGCCCGATCACCGACCATGTGGCCTACATGCTGGGTTGGCATCGTCTGCAAAAAAACAGCAGCACCTCCGATCTGGATGATGACGCCGCTCTGGACGCCGTTTCCGTGGCCCTGCCGCTGAACTTTGATGGTGTTTCCATTCAGCCCTTCATGGTTTACGGCTATGGTGGCGACAACTACACCGTCGACTACGGCGTTGATGAAAAGGCTGTCGAAATCGACAACGTATGGTGGACTGGCGTTGCTTTTGAGCTGACCATGTTTGATCCGTTCGTGTTCAAGGCTGACCTCAACTACGGTAACGCCGACGTTGAAGACAAGGAAGACGCTAACGGTTGGTACTTTGGCGCTGCTCTTGAATACAAGGGTTTTGACTTCATGACCCCCGAAGTGTTCTTTGCCTGGACTTCCGGTGACGACGACGACGCCGATTACAAAGGCGAAGGCCAAATGCCCATTATGCCGGGTTCCACCGGTGACTGGGCTCTGGGTTCCTTCTTCTTCGGTGGCGACTGGGGCCTGAAAGGTTCCATCGATGCTGACGACACTGCTCTCGGTTTCTGGACCCTCGGCGTTTCCTTGAAGGACATCTCCTTCTTCGAAGGCCTGACCCACACCGTAAACGTGTTGTACATCAAGGGCACCAACGACGAAGACAACGCAGTGACCTCGGACACATCCAGGTCTTACCTGACCGAGGAAGACTCTCTCTTTGAAGTCGACCTGAACTCCGCTTACTCCATCTACGACGAACTGACCGCCTACGTAGAACTCGGTTGGATCGCCGAAGACTTTGACGGCAAGCGTGACTCCGGCTCCGACGATGCCTGGAAGGTTTCCACGGGCCTGAACTACAAGTTCTAAAAACTTGAAAATTCACCATTGACGCTATCCGGCCGGAGCCTTTGGGCTCCGGCCTTCTTTTTTATCACCGGTTACGACTCGACTTTTAGAGCCCGCTTCGATATAGGTTTTCTCTCTTGAGCTTGAACGAGTCGCACCACCGCCCTTGCTCCTACTAGCCCATAACAGCCTGCAAAGACAGAGGATGCCATGCCCTGTAAACGCATCGAATACTTTTCCGCCGAAGATTGGAAGTCCATTGACGATTGGCTTTCAAAACGCAAGGATCCGGACACAAATGTTGATGAAATAGTCCGGGATATCCTCAAAAACGTGCGCATCAACGGAGACAAGGCACTGGTTGAATATACCCGAAAATTTGACTGCCCGGATATTACCGACGACACTCTCCGCATCCCCGCAGGCACAGTACACGCGGCACTTGAGGAGATTCCGACATCAGATCGGGTAATTCTTGAAGAATCCATAAAAAACATTCGGCGCTTCCACGACAAACAAAAGGAAAAGTCGTGGTGGACAACGGAAGCCGATGGAACCATCCTCGGACAGATGGTCCGGCCTGTGGACAGAGTTGGCCTCTATGTACCCGGAGGACAAGG
>Ga0207831_100235_pt1 | contig 25146 bp, 19 predicted proteins | sample TtanPargueraPR_7_FD_187741 | JGI IMG/M metagenome (GOLD analysis project Ga0207831, IMG submission 187741) | Aerobic enrichment media microbial communities from Bioluminiscent Bay, La Parguera, Puerto Rico - Tt and M1 (2) (SPAdes) | ecosystem: Environmental > Aquatic > Marine > Unclassified ...
AGTTCATCATCTGAGTTGTGGTAATATCACGACTTGGATTGGCAAAGATCAATGCTGGATACAACACATTACGTACTGCAAGAGCAGAAACATAAGCTGGTGTCTCACCAACAATATGGCCAGCATAAGAGTTGTTACCCATCATCACTGAATGACAAACAAGGTAGATGTCTTTTCTTGGAGCAACAAAACAGTATGCTTCCTGACCATCACGATCAAGACCAACACTATCAATGTAGTCATGAATGCCCTTGTAGACTTCCTCGTTCCAGTAGCGTTTTGCATCCAGACCAAATGGTGGAAGATCTCCAAATCCAAGAGCATACTTGAGCATACTCATCAAGAGACCAAGGTTGGATGTGCTCTCAATAGGTTCATTGTGAACTGGCAAATGACCCGTTGAACGGCTACCATGATAATAATCACCGCCCCAAAGACGCCAGGTCTCAATACGATCAGCAGCAGAAGCAGCAGTACCACAGTTACCAATACGGAGCATCGGCGAACAATGATAAGCAGCAACCATTGCAGCAGAAGCAAAGTATCCATCACCAGACTTCAACGAAGTAATCGTGATGTAGTTCTCGCTTTGCTCATAGGCTTTGATGAAATCAATGAGCTGCTGTTCTTCAGTAATATCCTCTGAAATGGTTGGAAGACTACCTTTTACTGCTTCACCAACACCATCAAGGCCAACAAAGATGACTTCATTGACACCAAGGCTGGTAAGGGCTGCCTGAGTTTCAGCTGGAACTGCATCTTCAGTCACATACAATAAAGGAGCATGTTCCTGTGAAGCAATCACTGCAGCGTTTGCAGCAGACATCACAGCACTGTTACGTGCAGTGTCAACAGTATGGATTTCAACAGTGACATCATAGTCAATGGAACCACTACCTGCATGTCGTGGAACAACAATTGCTGTCCACTTGCCTGGACTTGGATGAAGCACATCAGCTTCAAAGACCGTGTGTGGTTCAGGATCCCATACTCGCCAATCATCTCCTTCTCCTTCAAATCCATTCCACTCATGGATTGGATTTACCGGACCATTCCACTGAGGAACATCAGGAGCATACAAATGACCATCTGGACCAACCAAGAAGACTAACAGATCGGATTCTGTTGCAGTCTCAACTTTTGCAAAGATAGCCTGATTTGGATTATCTACCTTAAAGGTGTAACGATCCCCAGCAATCTTTGTGAATTCAAGATGATCCCAGCTGTCAGAACTACGAGGAGCACGGCTTGCATACAATCCCATGGTTGTTACAGGCATATACAAATCAGTTGCATCTCCACCAGAGCCATCATATGGTACTGGCCACCAATCTGCACCATAGTTGATGTAGTTGGGGAACAACTTGTCAAGATACGCACCATCATCGTTGGTACCGCCAGTCGCATGACCATAGACACCAACAGTCACAGCACCCCATTTATTGGTCACAAACTCAGTATGACCAAGAGCACCGTTGACTCCCGGATCATCACTTGGGACAGTTGTAGTCTCAGATTCACGGGTAAGAGTTGCACTCTTCTCAACGACAACTTCAACAGCGTTTTCAACAGTACTACCATCAACTGCAATCACAGCAAGGTCTGAAGACTCCCAGTTATCTGTTGCAATATCTGCTGCAGCAGTAATTGGGTTTGCAGGAACAACATATTCGTCTGCAGTCTTACCATTCAATGCAAGATAATCGTTCCAATCATCAATAAGGTATTGAGTTGTATCATCAACGGTACCACGGTCATAGTCAGTGTCAAAGTAGTTTGTATCTGTGTCATCTCCCTCATAAAAAATTGGAGCAAGATAGCGCTGACCGCCCATCATGTAGTTTGCTGCAGGAATAGCTGCAAGATAGCCGAACTCATCCATGTTGGAGCTTGGGTCATTGTTGATAATAAATGACTTTGCAATAGGAGTGATATCTGGTTGTGGAATTGGAGCAATTGGATCTGGACCAGATGACTCAAGACTAAAGGTCAACTCGTATGCACCAGAACCATAGGTATAGTAATCCCACTCAGTTGGTTGAGGAATATCGGTGTAACCTGGGAAGATATCAATTTTAACTGCCCAAGTTCCAGTCTCAGTAGCACGGAAGAGCAATTCATCATCATAATAATAATTCTCCTCGTGAACAAGCTCACCACTTGGATTGTACAATGAGATATCAAAATCAGAATAGAATGCGGATTTCTTCATCTCAAGAATGAAATGAATTCCCTGACCAGCATTAGCATTAAAAGCATACCAATCCTGTTCATCATTCATATCTAGATATCCTGTGTAGAATCCTGGTGTAAGAGCAGTAGCGCTACCAAAATCATCACCAGCATCGGTACCAAGACCAATATCGTTTTGACCATTAATGTCAACACTAAAAGTGTATTGACCCTCTGGCTCGCCAGATTCGACAGCCTCAACGACAAAATACAACGTACCCGTGTATGGAGCAATAGCAGTCAAGGACTCACCGCCACCAACGCCAAGAGCATCGGATTCTGCGACAATCTCATCGTCGTCGTCGTGAAGGGCTAAACGGATATCATAATCTCCAGGAGGAGTAGCAGAAATTACTACCTCTTGATCCTCACAGACAGAGAACATATACCAATCTTCTTTATCTGTTGAAGAATGATACTGTCCAGACCAACGACGACCAGGTGTGTTATCCTCAGGCTCTCCAGGGAACACCATCGTCGAACGACTAATCGTGTTACCTGCATCCCTTCGGGTACCCGCATCATCATACGTGTCCTTAAAAGTCACGCCCATCTCCGGATCACTGAGGTCATAATTCCTATCTAATTGGAAAGCAGGCAATGCTTGCTTACTTTCACCACTCAATGCTTCGAAGAGGGTTACATTATTTGTTTCAAGATACTCTCCAGTCGTCATAGGAAGAATCGTAGCTGTCCCTACGAGTACCAGAGCGAAAACAACAGCCTCAAGCTTTGCTTTTCTATAATTCATCGATGTAATACCCCCGATTATATGTTGTTTATATGTTAGCCTAATATATATATGTTTTCATTGTGATATTTACCAAACCAGAAAAATACCTCCTAAGAAAAAAACATTGTAATATCAGAATAAAACTCTAAAGAGAGGAAAAAAATAAAAAATTAGGCAAATTTATAACAACAAACACCATCACAACACCCGACAATGCTGTTTGAATCACTCAGCCAAACACTAACCTATCTTCTCATCCTCAGCATACCACTGCTCTTCATCTACCTAGGATACCTGCTTGCCACCAACGCTTTTGAAGAAATGGGATTTAGCACAACAGAAGCAATTATCATCATCCTTGCAAGCCTACTTCTTGGTTCAGGATTCTTAGACAACCTCTTCTCAATACCCTTCTCTTCACTACCAATCACCCAATACAACAACTGGACCATCTCAATTAACACAGGCGGTGCCCTGATACCAACACTACTGAGCATTTATCTCATCGTCAAAAACAAAATATCACTCAAAATCCTGTCCATAAGCATCGCTGCGACAACACTCACTACTTATCTAGTGACAACACCCGACCCAACAAAAGGAATCGTCTCCCCCTTTCCCCTCTGGCTTATCCCAGCAATCATCGCAAGTGCTGCAAGCATCATCTTATACAGAAAACACACAAGAAAAGCAGCCCCCCTTGCTTACATCAGTGGAACAATCGGGGTCATCATCGGAGCTGACCTCTTGCATCTACCACAATTACTCTCGTATCAAATCTCAACACATCAAAACGCAATCATAGGCGGAGCAAGCGTCTTTGACATGATTTTTATCACCGGAATGATTGCAGTCATCCTTGACGGAGCGCTCATCACCAACAAACGTCAAAAAAACAAAACATAACAAGAGAAAACTTTTAAGGGGACTTATCCTTACGAGCCTTCGAAATACTTAATAGAGAGATATTATTTTACCCCTCCCATTATTAAGCAATTATAAAGAGGCCTACCATGGACGACCAACAACCAACAGAAACCAAAAAAACAACCATTGAAGAACACAGTGAATCAGAGACAAACCACGTAGAAGAACCTACAGTGGAAGAGACAGCAACAACCACAAAAAACCCAGAAGAAGACCAACCAACAGAAGGCGACACTACTTCAGAACAAGATTCCGAAGACAACCAAAAAACAGAGACTGATACACAAGAAACTTCAGAAGAAGACCAACCAGGCGAAGATAAAGAAGCTAAAGAAATAGAAGAACCAGAACCAACCGAAGAAAAAAATGAAGAGCCTCCAGAACCAAAAGAATACACTCCAGAAGAAATTGAAGAGCTGAAACGCAAAAAAGACGAATACCAAGAAAAAGCAAACGAATACAAGAAAAAGCGAGATGAGCTGCACGGCCACTCAAAAAAGATGGCTGCAGAACGAGACGGGCTCAACGCAAAAATCAGAACACTACGAAACCAGATAAACGACTTCAAAACAAAACGAGACGAATTTAACGAACGAGTGCAACACGCAAAAGCACAACGAAACCAATTCATAGAAAACCACATCGACACAAAAAAACAGATTCGCAACATGCAAAAAAACCGCAGTACCGATGCAGGAATCAACCTGGGCAAACTCAAACAGACACTTCGAAAACTTGAAAATGACCAGATGACACAAGCAATGAACCCAAGAAAAGAAAAAAAACTCATCGAACAGATGCGTGATATTGCTCAGCAGATAAAACAAGAAGAAGAACGGCTCAACAAGGACCCAAAACTTAAACAAGCAATGGACGAAGAACGCGAACTCAAAGAAAAAGCAGAACGACAACATGAAAACGTCGAAAAAATAGCAAAAAAAGCACAGACAGAACATCAAAACATGATAGAACTTCTCAAACAACTCGACGTCCTTGTCAAAAAAACCACAGAAATCCAAGAAAAAATCGTGGAGACAAAAATCAAAGCCGACACCGTGCATCGAGACTTCATCAATTATGTTAACACCATCCACGACTTAGAAAAACAGATATCCAGTTCCGAGCGCAAAGCAGATGAAAAAGGCAGAAAAGCAGATGCCAGTGCCATCCAACAAGAAGCACAAGAAATCTACGACCGCTTCATACGTGGAGAAAAACTCAGTACAGAAGACCTGCTCATCTTACAAAAAGCAGGTCTGCTCTAATTTAGCTCCCACTCAAAGCCACAACACCTTACTTCCCTTCGGAGGAGATGAATCAGATGCAATGTGAGTTATGCGGAAGAGAGAGTCCAGGATGTAGGCAAGCCATCATCGATGGAGTCGACATGTTGTTATGCCCTTCATGTCTGACAAAACACGGGCAAGCAGGACGCGCGCCAAGCAGCCCTAGACAGACTATCCATCAAGCTATCACTAAACGAGCACGCAGGCGTCAACAAAAAGACATTTTCAACGAAATCAAACAAGAACTCATCGATGACTGGTCAGAAGCCATACAAAAAGCCAGACAAAAAAAGAACCTGTCAAGAGAACAGCTCGGTTTTAACATAGGGGAGCCCACCAGCACCATTGCAAAACTGGAAAAAGGAGATCTCAGACCCTCAGATAAGATGGTGAAAAAACTTGAAAAAGAACTCGACATCCACCTCACCGAAGAAAAACAAAAACAAAACACACCCTTTCAACAAAACTTCTCTGGTGGCGCAACCCTTGGAGACTTCATAAAAAGAAAATAACACTCACCACCATGACATCTACACAAGACCTCAAAGCACATATCACACTGCTTAAAAATGGAAACATTCTGATTTATCCAACCGATACTCTCTATGCGCTTGGTGTAGATATCTACAATTCTGAAGCACTCAACAGACTTTATCAGGTCAAATCACGCCCAAAAACTGAACAATTTCCAATAGGCGTTTCAGATCTGAGTCAACTCAACGAAATCGCAGAACTCAACGAAATCGCAGAGACTCTTGCTGCTCATTTCCTACCAGGGCCACTCACCCTCATCCTTAAAACAAAAGACAGTGCACCTGACCACCTGAGACAACATCCAACAATAGCCATACGCATACCAGACCAGCCTATCGCACAAACACTTTACAAAACATATGGGCCACTTACTCTCACCAGTGCAAATATTCATGGAAAAACAGCCCACAGCGTTTTAGAAATCCAAACACAGCTCAAAGAACAACTGCCTGCAATAGACATCGGCCCACTCAAAGGAAAGGCAAGTACCATTATTGACACTACACAAAACAGCATAAAAATCCAAAGAGAAGGACCTATAACGCATCAAATGATAAAGGAAAAACTGAGACAATGACTGAACAAGACATCCATACCTACTATCGTCAAGCCGGACAAATCGCAGCACAAGCAAGAGAATACGGACTCAGCCTGCTTAAAGCAGGAGCACTTTACAAAGACATTGCTGAAAAAGTAGAAGAAAAAATAGTCTCACTTGGCGGACAAGTCGCCTTTCCAGTCAACATCGCAGCAAACCACATCGCAGCACACTACAGCCCAACCCATGACGATACCACCACCGTACAGAAGGGAGACCTCATCAAACTCGATGTCGGAGCGCACATCAACGGCTACATCGGAGACACCGCAGCAACAGTAGAAATCGAGACCACCAACCATACTGATATGATACAAGCATCAACCGAAGCACTGCAGGCAGCACTTGAACTCATCACACCAGGAATCGACCTTCATCTCATCGGAAAAGCAATAGAAGATACCATCACAAGTTATGGCTACAAACCAATAGAAAACCTCACCGGACACAGTCTCAAACAATACACACTTCATGCAGGCCTAAGCATACCAAACACACCACGAGCAGCAGACAACAGCCGCCCGCAAGAAGGAGACATCATCGCAATAGAGCCTTTTGCAACCGATGGAGGAGGACGTGTCACCAGTGGAGCTGGAAGCAACATCTACTGCTGCCAAGATAGCCTGAGGTCACGATTCATCCGCGATAATCGTACAAAAAAAGCCTTCCAATCACTCTATCGAACATACAAGACACTACCTTTTAGTGAACGAGCAGCCCACAAAACAATCCCAAGCAGTTCGCTTAACCTCAAACGTCTTAGCATGTATGGCGTCTTACATCACTACCCACAACTACCAGAAATAAACAATGGCCTTGTCACCCAAAAAGAACACACCGTCATCATCACCGCCGATGGATGTAGCATCACCACCAACCCATAAAAAGGAAGACATCATATCTTTTATGCGGACTAAAAAAATGAGGAGAAGAAATGAAACACACCATCCATCTTGAAGAACTCAGTTGGACAGAACTTGACTCATATGATAGAGAGAAAACCATCATCTACATCCCTCTCAGCCCTCTTGAAGAACATGGTCCTCATTTACCCATAGGGACTGATCTTCTCACCATAACACGTGCCAGTGACGACTCCGTTTTAGACGTACAAAAAAAGAGACCAGACATAACTGGGCTTCTGCATCCACCAATCCCACTTGGAACCGCAAGCATCACCAAAGGATTTCTTGGAACAAACAGCATCAACAGCAGAACACTTGCACAAGTGCTCACCGACACCATAACCAATCTGGCGTCTTACAACTTCCATTATTTTCTCATCTGCACCTACCACATGGACCTAGGACATCTCAAAGGAATCTATAAGGCCATGTCTGCTGCTAAAAGAAGACAACCACACATCAAAATAGCAGAGCCCTGGGCACCATATTTTCATAGCAACAAAGCACTTGAAAAAGAACCAGACCCAGGATTTGACACCACAAAAGAAGTCCATGCTGACTTTCGCGAAACAAGTCTTATGACCTATCTTTTTCCACACCTTGTCAAAGAGACGTATAAAAAATTAAACACTCAATGGGTCAATCTTAGCTCGCCTCAAGTACTACGAAAAAACCTAAAAGACCTCGGCCTAACTCAAGGCTACATCGGAACACCTAAACACGCCAATCCCGACTATGGAAGATGGTTCTATCAAGAGACCGTCGATGCCCTGACAACAAGCGCACTCAAGCTGCTTGATGGGGAAGCACAAGAAGCCCTCCCCAGACAAACAAAAACCCTAATGAAGCTTCTTTTCTGGATATGAAACTCCTTTTAAGAAACTAGGTTTTTGTACTTTTTTATAAAGAAAAGACTTGTAAAGAAAACTATATAAGTCATTGATTCTAATTAATTATCCTAGTAACAATATACAAATTGGTTAATTATTGCATTGTGAGGACCGAGCCAAATGATTGTTTCAAAAAAACTCATCGCCATCATTGTTTTCTTATTACTCATTGCAGCAACCGCAATAGTGTTATCCCAACAAAACAACCAAAATGACAACGAAGAAAACCCAAACGATGACGACCCAAACAACCCAAACAACAACGATGACGACCCAGATGATCCAAACAACCCAAACACTCCAACAAACTACTACACCCTTAGCACAACAATTCAAGGAAACGGCATAATTGTTCGTAACCCAAATCAGGGAAACTACAAAGAAAACAGCAGCATACTTCTAACTGCAAAACCAAGTCCAGGATGGTACTTCGACCACTGGGAAGGCGATCTTAGCTCAACAAAATCAAACCTCAATATCACCATCACACAAAACCTCAGTCTCACCGCGGTATTCGCCCAAGGTGGATACAACCTCAATATCCAAACAGTAGGGACTGGACTCATCTACATAGATCATAACCGCTATGATGAAGACGATAACTATGCTCGAGGAAGTACCGTTGAAATCTTTGCACAAGGCAACTCTGGCTATCAATTCGACCACTGGGAAGGAGACATAACAGGAACTGAAAATCCAATCAATGTCACAATAGAAAAAGATATGAGTTTTACCGCACACTTTGAACCTGGTCAATACCAAGTCAACCTAGAAACAGATGGCCAAGGAAGCATAACAAAAACACCAGATAAATCGTTTTATGAAGCAGGCGAACAGATCACCATAACAGCCGAAGCAGATCCCGGATGGAGTTTCTCACGCTTCTTGGGTACACACGGATACAACAGCAACACCAATCCATACACACTCACCATTCAAACCGATCTTACCATCACCGCAGAATTTACAAAAGAAATCTATACCCTCACAACACAGATTAATGGAAACGGATCAATTGATAAAGACCCAGACCAGCGAGAATTCGAATACGGAGATACACTCACTTTAACTGCCTATCCAGATGACAACTTCATATTCAACTACTGGAAAGATACACGAGACAACTCAACGTTTAGTGGAAATCCTCTCACCATTACCATCGATCAAAACACCACTATCGTCGTCAACTTCACCTTACCAAATCAAGGCTTTAGCCTTGGCACACATAAAGAACCATCAAATGCAACAGGCACGATTAAGAGAATACCTGATCAAAACAGATACGACCCCGGAACAAGTGTCAGTCTTACTGCCATTAGTAATGTCAATTGGTCTTTTACTCATTGGAGCGGGGCACTTAATGGCACACAACCACAACAAACACTTCTCATGGATGAAGATAAATCAGTTACAGCAAACTTCATAGCCGATGGCTATAACATCACCACTCAAGTTCAAGGTCAAGGAGATATCATCATTACCCCACAACAAGCCTCCTACATGAACGGAACTGAGATCACTCTCACTGCATCTGCTGAGACAGGATGGACATTTGATCATTGGAGTGGCAATCTCAGTGGCAGCCAAAATCCTGCAACACTTCTCATGGATGAAGATAAATCAGTGACCGCACACTTCATACCACTCGTCTACAATCTTAGTATAACAATTCATGGAAACGGTACCATCTCCCCTTCAGAAGGAAACCATTCCTACTCAGTTGGAACAGAGATCACCATCAGCTCAGAAGCATCAGATGGGGCCTATTTCAACTACTACGACCTCAACGGCGAACACCTCATCTCAGAAACCTTTAGCCTTACCATCACCAATCACACAACACTTGATGTTTACTTCATCTCAACACAACAATCCTATCAGCTCAACGTGACCATAGAAGGACAAGGAAGCGTACTCTCAACACCTCTTCAGAACTACTACTCTCCCGGTCAAAACGTCACCCTCAGTGCACAAGAAGAAGGACTATGGGCATTTACCAACTGGACTGGCGATTATACCAGTACCAGCAGAAACATACAACTCAGCATGGATAGCAACAAGAGTCTTACTGCACATTTCACCGAAGGACTTGTACTTAGTATCAGCATCCAAGGAGATGGAAACATCAACCCATACTCTACAGGACAACACATCCTCCCAAGAGACTCCACAATAACACTTACGGCAAACCCAAGCGATGGATGGAAATTTAGCTCATGGAATGGAACACTTAACAGCACACAAAACCCGCTTACTTTCAACCTAAGTGAAAACACAACACTTACTGCAACCTTCAAACTCAAAGAATACAACCTCAACCTCACCATCGTTGGAGGCGGAGACGTGCGAATAGAGCCAGAACTTGAAAGCTATGCTCACGGCACGCAGGTCAGTCTCATACCAATAGAAGGTCCAGGAAACTTCTACCGCTGGGAAGGAGACTTCACAGGAAACCAACACCCCATCACCATCACTATGGATGAGGATAAGACCATACGAGCATACTTTGCAACCTCCGATATGCAAGTGAGCGGAAACATCTATCTTACCGACGTAGAACCCGGAAGTAGCATCAACTCAACAATCCGAATTGGAAACAACGGAGAACAAGGATCACGCCTCAGTTGGCAAGCATCATACAATGCAAACTGGGGAACATGGATTATGCCTATCAGCTCCACAGAAACAATCCGCCCTGGAGAAAGCCTTACGTTAAATATCACTATAGAAGACATACCAGATAGGAGAAAATCAACTTTTGAAGGAATCATCACCTTCACCAATACACTTGATCCAAATGACACACACGATGTCTTCATCTCAATTACGACAAGCTATAACCGAAATCCTCTCCTCAGCTGGCTAGAGCAATTCATCGATGATTTCTTTTCACGGTTCCCCTTAATCGAAGAATTCTTCACCAATTTATCTTTTGGAATACCTCGATAATCTTAAAAAAAAATGAAGACTTTTGTCTTCATCACTTCTTTTTTAGTCTATCTAATACTGCTGAGACCATCAAAGGAAGAATCACAGTTGCATCTCCTTCGATTGTCAACTCATCGGCATCTTCAGTGATCTTACCCCAAGAGATTGCCTCACGAGTCTGCGCACCAGAGAGGCTACCATCGTATTCAACAGCAGTTGTTACATAGAGAACATAGTTGAGCCCGCCTTTGAACTGATTCCACCAAATCGTATGATGCTTGCTTATTCCGCCGCCAATAATCAACGCGCCAGTCTTTGACTCCTCATCCCAGGTCAAATCACAGAGGTCTTGTTCATCGGCAAAAAGGTCTATGCAAAAATCCCTATTATCCTGGTAATACATCCAAAGCTGAGAGCCAACAGCACCATCAGTTATGCCTGGAACATAGATTGGAATCTTGTTTTTGTATGCCCAATAGATGATTGAATCTTCCTTATTTGGTTCGTTTTCTAGAGCAGCTCCAATCTCCCAGATGAGGTCTTTAGTGGACCATCGCTTTTTCTTTTCACCAAGAACCTGTAACATCGGCTGGAGTTTTTCTTCAAGAATGGGGCCATAACATTCCACAGGTATGAATACATTACCAAGCCGATAGATGTCTTTTTGATGAAGAGCTCTATCATCTGCTGCAAAAGAACCATGAAGATAGTCTTTCCACAGACGAGCAAGGTCATGGTCTAACATCCCTGTTGTGGTAATGACTACATCGACAAGTTTTCGTTTGATGAGTTCACGAATCACACCACGAGTGCCTGTAGAACAGATACAAGCAGGAAACGACAAAAAACGAGTACATGACTCATCTGAAAACATCCTCTCTAAGATATCAACACCCATTGCAACTTTTTTGGCACTAAATCCTGCTGCATCATACATTGCATGGATGAGTTCTTCAACAGTCATATCCTCATGAGGAACAATATCTTTTACTGGAATTTTTTGCATTTCAATCAAACAACCAAGACAACTTTTTCTTACCAGATTGCCAGTGAGCCATAACCGACAACCGACGAATCCGGCCACACCTCATATGAGTTCCCATATTTTAACAATTCCACCGAACGTGCACCTAAGATTTTCATTGCCACCATCATTGCTGCAACAGGCCCAAAACCACACATCGAAATCTTTTGCTTTGTAACTGTCTCAATAAGTCCTTTTGCATCAAAATCAAGAATCTTTTCAATTGCTTTATCATCCTGCATTTTGGCGTATTCATGCGACTGCATTCCTTTTTTTGGATAGACAGAATAATTTGGGCCCACATGTGAAAAATCAGTACTTGCAAGTATTGCCACCCGCTTATCTGGAAACATCTTGCAGACCTTAGCAATATTTTTTCCCAGATTTTCTGCAGTCAAAAAATCTTGATTTAACATCGCGATTGGAACGATTGAAAACTTCTCATCTCCACAAAGATATTGCAAGAAGGGAAGCTGGACTTCGATACTATGTTCATACTGATGAGAAGAAGCATCATCAGACATGCCAAGATCGATTAAGCAATGTGCAAACTGCTCATCAATTCTTAGTTCACCTAAAGGTGTCTTCCAAGCCCCCTTAGAATAGATAGATACCGCTGAGCCAAAACCTGTATGGTTTGGACCAATGAGTATAACGATGTCTGCAAAACCTCTTTTTGCAAGCCAATCGTAGCAATGAGCTGCAATAGGGCCCGAAATAGAAATACCTGCATGCGGAGCAATTAAACCAGAATATGCATTTGATGATTGATTTATCGTAGGTTTCTTTCCAACACCACGATACTTATCTAGAAAACATTGTTTTATTAAATCTGAAAGGCTTTCTTCATCATCTGGATAAAACCTTCCTGCTGCAATCGGCAATCGAACATCTTTCATGCACACCACAAATCCACAAAGACATATAATAGACATTAAACTTGCGATGGGAAACAAGAAGGTCAAAGTATTTTTTATATAACTAAAGTTTCAGAAAAAAAGTCATTCAATCTAATAAGATTATAGACATTCATATAACAAAATATAAAAACCATGCTTGAATACCGGGTTTAACAACCGATAAGGAAGGGAACCACTTTGGAAAGTCTCTGCGAAATAGAAATCATAAAAGACGGACAAGATTTTGTGGCACGAGCACACATGTCAAATGGATCAGTCAAAGAATACCGACATCATAACTTTGAAGACGTCCTTACAGAAATGGTAATAGACCTCCAAGAAGAACTCAGCGAATAGTCTCTTCTCTCATTCTTGCATTTGTTAGCACAAAAGAAAGAATTTTTTGGCTTTTCTAAAATACGCCACTTGAGAAGAAATACAAAAACAATATGACGAAAATCAATGCATACATCACATAGACATATGTCTTTCTTTTCTTTGCCATTGCTTCAAAACGTTGTTTGCATTCATCAGAACATACGTTTTCTGTCACAGGTATTGCCTTTCCACAAATCTGACAATGGGTATGTTGTTCAACCATGATGACTTGCAAAAGAGCACTTGCTCAAATAGTTTTCCCAGCATCCCACTCATCTTTTAAAATTGCATAGATAGCTTCATCAAGGAAACGATTCTCTCGAAAATGAGCATGCCTTCTAATCCCTTCAAGAACAAATCCGACTTCTTCTAACGATCTTCTTGAAGCAGTATTCTCTGCAAACGTCCTTGCTTGAATCCTGTGTAGATGCATTTTTTCAAAACCATAGGAGATAATCTTTTTTGCAGCCTCGCCACCGAGATGCTGATGCCAATACCTCTTATGCACAACGACCCCAATCTCGCCAAAATAATTATCAAGGTCAATCATCGAATAGCCTGCTGTACCAATCATCTTCTCATCTTGCTTGTGGATCATCGCCCAATTTGGGACATTTCTCTCATAGACATCTTCAAGCCACCCATACAAAAAAGCAGATGTATCCTGAAGCGTCTTATGTCTTGGCCAGATCACAAAACGAGTGACCTCTTGGTCTGAAGCATACTCAAAGATATCGTTTACAAAGGACGAATCAACTTTAACCAAACGAAGATTGGTAGTCTCAAGGACTGGAAAATCATTATTAATATCAGGCAAAAAAACTTCATCCATTCTTACTTTCCTCCTTTGAGATGACTCTTACACCCTCCTTTTTTACTTTGACATACTCAAGTGCAACAACCGGGACATCAAACTCGTCTTGCAGTTTAAATGAAACCGAAGATTTATCGACGACTGCAACGACACCTACCACCTTGATGTTCATCTCATCTAAAGCTTGTAGAACTGCGCTCATCGTACCACCAGTACTTATCACATCATCAATAAGAACAACACGACTGTTTTTTTTCAAGGCGTTGATATAGAGTGAAGACTGCTGATAGCCTGTTTTTTTGTTTAATTCCACTTCATCTTTTCTACCGTAGCGTCTTTTTCTTACGATAAGTAAGGGTTTGTCAATCTTTAGGCAGACAGCGCTTGCAAGATGAATGCCCATTGCCTCAATTGTCACTACAAAATCAAAATCCTCCCAATCTTTGAGCACATCAACCATTCTGCTTGCTGTCTGCTCAAGGAGCTTTGGGTCAATCTGAGGAAAGCCATCTAACAAAGGATGAATCATATAGCAATAGTTGCCAAACATCACTACTTCTGCATTTTCTAAGGATTTTTTCAACTCATCACTCATATCTCACCCACACTCCTACATATCTTTTCTAGGTCAACGATAAAATCATCTATAATCTGCCTTGATACATGAGGCATCAACACTACCCTCATACAGCAGAGATGAGAAATCCTGTTGACAAACCACCCCTTCATCGCAAGAGAATCTACTATGTCATCAAGATTGTCTAACTTGATACCAACAACATTCATAACTGGTTTTATCACTAACTCCAAACCAATCTCTTTTATCTTTTCTACCAGATATTCTGTATTTGTCATGCAGCGCTCTATCATTTGTTTGTATCCGTTCATGCCAAGCAATCGTGCAACGGCGTAGCCTGCTGCGACAGGGCCTGCCGAACGTGTCCCAAGAAGACTTGTCTGAATCTTCTCATCGATACATATTGCTTTTACCCCAACTTCATTCCACCACATCCTATCTCGAATCATAAGAAGCCCAAGTGGGATTGCTGCAAAGCCCATCTTATGGGCATCAAGAGAAATCGATGATACTCCGGATACCTCAAAATCCCATTTTGGGATAGGATAGTTAAGCTTTTTTAAAAACGGAAGGACAAAGCCACCAAACGCTGCATCAACATGACAAAACACTCCATTTTCCTTGCAGATTGAAGCTATCTTTTCTATTGGGTCGACCGCACCTAACTCTGTTGAACCTGCGATTCCAACTACTGCTACTGTCTTATGATTAATCTTTTCTTGTAGGAGTTCTACGTCCATAACATAGTCTTTAGTCAAAGGAATATCAACAATTTTTAGTCCCATCAAAGAGCCGATCTTTTTAAAAGAAAAATGAGCGCTGCTTGGAACAATAATATGGTCTCCTTGTGAATGCTGCCTTGCAAGCCATATCGCTGTAATGTTTCCCTCCGTGCCACCGCTGACTATTTGACCTGAATGGTGTTTTGGGCCATGAATCATCTCACCAATAAAAGAAAGATACTTTTCTTGGATTTTTTTGCTTCCAGCAAACAATCGGGGATCGCCTAAATTTGCGTCAAGAAACATGTTGTATGCTTTTTTTGCAATAGGATGCGGGTCAGTACACATCGAGCCTAATATCTGTCCTTTTGAAAATGAACAATCCATCTCCTTGTATGCTTTGAGTTCTTCGAGAATTCTCCCAGAGTCTTGTTCATTGTGGCCTTGAGTCATAATCGCTACAAAAACATGCATATCATTTCAGGTACAAAAGCCATTGCCTTGTCTCCTGAACCATCACATTTTAATATACCTATTCACATATTGGTTTTCATGGTAGAAGAAGAGAGTATGAATACCAATAGTGAGGTTACCTCATTTCTTAAATTACCGGTCTATACCAGGGAAGGAAATTACATTGGATATGTAAAAAATGTCTTTTTAAACATCGACGAGAAAGTCGTCAGCAGTCTGCTTCTCAGTAACACCAATCCAAAACTTGTTGAGAACAGTGTCGATGTTGCCGTGCCCTACCGTTGGGTCAATGCTGTTGGAGACATCATCATCCTTTCAAACTTCCCCAATCGCGTAAGTGGGCATAACGAAGATGCTGATGTAGAAGAAAAAGATGCTGAAATCGATATCATCGAGTAAACACATCTTTTTTTATTTTTTCATCTTTATATTTTTTTGTCCCCTTATAGACCGTTCAAAAAAAACCAAACGAAGAGCAAACTTTTTTATATAATGTAAATCATATTATCAGTATAAGATATGGCTCTGAAGAATAGTGAAGAAGTGTACAATAATCCTTAAATATTCTTGGCAGCCAAATACATCTTATACTACAGGTGGTAAGACACATGTCAAAAAACTTCAAGGCCCTAAAAGCCGCTTCCATACTTGGGATGTTATTATTGATGAGTACTCTTGCAACGATTACCCCAGCATCCGCAGAACTTGTCAGTTTTCCCGCAGTCATCAGTGTTGAAATCGACCCTTCAAGTCTTGATGACATCTCAGATCCAATAGGAATAGAAACGACATTGTATGTGAAACTTAAAATCGGATACGCAGTCACTGTCCCAGATAATCTTCTCAACAGTGGATCTCTGCCCGTACGATTATTTGTTTTTGGTGGAATGATCATACCTCCACAACAGATACATCTTGAAGTGTTAGGAGAGCCAGAATGGGCAGATATTGCAATTACGACTCCTGATGTCTATATCTCTGATCTTAGCAACGAATTTGTCTACACTACAGCTGACGTCGTCATCACACCATACTATGATGCGCCTGCAGTTCCAAAAACCTTTGAGATTAAAGCAACCTCACAGCCACTTGGAAGAATCCTTTCAACTACCTTCTCAACGACACTCACCTTTCAACCAGATTATATCCCACTCATCAACGTTGAAGTTGATAAACCAACTCAACAAGCAACCCCAAAAGAGACTATCCAGTACAAAATGACTGTAAAAAACCTCGGTAACAAAGACACACTTGTCAACGGACGAGTGACTGATACTGGCTCAGAATGGGCAACGATTCTTACCCCCACTCAGATTCTCATACCTCCTGGAGAAACTGCCACAATGACCTTCTCTTTGACAACCCCATATGATTTCGGATGGCATAACGAACTAAGGACGTTTAGTATTGAACTCACTCCGCAGCGTTCGCCTCCAAGTGCCAATTCCAACTCAACAGGGCTTCCATATACTGTTCAACTGCAGGTCAACAGTGTAGGATTCTCTCTACCAGGATTTGAACTTGCAACAACAGTTGCTGCTCTTGGGATATGTGTTTTGCTTATTGCCAAGCGCAAAAAAAGTTAAATCAAGGATGGGGGCAGGCAATCACAATTGTTGTTTGAGGTCAAATACATGAGAAAACACATCACATCACTCTTACTCATCTCTCTTCTTCTTTCTACTAGTTTATTTGTTGTGCCTGTCAGCGCAGAAGATGGAGATACAATTGTTGATACTGCTGAAGTCGCTGTTAAAATCGCTGATGATAAGATACCTGCGATTCAAAAAGAGTGGACAGCAATCAATCTTACCGTTGAAGATGTGTTTGGTCTTAATTGGACATATCTTGAAGCGAATTTCAACATATGGGTCATGAAGCTTTGGTGGCCTATTATGTTTAGTCTTCCAGAAATCGACAGATTCCTTGGGTATACCTCCATTGCACTTCGGCCTACTGTAGTTTGTTCTGATCCAGATTCCTGGAGTGCAAAAATCATCCCTTCAACAATAGAAGGAACAACCCAGGGACAATTCCATGATGTCACGTTATATGTCAAAGTCAATGAACTTGCCACTGATTATAATCCAACTGTTGTCATCGAATGTGTTCGATATGATACCTTTGGAGATGAATATGGTAAAACCTATGCCACTATACCTGTCAAAGCAGAATCTCTTAATTTTGCTTTAGTTGATGTTGTTGAAGCAACAAAACAAGCAAGTCCTAAATCCCTTGTCAACTTTGAGATGGATATCACCAACAAAGGAGAATATAAGGACACCTATTATGTGGATGTAACTGGTGAGAACGCCTCTAAAGGATTTGTCTCTCAGCAGGTTCTTGTTCTTAATCCCGGCGAAGCAACACGAGTAACCGTCAGTTATCTGACGCCTGAAGTCTTATTTGACCCGGGGACTCCTCGCCGTCTTAATATCTCGATTTATCCTGTCAGCAATCCAGAAGCTGAATTTAACCTTGATTTGATGGTCATCACCCAAGGGATGTATATCTCACCTCTTGCATTTATCGTGCTTGGAGCCATCATCGTCGGCCTTATCATCATCTATCTTCTCTTACGAGTGCTTCTTAGGATGTTTAACAAGGAGCTTTATGAACGGCTGTTTGGTCCAAAGATAAAGAGTAAGTCAGGTAAAATCGAAGTCATCAAACCTGAAAAGCCTTGGAAGATCCCTGAAGAACAGAGCCATCTTGAAAGCCTTAAAGCAAAAAATAAGAAGAAATATGAAAAAGAACTTCTTATGATGGAGCAGGAATACCAATCTGCGCTGCAGTGGTATGACCACTATGTGCAAGCTTTAAAGATCAAGGCTAAAGAGGATGTCAAAAAGGCAAAACTTGATGCTAAAGAAAAGAAAGCACAACTCAAAGAAGAGCGTAAATCAAAGAAAAATGTCTCTTTAGGCAAACCAAAAGAAGAAAACATTGCCACCGAGAAGGTCTCAAAAAGCACCAAGAAAAAGGAAAAGAAGGCTCCTGTCAAAAAAGTTGAGGCAAAACCAAAACAAAAAGAAGCAGTTAAAAAAGAGCCAAAAAAGAAGAAAGCTTCTTTGAAAAAACAAAAGAAAGAAAAGTCTGTTAGCACACCAAAAGAGCCTGTTGTCAAACAAAGCACAAGTGCCTCAAAAAACGATGCACTAGAGCGCATCAAACGTCAACAAAGCAAGTAATATTGTCTTTATCTTTTCTGCACGTTTTGTGCAACATTTTTCCTCTTTTAAATAATGGTCTCTCTTATTTTCTTAATTATTTCGAAACGATTAAATAAGTGCAGGCAACATAATTTCTCTGGGGAAACAGAATGGTGTTTAAAGGAAAGAAGAGGCTACTTTTATGCATGCTATTTTTTGTCACTATTTTTCTTGCAAACCTCAGTTCTGTCCAAGCAAGCGTGCTTCCAGACCTGCCATCGGTTGTTGAGATAAGCGTACAAGAGGAAAGCCTTGCAAAACTCAACAAACAAATACAAATAAATGAGACAATCCTCCTCAAACTCAATGTCTCACTCACCATCGTCGCACCAGAAAAGATTACTTTTACAAGACTTGGCTTTCCGTTCATAATGCCTTTTGATGGCGGCATTGGTAGATATATCTATTTTAGCTCCACTGTCATTCTCTATCCAATTCCTGTAAAACTTAGCATCACAGGCTATGAAGGCTGGGCAAAGATACAGCTGTTCATTAATACCATCTACGTCGATCCTGGCCCAGAAAAGATAACAGCTGAAGCAGCCCTCATCATCTCACCACGAATAATTAGTGAGAACGTACCAAAAACATTTACCATAAGGGCAGAAACCCTCATCTCAGATGGCCTCAAAGTCATACCATCAAGCCACGAACTCAGCTTACAATTCAAATCCGATTTCAATGACCATCTTCAAATCGACTCATCACTACCTCTTAAAAAACTCACTCCTTTTGAGAGCAAAACATATTATGTCAACATAAAAAACCATGGAAACAAACACGCCGAAATACGAGCTTCACTTCTTAATTTCTCTGATTCATGGGATGCAATCATCACCCCAACAACACTTGTTATCTCACCCCATCAAACAAATACAATTGGAATCACCATCTCAGGTCCACGAAGTATGGGGTGGCATAATGAAGTGGAAAATTTTACCTTAGAACTAATCTCAACTCCTTATCCAAACTCTATAAACAGTCAGCAGGATAGTTCCTACTATCACTTCAGTGTTACTGCAGTCTGTGAAGGTTTTAGCACACCAGGTTTTGAAGGTAGTTTATTTTTCATCATACTTCCCCTCAGCCTCATAATACTCCATAGGAGGAAACAAAGATGAGAAACAAACGAGTCTTTTTAGTTCTCCTCCTCTTTGTCGGCCCAGTATTGTTTCAAAATTGTGGTTGTGAAGAATTAGACCCTGGAGAAATCGACTTAACATTTGATGATGACACTATCCCTGTCATCACCACTGATGAATGGGCATGCATTAATTTCACGTTAAAGGATACCAACGGAGTTGATTGGATCAGTTTTTGGGAGGACCCGCAGGGAATCTATGCATTTCGTCCCGCCACCTTCTTTCGTATAAAGATATGGTGGCCGATGCCATTTATTATGGGGCGAGACATCATCAGATACCTTGGCTATCATTCCTTCAACATCGACGCAACAATCGAAGCAGAAAACCCACAAGGCTGGTATGCCAAAGTCTATCCAAGCAGCATCAACAAGACCACTGCTGGATTTGTGCACAACCTCTCGTTGTATGTACAAACAACAAACCTTGCTGTCGACTATGATGTGGTCCTTAATCTGACCATCACAAGAAATGATGTTTATGGTGAACCCTCAGGTAGAACAATTGCATATATCCCCCTAAAAGCTGCAACAGGCAGTTTCACCTTGCTTGATTCAGGGGAAGGAACATATAGTACTTCACCTAAAACTATCAAAAAAATACCTTTTAGCATCACCCACAAAGGGTCTTATCCAACCACGTATCATCTTTTCTCAAACCATCAAAACGGCTTATATGTCCAACTCAGCGACCAATACATCACTCTTGAAGCAGGAGAGAGTAAAACTGCATACATTACCGTCATGACTCCTGAAAAACTGTATGACCCTGGAACATATTATCCTCTCAAAGTCATCGCAACATCTGATGATGGTAGCATGGTGAAAACAACAGACTTTCTCATCTTTACTCAAGGATCGTATCTCAGTCAACTCACCATCACACTTCTTGTTTTAAGCCTACTGCTGCTTTTCATAGGCTTGCTTGTTCTCAAAAAACTCATCACTTATCTTAAAGCAAAAAAAAGACGGAAAAAAGAGATGAGAAAAGAGATGATCATTGAGCGCATCAACAAATCTGGTGGAAAAAACCACAATCGACTACAAAATATTAGAAGAAGAAAAACATCTCAAGGCTTTCAAATCAAAACAATCAACTCGCTTGAAAACATACAGAAACACCAGAATCAAAAACTTAAAAATTAAGAGGATTGTCGAGCAGATAGAGCAAAAAACATAAAAAGGTTGTAAAACAAGTAATACTTGAGGAAAACTGTAAAAAAGTCAAAAACTTAATCCAAAACATATAAAAGTGGTAAAATCACTAGATACTACTACAAATTGGGGATTTATCGATATGAAGACCAACAACCACCACAGCGTGGGGCATTATTGCTTCTTACTTCTCGTCTTGATTGTGCTTCTCACTCTTTTTTGTTCAACTGCAAGTTCGGAGCTTGTCATCACAAAACTTGACAGTAAATCATGCGAACTCTGTTTAACAAGTGAGGAAGTCGATATGTTCTTTGATATCGACCAAATCGGCAGAAACACAGAAGTCATCAGAGTCGACTCAAGTAAAAAAGACAGTGTCTCCATTGAAGGGGTATCAGTTGAACTGCTTACACCAGAAGAAAAAATCGAAGCAGTCCTCTTACCAGATAACAATATCGGACTTCGTTTAAATGATGGAAAAAAATATCTTGTTGCTCAAAACAGTTCTGTCATCTATATCGAAGGACAACCACTGCTTTATCTTGTTGATGATTCAAAAGCACTCTATCTTGATGAATATAGTAAACTGAGCTTTGATTCTCTTCTTGATACGAGTTCAGTTTCACAACAAGCTATACGCCTTAATTCCTATGATGTCTCGATGAGTTTAGATGGTCTTGAAAACCAAACCTATAAGAAAAACGCTGCAACCTTTCAAGTCAACTGGGGAGATGGTAAAAAAGACCTTTATCCTATCCACTACAATAACATCAGTCACACCTATCACACCTCAGGGACCTATAATCAAATCATCAAGATAAACGATAACTACGGCTACAGCTATCATCTCAACAACACCATCACTGTTGCTTATGAAGGTCATCTGATGCATACTGCTCTTTGGATAAGTGAGTTTCAGATTCCTTTACTCTTCTTAGGCCTTCTTGGAGCAGGCTTTAGTCTTTCATTGCTTCTCAGTGAGACTGGGCTCTATCTTGCTTCAGGGATGGCTGCAGGAGCGCTACCGCTTTACACACGCCTTGATAAAGAAGATGTCTTAGATCAATTCGTCCGAGGTCAGATCTATGGATACATCAAGACAAATCCAGGAGCTCATTACAATCAGATACGACGAGATATCGATGTCAAAAACGGAACGCTAGCCTACCACCTGCGCGTCCTTGAAAAAACAGATCTCATCAAATCCCGAAAAGAAGGAGTACGCTACAGAGCGTTTTATCCTGTCGGCCATAAATTCCCAAAAAAAGAGAGGTTCCGACTCACCGACCTGCAGATGAGAGTGCTTAAAGTCGTTAAAACAAACCAAGGACTCACTCAAAAGGATATTGCAGCTGAACTCCATAAAAAACCACAGACCATCAACTACAATATCAAAGTCTTAGAAAAAGCAGGTCTTGTCGAACTCAAACGCATCGGCAGAAAGACCCGCTGCTACTCTGTTGAAGAGATTGTTGAAGAAAATGACCCCTCACTTTCTTAAGGTTTTTTTCTTTTCTCTTTTTTTACTCATGTTTTTTAAAGACTGCTGTGTTTTGCTACTTTATGCCCCATAGCATCGCAATTTGTGGAAGCAACACAGTTGATTCATCACGAAAGCAAGAAATCCTTTTGAATGCTGAGTGCTGCGGCAGGCTGATTGCAAAAAACAGCTGTCTGTTAGTATGCGGTGGACATGGGGGAGTCATGCAGGCAGCTTGCCGCGGAGCCTCTGAAGAGGGAGGTATAAGTATAGGAATCCTTCCAGAAGATACAAAAGATTATGCCAACCCTTATGTTTCCTATCTTCTGCCAACAGGACTTGGAGTGCGACGTAACACTTTGATAGTTGATAGTGCTGATGTGGTCATTGCAATTTGTGGTGGATGGGGTACACTCAATGAGATCTCTTATGCATGCAATACTGGTAAAACCGTCATCTTACTCAAAGGGACAGAGGGGATAGTAGACCATCTTATCACTTCAGACTTCCCACTGCCAAAAGACCATCTGCTTGTTGCAAGGTCAGCAAAAGAAGCAGTAGAGTTAGCACTCAAAAGGCTGTAATAAAAAAAATAAAAAGAAAAAAGGTTGGGGGATACTTATTTACTCGTATCCACCAAGCTGAAGACTTGGGTCAGCAAACAGCTCAAAGATGGTTATTACATGATGTTCTGTTTGACGGATGGTGTTTTCTGATACAAACTTTGCAATCGAATCACCATGAGCAGCACCAATATTTAAGACTCCTTCCTGACTGGCTTTATAGAAGAGGTTGACTTCAAGTTCGCTACTTAAGGTGATTGGTTCTCCACCACCGATACCGTATCCGGTACAACCAGTTGAAGCGATTCCTCCACCATTTGGCTTTGCAACAAAAGCCCAACTAATACAGAATGGAGTTGGCTGTGACGTCCAATATTTGATGTAGTTGTCTGGATTCAACAGGACTGTTAGAATCGGGAATACCGAGACATTAAACAAACCATTGTGACATCCTCCAATCACTACTACTGGAAGTTCATCGCCGTTGTTTGCTTTGAGCAGATTGACGATGTTTATTCCGCCAACCCAGTTACCTTCGCCGCCTTCACGCCAGTTGGTGTTCCAGCCCGTCGGATTTCCGTGACCTTCAAATAATAAAAATCCTGCTCCTTCGTTTATTGACTCAAGGATTGGGTCTGGCATAGGCAAACGTCCGCCAGTTACATTGTTACTTACATAACAGGTCGTGTTTGAAGTGATGATAGTGTCATCCATGTAATCCATTGCTACGTTACAGACGTATTCTCCATCTGGGACACCCTCATAGTTTTGGAAGGTTCTTCCCCCAACTGATATCATGTGTGAATACCATGATTTCTGTGATGGAGAAGTGGATTCATAGGCGATTATCTTGTTGACGACACCTTTGAGTTCGAATTTGCTTCTTGCTGCAAGACGTCCGATATAGACATCTGGTACTAAATCAAGAAATTCTCGACCGCTCACACTGTTTGTGTATTCTGCAAAGATATCATTTCCGTTTGGATCCCAATCTTCAAAGACCCATTCTTCGGCATCCTCATCATACTTGTATAAATCAGCATAATACAGGTCACTGAGACAGCCTTTCTCATCACCACTTTGAATGGAGGTGTAACGTGCTGGAACGTAGTATCCTACTGCACCAAGGCTCTTGCTGTCTTTTGCCTGACCAAACAGATATGACTTCAATCCACCAGCAAGAAGAACGTAGGTAATGTTGTTTGATTCTTTTGCATCTAAAATAAAGTACTTCACCTGCTCTGCAATATCTCGGCCCTCATATTCGCCATCTATGTCTTCAACGGTCTTGACAAAGGTCTTGATGCCTATGTCGTTTTTATGGTCTACAAGAGGCTGCAGCGTGCTTACAAAGGTCTCTGGTGCAATTATCACCATGTCAAACTCTTCATCAAAGACCATTGGTTGTGTATCTGGGTCATAGTCAACAGTAATCTGAGCACTTGTAATAGAATTGATTTGTTGGCTTACTGGATTATACCTCACAGGATAGATCTCAACTGTCACATAGGTCGTATCAACGCCATTATCAAGTCCACAGCGAATAGAGTAGTCAAACCAACTCTGTGGATACATGGCATCTTTTTCATAGATTGTTGTATCTTTCTCCCTTAAAAGAGGTGTGCCTTCTTCCATCTCTGAGAGAGGCATTGGTGTTACTGCGGGTGCAATTGT
>Ga0207831_100238_pt1 | contig 25011 bp, 26 predicted proteins | sample TtanPargueraPR_7_FD_187741 | JGI IMG/M metagenome (GOLD analysis project Ga0207831, IMG submission 187741) | Aerobic enrichment media microbial communities from Bioluminiscent Bay, La Parguera, Puerto Rico - Tt and M1 (2) (SPAdes) | ecosystem: Environmental > Aquatic > Marine > Unclassified ...
CAATCAACATTGATGCGAGGAAATCTCTCCCCTCCAAGAATGATATGGGGGAAGGAGTTTTCTGTTCCCCAATAATTTTGTTTCCAATGGGTAAAAAAGGCCAGAGTGAACGTAGAATCAACGCCATTATCAACGATATTGTTACAAGAGATCGTATTGTTTAATCCTACATTTGAAATATGATTGTATGGATCTCTATCATATGTTATAACAACACCATAGTTATGATTGCCAGAAATGGTGTTTGATCTGACAATAGAGGATGTGGATGAAACCCTTACTCCATTCCCACTGTTATTTCGTATAATGTTATGTTCTACTATGCTATTGTCTCCGGAACAGGATACTCCAAGTCCATTCTCAAATATTTCATTCTGATAGACATGATTATCTGAAAATCGTATTTTGACACCGTCGGAATTATTACATACTGTGTTGTTATAAAACGTCTCTCCGCGGCCATCTAATATCGCACCAAAATCATTTGAGGAAAAAAGATTATTAGCAATTGTATTACTACTCAAACCATCACCACTAATACGCGTCCAAAGACCACCTTTATTGTGGGTTAAAACATTGTTTTTAATGGTTGAGTTTGTAGAGCCTGAAATAATTGCTATCCAACATTTCTTTATGATATTCCCCTCGATAATGCAATCATGTGAAAGGGTAATACCTGGAGATTGGGAAGCAAACGCGTGAGCATCAGTATGCATAAGGGTAAAACCGGTAACTTTTACCCCACGTGTTTTAATCACTATCACATTAACACTATCATCCACGCAGATAATTGTATTATTCTGATCCTCGCCCTCCAAAACGATGCGCTGTTTAATCCTTAAACTTTCATTATACAGCCCATTGAAGACAAAGACAGTATCGCCATCTGATGAAGCATTAAGGCCTTCTTGAATAAATTGATAAGGATAAGCTAGGCTTCCATCCCATGGTCCTGATGTGTTGTCATCATCGACGTAGATAGTGTTTTCAGTTGTGGTTTCTGCACTACCCAGTAGTGGACTAAAGGACACTGAAAATAGCAGAAAGAGTACTATTATGGTTGGTGTTTTCTTCAACATACGATTCAATTACCCCTTAAATATTATATCAATTGTACATATTTATAATTACTTACAGAATTTGTATTGAGGCAAAAAAATTTGTTTTATAAAAGAAGTCAGTCCAATCCATCAAGAAAAACCGCCTATTAACACAGAATTTCATTAGTCGTAGTCATCGATTTTTTTCTGAATATAATCCATGGAATCCAGGCATTTATGGTAGTTTTTGATTTTCCTATACACAACTCTATCATACTTGTCGTAGTCTACTGTATAGGTGTATTTGCCGTCAAACCATGCTCCGCAGTCACATATCCACCAGCCCCTGCCATCACGTATTGCCGGTATTGCCTCCGGGCTGACATCCATTCTTTTATTTAATTTAAAACAGTAAAAGGAGGTGCAAACTGGTATCATTTATGTTTCCTCCTTAAGATGTTTGATGTGTTGTTGTAGGGTAGTTAATTCAGAATTGGTGATGAAGTATCCTTCATGTAGATACAGGCAGTAGTCGTTTCTGCCGTAGTCAAGTTCTATATAGCCAATACAGACCCCGTCTTCATTAAAAATAGCGTAGACAACCTGATCGGGGAGGTAGTGTATGGTTATCATTTTTCATACCTCCTCAGTATGGTTTGATGTGTGCTACACCACAGGCTGGGGTCTTCTCGACCTGCCATGGCGTCTATCCAGCTGTAGAATGTTTCATAGACTTTTTTGTAGTCCCGTCCATATTTTCTGATATGTCCATTTTTGCAGACTTGGGGTTCGTCAAGTAGATAACGATGTTCTTTTTTGAGTCGTTGAAAATAGGAGGCAAAACCCGGCAGACACCAGTTTTTACTATAAGAGAACCTGATGAGTGCATCTTGCCCGGAGACGTATTGGTTGATGCAGTATCGGGTGAGCTTTGTTGTGTTAAATGTTTGTTCTTTGACTTGTCGTATGTCGATGATGTAGGAGCCTTTGGTGATGTCTTTCCAGTTGTCTGAAAGCCATTGTTGTGGATAATAGCATCCATAGTAGAGTATGTGGAGTACTCCGTTTCCTTCAGAGGTTTCTACTTTGAAGTATTCAAAATAATTTAGTTTTTCATCAAGGTTTTCTGCTCCATAGACATATTGTGCTTTGTTTTGGCTAAGATAGTTTTGTTCTATGAGTTTTCTTGGCGTGAGTCGAAACATTCTTTTTGTTAAAATCTTAAAGCAGTCGTTGAGTGACAGGTTTTGTTGCGTTGTCCGGTCTTTTGAAGTTGTCAATGTGAGAAATCGTAATGTTTCTTCTTGATGACGATAGATACCGCTTTTAATCCGATGAAAGGCCCTCCTTTGTTTCTTACTCCAACTCAAAGGATCACCTCGATCAGACGGCCAGATATGGAACAATATATCAAGTAAAGAGGGAGACCAGTTTGACGATGTTCCATTATAGTTTTTCTTGTCTTTGCAAGGGGTTCGAGTTGGAGCTGGGTCCCCTCCAAGGATGGGCACCCCAGCCCGTCCAAAAGCCGAACCTCATCCGTTTCCCGTCGTTTATTATTTCTATGTGTGGACCCCCGCTTCGCCCGGGGTCTTGAGTAGTGGAGACCCCGGGTCTCCGCGGAACCCCACACGGATACCTTCAGAAAAGAATATTTCCCAATCGACCTGTGGTCGTTGGTGAACACTATATTGTTTTTAGCGGAACCCTCAGCCGTTGTCCTTTGAAAAGAGGGTTTATAATAAAAAGAAAGAAAAAAAGGTTTAAAGTGTGGACTTGAAAAATCGATACCCTGCGATTTTGGGAATCTATCGATTGAATTTTCTCCGAGAAAACGAGTACGGACCTGGCGGGATTTGAACCCGCGATCTACAGCTTAGGAGGCTGTCGCCCTATCCGGGCTGGGCTACAGGCCCATTGGTATTGCGGGCTGATAAACAGATAGACATTTTTAAGGTTGTCTAGGATTAAAAGATTGGTTTATTTTGCTTAATTGATGACAGTAAGATAGTAGTATTGTCCTCGATATGATATTTTTTTGAGTTTGTGGTCTGAGAGAAGCTGTGCTACAAGTGTCCAATCTTCACCAGTTTTTTTTAAAAGTTCATCAACAGCATCGGTTCTTAGTGGATGCACAGAGGCTATACTGAGAATATCACCTTCTGCATCACTTGTTGAAGCAAAACTGTTTCCCTCATAGGAAGTAAGAAATTCTACATGCAAATCTAAACTGCTAAGTTTGTTGTAAAACAGTAGAAGTTCATCATCTGTAGCTGCTACAACAGTTTTTTCTGCTGGTGGCCTTGTTGGGATTGACAGATAACAGCATGATGGAGTTATTTTTTTAAGATATTCTGCAAGTTTGAAAGCATCTTCTTCCTTCGTATTTATTCTGTTGAGCAGCATTGTTTCTGTAACAAGTTTTCCATTAAATTCTGCTGAAAAATCTAAAATTCCTTGTAGTATTTTGTCATGTTCAAGCTTTCCGTGCGGCCTGTCGATTATCTTCCACACAGAAGATTTGACACTATCTACTTTGACACTGACATAATCAACTAAAAAGAGATCCTCACGAACCTGTTGTTGATAGAGTAGCGATCCATTGGTAATAACGGCAATCGGCATGGAAAAATTGTCCTTGAGCAATTGTATGCTTTCTCCAAGATTCTCGTCAAGTGTTGGCTCTCCATCACAAACAAAGGCAAGATAATCAATATGCTCATTTCTTAAATTTGCTTTTTTGATTTTTTCTTCAACAGATTTAAAGACTCTCTGAGGAGAATAATATTTTTTCCGTAGAAAGCTTAGTTGTGTTGTACGTCCGAGTTGGCAATAGATGCAAGAATAGCTACAGTGTTTTGCAAAGATATTGTTGATGCCAAGACTCTTCCCTAGTCTTCGTGAAGGAACTGGCCCAAATGCAAGGCTTGGTTGTTGTTTATTCATGATTTCGTTTATAGCTATCAAGACATGCTTTCAGTGTATTGACTGCTAGCACGCTGCAGTGTTCATGGTCTTTAGGAAGTCCGCCAAGAGATTTTCTTAGGTGTTTGCTGCTAACGTGACCTGCCTCTTCGAGAGTTTTTTCAACAATCATGCTACACAGTTTGTTGCCACAGGCAATACTTGGCCCACAGCCATCTGTTGAAAATCCTGCATCCTCGATGATGCCATTTTTTATAGTTATTTCAAGAGAAATAGTGTCACCACATGGCCCAGTTATTTCTGCTTTTGAGTCAGGGGATGTAAGTTTTTTAAAAAATGTGGGATTGCGATAGTTTATGATAACTTCTTTTGAATAGGTTTTTTCTTCCTCCCGATGAATTGAATCTTGCAGTTTTTTAACAAGAGAGTCTAAAGCATCCTTTGTTTTCATTGTTTCAACCTTCTCAAAACATTGTTCCAAAGAGTTACTACAGATTTTTTTACTTCCGAGCTATCATATTCGATGATGGTTTTTTCTTCTATGAGTGCATCAGTGACACTTTTATCATAAGGTATTTTTCCAACAACTTCTATCTGATGAGTCTGGCAGTATGCTTCTATCTTTTTGGTATTCTCAGGATTAATAGTATATTTGTTGATACATACCACAGCAGGAATGTTGAAGTGTGCTGCAACACGTTGTATACGTTCAAGATCATGGAGTGCAGAAAGGGTTGGTTCTGTTACGATGAGTACCAGATCGACTCCACTGATAGAAGAGATGACAGGGCATCCTATCCCTGGCGGCCCGTCTATTATGATAAACTCTTTTTGGTGTTTTTCTGAAAGAGAGATTGCTTGTTCGCGAACCATGGTGACAAGTTTTCCTGATGCTTCTTCTGCTGTGTTAAGTTGCGCATGAGAAAGCATGCCAAATCGAGTGTTTGACTGATAGATTCTTCCTGAATCTCTATCAATCATATTGATGGCGTCAACAGGGCAAACATAGGCACAAACTCCACATCCTTCACAGGATTCTTTGTGGAGAACAATCTCTTGGTCTATTGCATCGAAAGCACAGGATCCATAGCACTTTTTACAGTCCGTACATCGATTTGAATCTATGTTGGCTATCTTCATTCCTGAAAAATTCTGCTCTGATTCAATGCTTGGTTGAAGTAAGAGGTGGAGGTCTGCTGCATCAACATCGCAGTCTGCAAAGACTGCACTTGGGAAACTAAGACTTGCAAAGGCAGCTGTAATTGAGGTTTTTCCTGTTCCTCCCTTCCCACTGATTATGGTGAGCTGTTTCAAGCATTCACCTCCTCAAGGAGACTAAAGTAAAGATTTGAAAAAATATCCTTCCATTCAGGCATCTCTAAAACAAACGCTTTACCTTGCGAGTAGAGATGTGCTATACGTTCATCATGGGGGATTTTAAGCAAAATGGGTATATCGTTTAATGTACAGTATTCTTCTACGTTGTTGTCTCCAAATCCATCTCGATTGATGATGACCCCAAAAGGTAGCTCTAGATGGTTGAGGACTTCAACTGCAAGTTTTAAATCATGAAGTCCAAATGGTGTTGGCTCTGTGACAAGTATGCAGTAATCTGATCCTTGTACTGTTTCGATGACAGGACATGATGTTCCCGGTGGTGAATCGATGATGACGTTTTTATCACCAGAAGTATGTTTTTTGAGAGCTTTTATGACGGGTACTGCCTGCATTTCTCCTACATTGAGTTGCCCTTGAATGAATTCAAGTGAGTCACTGTAGAATCCTTGTTGCAGTGTACCGATGACCCGGCTTTTCCAAAAGATGGCATCTTCTGGGCAGACTAGAGCACATCCGTTGCAGGAGTGGCAGAGTTCATCAAACACCAAGACATCTTGTGGGACGACTGCAAGGGCATTATAGGCACAAAAATCTGAACATTTCCCGCAGAAACTGCATTTTTCTTTATCAATTTGTGGGATTGTCACAGAGACATCTGCAAGGTCTTTTAAGTCTATATCTAAGAAGACATGAGAGTTTGGCTCTTCCACGTCACAGTCAAGAAGCTGCACTGAATCAAGCGAGAGAGCAAGATTGGTTGCAACTGTTGTTTTGCCTGTTCCTCCTTTACCACTGGCAATGCTAAGTATCATGGATATTCACCGTGAAGATAAGGTCTCCAACTGATGATTTGAGATGTGAGGAGACAAGTGGACATTTGACAACAAGCATGAAGAAGATTTCTCGCTCGGAGAGATCAAGTGATTCGTAGTTGCCTTGTCCTTTTGAGATGACCAGGTCTGCTGAATCAAAAAAATCAAGAAATTCTTGTGATGCATCACTGAGAAGTACCCCTGGTGCTGAGGGTTGTTTTCCATTATCTGCACAGATGACGTAAGCATAATCCTTAAGATTTGCTAGTTGGGCATCTTCTTCAGTTGCATCATTGAGGATAGGTTGTGATTTGACTGCAACAATGACCTTTTTTCCAAGTTCTTTGAGATGTTTTATCAGCAGTTTATCAAAAAAGATTTCACCAGCGTTGTCTACAAGATAAAGCACTGTATTTGCTGATTTTAATTGTTCTTTAAAATAGTTGTAGACTTCTGAGTCAATATCAAATTCGCAGGAAGCATCTATCATATCTTCAAGCTTAAAACGATGGGCAGAGCCATAGTCAATGACATTTCCGATGATTGCATATTTTATTGTTTCTCTAAGGGGATCTTTAGATTTTTTAATGGTTTTTTCAAGTTGTGGAAGAAGGTCTTCAACCATCCTATTGGATTTGAGTTTGATTTCTTTGTATGGGTCTTTGCAGCCTGTTATTGTTTTGACAAGACTTTGAACATCACGAGCTATTGCTGGTGGAGGTCGATGATAAGGCATGTTTTGAAGATACGCAAGTACTTCAGAGAGTACCTTTGCATGGACTGCTTCATCAACAGTGGCCAACCTGCTTGCTTCTAGTGGCTGCCGGAGAAAACAAGGCAGACAATCAAGATATGTTTTCATAATTTCACATAAAATATGTTGTGATTTTAGTGGTTATGATGGTCATGATGGTGTTGGTCTCTAAAGGCATGCTGACTGCAGGCATGATCTTTTGAGGCTTTCTGAAGAGCTCCTTCTTTGAATGCTTCGACGGCCTGACGCACACTTCCTGAAGCGCCAATGTAGACTTCTATTCCAAGGGAGTCAAAAAGCTCTATTGCACGACGCCCAAGACCATGACATACCATTGCACAGACACCTTCTTTTGCCATGATTTCTGGAGGATTTCCTGAGCCCCCCATATGGTGACTGGTATTGTCAACTACTTTTACATCAAGATTCTCAAGGTCGACTATCGTATAGGTTGGCACTCGTCCAAAATGTTCTCCAACCATATCATCAAGTCCTAATCTGCCATTTGTTGGTATGCATATCTTCATTATTGTGTTCCTCCAGTGCGCATGCCGTGGTGTGAACCGACGCTTGCCTGCGAGGTCTCAGTGAGTTCTCCCTTTTTATAGGCATCGACTGCTTCTCGTATTGTTCCACAAAATCCTGTGATAACAATGATTTTTGCTGCTTTGAGTGTTTCAAACGCATTTGGGCCGATATTTCCAGTAATAACGACCTCTGCACCCATCCTTGCGATTCGTTGGGCTGCTTGTATGCCCGCTCCAGATGATGCAGCAATACTTGCATTTGAGAGTTCATGGCAGCCCATGGACTCAGTGTCGACAAGTAAAAACGAGTGGCATCGTCCGAATCGGGGGTCGACATCTGAGTCAAGGCTGCTTCCTTTTGATGAGATGCAAAGCTTCATGTGGTGTTCTCCAATTTTTTTTTAAATTTTTACTACCTTTTTTTGATAAGTATTGATGATCCATTTTTTGTGTAGATTTGATTGTCTGAATCATTTGAGCTGATATTTGAAAATCCTTTTGATTCGATGTAGTTTTTTATCAAGTCAATCTCATCTTTTGATGTGTTTTTCTCAACCATAGTTATACTCTTCTCCCTTCTATTTTTCCGATATGAAAAAATCATCTTCGCGTCATAGGCGATCCACATTTTGGACATTTTTTGTGATAACAAGGAACTCCTACTTGATGTGGTTCTTCATAGTTGCAGTTGGGACAAATACAAAATCCTCCAGGTCCATATCCATATCCTCCTGCAAGTCCTCTTCTTGCTCCTCGGCCAAGGCCCCCTCCACATCTAGGCATAATTAATTGCTCCTTGTAACAATTAACTTCACTCTTCTCTTCGTGAGACTAAGTCGTTGAGTCTTTTTTTGATATTATCAATTTCAGTTTCAAGAACGCTGAGTTGTTGCCTAAGATTGTTTTCTTCATCTTCTGTTGAGATTTTGATATCTTGTCTTTGGATGAATCTTCCTCTAAGTCCTCTTCCTTGGTCATATCCTCGACCATGTCCTCTTCCAAGCCCCAGCCTTTTTGGTTGGCTATATCCTGGCTCAGTATTGCCTGTGCAGTACCCTAGGCCTCGGCCGGTTTTTGCGCCTTGACCATTGGGTCCGGTTCTGTCGCCTCCTGGCATTTTTTCACCTTTTTATTGTATGTCAACTCAATCATCAGTTTTTGTTTATAAATATTGTTAGAATAAATATTGGTAAAAAGCAAGAAATTATTGATATTTATCAAAAAAATTTAAGTAGAAGACTAATTTAACTTATAATTTATAAAAAAGAGGCTTCCTATGGCTCAGAACTCAATACATTTAGATGAAAAAGACAGAAAAATACTCACTCTTCTTCACGACCAAAAAGATATCTCTCAAGAGGAAATAGCACAGATAATCGGACTCAGTCAACCCTCCATTGCAACAAGGATAAAAAAACTCAAAGAAAAAGGAATCATGCAAGACCAAACCGGAGTCAATCTCAACAAAGTAGGAATGTATGTAGTAATTGTAACTGCAAGCACCACAAATACCTCAGCAATACTCAATATGTTTCATCACTGCCCATTTTTTTTAAATGGTTTTGTAACATCGGGAAAAGAAAACCTCATGATGATGTTTGCAGGAGAAGATCTTGCATCACTAGAATCAATAATTGACCAAAGAATCCGAGCAAACAAAGACGTTCAAAACGCTGAATTCACCATTGTTCTCTCAAGCAAAAAAGACCTTATCTTTCCGATAAGAATGGTTGAGCGGCCTCAAAACAATGCGCCCTGTGGTATTGACTATAAAGGCTGTGAAGCCTACAAAGAAAATCGCTGTTTTGGCTGCCCTGCAACAAGCAGATACAAAGGTCAGTTCTGGTAGACTATTTTCTAATGACTCGAGGAATCGTTGAAGGAAGACGCACCAATAATTCATAGTTGACAAGATTTGAAAGCTCAGAAAACGAAGCAACCGTGATTTCATGTTTTCCCTGTTTTCCAATCAATACTACCGTATCTCCTTTTTTGACAAAAGAAATGCCTGTGACATCGATGAGCATCATACTCATATTGACCATACCGACAACAGGAGCCTTTTTTCCTTTGACAAGAACATATCCAAGATTACTCAGGCTCCTTCGATAGCCATGATAATAGCCAACAGGAACTGTTGCAATCTTTGTTTTCTGTGTTGCCTGAAAGAAGTTCCCATAGCTGATGAATTCTCCTGGCTCGACAAACTTGACATTCATCACCGTACTCTTCCACTTCAAAACACGCCTTAAAGGACGTTCGGAAAACTCTTTACGTTTAGATAAAAACGCATTCATTTTTACTTCTTCACTAGGCCAAAAACCGTATTGAGCAATGCCTACACGCACCATATCCATACGTGTTTCAGGATAGACAATTGATGCAGCAGAACAAGCAGTATGATAAAACTTAGGTGTTATCCCACGTTTTTTGAGCATTTCTTTAAGTTCGTTGAAGCGAGCAATCTGTTTTTGTACTCGTACGTAGTTTGCAATACTCTCTGCACCTGCATAATGAGTGCACACTCCCTCAATTTCAAGATATTCTTTGTTTTGATTAATCAATTTAATTGCATCACGTAGTTGTTTTCCTTCAAAACCAGTACGATGAAGACCAGTTTCAAGCTCAATATGAATACGAGCTTTTTTGCCCAGCTGCTTTGAATCTTTGATTGCTTGGCGAAGCCTGCTTAAATCAAAAACAAAAAACGAGATATCGCGCTCAACTGCCCAAATAAGATCATCGTTATCGATCATGCCCATAATCATAAGGTCAGATTTTTCTGATTTGACTTCATAGGCAATCTCTGCTTCTTTTGAATCAAACACCGCAAAATAATCTATCCCACATTCTTCTGCAAGTGGAACAAACTCACTGATACCATGCCCATAGGCATTTCCTTTGATGACCGAAACAAATTTGACTTTCTTTCCAACAATATTTTTTAAAAAAGTAATATTTTGACGAAGAGCAGATCTGCTAAGCTCAATTGTTGAAGTATACTTCACTGCATCTCCTCCTGCGAACAGATTTCTTCAACAAGACCAAAAAACATGTCGATGCCAACTGATAAGAGCTCTTCTGGAAAATCAAAATCAGGATTATGGAGTTGAGGAAAATCAATCCCTGAACCTACTCCAAAATAGCCACATCTACAGAGTTGACAATAATACGAGAAATCCTCTGACCAGGGAAAAGCCTCGGTAAGCTCTAGTATCTGTCGTTGTTGTTTTTTTGCAACACTTCGTATAAACTCAACACACTTCTTAGAATTCACTGTTGCAGGGAAATATTCAACCCATTCAAACTCACAAGAAAGACCAGAGTCTTTACAAAGAGATTGTATGAATTCTTCTGCTGTGTTTTTCATTGTAGCCATAATGGAGTCATCCGAAGACCGAAAGGTAGCCATTACCTCTGCCTCGCCCGGATTTGTCCCAAAGGCGATTTCTCCAAGCCGTGCATGAATGATAGTGATAAAGGAGCGGTGAGTCTCAGACTTCATATCCTCAGAAAGGTGTGCTAGTGCTTCTAAGATTTTTATCATACAAAAGACAGGGTTGTTTCCATCCTCAGGGCGTCCTGCATGAGAGGAGACTCCATGCAGTTTGACGATAAGACCAACTGAGGATAATGCAAAGACATCGTCTTTAACTAAAATACTGCCAAGTGGATATTTTGGTATGTTATGCAAAGCAAAAAGATAATCTGGAACATGGTCTTTAAAAACCGGATCTGCAACCACTCGTTCTGCGCCCTGTGTCATCTCTTCGGCTGGTTGAAACAATAAAAGGACTTTTCCACAAAAACTGCTGCGTTCTTGTAAGCGCTGCGCTAAGCCAAGGAGTATCGTCATATGGCCATCATGCCCACAGACATGGGAAACTCGATCGATGGTGCTTACATGGTCATGTGTGTTTTTCTCTTGTATGGGAAGGGCGTCAAGTTCTGCACGAAACATGATGTTTGGCCCTGATTTTTTTGAATCAAAGACTGCAAGGACTCCGTGGCCGGCAATATCTGAGAAGAGTTCATCAGGTTGAAGTCTTTCAAGAAACTCTAAGACAATCTTTGAGGTTTTTTCTTCATAATTTGAGAGTTCAGGGTGTTGGTGCAAGCGTCTTCGAATGTTTACAAGCTCATTCATTATATCACAAAAAGCGTACTTTACAGATTTGTATGAGCATTGAAAATGCAATCATTTTACATAAGATTTCCCATAATTCCAAACAATCTGTCTTTGTCAAAAATTATTTTATAGCATTGAATTGTATGCAGGACAGCTCGTCCTATGAAAGAAGACTATATCGTCGAAAAACTCAAAGCCTTTAATCAGCGCTTAAAAGAAGAAGAAGAAAAATTCAAATTTTTACGAAATGAACTTGCTCGTATTGTAGAAACAAAAGAACAATACAAAGGCCTTGTAAAAAAACTCAAAGACCTCGATGAATTCAAAGAAAACTTAGATATGGAGATAAGGCGGGAGAATCAAAAAAGAATTGATGAGACGATAAACCAAGCAATAGAAAAAGTTGAACGTGAGATAAACAACTCTTTAAAATCAGAACAAAAACGTCTCGATGCTCTCCTTAGTGAACTGCGGGATCAGATAACCGAGGTTAGAGGAGTTAAAGACCAAGTTCGAAAAAACAAAAATCAAGCAATCTTTGATGAACATCTATGTACAATTTTAATTGAGGAACTTGTGCGTGAGCGTGTGCTTTCTCATGAAGAAGCAGAGCGTATTGCAAAACGTGCTGCGATTCGTGCAAAGAAAAAGGAATAAAGGGAGAAAGATTCTCCCTTTAGTTGAGTTTCCCCCATGTGTTCATTGTTTGGTTTTTTTCTGTCGTCGTTTGAGGTAAGGCATGTGACTGATAGGGTTTTCCTTTACTGTAAATCCTTTTGGACGAGCAGCTGGTTGTCCGCTCTTTGGTTTGTGTCTGCTAAAGAAATAGATAGGCAGACGTCGACCGTTTCTGAGTCGGACACATTTGCTGTAGAGTACATATGGTCCATAGTGGTAGGCTGTTGGGTGGAGTTTTTTAAGGTAAGGCATACCAGAGTTTGCATTGATCTCGATGCCATATCCATCGGGAAGTGGACTTGGAACTCCACTCTTTGGTTTCTTTGTTGAGAAGAAATAGATAGGAAGTGTCCGTCCGCTCTTCAGGGTCACGATTTTTTTGTATAAGACACAGTTGCCATAGATACAGATATCTGTTGTCTGTAGGAAGTAGTCTTTTACTGGCTTGTAGAGTAGATAGGCTATGATAAGCAGGTCTGCAAGTGCTAAGATGATGTTTTGCAAAAGATAGTAGTTGAGAAGTATTGCCCACAGTGGGAAGATGAGTGTCCAGCAGACAAAGATAAGTGCATAGCGTCGTGCCCACAGCATCTTTTTAAAGACTCCAAAGGAGATGACAAACAGCGATATGGCTGTAACGATGTAAAAGAGTATGAGTATTGTATACTGTATCAAGCTGAGACTGTCAAGGACATATCCATAATAGACAAAAAGCCCATTGGTAACAAAGTCGATGTTGTAGAGTACCTGAATGAGTATGATTGCAATAACAACTGCAGGCATCAATATCTTGGTGTTTCTAAGATGTCCTATCAGGATTTTCTTCAAGCGCAAATCATGGATTCGTGCTATCTGACTGAGGGGTTTTTGGATTGGTTCTTTAGTCATAGAAGTACCTCCTTTTGGTCAGAAACATTCCTATGCCAGCTCCAAGAAGAGCTGTTGATCCTCCCATGATGTACCAGAAGATGTTTCCATCCTCTGATTCATCTTGGCTGGGGGGTTCGGTTATAGTGACTGTGTAGGTGAGTTCATTTGAATTTGTCGATCCATCATTACTGGTGATTCGTATTCGATACGTGCCAGGAGCAGTCCAGTTATGTGTTGCATAAAATGGGTTTCCTTCGGCATATGGTCCATAGGTTTCTATTGTGCCATCGCCCCAGTTGATGATGTAGGTTAGTGGATCACCATCTGAGTCAGTGCCGTTGATTTCGTAATTGTAATCTTCATCGGTGATTCCTTCATTTGGTCCGTCGATTTCTAGTGTATCTGGTTGGGTGTTGGTATCGCCTCCAGTGTCACCACCATCACCGGTTGTGGTGTTATCATCATCTCCAGTATCTCCCGAGTCTCCAGAGTCGCCTGAGTCTCCTCCGCCACCAGAGCCTCCTCCGCCAGAGCCACCACCGTTGTCATCGTCATCATTATCGTCTTGTGTGGTGTTTTGTTCAAAAGAACAAGTGATATTTTTGTCAGAATCTATGATGATTTCTATTGGATTCTGTTCTCCTGTTGCATCTCCGCTCCAATTAGAAAATGTCCAACCAGAGTCGGCTATTGCGGTGAGATTGACGTGTGTTCCAGCCGGATAGCTGGATGCATCTGGATCTTTGAGAATTGATCCGTTTCCAACCGGGTTTATCGTCAAAGTATAGTACGTAATAGGAATTTGTGTGAAGACACAAGTGATATTCATTGATTGATAGATGTAAAGGCCTAGTGGATTTTCTGAACTGTTTAGGTCGCCTGCCCAGTGTGAGAATTCCCAACCGGCATCAGGTAGTGCAGTAAGATTGTGAAGGCCTGCAGGAACAAGCATAGTCCCTCCAAAAGGAGAGCTGAGGTTTCCATTTCCTTCTACGGTGAATTTCACAAGATGTTTATCAAATTCTGCTTCTTGCATAAATGTTGCAGTAATCGTTTTATTACCATCAATTATGATTGTAGTTACATTGTTAAAGCCGTTATGATCTGCTCCCCATCGGTCAAACACCCAAGTGCTGTTTGGTATTGCTTCAAGGGCAACAATTGTTCCTTGTGTGTAGTTTTCAAGCTCTGGTGTGACCTGCACTGTTCCATTTCCAATAATAGATATCTCTAGTGTATAGTTGGAAGAAAGAGGAAGTGGTTGTGGGCTGTAAGCTGGTTGTTGGAGTTGACTTTGTGAAGAAACAGAGGCAAAGCTGTTTATTACTAAGAAGACTAGCATAAGTGCTATTGTAAATGCTTTTTTGAAGTTCATCCTAATCCCCAGGATTTTTGTTCTACTTCCTAGGTCGTCATAATGTGCTTATATATGTTATTGAACAGTTCTTATCAGATGAAAAAGAATTACTCATTTTGAACAAAACAGTGATAAAACGCGGTGTATAATTTAGATAAAAAAGAGAGAAAAAATGAGAAAAAAGAAAGAAGGGGATTTAGTGGATTTTGTTAACTTGAGGTTTGATTGCAACAACCGTATCGATTTTGATGCAGCCGTAGCCTTGTTCTGATTCAACTAAGATGAATCCGTCGGAGTAGTCGACTTCTTCTAGTGTTCCGATGATGACTGAGGATCTCTCAGATCCTGGTTCTTTTGTAACGATTTTGCAGGGTTGTCCGACGAGCTTTTCCATATATTTCTTGGTCATTTCTTTTCACCTTCCATTTCGTGTCAAACAAAGACACGTCATTTCTTATCGTGTTATCTGTTTTCACTACAAAGTATATAAAGACCATGCGACAAAATGACACATTGATGGAATTACAAAAAAAGAAAAAAGAAGAGAATAAAAGGCTATTGTTTACTGATAGCCTTCATTGTGTGGTTCATATGGATTAAATGCAGGGTCTCCAAAGAGCATATACTCATAATAAGAAGTATACTTGTTTTCAATCATAGTGCCTTTTCCCGATGAACCGCTTTGTTCAAAGAGGTCTAAATAATAATCCATAAGGCCTGAATCTATTGAATTATCTCCAGTTTGCACAAGAGGCGGAGCCCACCACAGTTCCCAATCAGCATCTTGAGGAAGATAGGCATTCTTTGCATTACGGAAAGCAAGACCTGCAGTAGAATCATGTTCTTCAAGTTCTGCACACATATCCGTATAGATGAGATAGCCAAAGTGTGGGTCAGGGAAGACATCATTTTCAGCATCTTTGAAGGCCTGACGTTTTGCACGCCACACACTAAATGGATTATCATACATGCGATTCTTTGGTTCAAGATATCCACCACCAATGTTAGAGCCCGTAGGCGATGCAACAAGTGATGTCACACCTGAATGTAGCAAAGCCTGTCCAACACTGGTACGTGGGTCCATACCATCAATTTTCCCGCAGATACAGCTTTCAAGCCACATAAACGATGGCCCAAAGTCCATGCCTTCAACTGTTCGAGTTCCATAATCTCCTTGAGCAGAATAAGAAGAACCAGGACCTAAGAATCCTCCGCCAATAAGAGGAACGATGATTTCAGCTCCTTCTTGACCAATGCGGTATGCCCAGCCAGTTGCAGTAAGCTCAGGCCCTGCCATACCAAACAGATGTTGTTGTCCATGAGCATTGGCCCAGATGTAGTTACTGTTTTCCATATACTCGCCACCATAGGTGACACCTTCTCCAACAAGGCCTTTGAGAAGATTTTTTGAAAGCAAGAGTTTGGTAAACAGATTCTGAGATTTAAGCTCATCAAGGGCTTGGTCACTAAATCCTTTGGCTTGGGCTGCCTCACTGTATGCTTTAAGAGAATTAAAGCCCATTTCCTCAACAATCTGTGATTCAGTACGCTCTCCACAGATATAGCCATATCCCGTGTCAATCTTCATTGGTTCACCATGTGGGGTAAGTCCAAGGAGATCTCCAAAGATGAAATAGCGCAGAAGTGGTTTTTGGAAGTCTTGACCGCCACCTATGAGTACTGCAAAGTTATCTTTCCAGTTTCCAAGATTACTGATAATTGTATCATAATAGATGGTACGGCCAATCAAGGCACTGGTATCTTGCGAATCCCAACCAGTGACACGAGAAACTATATTTTCCTGAAATGGATATTCTGAATAGATATCATTGGTTATGCCATCCCATTTGTAGGCAGGTGGATCTATGTTTCCATAAATCACATCACTTGGTGTTCCTGCTCCAAAAAAGTATGGCGCATCTTCAACATCAATAGGTTCCATCCAGTTCTGATAAAGGTAGTTTGGTATCATCGTACCCCCAGCAACAATTGCAATGTTGATGGGATTGTCAGCATAATAATTCCTAAGATATTCAAGATCATTTGGTCGTTCTATATGAATGGAAGCAATATAGCCTAAGAGATCATTGATTGGAAGATGGATATTATCATAGATATGATCATTTGATGCACCAGCAAGTTCTGGATTTCTTCTTGGAAGATAGAAACCCGGACAGGTTTCACCACGATCATTGAGCACATCATCATCAGCTGCAAAGGCAAAATCTGGCTTACCATAAATAATTCCTTGACGATATGCCGTAAGATAAGGAGCAGTAGTTGAAAGGTTTTTCATAAGTGGATACAGTGGATTTGAGAGTTTTTGAACAGTCACTTTAGCAGAAATATCGCCTTCAGTAATTGTGAGCCATTGAGCTTTTGCACGAATACTGTACTCAACTCCGCCCCGATCATAGACAACGGCTTCAGCAGTAACCTTATCTTCGATAATGTTTCCTTGATCATCACGCACAGGTATGCCGCCACCAGATGTTGTACCAGCAAAAAGCTCATACATCTCAAGATCGTCTGGGAGCGAATCAATATTTGCACCAAGATAAAACGCTACATTGTCTCCCATGTCATCAATATGTTCGACTTCATGGTTGATGCCCTCAAATTTGACTAATACATATTTGTAGTCAATAGGAATTTCAAAAGTCCATGATTCATCAGGCAGAGTAACTCCCATACCTAAGAGATGTGAGAAATCTACAGTACCTCCTGCTCTAATACTTGTTGGGCCAAAATAATAGGTTTCTTCATCTAAAACTTCTGGAGGGAATGCATCAAGTGGATTGGTAAGCGTAAGATAATCGATTCGTCCAAATTTCTCTCTGACGACATCTATTGTATCATAGACAATCTGTTCAGCTGTGGTATAGTGCAGTGCTTCGCCATATCCTTCAAGATCTCCGCAGATGAGTGTTTTTTCAACTCCAAGGTCACCTAAAACACTGTTGACTGCGGTGTCCATCTCATTGGTTACAATAACTGGTATGCTAAGATAACTTGCCATTGGAACAGCAAGAACGCCGAGTTCATAGCCAGATTGATTGTACTCAATGATGAGTGCTGCATCACTACTCTCCCAGTATTTTTCTGCAAGATAAAGTGACCAGTTCTTTGCATCCATTGAGTCATCTATACGTTCAGAGATTGGTAACTCAATATCTTCATGAAGATCTAACACTGCATTTGAAGGATTGTCTGGATCCATCACAAAGAGAGGGCGGACTGCCTGAATCGAGTCTTGGTCATAGTTGATGGTTATAGGTGTTGCAATTAGTGGAAAAAACGGATCATTATCAGATACAGAAACTGCCGTCGGCAATGTAGCTAAATGACCAGTTGTACCAATAACATCAGAGATGTCTTCTAAAGCCTGAGTATTCTGAGGTGGTGTCCACATAGAGATTCCAATCGAAGCGATGATGAGTATGACGACACCTATGATTGCGATTAACTTATCGTTTTTTTTCATTGTTTACCCCCAACAATAGAGCTGGATAATATCCTTGTTTTCTATATTCATATCTTTCTATATAATGTTTTCCATGTTAAATATATAATGTCTCCCGTACAACTGTTGTCAATTTTTTTTAAAGCACAGAAATACTTTTAATAATGATGATGTTGTTGGGCAAAAAGAAAAGTGAGGGAACAATCTATGACTGACGAACAACCTTCAAACCAACTCCAAGACCAACTAAGACGACTTCAGCAGATGCAAGCTCAACTGCAGATGCTCTCCCAGCAACGTCAACAAATCGAACTCCAACTTAAAGAGACAAACGAAGCAATCGAAGAACTCGAAAAAGCAACAGAGAAGACTCCGATCTATAAAAGCGCAGGATCTTTACTCATTAAGACAAAAGGGAAAAAAGACGTTTTAGAAGACCTCAAACAATCAAAAGAATCCTTAGAACTCCGTAAGACGACATTTACCAAACAGGAAGGAAGAGAACGAGAAAAATTCAATGAACTGCAAAGCAAAGTCCAAAATGCCTTAAGCCTTAATGGAAGTGAAAACTAACGATGAGCCCAAAAACGATCTCTGCCCATAATGACCTGCATACGGGCTCTCTGTACAAATTCTTTGTAGCAATAGGCATCTTGCTTGCACTTGTCGTCATAGTAGAATACCTTACAGGAATCCTCAGTTTGTCAGAGGATTTATGGGGCAGTCTGCTTGCCTTTGCAATTATTGCATTTGGTGTGTCTTTTCTTATGTGGTTTTTTAAAAGACAGTTTGACAAACTCAGTGCAATTGCCCATGAAGTTGAAAACGAAGGGCAATAATTTTTTTTATTTTCCATATCTTCTTTTTCTTCGCTGAAAATCTTTTATTGCTTTTAAAAAATCGGTTCGTTGAAAGGCAGGCCAGTAGACATCAGTAAAATAGAGCTCAGAGTAAGCAAGCTGCCATAATAAAAAGTTAGAGATGCGTGCCTCACCAGATGTTCGAAGAATCAGATCTGGGTCAGGCAAGCCTGTTGTATAAAGATAACTTGAAACAGTCTTCTCTGTTATTTGCTCTGGATCTAGCTCATCATTTTTCACATCGTTAACAATATGTTTGATTGCTTGAACGATTTCTTCACGACCGCCATAGGCAAAAGCAATATTGAATTGATAGTCTTTGTAATTTTTTGTATCTTCTTCGAGTTGTTTTACTGATTGTTGCAATTCTTTTGGCAGGACTTTGATGTCTCCAAGAAGTTTGACTCTGACCTTTTTTTTGTGGATACGTTCATCGTTTTGGGCACGTTTGATTTGCAGGTCACACAAATCCATGAGGATTTTTACTTCCTCGCTTTTGCGAGTAAAATTTTCTGTTGAAAAGGCATAGACGGTCAGAATTTTAATTCCAATCTCAAGGCACCAGTCAAGCAGCGTTTCTAGTTTGTCAAGTCCGTAGTAGTGTCCTTGTGTTGGAGAAAGTCCTACTTCTGTTGCAAAGCGTCGGTTGCCATCCATGATGACGGCAAGATGTTGTGGCAGTGGCTGGTTTTTTATTTCTTGGACGAGTTTGTAGTTTTTAAAATCAGAAATTTGAGATGAGAGAAACGAATAAACATTAGATTTGTAGAGGGAATCAAAGATTTTTTTGCCTATCTCTGTCTGTAAGGCTTTTTTTCCAATAAAGCCAATCTTATGGGAGCAATAGTTTCTCACACTCTCTGGCCGGTTATGTGAAGTCACAGTTCTCGCAAGGTTAATAGGAGACGAGTTTATTTAAATTTATAGAAAAAGAAAGAAAATCCGCGTAACTTTGCTTATTCTAGCTGAAATCGCTGCCAAGATCGTAGCCACAGTAGCTACATTCGCCACCTTCCATTACTTGGTGGCAATTTGGACAAACAGATCCAAGCTCACAGTCTTGTTCTGAGCCTTCTATCATGCAGCCACATGAATCGCAAACATGATAGCAGCCTTCACGGTTTTTGACAAGTTTCATTTCTTCTCCGCAGTGTGGACAGACCCAGACATTGTCTTGGTCATGTGGCCCCACGAGGACTTGTTCTTCTACCATGCTATTGTGTGTGAAGATAAAACCTTTTAAAGCTAAAGTGGAAAAATTTCATTTTGAAAAAATGATGAAGAGCCTTATTTTCTCTTCGATTCCATCTTTTTGAATTCCTCTGCCATCATGCCGCGCATAAGATTTGCACAGCCCTTTGCCTCTGCGCCTTGAAGCCGAGTGATATCACCATCAAGCACTGGCCCAGGTCGGCCGCAATGCGGACACTTCTTAAGCATTCGAACACGGTCTCCTGTTATGATGTAGCCAGGATAACTGTGAGCAACAGGGTCTAAGAAAGCAAATCGTCCCCATTCTTCATAACCAAGTCGGCCTTGTTCTTCATCAAGGACCATTGGATATATCCAAGGGACAAGATGTTTATAGGAGCCACTACAGCTTAGAGCAAGACCGTTCATCTCAGACATGCCATAGAGATCAACATAGTGGTCTTCGGAGACACCAAAATAGTCTTGAACCATGGATGAAAAATCACTGAATGGTATTTTTTTGTGTTCAAAAATCTTCCAACCGCCGCCCGTCATCACAACAGTGTCTGTTTCTTTGAAGTTGAATCGGATGTCTTGTTGTTCCATGCGATGCATGATGCTAAAAAGTTGATAGGGAGTTGAGAAGACAAGAGCTTGTTCTTGATTATCGGAGAGTTTTTTAAGTATCTCGATAAGACGTTTTTCACCAGAAGTCATTGCTTTATGAAGGGCTTTGAGGATGAGTTTATCTTTTAGTCCTCGTGCATCTCCTGTTGCTATGAGTCGGGAGATTCTCATGGTGATTTCTCGGTCACTGAGAAAATGTCTTTTATCTGGGAGAAACACATTTCCTACTTCTGCAGCCCATCGGCCGATGGTAAGATAGGTATTTGGTGAGCTTGCAGATACATAGTGTGGTTCTCCATGAATGGTTGTTGTTTGTGCTGCGCTGTTGATGATGCCGTAGTAGAAGCGATGAAATGTTGTTTTGTCTCGAAACATGATGCCGTAGTTGCCCGTCGTCCCTGAACTATGATTGATGAGTCCTCCTGATTTTTCTTCTGCCCATCGGAGAAAACCCTGCAAATCTTTTCCCTTGTAGGTGTATTGGTCGAGTGTAGAAGTAGAGATCTTTTGGAGCCAGTCAAACACTGCTTTTGGGTCTTCTGAAGGATAGTCTTTAAAGAAGGTGTCAGGCAGCATCGGAACGTTTTCGTAATCTGACTCCGATTTGACTGAGTCGGGATGAAAATCATATTCTTTGCAATATTCTTTGTAAAATCTGTTGTTGTTGTAGTGGTAGTTGAGTGATTCTTTGATGGCTTGATCTCGCTGTGAGACAATGGCATTGTAGTCTTTGTTAAGATAGTCGGTGTAATCGTAAATCATGTGGTCTATTGTAGTCCATTGTTCTTTTGGCAATGCATATCGTTGCCATGCTCGTTTCATAAATGCAGTATCTTGGTTGCCCATGGTTGTTGCCTCTTTTTTGGAAGAATTTAATGAGTTAATGAGTGTTAAGATAGGTGGTTCATAGAAAGTCTACGATATTTAAACTTTGTTTTTCTGGTTTTGGTTTTTTGCAAAAAATGGTCTTTTTTATGAAAAGTTTATTAATATATGATGGGGATTATCGCAATTGGGTTGCCATGGCCAAGGCGAAGAAATCCAAAGATGCGGATATTGAAAAACTCCGCCATATTCTAGATACTGATGGGAAAATCGATGACGATCAAGTCGATGAACTTCTAAAATCTGTTGAGTTGCGACTTAAGGGAAAGAAAAAACCAGTCTCTTCAAAAAAATATTCCTCGAAACGCCCAGAGTATATGTCAACAAAATCCCGGAATCTTGAGCCGTCGGTCTCTGTTGGTTCTTTGAACGCTCCAAAAGAAGAAGAACAGCAACCTTCAAGTGAGCCTGCTCAAGGGTCTTGCATTATTGATCCTCCCTCTTTTAATCCTGATGAGTTTAAGGTAAAAGACCTCTATGAAATTGTGTATCCTTTGGATGATGAACCTACTTTGTTTGTTGAAGTAAAAACTAAACCAAAAGATGCACCTCTCATTAAACATCAAGAAAGCCTAAAAATTGAAGAAAAAAAAGTTGAATCTAAACCAGAAGAACCTCCAGAGAAAAAGCAAGAACCCAAAAAAGAAGAAATTCCGCTTAAAAAAGAAGAGGAAAAGTCTAAAGAGGAAGTTCTTGAAGAATGGAAACTCGTTGAAGAACCCATCGCAAGTTCGGAGAAAGAATCAAAAGAAGTAACTGTCGTCTCCAAGACCACGGTAAGAGAAGAAAAACCAGTTGAAGAGAAAAAACCAAAGCATTCTCTTAAGGGTTCACTTAAACTTCCAAAAAGAGAGAAAAAACAAGATAAACCAGTTGTGAAAGCAAAGCCTCTCGTTGAAAAAGAAGAAGTAGAGATAAAAGAAGAAAAAGTGGAATTCATAGAAAAAACAGCTCCTGCATTAGATGAAAAGAATCGTGTGTTTTTACAGGCCTTTGAAGGAATAAGCTGTATCGATGAGAAAACTGCTGGGCTTCTGTATGAAAACAGCATTACTTCTCCATCTGATATTGTTGAGACGAAGATTTCTGATTTGACAAAAATCAAAGGTATTCGCAGAAAACTTGCAAAAGAGATGAAAAAGCAGGCTGAAGCATTGTCCATTGGAGAATCTTCATCAGTACGTACAGTAAGTAGTGCAATCAAGAGAAAATCTACTGAATGGGTTCCTGAAGAATCTGAGGATACCTGTGTTCCTAAGGAAAAAGTCGAGCAAAAAGAAGTGCTTAAAAAAGAGCCTGCTGCAAGTGTTCAGGCTCCGGTTGTTGATGAGGATGTTCTCTATAGTTATGGAGAATATGGCTTATATAAAAAAGAGATGGTGACTTCGACAGGTAAGGCTAGGGAGATTCATTTCTTTAGTAAGACAAAACCTGATATCGGCGAAGCTGTGGGCTTACCTGATGGCTTTGAGGTTAAAGTCAATAAGAAAACTGGTCTTCCGTCCTTGAAAAAGAAGAAAAAATAAATGTTTTCATAAATTTCATTTAAATACTTGCATTCATATTATTTTTTTATTTTGTGATGGTTGATATGATGAGCTGGAATGGCCCACTTGAAAAAATTGATGAGTATACCTATGAGATTCCAAAATCTTATCGTGGTCAAAAAAATAATCTAAAGATGCAGACTGAAGCTCGGATTTTTGTAAATGAGGCTATGCTTGGTGGTTTACGCGCCGATAATGCTGCTGAGCAGGCTGCAAATGTGACGATGCTTCCAGGGATTGTTGGAAAGGCTTTTGCGATGCCTGATGTGCATTGGGGCTATGGTTTTCCTATCGGTGGTGTTGCTGCAACGGATTATGAGGATGGTGTTATTTCTCCTGGTGGTGTTGGTTTTGACATCAATTGCGGTGTTCGTCTTCTTCGATCTGATCTTTCAGTAAAGGATCTTGATTCTTCTTCTATCAAGGCTCTTGTCGACAAGATGTTTGACAATGTTCCTTCTGGTCTTGGCTCAAAAGCTAAAGTGCGTTTGAGTGCAAAGCAGTTAAATGAAGTGCTTGTGTCTGGAGCATCTTGGGCTGTTGAAACTGGGTTTGGATGGGAAAAAGATCCTACATTTCTTGAGGAGAACGGGTGTTTGAAGACTGCAGATAGCTCAGTTGTTTCTGATCGTGCAAGAAAGCGTGGTGCTCCTCAGCTAGGCTCTCTTGGTGCGGGCAATCATTTTTTAGAGATTCAAAAGGTTGATGAAATCTTTGATGAGAAGGCTGCAAAGGCCTTTGGCATCAATGAAGTAGGACAGATTTTGGTAATGATCCATACCGGTTCTAGGGGTTTTGGTCATCAGGTATGCTCTGATCATCTGCGTTCTGTTGAACAAGCCGTAAAAAAATATGGTATCGTTCTACCCGATCGTCAGCTTGCTTGCGCTCCGATCCAATCTGATGAAGGGCAGGATTATTTAAAGGCGATGGCATGTGCTGCAAATTTTGCTTGGGCGAATCGTCAGATGATTGTACATTGGGTCCGTGAATCCTTTGAACGTGTGTTACAGTCCTCTGCAGAAGATTTAGGGATGGATATCGTCTACGATGTCTGCCACAATATTGCAAAAATCGAAGACCATATTGTTGATGGGAAGAAAAGACGTTTGTGTGTTCATCGTAAGGGTGCAACAAGAAGTTTTGGCCCAAGTAGATCTGAAATTCCTCCAAGCTATGAGTCTGTTGGTCAGCCGGTCTTAATTCCTGGCGATATGGGCACTGAGAGTTATATGTTAAAGGGCACTGATACTGCAGAAAAAAGTTTTGGTTCTACTTGTCATGGTGCCGGAAGAGTAATGTCTCGCCAAAGTGCTAAGAGAAAATGGCGTGGAGAGCAAATCTCTGATTTTCTTTTGAAAAAAGGAATCTATACGCATGCTGCATCTTGGAATGTGATGGCAGAAGAAGCCCCTGATGCATACAAAGATGTTGGGTGTGTTGTTGATGTTGCTCATGGAGCCGGGCTTTCATTGAAGGTTGCAAAACTCAAACCTCTCGGAGTGGTGAAAGGATAGTTTTTCTTTTTTATTCTTAAGGGAAGTTTGAAATTTTTTTCCATAATTTTAAATGTGAGGAGTGGTATGTAGGACTACTTTGGATGGTGATGTTAACTTGAATAATGATGATGTAGTCATTGTTGAATTTGTTGAAACAGACCTTACGAACGCAACTGTTATTGCTGGTTTTCCATCAATTGGTCTGGTAAGCACGATTATTGCAAACTATATGATTGATGCCTTTTCTTTAAAGCAGGTTGGTGCATTGGAGTGTCCTCATTTCCCAACGCTATCTGTTGTTCATACTGGTGAGCCTCTTTCTCCTGTTCGTATCTATGCTGGAACAGTTGAATCTGGAGAAAAAGTAGTAATTTTTGTCTCTGAGTTCAAACCAAAGCCTCATTTGATAAATTCTATCTCAAATGTGATTATGGATTGGGTAAAGCAGAAGAATTGTAAGATGGTGATTTCTCCTGAAGGGATGATTGTTGAAGGGCAAAATGGTGAGG
>Ga0207831_100239_pt1 | contig 24963 bp, 14 predicted proteins | sample TtanPargueraPR_7_FD_187741 | JGI IMG/M metagenome (GOLD analysis project Ga0207831, IMG submission 187741) | Aerobic enrichment media microbial communities from Bioluminiscent Bay, La Parguera, Puerto Rico - Tt and M1 (2) (SPAdes) | ecosystem: Environmental > Aquatic > Marine > Unclassified ...
CCTGTGCCGACCAATGCGCAAAAATGCAGGGGCCGGATCTCGCGGCAATAGTGTCGGGACAATCCCCGGCGACTATGGATGACACCCGGGCCAAGCGTTTGCTGTACCTCGCTTCGGTCGTCAGTCTGGCCCACTTGCTGGCTTCACACGGTTTTGTCCCCGCCATGATCGCCGGTAACGGGACCGGAGACCTAGCAGCACAGGTTCTCTCCGGAACGCTGTCCCTTGAGGAAGGGATGAAAAACCTTTCCGGGCACAATGGACAGCCCGACCGGAAGGACGCGGCTTCTCGGGAGTGGGCGCTCCCCGGCGCCGAGCTTGTGAACAGGCCGAATCACCACGAAGAAACCTTTGCAAAAACGGTGGACGCCTGCGTCAGCCAAGGGGCCGATCTGCTTGTGACCATGAGCACCCCCATCGCAGCCCTCCCCAACGTTGGAGAAAATGACGGCCGGTTGCAATGGGTGTCGGTCCCGTCACAACCGGCCGAGGCAGGCCACGGCTACGCCCGAGCTCTGGCGGATCTCCATCTGGCCGGCGTGGATCTCGTGCCACGGGCACGGCCAGAATACGTCCAATGCCCGCAATACCCGTTTGCGCCGACCCGCTACTGGCCGGACAAGAGCCGAAACTTCTGCGACATGCTGGATTCCAGGACAGAGAGCGCAGACCGGACAGAGCCTCCGCATGCCGAGACAGGAAAAAACTCGGAGCAGGAAGACGGATCGAAAGGAAACGTGTCCATCGAACAGTGCATGTGCGATATATGGAACCAGGCATTGGGCACCAGCGACATCACTTCCGACGATGACTTCTTTGAACGGGGCGGATCCTCCCTTTCAGCTATCGCCATTGTCGCCGACATCGAAAAATACACCGGGTTGACCATCCAGTTGCAGGAACTGATGCAGTTGCGGAGCATAGACAACGTGATAGCAAGGCTGTCCCAACTGGCGGAAGAGGAATCCCGCGAATGCTGCAACAACGTTTGAAGCGAATAGAAAGGAACACGCGATGAACACGAATTTGTCCGCACTCAATAAACGGCTGACCGCCTTTTCTGCTCAAGAAAAGAAAGGGCACAAGGCCATGCCTGCACCGGAACTCAGGTATACCCCCTTCCCCCTCAACCCCATGCAGCAGGCATATTGGATAGGTCGCAGCAACGATATGGCAGGAGGCGGCACGGCCATTCAGTATTATATCGATTTCGCCATGAGCAATTTTGACGAGGAGCGTTTCAACACCGCCCTCAATGCACTGATCATGCGCCACGACATGTTGCGGGTGGTCGTACTGCCGGACGGCACGCAACAGGTGTTGCGCACCCCCTCGCCCGTGAGCATCGGCATCAAGGACATCTCCTCCCTCGGGGAAGAAGAACAGGGCAAACGGCTCAAGGCCATTGTTGACGAGATGTGGCAGACGGTCAGCGATCTGACCAAGTGGCCCCAGAACGAGTTCCGTTTCACTATCACGGACAGGCCAAACAACGGCATCCTGCACTGCAAGCTGGATATGTGGTGCTTTGACGGGCGCAGCTCACAAATCTTTTTCGAGGAACTGGCCGCACTCTACCGCGATCCGCAAACCCGATTGCGCCCACTTGAGCTGCGCTTCTGCGATTACATGCGCACGGTGCTCCGGCAGGAACAAAGCGCCCGTTTCAGCCGGGATCTGACGTATTGGAAAAAACGCCTCAAAGAGCTCCCTCCGCCCCCCGCCCTGCCAATGGTGCCGCCAGGCCTGCAGGAGAAGCTGGTGGATGGCAGCCCATTCACCACCCTTGAGCACACCCTGCCCAAGGAGGCCACTTCCCGCATCCTCAACACATGCGCCAAGCAAGGCGTGTCCCTGACCTCCTTCATGGCTTCGGCATACAGCGACGTGCTGGCTTTCTGGAGCGGACAAAAAGACATGACCCTCAACTTCCCACGCTTCAACAGGCAGTTGGACTGGCACCCGGATGTAAACGACATGATAGGAGAGTTCGCTTCCTTCACGCTACTGGAGATCCGCCGGTCCGAGGGAAGCACCTTTCTCGACCGGACCAGAAAGCTGCAGGAGCGCATGTGGGAAGATCTGGATCACGGGAGCGTCTCGGGCCTGCGGGTGCTTCGCGAGAGAATCATCGAAACAGGACTGCCGGAAATGCAGGCCATGCCCATCGTATTCACGGCCATGCCCGACCGCCGCGACTCGCGCGATGCCCTGGAAAAAGCCTTTGCGGTTTTCGGCGACATCGTCTCCTGCAAGGGAGCCACCCCCCAGGTGTGGCTGGACTGCCAGTACTTCGTCCTCAACGACGCGCTGGAGATCAGCTGGGACTTCCAAAAAACAGTTTTCCCAAAGGGCATGGTAGAGGCCATGTTCAATGAATATATCCGGATATTGACAGCCCTCTCAAACGAAACGCAATGGCTGCAAACAAATGTTGTCCGTATCCCCCGGCAGCAATTTACTTTGCGCCTTTCGCAAAACAACCTCCCCATGGAAACGGCGGGTGAAAACGCCTTCCGGCTCTTCTCGCAAACGGCTCGCAACCAGCCGGATAAGCCCGCATTGATCAGCGGTTCAACAACCATTTCCTATGGCCAACTCCACGAGATATCCCTCCGCCTGGCCGGGGCTATCCTTCCCCATGCAAAAGGCAACAGTGCCGTCCCGGCCTGCGTGGCGGTTCTGCTGCAACGCGGATGGGAACAGCAGGCAGCCGTCATGGGCATTGAAGCGGCCGGACTGGCTTACGTCCCCATAGACCCGGCCATGCCCCGAGATCGGCTGGAAACCATCCTTGCCGCGGCATCGCCCTTCCTGACCATCACAGACGCCACACTACGCCGGAATCTGAACGAAAAGGACCACCCGGCGGCCTCCTTGGACGAGTTGCTGGAAAAGGGCTCCCGGCTTGATTTGCAGCACTTGGAAAAAACCGTAACCGGCCCTGAGAAAAACACCCCGGCCTATATTATTTTCACCTCCGGCTCCACAGGAACGCCCAAAGGCGTGACCGTGGGGCATGAAGCGTTGCTGAACCTGGTGACCTATAGCAACCGGCAGTTCAACCTCGGTCCCGATGACACGGTATTCGGCATAACCGCTCTGCACCACGACCTCTCCGTTTACGATATCTTCGGTACCCTGGCGGCCGGTGCCAGACTTGTCCTTCCCACTCCTGAGGAAGCCGGATCGCCGGAGCAATGGGCCGAGCTTACCGAAAGACATGGCATAACGTTCTGGAACAGCGTTCCCATGTACATGGAACAGCTGCTGTCCACCGGTGCGAAACAAAAAAACTCCCTGAAAACCGTTGTCCTGGGCGGAGACTGGGTGGACCCCGGCATCAAGGATCGAATGGTGAAGGGGGCCCCGAACGCGGCCCTTTACACCATTGGCGGCCCGACGGAAACCACGGTTTGGAATATCATCAACCGAGTCGAGGAACTCGCTCCCGGATGGGAAAGCCTGCCCTACGGCAGACCCATCAACAACGCCAGCTACCATATTCTCAACGGAGACCTGAAAGACGTGCCGGACTGGGTCCAGGGAGAGATGTTCTGCGGCGGCACCCCGCTTTGTACACGGGCCAGTCTGGATGAAGAGGAAAACCAGCGGGCCTTCACGGTGCACCCCATCACGGGGGAAACCATTTACCGTACCGGCGACCTTGGCCGGTTCCGGCCGGGCGGGATGATAGAGATACTTGGCAGAAAGGACTTTCAGCTGAACATTAACGGATACCGTCTGGACCCCGGCGAAGTGGAACAGGCAATAGCCCGACATGAAGCTGTCGAACGGGCCATAGTCACCGCCGGCACCGGCTCCAAAACCGGAAACCATTCACCGGCAATTCTGACGGCGTTCGTCAAACCAGTCTCCCCAAATACGAAAGAAGCGCTTGAACGCGGTCTGCGCCAATGGGTCAACGAAATCCTACCCGTTACAATGCGCCCACGAAGGTGGGTGTTCCTGGACGACTTTCCGCTCACGCCCAATGGCAAAGTGGACCGTAAATCGTTATGCGCGCTTGCAGACAAGGGGGCGACGAACGAAACAACCGACCGTCGACCGCCAAAAAACCCTGTGGAATCATTCCTTCTCGAAGTATGGGAAGAAATTTTGCCATCGGAAGGGCTGGATGTGACCAGTAGTTTCTTTGAAGCCGGAGGCGATTCTCTCAAGGCAATGCAGGTGTTCGCCAGGGTGGAGAACAAGCTGGGGCTGCGCATCTCGCTCGCACAGGTGTTCATTACGCCAACCATTGAAGGGTTGGCCGAACATGTTTACGAATTGATTGAAAGAACGGCCGCGCCCGAGACGGAGAGCGCATAGCCGTAAGCGACTGGTAAGAGGATCTAAAAAAACATCATAACGGCACAATGCGGGAAGAAACCAGGCCCGCATTGTGCCGCATGGCCGCCGGGTTCTATCCCGGTCAGGCCACTTCTGAAGTTTCGACCCTGCAGGCCTCCACCGCAATACCATCCATTATGTCATTTTTTATGCACTGGGCTTCGAACCGCTTGCGGTCATTGCACCTGTCAACGTAGTCGTAATAATCCTCGGAATAGGTATCTCCATAGAATATCGGCCCCACTTCCTTCTGGAAAAGCGGGACGGCGGAAAGATCAAATACGCCCCGGCATGACTCAGACAACAGAATCGGCCTGACCTTTTCGGCATAATTGTCCCGCTCAAGTCCGTTCGTCGCAATGATGCAATAGTAGGGTTGCCGGTCGACTGCACAAAACTCCTCGCAGCGAAGGACTATTTTTTTCTGTTCTTTTTCAAATTTCTTTTTCAGATTCCTGGGCGATCTGGTGATGAAGTTCACGCGCTCGAACTGCGTCTGCACTCCCTTTTGCAAAAAGTCTCTGGCCAGCATGCCGCTTCCGACGATCACCAGTCCGACATCGCTTTCATCGCTCTTGGCAATGACTTCATTCAAAATGGCCAGCGATATGTCCTCGTAATTCATGTCAGCATAAAACACCCTGTCTTTCCTGATGCGCTCGGCTTCCAGCAACGCTTCCTTGAACATGGTCTTCAGTTCATTCTTGTCGTCAGCATCCCTGATGGACTTCTGAACCTGATAAAAGACATTCCTTTCGCCGAGGATCTGGGACTCCACTCCTGCTCCGATGGAAATCAGGCGTTTCATCACGTTGTCCCGCCCGGAAATATGTTTGAACGGCAATCCCAGATGAGAAATCGGATTGTGCTCAAAAGGAGTGTAGAGTTCGATGCGCTGACAGGTGGCCAGCACAATGCTGTCTCCCAGATCCAGGGAGTCATCCTGCGCCAGGGTCGAATAAATTCGACCGATTTTTTGGGCGGAGTAAAAGGAATGGTCGACATAGTAGCAATGAAAAATCCTGTTCTGAAGCATAGCGTAACATCCTTTGCGTTTTGATTTGTACTGCCTTGAATGGTCATCACTGCAGGGGGGAATACGCATGAAGCCCAGAAGCCCATCTCAAGCCGATAATCCAAACCGACAAATGCCACGGGCAAAAGTCCAGGCCGTTGTCACCGTCCACGGGGACCCCGTAGCGGCTGATGAGGCGCCAGTCGATTGTGCTGAAAACCGCCTTCACCGATTGAAGTTAGTAATCAAAATCAATAAAAAGTGACGCCTTTTCGCTTTCTCCCTGCGCAAACCGGGAGAAGAGCGAAGCAAATCCTCAACCGACTAAGGCATGGTAACGCATTCGGCAAACACCGCTGTTCAGATTCGTTTAATAATTGCCCGATTTGGGGTGAAAACGGCAGCGATCGGACGAAAGGCCCAGAGCCGTTCTAAATATTGGTTTTCCGCTCCGGCCCGAGGGCCGGGCTCCACGTTCACCGCTGGGGCGCTCCGCCTTCGGACTGAAAGCGTGAGACGGCCTTCGGCGTCATCCCGTAGTGTTTTTTGAAAGCCTCGATGAAATGGCTGGTATTGGAATATCCCACTTCTGATGCGCATTCGCCCACATTATGCTGGCGGTTGGAAAGCGCCGAGTAGGCGTATGCCATTCTGCATTGTTGGATATACTGGGCGATGGTCGTTGAATAAAGCGCCTTGAAGGCCTTGTTCGCCTTTGAAAAGCTCATTCCGATCTCCGAGCAGATTTTGGCAGCCGAATGAATTGAACTATACCGGGACTCGATGATGGCCTTGAGATCCGCCAGCCTTCGCCTGTCATCGTCATGCACGGAGACAGCAGGACGTGAAGCGGCTTCAGCCGCCTGGTGTATGAATTTGGCGAAGAGGCTGAAGACCTTTCCCCTGAGCTGCAGTCCTCCCGCATCATGGACCGCCTGCATATCGAGAATGTTGTTGGCGTCAATCAGCGTTCCCGGCTTCGCGATTCCGCTGACCGACTCGCCCCCGCCCGGGCTTTGCATCACGGCCTGGCCCAGGCTTGCACGCACATCGGAACTCAACCCGCACCCGAAATGGTCCTCCAGGACAGATTCCTGGACCATAAACCCGACGAGACTGCACCCATCCTGTGCCGGCAACGCCACTTCGACCTCCCGGTTGCGCCACCGCCCAAGTATAAACATGTTCTTTTGCAGGTCGTATCGTCTCCCCCCGATGGAATATTCGGCCATTCCCTCCAAAAAGAGAACGGCCGAAATGATGGGCTCATCGCAGGTTATCCGCCGCTGAATCGGGGACTCAAGACTCACGGAACCGAATGCACCGAAAAGGAATCCGGGCAGCGGGATAAAACAGATGCCGTCACTCGCTCCATTTTCTTTTGAAAGCTGCGTGTTGGTGCCTACCGATTTGGGACAAGAGAGAAACGACAAAAACGAATCGACCCCGGAAAACAAGCCATGCATTGGAACCTCGCTGAGGGTATCATTATCAACTTTCACAATTGAAATTGAAAGTTAATATCAATCAATCTCATTGTAAAGCACGAATCCCAACAGCGTAATATTTTGGACAAATTCTTTGTTCAATAAGAACCGGGTTCAGGAATCAGAGCGGAGCGCAGCCAGAACTTCAAGATTGGCGGCCTTCCAAGCGGGATAGCCACCGGCCAGGACGCCACACCCGGAGGACAGAAGGCACACGCCCAAGGCAAGGGGAATATTCAGATAGCCGGGCAATATGCCCCAGAAGGCCAGGCCTTCGACAATCACTATTGCCACCAGCACGCCCAAGGCACCGCCAGCCCCTGCCATCATACCGGACTCGAATAGAAACTGCTGCAAAATGAGGCGCTGCGGCGCGCCTATGGCCCGACGTATGCCTATTTCGACCTTGCGGGCGTGGACCATGAGAATCATGATGGAAAAAATGCCGAGTGTGCCGACAAAAAAGGAGATGCCAGCCCCGATGAACCCGAGCGTGGTCATGAGGTCCATGGCATCGGCCATCATGTCGTCGATTTGGTCGGCGTAATTGACGCTGAAGTCATTGCCCTCAGTGCCGGACAGGTTGTGTTGTTTGCGGAGAAGACCGTTCAAGGCCCTGTCTAGGGCGGGAATGAACGCCCGGCTGCGTAGTTTGAGATAAAACCCCGCCACGTGATCCTGGGAAGACAGGCGCTGCATTCCCGTGCGGGCTGGGGTAAAGATGATTTCATCCATGTTTTTACCGCTGCTATCCGCCCCCCTGGGCTGCATCACGCCAAGGACAAGCAGCATGCTTCTACGAATCCGGACATGTTCTCCCTTGGCGGATTCGGGGATACCGAACAGCCTACGGGCAATGGCATCGCCAAGAACGCAGACCAGCTCACCCCGAGCCTCTTCAGACTCGTCGAAAAAACGCCCCACTGCGGGCGTCACGGAATGCATGTCGGTATAGGCGGGAGTGACCCCCATGACGGAACAGGAACTCCTTTTGCGCCCATGAAACACCATATCGTCAAAAGTCACGAAGGGCACGCCATCAGTGACGTAAGGAATCCGATCGACAACGGTTTCCAGGTCCTCCGGCGTCAATGTCGCCGCGATATCCAGCGGGACGTATCGCTCCTCATCTTCCACCGTGCCCGTTTCCTCTTCATCGGAATCGACGGAGGAAGAATGCATTTCAGGCCGGCGGCTGAACCCCGGACGTTCGGGAGAGACCGTGGCGACATCGGCTCCGAGGCTGCGCGCTTGCGCCTCTATCTGCAGGGCTATACCCCCCAGGACATGGGTAATGCCGGTCAACAGGAGCGCACCGAGAAAGACGCCCGACATGGCAAGGACAGCCCGAAGCGGCTGGGCCCTGAAGGTGTGGATTGCCGTGCGGACTCCCAGACGGAAGCTCACGACACGTGAGGAGACATCGGCTTCCGGAAGAGCTCCGGGATGAGAAGGGAAAGCGTTGCTCACGCTCCCCCCTTCAGCGCCACAACCGGCGGCATGTCAGCGGCGACACGCGCCGGCCGGAGAGCAAAGAAAAAGCCGATGCAGCACGCCCCCCCAAAGGCCCACAAAAACAATTCGGGCGAAAGGACAATGCTTAAAAAACCGAATCGCTCCATGACATAGCTGATGCACACCCCGGCAACCAGCCCCAACACGGCCCCGAACACGCAGAGCAACAGGGACTCGAGCATGAACTGCAAAAGGATGGCGGACCGGTTGGCGCCGAGGGCCTTTTTCAATCCGATCTCCGTCTTGCGCTCGGCAACGGAAAGATGGAAAAGATTGGCTAGGACAAAGCCGCTCACCAGAATGGAAGTGACCACCGTTGCACCGAGAAAGAGCAGAACGCCCCCCTTGAGTAGGGAAACGAACTGCAACACATCACCGGCGGTGAAGGGAATGAAGTCGTCCTCCTGCGTCTCGCTGAAGCCATGGGATTCCCGCAGCACACTTCGAACAGCCTCCACATATCCCGGCATGGCGGACGAAGGGGTGTGGGAGGGGTATGTCACCCTGATCTGAAGAAGGTGTTGCCGTGAAATATTGAAGCGACCGGCCATAGTGGTGATGGGTACGGTAACCCGGTCGTCCATTTCCTCCCCTCCGGAGGCCATTCCCAATGGAGCATGAACTCCCTGCACGACAAACGGGATGGAATCCACGAGCACGACCTCCCCTATGGGGTCCTTGTCCCCAAACAGCCGTTCGGCGGTGATGTCCCCCAAAAAACAGACCCTGCGGGAGTACTTGATGTCGTCAGCCGTGAAATCCTGCCCTTTCTGCAGGGGCCAGGCCCAATGCAGCCAATGGTCGGGCCCGCTGCCGCCCAGGGCGTCCGCCACATGAGTCTTTCCGTTCCCCTGGACGACCACGCCCAATCTGTACAGGTACGGCGAGATCCGCTCGACATCCGGCAGATGGGCCTGCAACGCCCGGACATCATCCCAGGTCAGGGTCAACGGAGAAGTCCCCAGGGTCTGCCCGGTGACATCCCCCCCCACCACATTGACAGCCGTAGGCCCGAAATTGACCGCCAGCTCCTCGGCCTTGCGCTCGGCGCCTTCCATTGTTGCGACAATGATCGTCAAAGCCATTACGGCCAGGGCAACGGCAACCAAAATAAGGACGCTTCTGAGCTTGAACCGCCACAACGAGACCAGGGCCAGATGGAACGAGCGAATAAATATGATCGGATGCATCTTGTTCGTTATCCAGGGGGTATCGGTTGACGTCCTTCCAGTTGTTCAAACCACCATCGACGGCGGTTCTTCCTCAACCTTCAGGAGGCCGCCGTCGACCCGAACCCGCCGTTTCGCGCCCATTGCGGTCTGCGGATCGTGCGTCACGACGACAATACTGGTCCCGGCAGCATTGATGTCATTGAAAAGGGCCATGATCTCGGTACTGGTTTTCGCGTCAAGCTGGCCGGTGGGCTCATCGGCCAACAACAAGTCGGGATTGTTAAACAACGCCCGTGCGATGGAGACGCGCTGCTGCTGCCCGCCCGACAATTGGGCGGGGGTATGGTCAGCCCGGTCGGCCAACCCCACCCGCTCCAACAGTGACATCGCCCATTCGCGCATGCGCGAAAGGGGTTCGCCGGTATACATTCCGGGCAACATCACATTTTCCAGAGCCGAGGTCTGGGGCATGAGGTAGAAGCTCTGGAACACAAATCCGATAAAACGGCTGCGCATCCTGCTGGCCTCGACGTCATCCAGTGCGCCGATATCGTGGCCATTCAGCTGGTAGGTCCCGGTGTCGGGCTGATCGAGAATACCCAGGATGTGCAGCAGGGTCGATTTTCCCGAGCCGGAGCTGCCCACCAATGCGAGAAAGTCCCCGCGATAGAGATCGAGCGAGACGCCCCGAAGCACGCGGGTCTCCCGTCCCGCCTGCATGAAGCTGCGCGTTATGCCGCTCAACTCGGCAAGAAGTGAAGAATCAGAGTGGGATGCATGGTTCACTCCGCAGCCTCCCACGCTTCGGGCAAAACCTCTGGCAGAGTGACCCTGGTAACCACCTCGTCATTCTCCTTGAGCCCCTCAAACAACTCCGTGTACTTTCTGCCCACCATTCCGGTCACCACCTTGCACGGCCGGGGCTTGCCCGCAGCATCGAGCCCAAGAAGGATTCGACGGGAACCAACCCATTTGAACGCCGCATTGGGCAGCAGAAGGACATCCAGTTTCTTGCCGACCACCATCTCGCAATGGGCGGTCATCTCCGGACGCAAGGCCCGGGCCGAGTCCGGATCAAGACGAACCAGCGCACGGTAATAGACGATGTTGTTCCTGATTTCCGGACCGGGATGGATCAAAGCCACGGTTCCCGAGAACTGCCTGTCCGGATAGGCCTCCACGCTGAAACGCACCGTATCCCCGATTTTCACCTCGCCAATGTCGTTTTCATCGACATAGACGCGCAACTCCAGGCGAGAGACATCGAGAACGGTGATCAGATCGGCAACCTGCAACCCGGCCACGACCGTCTCCCCTTCCTGGGCCGTGATGCCGCTGACAACGCCGTCGATGGGACTGACGATCGTGGAGTAGGACAGGCGGACCCGGGCGGCATCAAGCTCGGCGGCCGCCTTTTGCACGGCCTGAACGAGACGGGCTTTTTCCAGGGAGTAACCAGCCTCCAGACGTTGCCGGGTCTTGTCCAGCATGATCTGGTTCTGGTGCGTCGTGGCCCGGAACTTCCGCTCCCGGTCGAGATCCGCCTTGGCCGCACTTTTCGTCTCCGTGAGGCGCTCCATCCGGCGATAGGAAACCTCGGCGTGTTCCGCCTCCGCCTCCGCCTTGCCAAGGTTGGCAACCGCTTCCTGGATTCTCAGAGGGTATGTCTCGTCCAACAGGGCCAGGTCGGCCTGAAGCCCGCCGAGTTCAGCCTCCAGCTTGCGGCATTCCGCCTCCTGCTCCCGATTGTCCATGACGGCAATGGGCTGCCCCTTTACCACCGTATCTCCCAGCTTGACATGCAACGTCTGGATCACTCCCGTGACCCGCGTCCCGGTCTTCACCTCGGCCCCTTCCTCGGGCTTGATAATACCAGTCGCGGTCAGCACCCGCTCCAGACTGCCCCTGACGATACGTTCGGTTTCCTGGACCTCGACCTCATAATTTTTGTTGCCCGCCAGGAGAAACCAGACAACCAGACACAGCACCACCGCTCCCACCGTCATGCACCATGAGACACGGCTAAAACGAAGCCATCCCCGCTGTTTGACCCACGAAAACATAACTCTCCCGATCACTTATAATTTTTGTTAACCATACCGTGCATACCATGAAGCACACTGAAATTCCCGCATCAGACTTCAGCCGAGGCTGCCACCAGAGTTTCCACCGGCCCCTTTTTGCCCCACAACATCCTGCGGGTGCGGAAGCCAAGCACCGCCGTGGCGATGAACAACGCCAAGGTGAGCGCCAGCCACCACCCGATAACGCCGAGTGAGGCAGGAGAAACCAGACCAAAGGGCAAAGGCGATCCGGAAAGCACGTACCCGAACGGAATGCCCACTCCCCAATAAGCCGCCGTGGTGTACAGGAAGGGAACAGTCACATCGCCAACGCCGCGCAACACGCCATTCAGGCAGACCTGCATCGAGTCCGCTATTTGGAAAAATGCGGCCACGTACAGAATGGAAACAGCCAACGGGACCACGACCGGATCGCTGGTGAAGATGGAAGCCAAATGGCCCGCGTTCAAAATCATGCCCGCCATCAACACGCAGCCGATAAGGGCACTCAACGAAACGATGCCGGACACGGCGAAACGCAACTTTTCCCCATCCCCCTGCCCGAACAAATTGCCCACGCGGATGCAGGATGCGCTTGAAAACGCCGCGGCCATGCTGAAGAAAAGGACCATGCAGTTGAAAGCCACCTGATGGGCGGCAGCGGCCACCGCCCCCTGGCGGCTGATAAAGATCACCATGACGGAAAAAACCAGGTATTCGGAGGTGAAGCACAGGCCAATGGGGCCACCCTTTTTGAAGAGTCCGGCAATGGCCCGGAGGTCAGGCAGGCAGAACCGGCTGACAAGACGCTTGCCCGCGAACCGGGGCACAAACGACACGTAGCCCAACAACAGGAACAGAAAACACGTGTACTCGCAGATGGTCGCCAGTCCGCATCCGGTAACCCCCATCGAGGGGAATCCGAACTTACCGAACATGAAAACATAATTGAGAAACGCTTTGATACCCACCGAGAACACGGAAATGATGGTCACGGGCATGACGACCTTCTGCCCTTCGCAGTAAAAGCGCACGGCAATCAGTACGCAGGCCACAGGCAAGGCCCAGATAACGGCTTTTATGTACACGCTCGCCAGCTCGGCTATGTCCGCCTCGGCAATGAACAGGCCCAGGTTGTCCGCTATGAAATACAGGACCACCGCAGCGATCACGCCCAGGATCAGCCCGAGGTAGATACCCTGCCGGGTGACGACATTAACCCCGTCAGGGTCGTTTGCGCCAAAGGCCTGGGACACGGCTATGAGCAGGCCGTACAACGTGCCGAGACTGAAGGCGAGAAACGGCACCCATATGGCGGCGCCAACAGCGATGCTGGCGAGTTCAAGAGTGCCGAGCGCACCCGCCATGGCCGAATCCACAACGCCGTTTGCGATGCCCGCATACTGGGACAGAAGTATCGGTAGAAAGAGGGGCAGTATCTTCGGGGTTTCCTTGCGCAGAGCACTGACTATGGACATGATCGTTCCTCCCCGGTGTGCATGTTTGACTTCGACCGCAACTACACGGCCATGAAACCAAACGTACACGAAGAACGCGGTATCCAATATCCCGATTTAATCAATAAACACCCTGAACAACCAATCCCAGACCAACCAATTCTCCCTCTTCCTCCGTATTCATCCAAAGGTGGGACTCAGGCCACCTTTTGGCTGTTTTTCAGGGAAATCGCGGACTCGATGATCAAGTCCTCCTGGGTCCCGATCGGCTTGTGCTTGGCGAGTTCCTTGCACAAATCAATGGCATTGAGGTCGTAATCCCCGGCGATCCTCTTGATATGGGAAGAAAACGAGCTGGATATGCCATGGAGCCCGGTGACGATGTTGAGAGGGTCACTGAACGGAATTTCCTGCAGGACATGTTCCCTGGTATAGTCGGCCAATTCGAACAGGCGCGGCAGAGCCACACCGGTCGTATGCCCATACTTCTCAAGTTGCGGTATGATAACCTCGAGTTGGCAGTTCCCGGAGGAGGCACCGAAGCCGCAGCAACAACCATCGACAATCGCAAATCCGTTCTCAACGGAAGCAAACGCATTTGCGGCCGCCATTCCAAGATTGTTATGGGCATGGAACCCAATGGGGATCACCAGGCTATAGCTGAGATACGAGGCGGTTTCAGCCACTCTGCTCGGGATATAGTGACCGGCCGAATCCATGAGAATCAGCGCATCCGCACCCGCCTTCTCCACCAGCAGCCCCTGTTCCAGAAGCTCCTCCTTGGTTGCCATGTGCGACATGGTCAGAGAGATAAACACGGTGGCGCCGTTGGCCTTCATGTAATCGATATGCCGAAGCGCGACATTGGCCTCAGTGCAGTGGCATCCGATGCGGAAATTGGAGACGCCCTGGGCCATTGCCGGCTTGATATCCTTGTTGACCGTGGCATAGCCGGGCATGAGGAAACAGGACAGTCGGCTGTTGTCCAGGCCCTCGAGTGCGGCCTCGATGATCTCCTGATCCGTCAACCGGCTCAGACCGCTTTGAAGCGAGGAGGCCCCGAGCCCCAGACCGTGTCCGAACTCCACAAAGGGCACCCCCGTTCCTTGTGCTATGCGGGCATATCCCGATATCTGTTCTGCCGACAGTGAATTGCGGATGGCATGACTGCCGTCCCTCAGGGTTGAGTCGTATACGATCAGGTTGTCGAACTTGTCTAAAAGCTGCATGCGAGCACCTCTTGTGCGCCGTGGTCCAGGCGAAGCTTGTTAAGATTATCGCTGTAAAGCTCTCCTAGGTACACGGCAGCGGCATTGATGATGTCCAAATTGCCGGCATACTCTTCAAGGTAGTCACCCTGTCCGGTCACCCTGACCAACACGATGATTTTACCGTCAGAGAAGACCGGCTCGGTAATAAGGGCATAGCCGGGCACGTACCGTTGCACCTCGGCCACCATCTTGCCGATAGCCGCCGTCACCCGGAGACGGTCGAACCCGGAGGCCAAAAAGGTGATCGTCACCCTCATGTGGGCGGGTGGTGTTGCAGGATTGAGGGCGAGCAGGCACTTGACCTTTTCGCACCCCGAAAAACCGGCGATCGCCGCTTCGGTGGTCTCCAGGTATTCATCAATGTTGAGACGCGTCGCCAGTCCCGCACTCTGCGAGGCGCTTGTGTTGACCATTTCGATGTAGTCCACAGTCTCGCACTGCCCGGACACGGCATGGACGATCGGAAGGGCCACCTGCCCACCGCAGGAGACCAGGCTCACGTCGCGGCAGGAATGCATCCTTTCGGCGTTGACCGTGGGCACGACAGGAGCACCCACGTGGGATGGTGTCAGGTCGAACATCATCTTGCCAAGCTCGGCGAATTGTTGGCTGTGCTCCGCATGGGCAATGGCGCTGGTGGCGTCAAAGACGATCTCGTATGAATCGGGATTTTCGAGCAGGTATTGAGCCTGTCCGGTGGAAACAGGGACTCCAAGCTTCCGAGCCCTCTGGATGCCCTCCGACTCTTCCCGCCTGCCCACGAAGCAGGCGCAACGCATATTGCGTGAACGAAGCAGCTTGTACAGCAGGTCGGTGCCGATTTTTCCTGAACCAAGTATCGCTGCGGGTGTCTTGTCTTTCATGTCAGCCTCCATCATTTTGACCGGTATTCCAACAGCAGCAGGACTGCCCGGGCGCGAACAGGAACCAAACCTCCATGGGGAGGTCAACGCTCGCTGGCCATGCGCCTGGACCTAAGCCTCCTGCGCCCTCCCGGAATGGTTTTGGGACCGGTCGTTTTTTCGAGCCCCATCTCTTCCTCAAAATATGCGGCCTGACTTTCTATGGTCGGATTCTGAAAGAGAACGGTAAGCGGAAAATCCCTGCCGAACTTCTTTTGGAGCTCGTTGTGGAGATTCACAAGCAAAAGCGAATTGCCTCCCGCTTTGAAAAATGTGGTCTTGGCGTCTTGGAAACTATTGCCGCCAAGAACATTGGCCCAGATCCGGGCAATGTCCTTCTCGGAGGGGGTGAATTCCGTTTGTTCCCTGCGATCGACCATGGCGTTTTCACGTCTGAAGGCCTCTTTCAAGGGCGACAGAAAAGCCTTTCCCGTGGCGGTTCGGGGCCATTCCTGAAGCGGTGTGACGTAATCGGGAACCATCACGGCAGGAAGACTTTCCAGCAAGAAGGACCGGATATCCCTGACCAAGGCGGCTTTATCCGCCTCCCGGGCCGCAGCAGGCGTCAATATGATAAAACCGTAGAGCCGCTGGTTCCCCTCCTCATCATCCCAGACCGCGACCTTCGCTTCACTTACACCCGGGAACCGAAGCATGGCGCCCTCGACCTCTTGCGCTTCAATACGGACACCGCGCACCTTGAGCTGAGAATCCTTCCGACCGGCGATATGCAACAACCCGTTTTCGTCGATGAACCCCATGTCGCCGCTCTTATACCACCTCTGACCCGGTTTGATGATATCCAGAAGGGGAAACAGATTCTTATGATCACCAGAGAGATACCCGGGAGTGAGCCCCCAACCGGTGGCAAACAGTTCCCCTCTCTCTCCCATGGGCACCGGCAACAGGTAGTCATCCAGCAATGCTGACGTACGCCCGGGAAGCGGCGCACCGGCAGGGAGATACATGGCTTTGGCGTCCACCAGGGAACGGTTTCGAGAATAGCAGAACGCCGTGGGGTTGTGCATTTCCATGGAGCCATAGACCCCATACAGGGTCACACCCGGAATCGCCTCCACGACGGCTTCAGCCAACTTGGCAGGCATGGGCTCCCCGCTGGTCCGGATATACCTGACCCCCTGCAACCGGTCCTTGAAGCCTCCGCTGATCCTGTGCATGGCCTTGAGGACTGAAGGCACGGCCACCAGTTTGGTGACACCGTACAGCTCTATCAACTGCATGAGCCGCTGGATGTCCCGCGCAGGCGAGTGTCCGAGCAAAAGCAGCCGCACCCCCGACAAAAGCGGGACAAAGACTTCATAAAAAAAGTCGGAATAGGAAAGCGAGGACTTGAAGCATCCCAGGTCATTCTCCCTCAAGGGGAAGTTTTCCATCTCCCATGAGAGACGCTTTGTCACGGCATCATGCGGACAAGGCGCTATCTTCGGAATGCCCGTGGAACCGGAAGAGCAGAGATACATGGCCTCGTGATCCTCTGCGGGCTTCACCGGTTCGGCCATCTCCCCGTCAAGGGGAATCCTGTTCCAGTCCGGCATTGTGTATACATGCCGGGGCCTGAAGGGAGAGCTTTCAAGGCTAAACTTCTCCAGAGCCGAGGCCGACCCGATGACACTGTCCGGGGCGACTTCCCGGAGGATCGACTCCAGACGCAATTGCGGAATCTCGGGATCAACGACGAGCCAGGCGCCGTTACGATGCCAAACGGCGAGCATGGCGACAAACAACTCCACTCCCGTATACAGGAGAATGACGGTCTTATTGCCGCGGCCGACACCACCGTTCTTCAGCTTGCTGGCATAGGATGCACTCATGGCCGCCAAATCCGCGAAGGAAACCGTTGCCTGGGGCATGGGTGAATCGCCAATGGCTCCCCCTTCTTCCCCGGCCAAAATAATTGCCGGAGAATTCGGAATACGGTTCACCTGGTCCATCAGCCGCTCCCAGGGGGAACGGTAAACAAACCGGTCATCCTCTCCGACGAGTATCGACGGCTGTCGCTTCGAAATATTGGGGAAAAATGGCTGTCTGAGCATATCCCCGACAACGGCATCATGATTGTCGGCCAGATACCGGGAAAGCTGCACCAAGGCGAGGCAAAACGATTGGGCCGCTTCCCGGGACAACAAATTCGTTGCGTACCGGAGACAAAAAAATACCCCCTCATCCGTGGGCCAACCCAGCAGATCCAGGTCCACGGGAGTGGATTGCAGGGGGAAAGCGATATCGGAAAGGGAGAGCCCTTGGATCTCCGGACCGGATTCGGAATAATTCTGGTATGTCAAAGTCGCCTGGTAGATCGGATTTCTGCTCGGATCAGGCTGACGCCCCAGACTCTGGGCGACCTTTTGAAACGGATACTCGCCATGATCATAGGAAGTCAGGACACTTTGCTTCACACGCTGCAAATGACCCGTAAAAGAATCGGACGGGTCGTTCTCGATCTTAATGACAAGATGGTTGACGAGAAAACCGACAAGGGATTCGGTCTCGGGAAGAGAGCGGCCCGACAACGAGCCGCCAATGGCGAAATCCTTTTGTCCCGAATATTTCCCCAACATAAGGGCAAGGATGGCCGTCCACAGCATGAACGGGCTGGCGCCAACTTTTTTTGCCGCTTTTTCCAGCGAAGTGCGGACATCCCGAGGCACGGTAAATTCCACACTGTCGCCATCAAAACCCTGGACCGCAGGACGGGACTTGTCCGTGACCAGGTTCAGGTCGCGGACATCCGACAGGTACTCCTGCCACCACCGCTCTTCCTTTTGGCCAAACGCCCCTTCCACCATGTTTCTCTGCCACAGTGCGTATTGCCCATGAGTGGCGGACATGGGGGGAAGGTCCGGCTCCGTCCCGGCGCAATAGGCTTCATACCCCTTGAAAAGCTCCTGGTGAAAAACGCTCAAAGACCAGCCATCAAAAACGCTGTGGTGGAAGCCGTAAAGAAAGACGAATCGCTGATCAGTCTCCTGGAGTACAATCCCCCGGGCCAGGGGGCCCTCCTTGAGATTGTAGGCCTTGCTGATCATGCCGTTGACTTCCCGATCCACGCGCTCAAGTCTTTCTGCCGGATCGAGTTCACGGAGATCTCTGAACCGAAGGGCGCATGCGGACGCGGGAATGAATCGAAGGCAGGGCTTGCCATTTTCGTCATCGGGAAAACAACTGTGCAGCGTCTCGTGACGACCGACAACATGCAGCCAAGCCCTGGACAGCGCTTCGATATCCAGGGGACCTTCCATGACATGGCCGTATGCCAAATTGTAAAACGACGTCCCCCCGGACAGCCTGTCCATAAAGACCATCCGATCCTGTCCATACGAAAGAGGCGGGACCCCCTCCACGTGGGGCAGAGTCACACCTCCGGCGACCGCTGTTCCCTGCCCCTTGCGCGCGACGAAAGAGGCCAGTTCATCCAGGCTCATGTCCGTTAAAGCGGATGTTGAAGTCATGCCATCACTCCTTGTCCATGCGATTCGGTATTTATCCCGTGGGTGCGCAGGACCGCCGTGTTGATCAGATTGTTCACTTTTCCCAGGCAGAGATAGTCGAGTGCGGTCTGCACGGACATCCGGATCAACGCCTGAATCGATTCCACCGAACGATAGGCGATATGCGGCGTTGCTATAACCGCGTCATGAGCCAACAACTTCCGGCAGGCGGCTGCGGGAGGTTCCTCCTCAAGGACATCCAACGCGACGCCGTGAAGTTTCCCGCTATCCAGGGCTTCCATCACCGCTTCGGTGCTCACGAGCGAGCCGCGGGAGGTGTTCACCAGCAACAACCCGTCCCTGGAAAGAGCCAGACGGTCCGCGTTGACAATATGTTCGGTTTCCGGAGTGGCCGGGGCCATGACCGAAATCGCATCCGCACGGAAAAAGAGCTCATCCAGGCCGACCTTGCGAACTGAAAGTTTCCGGCAGACCTCGGCAGTAACATGCGGATCATAGACAAGTATCCTGTATCCAAGGGGAGATGCCAGCTCGCACAGTTTGCGTGCGGTGCGTCCAAAGCCGATGAGTCCAAGGGTTTTGTGCGATACCCGATGCAATTCACGCCCATGGGTCTGATCCCAGTCCCCCTGACGGGTTGACCGGCCAAAGTTGACCAAATTCCTCTCCAAAGCCAGCAGCAGAGCCAAGGCATGCACGGCGACTTCCTCTATACCGTAGTCAGGTGTATTGCATGCGAGCACGCCGTGTTCCGTGAAGTCGTCCAAAACGAAGTTATCCACCCCGATTCCGGCCCGCACGACCATTTCGAGTCCGGACAGGTGCCTGAGGGCCTCTTTTCCCACGTTCACAAAAAAACAAATCGCCGCCGCGCAACCGTCGGCTCCGGCAGCTATTTCCTCGGCAGATCGGCACTCCAGGGCGACAGGCTCAACACCCGCGTCCACGCACATGGATTGAAAAGTTTCCAAGAAACGACATGGAGCCGATTGAGCATCAAGAACTGCGAGTCTCTTCATCGAAATCACCTTCCTTTTCCTATGACCTTTCACTCTGCCGATCTGCCATCACCGGAAACCACTTCTTCGATCCCTCTCGAATACGCGTCCTATAAACAACAGATCATCCACGGCGGTTCTGCCCCAGACCGTTCATAATTTAATCGAAATCAATTTTCATTCTCAATTAAGCAGACTGATCGTTCATGCCGTAAACAAGGACTTCTAAGGTCGAAAACGACTTGGCACCAATATTCCAGGGAAAAAGAAGGCCAGATTTGCCTATGGAGTCTATTTTGCGAGGCAAGGCGACGAACTCCCGTCCGAGTAGCGAACACACACGAGACAGACAATCCTCACGTCTCGGACGAAAGGACCATCAAAACCGCAGCAAAACGATCCGCTCACCCAAATCACAGGCCGGAGAGCGGACAATGCGCGTTTTCCGCGCCTGAATGAAACGTTTCGCCCCGCTTTTCATGGGAGGGGAGACGGTGGAGAAGAGTCACTGCTTTGGGGGTGAGTTTATAGCGCTTCTTGAACGAGGAAATAAAATGGCTGATGTTGGAATACCCGACCTCCATGGCGCACTCCGTCACGTTGCACTTGCGCTCCACCAACCTCGAATAGGCGTAAGCCATTTTATAATCGTGAATATACTGGGCGATGGTGACGCTGTATTGGGCCTTGAACAGGTTGTTCGCCTTGGAAAGGCTCATGCAGAACTGGGAGCACACGTCCTTGACCGTGCTGATCTCCAGAAAATTTTCGTCTATATGATCTTTCAACTTGGCGATCTGCCTCACATCCGCCTGGTGCGGAGGGTAATGCCTGGAGCCTGCTCCAAGGGAAAACAGGTTATTCATGAGCATGACAAAACAATTCAACGCACCGCACCGCAAGGCGAGCAGAGCCGATGCGGAATCGTTTTGGGCATCATTCAACGCCTGCTGGATATGGACAATCGTCTCAGAAAGAGCCGAACCGACAACCGTTTTTTCCGGGCCGCCCTTGGATTCAATTATCTTGCGTATTTCACTGCTGGCGACCTTTCCCAAGTATATATCGGCGGCAGTTTTGGTCAGCAAAAAACCTATATGGCTGTATGAAGCCTGCTTCGGATAGGCGGTTTCAACGTCAACGCTATCCCAGCAACCGGCAACAAACATGTTCTTTTGCAATGAAAAACGATTGTTCGCAGTCCCGCCGACAGTATAGTTGCAGGCGCCCTCCAGCACCAACGTCAGGGCAAAAACCTGCTCGTCGTAATAAACGCTCTGCGACATCGGGGATTCAACCTTCAGTTGACCGCAATAGCCAAAAAAGAATCCGGGCAAGGGGGAAAAGAGCACCCCGCTGCCATCAACCACTTCATTTTTTTGCGTCAGTTTCCCGAGGCTCTCATTTAAAGAATTGGATTCCGATATGCCCTTCAACTCAGAAAAGGTCCTGCATTTTTCGGCGTTGACTTTTGTCATGACCACTCCATTCTACGTCTGATAAACAGATTGATTCAGGCCAACTCCCTTAAGACAAAACACCACCATACATTGCCGCATCTGTTCTGTTATTCATTTGTGATGGATAGAAACACTATTAAAATAACCCAATCAAGTCTATAGATAAAATGAATTCAGAGGTTCCCCTTTCATGCCCGCATTCATCTGCATCGAAAAGCCCCTGCAGCCGCATTCAATTAATATGAAGGAAGCGCCATAACAGCTGAGAGATTGCCCCCAGCTGTTATGGAATTAATCATTTCACTTTTATTAGCCTTTCAAAGGCGTGCACCATGCGCCTGCCCATCTTTTCTCAGGCTTCCATCAAGACAGCCTAGAACCGGCAGGACACTTCCAAACCGAAGGTTTCAGTTTCAGCCGTATAGGCCAGGTTGTTGGCGGTCGAATAGTAGTCGAGATAACGCGTGCCAAAGATGTTCTTACCGTAGGCATAGACATCAAACGAGTCCCACTCCCAACCAACTCGGGCATCAACGGTCAGAACAGGGGAACGCTTGTAGCTATTGGCACCGTCCCAGTAAAAGGAACTGACGTAGTTGACATCCCCGCGCAGGAAAAGCCCGGCTTCGGAGCGGTACTGCAACCCGGCCCGGCCAGTGAACTCGGGCGACATGATGATGCTGTTGTTGTCGTACGACGCTCCGGTGTAATCAGTATATTTTTTATACTGCGCCTTGGTGTAACCGAGGCTCATGTCGGCTTCGACCCCTTTGAACAACAGATACGTCACGTCGAGTTCCGCACCGTAGGCCACGGCCTCTTCGCCCGGATTGCTGGCGATATAGGCACCCGTGCCGCTGTCATAGGTCATTTCCTGCAAATCTGTATAAAAACTATAAAACAGCACAGGGTTGACACGCAGCCTGTTATCCAGCCACTCGGTTTTGGCTCCAAACTCATAGTTCCATGCCTTTTGTGACTTGTATTTGAGGTTGCTCCCGGGGTTCATGGAAGAATAGCAGATGCCGCCGGGAATAAAACTACGGCTCACTCCTGTATACAACAACTTGTCGTCATCAATCTGGTAGCTGAGACTGACTCGTGGGGCCAGATCGTTCCAAGAGCCCTCGATACGCTCCTGGGCCCCAGTGGCCATATGGGTAACGTTGGCATTGCGATGCACGTAATGCCAACGCAATCCCGCAACCAGCTTGAAGGATGAGGTTAAAGGAAACTCAAGTTGACCGAACGGGGCGAATTCCGAGGAGAACATCCTGAACGGCACATCCTCCAGGCCCTTGTTCTGGTACATGCCCATATCATAATCGGTATAGCTGCCGTACAGCCCGAAAAGCCACTGCATACCCTCTTTGTCATCCCTTGACCTGATCCGGAATTCCTGGGTGACTTCCTGTTTTTCCGAATCCCTTCCGGCCTGGTATCCAGTTATGCCCAGCGGAGTCCAGTCCATCTTGTAATACATGTCTTCGTGGCGGTCGGTGGTGATACTTTCCAACGTGAAATTGTCAAAGTCCAGACTTCCGGACAAGGCCAGATTCAGAAGGGAGGACCGTTCCACGTCGTCAGGTGAAGCAAGGGACGTCATGGACACAGTTCCCGATGTAATGTTGTAGTGAGGTTGTTCCTTGTCCCTGTTCGAATAGTCCACCAAAAGTGACAAATCGGCACGATCGGAGGGGGTGTAAAGAAGCTGCCCTTTGAGGCGTTTATTGGTTATCTCTTCCCGGTCGGTATCATCCGAGGCCTTGAGAAATCCATTATCGCGATTGTAGGTTCCGGTCAGGGAATAAAACAGGGTATTATCCACGACGGGACCGCTGACGGAACCACCGCCGCCGTAACCGCCGCGCGAATTAACCTGCGCTATGGCCTTCCCTTCATGGGTGTCGCCGGGCTTTTTGGTGATAATCCGGATGACACCCGCATAGGCGTTTTTCCCATAAATGACCCCCTGAGCGCCCCTGAGGACCTCGATCCGCTCGATATTGGCAAGGTTCACATCCAGCGTCTGGAAAGTTTCGATGGGTACGTCATCTATATAGATAACGAGGGGATTCGTCTCCGTGGCGGCCGAAGAATGCGCCCCTCGGTAGGTCATAAAGTTCATGCCGCCGGTGAAATTCGACGCCGCGACCAAATTCGGAATCAGCTTGAACACATCCTGGATATCCTCTATCCCGGCATCTTCAATTTCCTGAGCCGTTATGACGTCCATGGTCAAAGCGGTCTTCTGTGCGTCGGTGGTCCTCTTTTCCGCCGTTACCTTCACCGTGGGTAGGGCTACATCCTCAGACTGCCTGACCTCTTCCGCCAAGGCGGCCGTTCCCCCAAAAAAAGCCAAGAATACGAATAAGATTGATAGCCTGACAAGAGACTGAATGAGAAGTTTAATCACAGGAGCATCCTCTCTCAGCAAACATATGAAATTGATTTTCAACATCGCTACAATACCCCCATCACTCGGACTACTCCGTTTTCCCTGAAAAATATCCTATTTGGTCTGGAGCGGATCGACAGAAAGCCGTCCGCATGCGCTTCATTGCCAATGCAGCACCATGAAACCAGCCATTGAAAACCGCCAAGGCGAGCCTGAGTCACTAAAGCGCACCGACGGACTGGGCGATCTCCTGCAGCATCGCCGCCACAGGGCGCGACTCGCAAACAGCAGCCAGCGTCGCTTCCCGGTCTCGGCCCAACTGAAGCATCAGCCGTTTCAACAATTCCGCTACGTCGACAATTTTTTGCTCCGCAAAAATCCGGGCATCATACATAAGCGACAATTGCAAGGCCGGTTGGATCTGGGCACTAACCACAAGGGGATAATTTGATCGGGTCACCAGTCCCCCATAGGCGATGGTAAGGCGCTTCTCTTCAGCCTTTTCCGGCTCCACACCGGTGTCCATGTTTTGGAAGACAAGGCAACTGGTCTGCGACCGGGGAGCCAGTTCCTCCTGGATGGCGATGATGTCGCGGGGAGGGACGAAGTGGTAATCCATGGACTCGACCTGATAAGCCCGTATCCCGTCGAGCCAGTCACCTACCGAGCTTGTGCGGGGGCAATGGAAATGGTGCGGAATAACCCCAAGCAAAAGTCCGAACATGGACTGAATCCCCGGGACCCCCGCAGGCCGGCTGCTAGCCGTTGAAATGAAATAGGCGCTCTCATTTTCCTGGCATTGACTCAGGATCAGAGACCACGCCGCCTGAAATACCACATAGAGTGTAACGCCCATGCGGTTAGCCCCTTCATGCAGAATGCGGTCCTCCTCCTCGGTAAACGGGAGAAAGCAGACCTCGGAAGCGCATATCTCGTCCGGCCACTCCCGGCATTCCACAAAGGGGAGCTTCTGGGCAGCCATGCCGCCAAGTTTGTTCCGGTACCATAGCAGCGCCTGGGAAGAGTCCGCCCTTTTGTGCCATTCGATGTAATCCCTGACAGAGGGCTTTGGCTCCAGGTTCCAGGCCTGACCGCTCCGGAGCGCGTCGTGCCCCTCCAGAAAATCCCGAATGGCCAGTCCCAGCGACCACCCATCAAAAATCAAATGATCAATAGTGATGCTTAAAATGCTTTCGGCCGCGTTCAACTTATGGACTGCCAGACGAATGAGCGGCGGAGAATGCCAATCAAAAGGCAAGACAGAATCCATCGACTGATATTCTTCAACGACACGCTCCTGCTCTTCGGGAGACAGGTGGGTCAAATCGAAAACACGGACAACAGGCTCGGCCTGGCCATGAACGACCTGAAAAGTCCGATTCGGGGCAAGCACATGCAGTGA
>Ga0207831_100240_pt1 | contig 24959 bp, 21 predicted proteins | sample TtanPargueraPR_7_FD_187741 | JGI IMG/M metagenome (GOLD analysis project Ga0207831, IMG submission 187741) | Aerobic enrichment media microbial communities from Bioluminiscent Bay, La Parguera, Puerto Rico - Tt and M1 (2) (SPAdes) | ecosystem: Environmental > Aquatic > Marine > Unclassified ...
ATTTACCAAGGGGCAGAAAGGCTCTTCGGCCATGCCGCACAAGAAGAACCCCATCTCCGCGGAAAACTTTTGCGGTCTTTCCCGGCTGGTGCGTTCCAATGCCCTGGCATCCATGGAAAGCCAGGCCCTGTGGCACGAACGGGATATCAGCCACTCCTCGGTGGAGCGGGTTATCATGCCGGACAGCACCATGCTCATGGATTACGTCCTGCATCGCATGGCAGGTGTTTTGAGCCGCTTGGTCGTCAAGAAGGATAATATTGAACGCAACTTGTTCGGATCTTACGGTCTTTTCTACTCCCAAAGGGTTTTGGGCAAGCTTATCGATTCCGGACTGCGCCGCCAGACTGCCTATGAAATGGTCCAGCGTGTTGCCATGCATTGTTGGGAAGAGAAGGTCCAGTTCGAGGGGCAGGTGCGCAAGGATGCTGAAATCAATACGCATCTTTCACCTAATGACCTTGACGATGCTTTTGACCCGAATTATTACAAACAATACGAAGACGCCATTTTCGAGCGTGTTTTTGGAGCAGGTGCCTAATGAATGATATGAAGAAACGTCTGGCTCGCCTGCTTATGGAGCTTTCCTACAGGGAAGGCGAGGTTACGCTGACTTCAGGACGCAAGAGCGATTATTACTTTGATTGCAAGCAGACGGCGTTGCACCCGGAGGGCAGCTGGCTCATCGGGATGTGTTTCCTTGATCTGCTCAAAGGATACGACGTTCAGGGCGTGGGAGGGATGACACTGGGCGCAGATCCGCTGGTTTCCTCCGTAACCGTGATTTCCCATGTTGAAAAGCGTCCCCTGCCCGGTTTCATCATTCGCAAGAAACCCAAGGGGCACGGGACGAATCAGTATCTTGAGGGCTTGCAGAACTTCAGGCCGGGCATGAAGGTTGCCTTGCTTGAAGACGTTGTCACCACTGGGGGGACTTTGGTGACGGCTGCGGAGCGTGTGCGTGAAGCGGGACTTGAAATTGCCGCCGTCGTATGCGTTCTGGACCGCGAAGAGGGCGGTCGCGAGAATCTCGCCAAAGCCGGTCTGCAACTGGATTCGATTTTCACGCGCGGCGAATTGCTGGAAGCTGCCTCCCGGTAGCTTCGGTCGCCGCATCGGGCACAGGTTTTGTCTATGCGGGTACTTCTGGTTTTTCTTTTTGCCTTGTGCTGCTGTCCTGCCTTTGCGGATGACGGCTGGAGGCCTACGGTTACTTCTCACCAATGGGTGCCGGAGCGCCTGCTGGCCGTCGACAAGGACACCCAGCGGCTTTTCGTCTTGCAGCATGAAAGCCCCATTAAGGCGGTGATGGAGTTGCCCTGCACCACCGGGCAGGCCCAAGGCGACAAGATGACTCGGGGAGATTTGCGAACGCCGGAGGGAGCGTACTTCCTCGGTGGACGCATTCGGCGTTCCCTTGGTTGGGATTTGTATGGCAATATCGCGTACTCGCTGAACTACCCCAATCCGGTTGACCGTCTCAAAGGCAAAACCGGTTCGGGCATCTGGCTGCATGGCCGGGGCAAGGAACTCACCCCGCACGACACTCGTGGATGCATCGCTCTCAAGGCTTCTGATCTCAAGGCTTTGGGGCATGATTTGTATCGGGGTATGCCCGTGCTCGTGGCCGAGGACGTTTCCTGGAAATCCGATGCCGGTGACGACGGCAAGTCGGCTGCAGATCTCGTTCAGGAAGTTCACAAATGGGCCAGGGACTGGCAGAATCGGTCGGATGACTTTTTTTCCCACTTTGACCCCGTGGCCTTCACCTTGTCCGGGAGCGGAGATTTTGCAGCCTTCAAAAGCCACAAGGAGAAAATTTTTCACAGAACGCCGTGGATTCAGGTCATGGTGGGCAATGTCCATGCCATTGCCGGCCCTGATTACTGGGTGACGTGGTTTGACCAGTTCTACCTTTCTCCGAATCTGTCGCAAACCGTTGGCAAGCGTTTGTACTGGATGCGCACGGCCAAGGGCGGCTGGGTTGTGGTCGGCCGCGAATATACCTCTGCCTCAGAGGATCTTGCTCCGCTCTATTACAGGAATATGGCCAAGCGTCTGCGTCCGGTTCTCGACCGTTGGGCCGCAGCATGGCAGGGCGCGGACGTGGATTCGTATCTTTCCTTTTACACGGATGATGCTGTGCAGGGAAGCTACCGTGGAGCCAAAGCCATCGGCGATTACAAAAAGACATTGTGGGAGCGGAAGCCTCCTGTTAAGGTAACTGTTGGCGATGTGAGGATTTTTCCGGATCCGAAGGGCCTGCGAATCAATTTCATACAGGAATATGAAGACGCGGCTGGCTATGCGGACCGGGGACGAAAAACATTAGTCCTTGCCCCGGTCGGAGACGATTGGAAGATAGAACACGAGGACTGGAGAAAGCTGTAATGAGCGATTCAAAATATAGCGTTCTCTTCATGCGCGACGATACGGATGTCAAGCGCTACAGACTCAGCCCCTTTTGGCTGCGTCTTTTCCTGTTTTCCCAGATTTTCATGCTTCTTTGTGCTGCCGGCGGCATATACATGGGGATGCGCGGTTGGTGGCAGAATGCCGAGTTGCTGGCTCAAAAGAAGAAATTGGAACAGCGTCTTGTGGACGCCGAAGTTCGTCTGGAACGGTTGGGCAATATGGAGAAGATTCTGCAATCCTACGACCCCAAAGAGTTGCAGGCCCTGCTTTCTTCTGCCGCTGACGAGCCTGAAACCAAACAGCCCAGCCTTGATTTGCGCAAGATTTTTTCCCGTGTGGATACGCGCCAGGTCGGCGTTGAAAATCTGCAGGCCCGTATCAACGGTGCCAAGGCTACTGTCAGTTTTGAGCTGAACAACATGCAGACCACCAAATCAATGTCCGGAGTGGTCGACTTCATTTTTGTGAAAAAGAACGGCGAAGAAGTGAGCATCAACACCAACAAGAACGACTTAACGTTCCAGATCCAACGCTTCAAGCGCATACGCACCTCGTTCATCATGCCCTCCGGGGTGAAAAAAAGCGATGTTTTCGGCATCCGGCTGGAGATCAAAAACAATGATGGAACAGTCATTTTCTCGGAAACATACCCGCTGTACAATATTCTGGCTTAGTCTGCTCGCGGTCCTGCTGGTTTCCGCCGTCGCCCATGCAGACGCGCATGAGTATGTTTTTTTCAAGGGAACCCAATATCCGCTGAAGGTCGTTTTCATAAAGGGCGACCTCCCTGGCCCTACGGTTATGGTGCAAGGCGGTATTCAGGGCGACGAACAATCCGGATTCGTCACGGCCCAGCTCCTCTCCCGGTCAACGCTCCACAGGGGAAACCTCATCGTTCTGCCCCGAGCCAACGTACCTTCCATCAATTTGCATCTTCGCCAGATCAACGTCGATATGAACCGGCGTTTCGACAAAAATTACAATCGGTTTTATGAAGACCGTGTAGCGCGGGTCATCCGTTTTTTGCTGCCCCAATGCGATGCCTTTATTCACCTGCATGAAGGAAGCGGTTTCTACTATCCCACGTACATCGACAAAATGCGCAACCCCAAACGGTATGGACAGTCGATCATTGTCGATACCCTGTTGTGGAAAGGGGCAAGGCACAGCATCAACCTTGAGAACACCGTCAATGACGTGCTCTCACGCCTGAATTCTCATATCCGTTCCCACGACTATCAGTTCAAACTTTTCAATACACGGACCTTCGACAAGGCCACCAGCTATCCTGAAATGCGCAAGTCCCTGACCTGCTATGCTCTGGCGGAACACAACATTCCTGCCATTGCCGTTGAGGTAAGCAAGGACATTATTCAGATGGATTGGAAGGTCCATCAGCAGTTACAGGCCACTTGCCTGCTCCTGGCGGAATTTGGCGTTGAAGCCGTGCCTCCTGTGTTTACCGGTGAGGACGTCAAACGTTATGCAGCGAAGGGAGTGCGGGTGACCGTCAACGGGCGGGCTGTGAATAACGGTTCTGTAATTCGCCTTGCCCCCGGTTCCACGCTCCATGTGAAGCCCGAAGAAACCGGTGTCAAGGAATTCGAACCGGCCTTGGCCTTGTTTGCCTCGGACAGGCCCGGTGTTAACCTTATTGAGGCCCACCGCATGGCTCTCGAGCCGTTCTCCAACTTGGAGTTGCGTGTGGACGGCCGCCGGATTGCGCGGTCCCGTGTGGCCTGGACCGGAACCATGCCTTCAAACCCTCGTGACGACAAGCCGGTGTTCGTATGCTGGCTGAACGGGAGTCCTGTTTTCGTGCGTGCTGGTGAAGTGTTGCATGCCGTGCGCGGCGATCAGCTTATTCTGGAAGGAATATATGGTGGTGCCCGGCGCGAGGTTTTGAATCTCAAGGGGTTTGTGGCCATCCCGTGGGATAACAAGGGGCAGGACCTTGGCTGGGAAATCATTTTGGACCCGGAGAATTTTATCGGCCGCTATGCCGTCGCTTCCGATGTGCCGGGAGGACAGCGTTTCAAGGTTGTACGGGAGACTCCGGGCGTAAAACGGTCTTTCTTCTACGTCGATGTAGCTCCGCGTAAGGTGTATGCATTGCGTCTTGCTGACGAGCGGGGACAATCGCTGCTTATCCCCTGGAGCAAAGACGGTCGTTATGCGCTTCCGCAAGGAAAATATGTTTTGCAGGAAACATGGAGTAACGGGCCGGACAACAAGTTGGTGGCCATGATCAATGGGAAGCCGTTGAAAAAGGGTGATTCCTTCCTGATAGACCAGCAGGATGCCGCAAGTCTGACCGTGCGACAGGCCACCACGTTCGCAAAGCTCGGATCCATGACCTTTACCCCCTCCCGGCTGGCCGCTGCAGAAGGATTCAATTGATCCGGGCGTGCTGATCAATCTGCATCAGGAACGGGATTTCCAGACCTGTTCATAGAGAGTGCAGGTCTCGCCGATTTCACGAATGGTGATTTCCGCTTGGCGTCGAACTTCGTCCGGGTGCCTTCGCTCGGTGATCAGCCGGTTCAGCTCCACCAGTTCAGGATAGTCATCCAGACATTCTTCTTCCACGGTAGCCTTGTCGGGAACAGGTTCTTCCACCTCCTGAACTCTGCATCCCAGCGGTTTGGCCAGCATGTTCAATGCTGCCCGGACTGTTTCCCTTCCTCCGGCCTCCAAAGCCAGTTCAAACATGGCTATGAGTCTGTCCAGCGGATTCCGTTGGGCATCGGCATAACGAGGGTCCATGCAGTAACGATTTATTTGCGTTCTGCCCCGGGAAAAAATCTTTTGTAGATTCGTTACCCCCAAAAGACGCTTGCAGGTCTGCATCACTTCCCATGTTTCAGTTTCCAACTGTTTCATCATGATTCCTTGTTTGGCCGTTTTTTATTTTTTTGACGTTGAACGTGCTACGTTTGATTTTCTATACAGAAGTATGGGTGTTTCTGGTGTTTTTTGAATGTGCTTTACAAAATTGACGCGATAACCCTATATCAATTTTGGATTCATCAAGGTCTGCCGCCGCTCTGTTGTTACGTTGTGTCGAGAATTCTACGGGGGAGATGTACAAATGTTCAAACTGTTCAGGGTAAAAAGTGTCGCTACGGAATTCTGTGCGACCATTTCAGTGCTTTTGATCGCGCTTGTTTCAGCTCTTGTCGTTTACATCAACACCACCAGTTATGAGATGGTCAAGAATACCCAGATCAAGGACATGCGCCAATTCAACCAAAGTGCACTGTACTCGCTGGAGGAATATCTCAGCCGTTATCAGACTGTGGTCAAGACTCTGGCACAAAATCCCTCGGTAGTCACCGCGTTGTCATACAATAGCGCCGGACGAACAAAGCGCATCTTGCAAAAACTGGTTGCAGCTGATGCCGGTGTTGTTTCAGCCGTTCTTTTCAAGAGTGACGGAACAGTGCTTGCCAGTGCCATGGGCGAAACAGGGGGCGATGTTACTTCCGTTGCTGACAAGGATTATTTCAAGGGTCTTTTTAGCGGGGATAAGAAGTTTTTCATCTCGGACAGGCCCAAACACGACGACTTCGGGCACGAACTGTTTGTTATGGCCGAACGGGTCTATGACTCAGGCGGCGTTGCCTTGGGAATTGACTTCAATCAGTTCTCTGAGCGGTTTATTAAAAAATTGAGCATTGGTTCTGATGGTTACGCCTACATGATGACCGGGCAGGGGACCATCGTGAGCCATCCCAACCCGAAGGTTGTTGGCAAGCGGTCCAGCGTTATTGACCATTTGCTGGAAGTGAAAAAGCAGGGCAAGGATGACTACTTTTTTTACAATTATAAGGGACGTGACAAGGTTCAGACTTTCCAATCGGAGCCTCTGACCGGCTGGTTCATCAGCATCACAGTGTACATGGATGACCTGACCTCGGTCGCCAACAGGCAACAGTTGGTAATCATTCTTGCAGGAATAGCGGGAGTGCTGCTGGCCGTCGGCGTTATTATTTTCGGATTCCGGCGAACGATAACAAAGCCTGTGCGTGTGATCATCGAATATGCGAACAGCGTGGCCTCTGGTGATTTCTATGCTGAACTCGACGGCAGGTTCCGTTATGAGCTGGGAGAACTTGCCGACCACCTGGGCAAGATGAGTGGCGACCTCAAGGAAAAATTTGGATTTGTGCAGGGGGTGCTGGACGGCATCATACTGCCTTGTGCCGTTATCGATACCAAGGGGTGCATGACCTACCTCAATCAGGATTATCTCGATCTTCTCGGCAAGTCAGGAACTCCGAGCGAGTACATGGGAGCGTGTCTTGAAACCCTCATGTACGGCGATTCGGGAGAACGCTCCCTTTCAAGGAAGGCTTTGGAAGAGAAAAGCACTCAGCGTGAAGAATGTTTACTTTCCACAGATGACGGACGTGACCTGATCCTCGATATCAGTGCAACACCCATTTATGACTTGGACGGCGAGATGATCGGCGTCTTTGCCATCTATTACAATATGACTGAGATCCGAGCGGCGGAAGATCGCATCCGTTCCCATGGGGAGCGTATAGGACAGGCTGCAGAAGATGCCATGAAAATTTCGCGCCGCCTGACAAAATCGGCCAATGAACTGTCCGAGCAACTTGAGGACTCAAGACTGGGTGCCGAGACCCAGAAGGCGCGGACTGGCGAAAATGCCACCGCCATGGAAGAAATGAACGCAACGGTGCTTGAAGTGGCCCGCAACGCCAGCACTGCTGCGGAAAATGCCAATTTGGCCAGCGAAAAGGCCAAGGCCGGTGCCGTTGTGGTAGAACATGCTGTCGCTTCCATCAACGAAGTCAAAGGCAAGGCCGAGAACCTGAACGAAGTCATGCGCGATCTCGGTTCCCAGGCTGGCGAGATCGGCCAGGTGTTGCAGGTCATCAATGATATTGCTGATCAGACCAACCTTTTGGCGCTTAATGCAGCTATTGAGGCTGCGAGGGCTGGCGAGGCCGGTCGCGGGTTTGCCGTGGTTGCCGACGAGGTCCGCAAGTTGGCGGAAAAGACCGTCAATGCCACCAAGGAGGTCGGTGAAGTCATCGGAAAGATTCAGGACGGAACGGCTCAGGCTGTGAAGGATACGGAGTCGGCAACAGAATCTGTTTCCGAAAGTACGGATCTCACCTGGCAGTCTGGCGAGGTGCTCAAGGATATTATGGGCGTTGTGGAAAGTACTTCCACGGAAGTGGCTGCCATAGCCACGGCTGCGGAAGAACAATCCGCCGCATCGGAGGAAATCAGCAGAGGTACGGCGGAGATCGACGAGATTTCCACCCTGACGATGGAGAACATGGTACGCTCCAGCCAAGCCGTTAAGGACTTGGAACAGGAAGCCAATGAACTTCGTGACTTGATTCTTTCCATGCGTGATTAGCATCAGAAATATATGTTTTGAAAAGGGTCCGGGGGCTTGCCTTCGGGCCCTTTTGTTTTGAGCATGGTTGAAGTTGTGGCCTCTATTGCTTTATGCTGGGCAGGAAATCAATGGTGTGGGGAGGGGAAGGAATGTCGCATTTGGAATGGGATGAATCGCTCTGTATCGGTGTTTATGCCATAGACAAGCAACATATGAAGCTTGTGGAGCTGGTCGATGAATTCCTTGAAGCTGTTGCAAGGGGACGCGGCGACGATATCACGGAAGAGATTATTGCCCGTCTTCGGGAATACACAGTTCGTCATTTCCACGACGAGGAGTCGTATATGGAGGAGATCCATTATCCGGCTCGTGGAGAACATCATGCAGCGCACAGGGAACTTGCCCGGTCAGTCAAACTTTTTCAGCGTGACCTCTATAAACGCCGGGACGTTTCTGTTGATGTTTTGCGACACTTTCTCAAGAAATGGCTCATTAGCCATATCCTTGATTGCGACATGAAGATTGGCGAGTGGGTTCGCAAAGAGGAAGAGAAAAAAAAGATCAAGGCCGGCGAAAAGGAAGTCCCCACTCAAGCGGAGCAACAGGCAGAAAATGAAGCTTTATCCGAAAGTCCCGAAGCGGAGGAAGACGAATCCTGAGTTGCCCGTGAGGAAGGCATTGTGTAAAACGGTTTATGGCTGATAACGCTCGATATTGCGAACTTGGTGTTTGGCTGTTTCCGGGATCGTCGAGCTTTTTTTATTGCCAAGTGCCGGAATAGGCACAAAGGATATTGAAGGGTGAAACAATTGACGTTGAGTGAAGAGTTGCGGACGCTGGTTCAGGAAATCGGCGAATCCGAAATCTGGCGGCCGGTCCTGGATGGTAACGGTAATCTTCTGGCAGGAGGGGCTGGCCATCGGGATGAAAGTTTGCCGGAACATCCTCCTGCGGATATTGATTTCCACGGCAAAACCGTTGTGGACCTTGGCTGCAATGTTGGGACTTTTGTCCGCCGGGCCGCCCATCTCGGCGCAAGTCGGGCAACAGGAGTGGATATCGATTCCCGGCTGGTTCGATGCGCGCAGATCATGACCGAACAGGACGGCGTGGACAATGCGGACTTCATGGTTTGCGACTTTGCCAATCCTCCGGCCCGGAAATACGACGTCGCCATGATGTTCGACATTATCGGAAATACCACCATAGGTCGGGGAGACATGCACCACTTCATCAACCTCATGGAAGGCTGGGCTTCAAATGAGTTGGTGATTTCCCTCAAGCCCATGTGCCGTACCTCCAGGCATTTCAACAAGACGCCGCAGGAGTTTGCGGATATTTTCCCCACCTGTCATCTGGAAGGCGAACGTTTTTATCCTGTCCGTGAAGCTGTGGACTATTTGGGTGGCAGAGGCTGGCGGTTGCTTAGTGAGTTGCCGGATGGGTACGAGACGTGCGGCATGAAAATGCTGCTGCATTTTGGCCGTGCATGATTGTGAAGGCGGTGGAAAAGATTTTTTTGTATTGATGACGTGAAATAGTGACTTGTCTGAAACCTTGAGCGCCCCTGGCTGTTCAAGGTTTCATGCTTTTGCCCAGGAAAATGAATACCCCGCCAAGCACTATGGGCAGCATGGCGAAATAGGCGGCGTCACTCAGGAGCAGGACCAGCCCGATGAACGCCAACAGCAGCCCGACAGCCATGCAAAGCTTGGGATCCATGGTCAGGCGGCCAGCCAGTTTGGAACCACTGCCGCGTGGAATCAATATGCCGCAGTGAGGACACTGGAGGGCATGCTTGCTGATTCGTTTCTGACACTGTGGACATTGCATGATTTCGGATACCACAGGGTTGGTGGATGTACAACTGTCTGAACGCCTGAAACGCCTATTCCCGTGTTATATTGGTGATATGTTTGCGATACAGGCCGCGGAACTGGTTGTAGGTCAGCCCCATGATCTGTGCGGCCTTGCGTTGGTTGTGCCGTGCGGCTTCCAGAGCAGATTGCACGTATTGGCGTTCCAGATTGCGGACGGCCTGCTTGATCGGAATCATGAGGTCAGGAAAGGTTTGACGCTCTCGAATCGTCGGAGCCTCCGGGAGCTTCTCTTTTTGGGGGAGGCGCTTTTTCTGTGCCGGGCGGTAAGGGGATTTGAACGGGTCCAGCACAATGGAGTCGATGATCTCGCCGTTACTGCGATATACGGCTCTCTCCACGGTGTTTTTGAGTTCGCGCACGTTGCCGGGCCATGTGTATGACAACAGTTCCGTCCACGCCGTGTTTGAAAATTCCGGCGGTTCGGCAAACCCCATCTCAACAGACATGCGGGCGGCAAAACGCCTTGCGAGTAATTCTATGTCTCCATGTCTTTCCCGCAAGGGTGGCAGGGTAAGCACTTCGAAACTCAAGCGGTCCAAAAGGTCGCGTTTGAAGCGTCCCTGATCAGCCATCTCCGGCAGGTCTGCGTTGGTTGCGCCGACGACGCGAACGTCAACTTCCATGGGCGTAACGCCTCCCACCCGTTCAAAAACGCCGTACTCCACGGCTCGAAGTATTTTTTCCTGCGCTTCACGAGAAAGGCTTGCGATTTCGTCCAAAAACAATGTGCCGTGGTGTGCCGCTTCAAAGCGGCCTTTGCGGCGTGTCGTCGCTCCTGTGAACGCTCCGGCCTCGTGTCCGAAAAGTTCGGAATCGAGGATTGTGGGGGCCAGTGCTGCGCAGTTGACGGGAACGAATGGTCCCTGCCACCGGCTGGAAAGATAATGGAGCCTTGCCGCTGCCAATTCCTTGCCTGTTCCGCGTTCTCCTATGATCAGGGTTGGACGTTCGGCCCGGGCAGCCAGAGAGAGAGCTTCCTGAAATTCCAGAAAGCTCTCTGACTGCCCGATGGCTTCGGTGGTTTGGGAATGGATGTCGGTATTCATTTTCACCGTATTTTGGTTTAATCAACCAAAAGTTATTACTATTTACCAAAAGTGTGTATGGTTGTCAAGTCGATAAATGTAATTATTTAAAGTTATTACAGTGTTTTGTTTTTTATGGCACGGGCTGTGCTTTGTCTGGGCAAACAGATCAGGAGGCACTCATGGGTATTTTTTCGAGATTCAAGGATATCGTCAGTTCCAATATCAATTCCATGCTGGACAAGGCGGAAGATCCGGAAAAGATGATCCGGCTCATGATTCAGGAGATGGAAGAAACGTTGGTGGAACTCAAGGCCGGTTGCGCAGGGTTGATGGCTGACCGCAAGCGAATTGATCGCGAGCGCGAGGAGGCGGATGCCCGAGTGCAGCTTTGGGAATCCCGCGCACGGTTGGCCATGGAAAAGGGACGCGAGGATCTTGCACGTGAAGCTTTGCTGGAAAAACATGCTGCCGAACGTGCTGCACAAGGGCTGGAAAGCGAACAGGAGCGTTTCAACGTGCTGATCGGCCAGGCCCGTGAAGATATGGATCAGCTTGAGGCCAAGTTGGATTCGGCCCGGGAGCGTCAGCGGAGCCTTATCAAGCGCCATGTTCGTGCGGATCAGCGCAAGCGGGTGCGTAATGATGTTCGAAAGGCACAGTCCGCTGAAGCTATAATGCGATTTGATCGTTTTGAGCAGCGGGTTGAACGTCTTGAAGCCGAAGCCGAACTGGCCGGACCTTCAAGCTCGCGTAATCTGGAAGGCGCTTTTGCCCAGTTGGAAAACAGCGATGCCATTGAGGCCGAACTTGAGGCTCTTCGCAAGGACGCGGCCAAGAAGTAGCCATGAAACGATTTGTGGGCACGGTCTGAGTGCGTTATGCTATGGCTCGTTCACCATGCATCAAGGAGGAGGTCCCATGGGCCATTTTTTTGGAGTCATATTCTTGTTCATCCTTGCGGGAATAGTGCTGGTTGGCGCTGTTCTGGTCGGTGTTGTCAGGGCTTTCAAGGCCTCGCCCCGGCAGAATGGTTCCGAGGAGGAAGCAAGGATGATTCAGGAGATGTATAACGCCATGAGCCGTATGGAAAGCCGTGTCGAATCCCTGGAAACCATCCTTTTGGAAAAGGAGAGCAGGCAATGAGGCGCATGGGCGGAAAAAAACATAACGGATGGGGCCGAAGCAGACGTTTCAGCGGGTTTGGCCCGGGACGTAACTGGCATGAGCGCCGTCAGGCCATGCAACGTGTTCCCCTGTATCGTTCACGGAGCGGTATCCTTCTTGGCGTGTGCCGGGGGCTGGCGGATTATTTTGATATGTCCGTTTTCATGGTTCGCGCAGTGGTCGTGGTGTCGTTTATCATTACCGGCATCTGGCCTGTGGGTATCCTGTACCTGGTAGCTGCGGTGCTCATGAAGCCGGAACCGGTCATTCCTTTCAGTAACGATGACGAGCGGGAATTTTACGATTCCTATGCGGACTCGCGCAGCAATGCGCTGGCTCGCGTCAAACGCAAGTTCGATAATCTTGACCGCCGTATTCGCCGAATGGAGGATGTGGTAACCAGTAAGGATTTTGAATGGGAGCAGAAGCTCAAAGGATGATGAACAATTGCCCACGCAGTAAGCAGGCCGCGGATTTTTTCTGCGGCTTTGTTTTTTCAGGGCGTAAGCCTAACGTAGTATTGCAGTCAGCATCTGCTTGGTCAGGGAGGCCATTCCCGTACAATCGTCTGTTGACGGTGAGGATCGTTTAAACATCTCCAGCATCTCCAACTGGCTGCCCAGAAATTGCGCGATTGTTTCCGGGGAAAACGCCTGATTGGTGCCTGTTTTCAGTATCCCCAGCATTTGTTCCCTGCGGATGCGGGCTGTCAGCGCTTCAAGGACGGTTTTATCGGATTGCAAGAGGAGTTTTCCAACCTGCTCATTGCGTCCCGCCTCGCAGGCGATTTCCATATAAACCTGGAATTGTCCGTCATATTCATTGTTGTGGAGTATGTGGTCCACAGCCGTTGTCATTGCTTCTTCAAGGCTTGCGGCATGAGTTATGAGCGCAGCGAACTCTTGTGCCTTTTCCAGCTCGATTCGGGCCACGTGGGCAATAATATCGTCCTTGGACGAGAAATAATGATACACGGTTCCCGGACTCAATCCCGCCTGCTTGCATATTTGCTGCATGCTGGATTTGCGGATTCCTCCTGAACGGAAACACTCCAACGCAGCTTTCACTATCTGCTTTTTCCTGCGCAACGTGCCTTGTCTGTTGACGTTTCTTCCCATGTCTGCCTCTTTTTATAGAATAATTATTCTATTAATCTTGACATGAGCGAAAGAAGTCGTCAAACAGAATTTATCGAATGAATGTTTGACTAAAAAGTTCTCTCCTGGAGGAACGGATGTCCGTTGGAAAAAAAACTCTTTTTGTCGCCTTGGGGGCAGTGGTCACAGGCGTGTTGGTTTTGTTGGCCGCATGGCGAATCGAAGATAATCATGCCCTTGAGCAGGGGGCGGTCAGGGAATCGACTCCGATTACGGTGCAAACTGTTTGCGTCGGTACAGGGGAAGTCTCCCGTTGGGTTCTGGGGGAAGGTATTGCCGAGGCCGTGCGCAAACAGCATCTTCAATTCGAGACTTCCGGAAAAGTGGAATTTATTGCGTTGGATTCCAATGGAGCGATGATTCGTGAAGGCTCACGGGTGCGTGGTCCGGCGGAAGGCGAGCGCTTTGGTCAATTGCTGGCCCGGCTGGACTTGCGTGACCGCGTTTCCGCCTCGGCACAGGGAGAAGCGGATCTTGCCGCAGCTCGCAACAATGTGCAGTCCGCCAGCGCCGCCCTTGCAAAGGCTCGAACGGAGCAGGAAACCGCAGCGCGTGATTTTGAACGCAAACGGCAGTTGTTCACAAAAGGAATTTTGCCCCGGGACGAGTTTGAAAAAGTTCGAGACGCCCGCCGTAACGCCGCTACCCAGGTAGAGAGCGCTTCCGCGCAACTGGCGGCAGCACAGGCTCGCGTACGGTCCGAGGTTGAACAGCTGAATATTGTCAACAGGGGGCAGGAAAAAAACTCGCTGCATGCGCCTTTCGACGGTGTCGTGGCGCGTATCGACATCCGGATCGGCGAGTACATGGACCCGGATGTTTATGAAGGGCAGGGTGTCACCGCACAGAATTCTCCCATGACCATTATCGATCCTTCGGAAATGGAAGTGACGCTGAACATGCCTGTGTACGAGGGGCGTTATGTTCGCGTGGGGCAAAAAGCCGTAATTGCGGCCGGGGCTTTGGATTGGCTGGATTCAGGCAGCAGCACGGAGGGTCATGATGACCATACGCATGAATTGAATGGGGCCGTCTATTCCGTCAGTCCCCAATTGACGGCAAACAGGCGTTCTGCCCGTATCCGGGTCCGTTTTCATCAACAGAACAATGACATTCCGGACGGTATGATCGCTACCTGCTGGATAGCCATTGAGCACAAGACGAACGCCTTGCGTATTCCTACCAACAGTCTGCTGTACGACAAGGACATGCCTTATGTGTTTGTGGTCGAAAAGGGGATAGCCGTCCGCCGGGATGTCCGGTTGGGGATAGAGGATGAACAATACGTTGAAGTTCGCGACGGAGTGTCCCGTGGAGAACGCATTGTAACGAAGGGACGCCGAGCACTGAAAGCTGGTGACCATGTCCGCATGGTGGAGGAAACGTCATGAATACTCATGAACGTTCTCGTAAAAACTCGTTCGGGCCGGTCTTTGATTTTCTGTTCATCCGCAGGGTTCCGGCCATCATTTGGATCATGCTGTTGTTGTTTTCCGGATTCGCTGGATATCAGGGTATGGTCCGCGAATCCCTTCCCGATCTGGAAATCCCCGAAGCCTATGTTATCACCACATGGGAGGGAGCAACTCCCGCCATGGTGGAAAAGGAAGTTACCGCCAAGATCGAGCGGCAGCTTCGGGGAATGAAGGGACTGAAGAACATGTATAGTTCGTCCCAGCATGAGCTTTCCATCATAGCGGTTTCGTTTCATGCGGATTGCTCGGTTTCCGAAAGCCTGCAGCTACTGGAGCGGCAGGTATCCACAGCCGCCAGTCTTTTGCCAAAGGCCGCAAAGCGTCCGCGGGTGGAAGCCACTTCCGTGCGTGACCTGCCCATTGGCTCCTTGGTGCTGTACTCGGAAGGAACCACCCAAGCCGCGTCCGTTTCACGATCGGTGCTTGAGGAGCAGGCTCGCAAACTTGCCCGGGAGATGAACCGGGTTTCCGGCATCCGCAAGGCCCGGCTGGTGGGTGGACGCAAACAGGTGGTACGGGTGCGGCTGCAGCCCGAACAGATGCGTGCGGCCGGCATTCCAGCGACCCTTGTGCGCGAGCGCATCATGAACAGCGGAAGCGACGCGCCGTGGGGCCGGTTTGATAATCCGGATTTCGGATTTTCCATGAAATTGGACGGTGCATACCGCGATCTGGATACGCTGCGAAACCTTGTGCTGCAGCGGGATGAATCCGGCAGTCCTCTTCGCTTGCGGGATGTCGCACAGGTGTCAAAAGGGCATCTGCCCGAACGGACAAGGGCCTTTCTGAGTTGGAAGGGGTCGGCGTTCGAGCCTGTGGTGGCCATCGAATTGCTCAAGGAGCCGGGCCAGGATACCATCGCATTGGTGAACCGTGTCAAGCAAGCCTTGGACCGGGCCACGCAGTCTTCCGAATGGCCCCGGGGCGTACAGTGCCGTTTGACCGCAAACCAGGCCGAGGCCATTCAGGTAGAGCTGGACCGGGGGCTGGGCAACGGCTGGCAATCCATGCTGGCTGTTTTTCTGGTGCTTTTCGTACTGCTTACATGGCGCGAGGCCCTGGTGGCCGCGATTTCCGTACCCCTGACGCTGTTGGGAAGTATGGCCGTGCTCTGGATGGCCGGGTATACCTTCAACATGTTGGTCCTTGTGGGCATGATTTTGGCCCTTGGATTACTGGTGGATGATTTTATCCTGATCATGGAGGGCATGCACGAAGGAATTTTCATCCAGCGCCTCGGTTTTGCCGAATCCGTGCGGCGGACCATCCGCATGTATGCCATGCCTTCCTTTTCCGGCTCCGTAACCACTGTTCTGGTCCTGCTGCCACTTGCCTTTGTGGGCGGTGTGGACGGCAAGTTCATCCGGGTCATCCCGGTCGCGGCAGCCGTGTGCCTTATCGTATCCTATGTGGTTTCGGTTTTGCTGGGCCCCGCTCTTGTGCGCATGTTCATAAAACCGGACCGCACGTATGGCCCGGGGGTCATGGACAGGTTCTCCCATGCGGCGGAAGATCGCTTGCAGCGTTGGTTAGGAATTCGTGTCGTAGGCTCTCGCGGCCAGGCATGGCGCTGGGTGGCCGGAGCGGCGCTCACATTGTGCGTCAGCCTGTTTTTTGCCGCCAACCTGCGGGAAACATTGTATCCCAAGGAAGACGGCCGCGAATTGGGCGTAACCGTGACGTTGGCTCCGGAAGCGCCCCTGGAGCACACCGCCAAAGTGGCGCGCAGAGTCGGCGATATTCTGGCAAAGAAGCCTTGGTTAGAGCACGTGATGATGGTGGTGGGCGGCAAGGATTCCTTTTCCATGGTTTCCATCCATGACCTGATCGGCAAAAACAAGGCCTCCCACGTTGCCGGTTTTGCCTGTTTTCTGGTTCCCGGTTCCCAACGGGACCGGTTGGCCTATCAGTATGTGCCGGAGCTTCGGGCCGAATTGAAAGAAGCCTTGCGGGACGAACCCGGGGCAAAGGTGTTCATGACGCCGCAGGTCGGCGGCTCGTCCCGTGGGGATGCCATACAGATCGACCTGACCGGCGAGGATATGGGCGAATTGCGTCATATGTCCGAACAGGTTATGGCCGCCCTGAAGCATGTGCCGGGCGTGGTTGACGTGCGTGACAACCTTGGGCCCGCGAGAACCGAGCTGCGCTTCACACCCAAGCCGGAGTCCATGGACTTCCACAAAGTGAACCGTGAAGGGCTTGCCGGGCAGATGGTGGCATGGATGGAGAACGAGAAGGTCGGAACCTACCGTCTGTCCGGTACGCGCGACGATCTGGATATCCGGCTGGGCGGCAGGTGGGAGAATACCCGGCCTTCTGCCACCGGCCCTGAGGATTGGAAGGAGTTGGAGCGGTTGGCAGTCGTCAACGCCGAAGGTCACTCCGTTCCTCTCTGGAGCCTGGTCCAGCCCCGCGTTGAGGCAGCCTCGCAGGTGATTTTGCACAAACAGGGACGGCGCACGGTCACTGTGCTGGCCAAGCTGGACGGAGTTTATGTGTCCGAGGTGCTGGATCGAATGCGCCCGGAAATGGAAAACATGCGCCAGAGTTGGCCTGCGGGGTATGAATATCTGTTCGCGGGTGAGGCTGATGTGGAGGCGACATATGCCAACATGTTTCGGACATTCCTGCTCTCCGTGCTGTTGGTCTACGCCATGCTGGCCCTGCTGTTCGACTCCCTGCTGCACCCCGTCATCATTTTGAGCACGGTTTTGTTCTCACTGGTCGGCGTGTTTACCGGGTTTTTCTTTTTGGGGATTCCTTTTTCGTTTTCCGCATCCATCGGCATGGTCGCTCTCGTGGGGATTGTGGTCAACGATGCCATTATCATGGTGGAAACCATGAATTCCCGACGAAAAAACGGTGCGGGTGTTCGCGAGGCCGCGGCTCAAGGCGTGGCCGACAGGCTGCGCCCCATTGTCAGTACCACCATTACCAATTTTGCCGGGCTTGCACCGCTGGCCCTGTCCGATCCGGGGTGGGCGCCATTGTGCCAGGCCATCATTTTCGGGGAATTCACGGCCACGATCGGAGCCGTGCTGCTTGTGCCCGCTCTCTATGTCCTGTTGACGCGGAGCAAGTCCCCTTCCTGACCGCAGGAGAGATGTTCGTTAAAGGGCGGAGCTGCCATACGGCCCCGCCCTTTTTGCCTTACTTGCCGTTTTTGAGCATGAGCCGCACTATCACATGGTGAAAAGGCAGGATGGCATTGTAATAGAGACGTCCGGCCAGGCACTTGTAGCGTGCGATCGTTATTAAATGAATTCGGTTGATTCCGTTCTCCAATGGCTCTGCTACCGCCCCCAGATAGCCGGCTATCGTTGAGTCCTGCGCCATCGCCATCCAGTAGACCGGATCCTGCGCGGCCGTGATTGTGAAAAATGATTCCATGTCGCCGGGAGCGAATGAAATTTTTTCCGGGCGCAGTTTTTCCTGTTGCGGGATATTTTCCTGGCTGACTCCCAACAGGCGCACGAAATGTTTTCTTACGCGGTAAAAAAACCGCATCCATCCCGGCATGTAGGAGAGGGCTCCGGCCAGAAATTCACGCAGACTCTTGCGGGTGTCGATACTGATTATGACCAGGTCATCGCCTTCCTCTGCCAGTTGTGCCAAAACCGGAATGGCTGACACGCTTTCGGGAATGTCCATTTGGTATCTCCTGTTGTAAAAAGAAACTGTTTTATGATCTGTCACCTTGATCGTAATATGAAATTGGTATACTTAAATGTCAATAATTCTTTTTTTAATAAATAGTATTTTCGGAGGTAGCCATGAAAATCAGCGCACGAAAAAAAGCGGAAAACCGGCAGGCCATATTGGCCGCAGCAGTGGATCTGATCATAGAAAACGGGGTGCGAAGCACGAGCATGCGCGCCGTCGCACGACAGGCAGGAGTCGGGGATGCCACGATTTATAACTATTTTCCCACCAAGGAAGCCCTTATTCAGGGCTATTACATTGAGGCGTTCTCACAGGCAGTCGATTCCCTGCATTCCGTGGAGGATTTTGAGCAGTGCAATTTGAACGAGCGTCTGCAAATATTGTTTGAGGCCATACTGGAGTGCTTTCTTGCCGACAGGGAGTTCGTAAACCTGACGTTTGCATCGGTCTTTTTCGATCCCATTCCCGCGGGGAAAAGTGTGCGCGCCATGCGCAACCAGTTTATGGGCGTGGTAAAAGAGCAATTTCAGGCGGCCGAAGAGTCTGGAGAATTGACGGAAATGATGTTCCGGGAGCTTGTCTGCCATTTTGTCTGGGATTTTTTTGTGGCCGTGGTTCTGTACTGGCTGCGTGATGATTCCGAACAGTTCTCCAACACGACGGTGTTCATCGACAGGAGCATGGACCTTGGTTATTCGGTGATCAGGTCCGGGGTGCTGGATAAAATTACTGGATTGGCTTCTTTCCTGTTCAAGTCGCATATCCTGAGCAGGGTGGATATGTTCGATGAACACAAGGCTACGTTCAGGAAGCTGAAGCAGGAGTTCATGGACAATGTCGAGCCGCGATGACATCCCGGAAGGGCGATTGGCCAGAAGCCTTGTAGGCGGTAAAACCGTTGCGCGCGTGGGCGGAGTGTATCTTCGCTATGCCGCGTCCAAAAGGTTTCGTTCCGAGGCCGGGCGCGAAGCGGCGCGGCGGGAAATGTCCGGCAAGGGAGCGCGTATCCTGCTGGACGGCCTGTGCCAGCTCAGGGGAACTGCGCTTAAAATGGCGCAGATGTTGAGCCTCGAACTTGATATGTTTCCGCCGGAAGTGCGTTCACAACTGGAGCGTTCCTGTAACGAAGTCCCGCCCATGAATCGTGCCGTGGCGCGCAAGGTGTTGGTGAACGCCTATGGCATCAGCCCCGAGAAGATGTTTACATCTTTTGATTCCACGGCCTTTGCTGCCGCCAGTCTCGGGCAGGTCCACAAGGCTCTGTCAGCGCATGGAGAAAAACTGGCCCTGAAGATACAATATCCGGGTATTCGCGGGACCATTCACAATGATGTGCGCATCCTCAAGGGGCTATTGCGACCATTCCCCGAATACGGGGCCTTGGCGCCGGCGATCGGCGAGATAGAAGCGCGTTTTCTGGAAGAAACGGATTATCTGCGCGAAGCGGAGAATATGGAGTTCTTTCGCAATTCCTTGAACATGAAGGGCGTTTTTATCTCCGAAGTTTTTCCCGAACTTTGCACGGAGCAAGTGCTTTGCGTTTCGCTGCTGGAAGGCCAGCCGTTAAATTCGTGGCTGAAGACCGGCCCGGATTCCCGTTCACGCGACATGGTGGCGCAGCGGCTACAGGATATTTTCATTCGTAGTCTTTATGAGTTGCAGTGCATCCATGCCGATCCCAATCCCGGAAATTTTCTTGTTTTTCCGAATTTGGAGATTGGCGTAGTTGATTTCGGGTGCGTCAAGCGGTTCAGCCCGAGTTTTGTTGATCGGTTTCGACGGTTGGCCCTTGCCTTGAACCGGAACGACCGGCAGGCCTGTGTCGCATTATTGGGCGAGCTCGGCACCATAGAAGAGGATGCTGATCCCGCTCAGGTCCAAAGGATCGGTGAAGCTTTTGCCACTTATGGGGAATGGATTTCGAGATTGTATGCTGACGGGGTTTTCGATTTCGGCACGGAGCGTGATTTTATGCGTGAGGGCAAAGAACTTTCCATGAGTATGCGAAGCGTATTGCGCGAGTTGAACATCAACCCGGATTTCGTTTTTCTTGACCGCACACGATACGGGCTTCTCCGTATCTTCGAACGCATGGAAGCACGTGTCCGTTTCAGAAATCCCTTTGAGTGGCCTTACTGATTAATCGTCGCTTACCTGTCATTTATCGCAATTTTTTTTAGGCCGGGAGTGTGCGATTCACCTGCCCAAGGCATTCACGGAGAACAGTGGAAAAACGGAATCCATGACGGCCAGAAGGCCGGAAAACGTTTTCCATAAGAAGAATTGCAATTTTTCATTGCAATCCATTTTTGTTTCTTGCGTCTTGTGATGATTGGACTTGATGCCCAATCTGAATATTTCGTGTACAAGTTGCTCATCGAAGTGCAACTATGTATAAAAAAATAAACAATCAATATGCTTTTTCTAAAGGGAATAATTCCATTGCTAATGGAATACCTACGCAAGTTGTGGAATAACATTCCAAAGGCAAATGTCTCTTCGATATCGGAAAGCACGGAATCCTAGGAGTGGTGATGGCCGCGGCAAAATATTTTTTTCTCATCAAGCGTCTGTTTTTCATGATGTTATTGTTGGTGCTGGTTGCTGGTGTATGCAGCGGTTGTGGTGAGGACAAGCCTGTACTTATCGGTTTTTCCGGTCCCCTCAAAGGCAAGTATGCGGATTTGGGAGTGCAGGGCCGCAACGGGGCCCGGCTTGCCCTGGAGATGGTTAATGCGCGTGGAGGGGTAGACGGACGCCCTTTGGCAATGGTCGTGCATAATGACAATGGTTCAATTGAGGGTGCCTTGAAAGCCGATGAAAGAATGATGGGGCAAGGGGTTGTTGCCGTCATAGGTCATTTCCTCAGTGTGCAGTCCCTGGCCGCCGTGGAAAAATTTGCGGACCGTCCGTTGATACTGATTTCTCCAACCACTTCCACGCCGCTGTTATCCGGGCTGAAGGATATTTTTTTCCGTGTGATGCCTTCCAATGAAAATTGGGCTGCTGCGCTGGCGTCATTCGCTGCCTCGGAAATGGGCGCCCCATCGGTTCTGATGATAATGGACGCGGACAATAAAGGGTATACTGCCACATTCTGCGAAGCCTTTGCGCATCGCTACGTTCAATTGGGAGGCGAAGCTTCCGGTGAATTTCACTTTTTTTCCAACTCGAAAGGGTGGGAGCAGGCCGTAGTGGATCGGATTGCCGTAAATAAACCGCAGGCATTGCTAGTGGCGGCGTCTGCTTCGGATGCGGCCTCTCTGGCCCGCAGGGTTCGGCTTGCCGGGGAGACGTTGCCCATCATGATCACTCCTTCATCCTATACCAAGGAGCTGGTAGCCTTGGCCGGTTCTGCCGTGGAAGGCGTCATCACCTCAATGAGTTATGACGAAAACAGCGAGGCCACCGAATTCCTCGCCTTTAAAAATGCCTATCTCAATCGATTCGGGACCGATCCCCAGTTTGCCGCGGCTTTTGCCTATGATGCCATTCTGGCTTTGGCCGACGCCTTGGGCCGGACAGGAGGAAAATCCACCGGACTCGCCAAGGCTCTTACCGAGGTTCGGGACATCCCGGGCTCCATGGGACCGTTCACCCTTGACGAGAATGGCGATGTGAACAGGACACACTTTGTTGTGACGGTAAGGAACAGGGCGTTGAAAACGCTTTCGCGTGTGCAGGAGTAAATTTCCCCGCCAATTGAACAACACTTGGAGCGAGCGTTCATCCTATGGCCATGAAGCACCTATCACGGCTGATTCGAAGCAACCTGTTTCTGTGGACCATCGGCCCTGGAATCGTGACAGTCCTTTTGTTGGGCAGTTACTTTGCTGCGCGGGAAAAGGATGCCTTTGAGCGCCGTAATCGGGAATTGACGTTTTCTCTGGCCAAATATGTTTCCAGTTACATTCAGACTGCTCAGGGCAGTCTGCGCCAGCTTTCGTTATTTTTGCCTGCCAGAGATACGGCTGTGACCAGTAAGGCCTTGCAGGCAACTCTTGAAGCCTTTCCTGAATTCGAGCGGGTCATTTTGCTTGATAGCCAGCGGATCATCATGGCTTCTGCCCCGGCCGGAATGGTCGGTGCGGAATTGCCCAGCATTTCCCGGTTGGAAACAATGACCGCCAGCCTTGCCTTCTCGCCGTTTCTCTCTCCGGAATCCGGCAAGCTGGTTGTCCAACTCACACAACCCACCAGAACCGGACACACGCTCGTGGGCGAATTGAGTCTGGACGCCGTGCAACAGGCGTTGACCCGTTTTCTGTCCATGGAAGAGATCAGTGTCATTCTGTGCGACATATACGGCAACCTGATCGTGCATCCCGACAGGGATGCCGTGGAACAGCAAACAAATATTGGTCATACCGCGCTTTTTCACCGGGCCAAGGAAGCCGGGACCGGGCATTTCTGGGTGCGACAGAGTCAAAGTCTGCAAATGGGATCGGTAACGCCTCTCCAGAGCGGGGACTGGCTTTTATTACTCTACAAACCGGCGCAAAAGGTCTTTGAACCCATCATATTCCCGTTGGGTATGCTTGTTTGCGCACTCCTTCTTTTCTTTGGAATACTCGCGGCATTGCTTAACCGGGAGATGCGACGGCTGATAGTTTCTCCTCTGGATGCATTCACCAGAATTATCCACCGGTTTGCTGAAGGTGGGCGCGAGGAGTTTGAAGTGCCGGAAGCTGCGTTCGTGGAGCTGGGAACCATGGCGGCCGAGTTTGAAACCATGGCCGCCATGGTCAAGAATCGTGAGGCCCAGTTGCGTCTTTCCGAAGCCAAATATCGATCGATTTTCGAGAACGCTCTGGAGGGCATATTCCAAAGCACTCCCGACGGGCGCATCGTGAATGCCAACCCGGCAATGGCATCCATCCTCGGGTTTGAAAATCCCCAGCAAGTCATTAACGGCATTTCCGACGTCAGTATGGATTTATATCTTGATCCTTCGGATCGGGCCATCCTGCTGGAAGGCCTCAGAGCCGGGAAGATTGTTCCGGACTTTGAGGTCCGGCTGCGGCATCAGTCGGGAGAAACGATTTGGACCATGTTGCACGCCCGTCCGATCTTCGACGAAGAGGGAGAACTGGCGCTTGTCGAGGGCCTGTTGCAGGACATCACCCCCAGAAAGGAAGCTGAAGAAGAGCTGGCAAAAATGAACCGCAGTCTTCAGGTTCTGGTGGACGAGCGCACCGAAGATTTATTGGCCAAGACCCGGGAATTGGAAGAAGCGAACGAAAAGCTTCTGGCCATGGACAAGTTGAAATCCAGATTTCTTGCTTCGGTTTCGCATGAATTACGCACACCACTGACCTCCTTGCTGGGATTTACCAAGCTGATCAACAAGGACTTCAGCCGGTTTTTCCAGCCTTTGGCTTCCGATGAAAAATGGTTGAAAAAGAAGGGAACACGCATTCGCCGCAACCTTGAGATAATCGAGGTTGAGGGAGAGCGTTTGACCAGAATGATCAATGACTTTCTGGATTTGACCAAGATTGAATCCGGCCGTTTGGAATGGCGTGACAGTGAAATTGACCCCGGTAGTTCCCTTGTCAGGGCTGCCCAATCTGTTGGCGGCTTATTTGCCGAAAAAAACGGAGTTGAGCTGGTGGTTGATGTTCCGTCCGACTTGCCTACCCTTTTTGCGGATCCGGACCGGATAGAGCAGGTTGTCATCAACCTTTTGAACAACGCGGCCAAATTTACGGATCAAGGTTCCGTGATTCTTTCTGCCTGCACCACTCCTGAAGGCTTTTTCCAGTTCAAGGTGTCCGATACGGGAGAAGGCATCCCCGCCGAAGAGCAGGATCTTATTTTTGATAAGTTTCATCAAGTGTGCAAGGAGGATACCCTGCAGGACAAACCGCAGGGGACCGGGCTTGGACTGACCATTTGCCGTCAGATCCTGTTGCACTACGGTGGGCGAATATGGGTGGAGTCCGAACTTGGGAAAGGGAGCACGTTTTTTGCCGAGTTGCCCATTTACAGCTCTTCCGGTGACGCCCTGCAAGGGGTTGCCGGTTCCGAGGTCATGGTTGCCAATGCCGAACTCGGCTCGGAAGGCGCCCTGATTCTGGTGGTGGACGACGAACCCGCCATTTGTTCATATCTTTTGCAGTTGCTGACGAATGAAGGATATCGGGTGGCTACGGCCCAAAGCGGTCCCGCAGCACTGGCCATGGCCCGGACATTGCGGCCGGACTGCATAACCATGGACATCATGATGCCGGGCATGGACGGCAATGAAGCCATTAGCCGCCTTCGGGCCGACTCCGAACTGGCGTCCATTCCGATTCTGGTGATTTCCGTCATGCAGAACAGCCTGCGTACCGAGGTGGACGGCAGAGTATACAAGCCTATTGATGAAAAGGAATTGTTGGCTTCGCTGAGAAGTTTGCTGAGCCAAGACAGGCCTCTGCGCCCGGCCATTGTCCTGCATCGCAACGGCAAGGACGAATTAATGCCATACTTTGCCCTCGCTTCGGGCGAAATCGAGTATTGCAATGAGGCAGAGCTTTGGAAGCGTCTTGAAAACGGATTTCAGGGAACGGTTGTTTTGCCTGCGTGGGCGTCTGGTGTGATAGATCTGTCCAGACTGTCTTCCCACGACGGCGTACAACTCGTCATACTTCCGGAAAAAGGGAGAGAAGAGAGTGGTTTTCACGTATGAAAAAAGGCCGAACACTGTGTGTTCGGCCTTTGATTCTCTTGGTAGCGGGGGCCAGATTTGAACTGACGACCTTCGGGTTATGAGCCCGACGAGCTACCGAACTGCTCCACCCCGCGCCATT
>Ga0207831_100244_pt1 | contig 24395 bp, 22 predicted proteins | sample TtanPargueraPR_7_FD_187741 | JGI IMG/M metagenome (GOLD analysis project Ga0207831, IMG submission 187741) | Aerobic enrichment media microbial communities from Bioluminiscent Bay, La Parguera, Puerto Rico - Tt and M1 (2) (SPAdes) | ecosystem: Environmental > Aquatic > Marine > Unclassified ...
TCTGCCGTGCTTTCCGTTGGTTTGGTAACTGTTAGCGAAGATCAAAACGATCAAGCATCATGACCTTGTCCCAGGCTGCAATGAAGTCGGCCACGAATTTGTCCTGTGAGTCCTCGCATCCATAGACTTCCGCAATGGCCCGCAGTTGGGAATTGGCCCCGAAAATGAGATCGAAACGGCTGGCGGTCCATTTGAGCTTGCCTGTTTTGCGGTCTCGACCTTCAAACAGGTCTCCATCCGTTGATACGGATTTCCACTCGGTTCCCATGTCGAGCAGGTTCAAGAAGAAGTCATTGGTCAATACCCCGGGGCGTTCGGTGAAGATTCCCTGCTGTGACAGCCCGAAGTTTGCGTTCAGGGCGCGCATGCCGCCGACGAGCACAGTCATTTCCGGTGCCGTCAGCGTGAGTAGCTGCGCCTTGTCGAGCAGCAATTCCTCTGCCGTTACCGAATATTTGGCCTTCATATAGTTGCGGAAGCCGTCCGCAAACGGTTCAAGCACGGCGAATGAATCCACATCGGTTTGTTCCGCCGTGGCATCGGTTCGCCCGGGAGTGAAGGGGACGGTCACGTTGTGCCCGGCATCTCTGGCTGCCTTTTCAATCGCTGCGCAACCACCAAGAACGATCAGGTCGGCAAGCGAAACAGCCTTTCCCCCGGATTGGGACTTGTTGAAGTCTTCCCTGATTTCGTCAAGGCATTGCAGTACTTCAGACAGTTTGTCGGGTTCATTGACTTCCCAGTCCTTTTGCGGTGCGAGCCGAATACGCGCACCGTTGGCCCCCCCGCGCATGTCGGAGCCGCGGAACGTGTATGCCGAGGCCCAGGCGGTCGCTACCAACCGGCAAACGGACAGGCCGGAAGCCAGTATCTCAGACTTGAGATCCGCAATGTCTTTTTCCTCGATCAATGCGTACTTAGTTTCCGGCACCGGATCTTGCCAGATCAGTTCTTCAGAGGGAATTTCGGAGCCGATGTAGCGTGAGCGTGGTCCCATATCTCTGTGCGTCAGCTTGAACCAAGCGCGCGCAAACGCATCGGCAAATTCCTCAGGGTCGTCAAGATATCGCTTTGCAATGCGTTCGTATACCGGATCATTTCGAAGCGAGAGGTCGGCCGTGGTCATCATCGGGCGAAGTTTTTTGGATGGGTCGTGCGCGTCTATGACCATGTCCTCTTCATCCACATTCTTGGCCAGCCATTGGTGCGCACCGGCCGGACTTTTGACCAGTTCCCATTCATATTTGAAGAGTACTTTCAGATAGCCCATGTCCCATGTGGTCGGATTCGGCTTCCAGGCGCCTTCAATACCGCTGGAAATTGTATCCCCGGCCTTGCCGCTTGCGAATGAGCTTTTCCAGCCGAGCCCCTGTTCTTCAAGACCCGCGGCTTCCGGTTCCGGGCCGACAAGGGCCGCATCTCCTGCGCCGTGGCATTTGCCGAACGTATGGCCGCCAGCCACAAGGGCGACAGTTTCCTCGTCGTTCATTGCCATTCGGGCAAAGGTCTCACGCACGTCAACGGCAGAGGCTACAGGATCCGGGGTACCGTTCGGCCCCTCCGGGTTCACATAAATCAAGCCCATCTGCACGGCCGCGAGCGGGTTGTCCAACTCTCGTTCGCCCTTGTATCTCGTGTCGCCGAGCCATTCATCTTCGGAACCCCAGTAGATGTCTTCCTCGGGTTCCCACACGTCTTCACGCCCACCGGCAAACCCGAATGGTTTCAATCCCATGGATTCTATGGCGCATGTGCCTGCGAAAATGATCAGATCGGCCCATGAAAGCCCTTTGCCGTATTTCTGTTTGATGGGCCAAAGCAAACGTCGGGCCTTATCGAGATTGACGTTGTCCGGCCAACTGTTGAGCGGGGCCAAACGCTGATTGCCGGTTCCTGCCCCGCCGCGTCCGTCACCCATGCGGTATGTCCCGGCACTGTGCCATGCCATGCGGATGAACAAGGGGCCGTAGTGTCCATAGTCCGCAGGCCACCATTCCTGAGAATTGGTCATGACTTCGAAAATATCTTTCCTCAAGGCGTTCAGGTCTATTTTTTTGAATTCTTCAGCGTAGTTGAACTTATCGCCCATGGGATTTGATTTTGAGGAGTGTTGATGGAGGATTCTGAGGTTCAATCGATTCGGCCACCAGTCCTTGTTCGATGTGCCGCCGCCAGCGATCTGTCTGCTTGAATGTCCCGTAACCGGGCATTTGCTTTCGTTGCTCATGCGATCTCCTGCCCATTTTCGTGTTGCTGCAAGGTTTCCCGTAAACGATGCGAAGACTATTGGCTGGGAGCATAGCACGGCTTGCCGGATGAGGCCACGGTTTGCCGGTTATTTTTGAGGGGGGATATTAATACTTCGCATACATTTATAACCAGTAATAATTGAATGGCATTAACTCGAATCTTAAGGTGGGCGGATAATGATTTTGGTATTGTTGCTCCTATACCGTTGACCGTTAATTCCCTCGTTGATATCTAAAGGGGGCATTAAAAAAAAATAAATGAAAAAACCTGTGGCTAGCTAAATAAAAAAATTGTCATGAGAGACATTTCTCCCTCACATAATATACTAAAATGGTTTAAACGTTCTCTTTGGTCTTTGGTTTGTAGCCTTTTTCTTATTGTCATAAGTTGGCTCGTAGAAGGTCGAATTTTAAATAAATATTTCCCCCCTCCTGAGGAATCGATGTCGAAAAGAATTGTAACATCTTCAAAGAATGCCAATAGGAGTTTTGAAGAAGAAAAAACATTATCCAAGACCAAACAACAAAGTCGAAGAACTAATAAAGTAGCGCCGGTGTCTATAAAGACTCGCCGGACTTCAACACAACCGAATAAGACTATAGCCAAAGTACGATCGACAAAAACAGAATCACAATCGAAAAAGGTCACCAGTGATGCAACTACACAAAAAAATGTTTCAGGCAAGCTCCGCTCCTACAAACTTCCGCCTGCAGACTTCTAAGTCTTCGTTCTTCTTATCACTGATCCTTATTTTTTGTTGTCCTCTTTTATTATCTTCATGTATAGAGAATCTTATCAATATCCCAAGGGTAACTCCAAAAAATAATTTTGATGAATCTTTAAAATCCTATAATGATTTTTATAATGCAGCAGAATGTTATCTTAAAGATGGTAAAGTTGTAGAGGCTTTAAAACATGCCAAAAAAGCTATCTCAATCGACCCAACTGAACAGGTTGCTTATAGTACTGCAGGCATTTCCTGTATTGCCCTTGGGCTTCCCAGTGAAGCACGGCATTACTTTAAAAAATCCCTCTCAATAAACACAAATTCACAAGAGTCATCAATATCAAAAAGATGGATCGAAATACTGAACCATCCAAGACCCATAGCCCTTGTCCCTTTTAGACGGTTGTCTCCCAATGTTTCCTCGCGTGTGGCCAATGAATGCTCTGATATACTCAAGAGTTATTTTATTTCTAGTGGGATATATAATGTTATTGAGATTAAACCGAGCAGGAATGCAAGTCAGATTGGCATGTGCAATGCAAGCAAAAAAAAGAAAGCCAAGTATACTGTGTTAACATATGTTTCAGATTTTGAATTGGAAAAAAATAGCTATACACCATTTATTCGTGTGGAAGGCAGACGTTATTATAAATTTAATTCCAATATAAAGGCTTCACTTCAAGTCTTTGAAACAAAAAAATGTTCTGTTAGAATGACTAAAACAAGAAATACAGGTATTTTTGATCAAGATCTTGGTGATATAGACAAGGATCAAGTTAGGAAACTTGTTATTAAGGAAGCGATGCATAATCTTTTTATAGATGTAAACATGGCTCTGTTAAAAATTGGGGAGTAGTCTGGGGTTGAATATTTTGATCTATTAAAAAACGGGAATAAATGATGTCTGCTCTTGCATAGTGCTTAAAGGAACCAGACGGTTAATGTCTTCAATCCAGATTATCCGTTTGAAGTCATCCTTGTTTTATCTTCATAATAAAAAAGGCCTTGGTGAACACAATATCACCAAGGCCTTGGCTTTTTATCCCGTTGGCGGAAGCGTATAGGAGTCGAACCTACCGGCGAGTGTTAACCCGCCCACTGGATTTGAAGTCCAGGCGCCACACCGGTGACGAAACGCTCCCTTACAAGAAATTCAGAATAGCAGGATCATGCCCTGCTTTCAATACAATGCGCTGCCCTGCGTAGTCTTCGTCCTGCCAATATACATAACGAAAATCATTTGCCACGCTGCTATACTTTCCCCGTAAACATGGTATGTTTGCGATACTGATTGGGATACCCGCATGGTGTCACTTTGTTTTTTTCATGGAGGTTTACATGAAGAGATTGGTAACAACCGCTGTGGTTTCGACGTTGCTTTCGCTGTCTGTTTGTGCTGTGGCCGTCGGTGCGGATGACATGGGCGAGGGCCTTTCGCGGGCATGTTCCAGCTGCCATTCTGCCAGGCGCGTCTGTCGCATGCTGGGAGCCAAGGATAGTAAGGGATGGGAAAAGACCGTGCGTCGCATGGTAGAGAACGGTGCGGATATTTCGCAGGACAGTGTTGGCGCGATTGCGGACTATCTGGACAATCTCAAGCCCGGAACCGGCCCCATGTGTCCATAGAAAACGATTTGGGGTTTTATTATTCCGTGGCGTGGTAAATTTGGAGAATTCTTTGGAAAGTTCCGTCTTTGCGCATTTGCAGGAACGTTTGTTCAAATTCCTGCATCCGGCGAGCCAACGGATGTCCTTTGCGGATCATAAGGTGAAAAGGAAGGGCCTTCAGCACGGCTTCTGTTTGCACCACCTTGCTTTCCAGTTTTTGTCTGTGGATTGAGGACCACGCACCACCCGGCCATTCTATGACAATGTCACCGCGTTTCAACGCCAGCATCCGCCAGATGTTGTCGATTGCAGTAGCCGCATATACTTTTATTTTATATGGTTTTATTGCCCGGCTGAACCAGCCGTTGCCCATATATGTGATGACGGAGAAGCCTTTTTCCGCGATCTCCCTGATGCTTTTGATGGATTTGATTTCCTCCATTCTCGGATTTCCCGCATAGGTGAACAGATGCCGCCCTTTGACGTACATCGGCGTATCGTGTGTCACTGTATATCTCAGCCTTTCCTCGGTCGGCACGGTAAGCATGGCGTCTGAAAGTCCCTCGCGCACGTTTTCCTGGCAACGTGCCCAAGGACACTGTTCCCAAGTGAGCTTCACGTTCATTCTGTGCGCAGCTTCTTCCATCAGGTCATGAAAGAAACCAAAAAATTTCCCTTTTGGGGTGCTGTAGTGAAAAGGCGAAAAGTCCGTGTAGGCCATGTTTAAAACTTCCTGTGGCGCAGCAAAACCTTCCGAGGCGGTGAGCGCCATGGGAAGAAGCAAACATATAGCAATAATGAATACTGCTTTTATGCTGCGCTTTCGGGCACGAGAAACCAAGAACATGGCATTTCCATAGCAAAGTACGAGGATAAAAAGAAACCATAAAATTTTCTAAATATTCGTGTGCCTTTTGTGAATAAAAACATCCACTGCAAAAAATATTCGTCCTTTAAAACTCTTGTCCACCGTCACATTCTATCATTGTGCCTGTTGAGGGCCTTTTCCGTTTTATTTGCTCACCATTCTGTACTCCAATCATTATGAAATGAGGCGGGAAGATAAAATACTATTCAAATAGGGGGAATTCTGTTTTTATACAGAGCCTTGGAGCACTGTTTGAGCTGGATGGTTTGGGGGAGCTATGAGATTTTCTTCTTTTTCGCTGGGGGTTGTGGTCGTGCTGCTTTTAGCCGGCCACGTCTTTGCGAGCGGGAAAAAGATTCTCATTATACATAGCTACCACCCGTCATTGTCGTGGACCATGCAATATACACATGGTATTCGAGACTTTTTGGGTGCCACCGTCCAACTTGATCATTTCTATCTTGATACCAAACGGATTCCTGCGTCCCAGTTCAAAGCAAGAGTCGAGGCTGCTCTAGCGTATTACCGGCAAATCCAGCCGGATTTGGTCATGCTTGGCGACGACAATGCCTTGTTCCTGCTCTGGGAACCAATCGCCACGAAAGGTACGCCCGTCGTTTTTTTCGGTATCAACAGCAATCTCAGGCACTACTTTGATGCTATCCCCCCATAATGTTACCGGAATTCTTGAGCGCGTGCCGCTATTTCCCTGGATACGATATTTGAAGGATGTGGTCCCCTATGCGGAAAGCGGACTCGTACTTATGGATGAAAGCCCAACCTCTCATGCCGTGTTGGATGTGACCTTCGGCAAGCGGAAACAGGTGCTCGTCGAGGGTGTTGAAGTTGATTACAAGGTTGCTGCCACTTGGCGGGACTGGCAACAGCAGGTCCAGAAGGCAGAGGAATATGATTTTGTCGTTCTGCCGGTATTTCACTCCATCAAGAATAGGCAGGGTGGGCATATCCCGGTGAAGGAGGTCATTCAATGGACTTCCGAACATTGCCGTGTGCCGGTGTTTGCCAATCAGGATTATGCTGTCGGTGACGATGGCTTGGTGGGGGCGTATGTTGTTCGGGGAGAGGGACACGGACGAGCCGCAGCCGTTCTGGCCTTGGGGATTCTCGACAACAGGACGCCCCAGATGCCGCTCATTAATATGGATCAGAAAGGCCAGTTCTTTTTCAACCGGAAACAGTTGGATCGTTTCAACCTGTCCCTGCCGGAAAAAATCGCAGCGCAGGCTATTTTTCGCTGATTTTTTCTATTCACACCCTTTTTCCCTTTTCAAAACATTTTGCCCAAGCCATATAGCGGCAAGTTGGACCAATATGACGTGGTAACAATGGCGGCAAAATTTACATCTTTTCAACCCCTCGGAGGCAGGCATCGCACTCTTAATAAAACTTAATAATTTTATCCATAGAAATTATGCTACCGGTTGTGGCGCGCGCCTGTGCGCCGTAATGGAGACCTGTGTTTGTAGTGTAATGCTGAATAAAAGATTGATATAAAAATATTATTTCACCAAGTATTGGCGCTGCTCCGTTTTCGCGATTCAGAGTTTTTTTTATTTGGATATATTTGCCGTTTACAAAGTTGTGTTTTCTTTTTGTGCGCCAAAGGAAAAGGAAATGCTTTTTTTGCAATTCCTTTTTCGTGAAGGTCCGGTCTTTGCTGACTCATAGCCATGAATTGCAACGGGCAATTCTTGCCGCCCTGTTACCTTCAACCAAAAGGAGAGCATGATGAGCATCTCAGCATTAGGCAGCTCAAACACGTCAAGCATGTTTGAACTGAATAAGTCGTATGGTGCTTCTTCGAGCAGCGGTCTGGGAACGGATGACATTGCGGCATCCATTCTCGAACAGGACGATGCGGACGGTGATGGTCTGCTGAGCCTGAGCGAAACCTCGCTCGACGAAGACCGATTTAACGAAATCGATTCAGATGGTGACGGCTACATCTCGGCAGAGGAGTTAAGTGCTGACGCGAAATCGCACATGCAGCAAAATGCAGCCATGGGGCAACTCAGCGTTTTGATGCAGAGCGGAAATTCGGATGAAATTGCCGCATCCATCCTTGAAAAGGATGATGAAGACGGCGACGGACTGTTGAGCCTTTCCGAAACGTCGCTCGATGAAGACCGATTTAACGAAATCGATTCAGATGGTGATGGCTACATTTCGGCTGAAGAATTGAGTGCCGACATGCAGGAAAACATGGCGGAAGGTTCTGCCGCTACCGCAGCAGCGGCTTCCGAAAGTGTTGCAGCCACCACGCAGACTGCAAGCACTGATGAAACCACGTCTGCTTCCAGTTCGGGGTCCAGCTCCAGTTCCAGTTCCAGCGACGATGAAGAAGATTACGATGAGTATGACCTGAACAAAGACGGCGTTGTCACCGTGGATGAATTGCTGCAAGCGTTCAATCAGGGCGACTCTGGCGCGGCTTCGAAGTTGCAGAGCATGGGTGACGGAATGCTTTCAGCAATGTCCCAGCGTTTCGCCACGGAAGCCTATCAACAGCAACAGCAATTGGTTTAGCCGGACTATTTCCGGCCAGCAGGAGTGCATGGTCGGCAATTCGGCTAGAGGTCCGGCGGCATTTCAATAGCATCTCCCTCATGGAGGAGAGAGATGCCATTCTCCCCTCTTGGGAGGTTTGACTCAAAGAAATTTTGGAGTGCGTTCTTTTCGGTTTCACCCGGAATGAACGCACTCTTTGGTATGCTTTTTTTTTGTTTTTAGATTGAGAAAAAAATCACAATAAAAGATGTCGCCTGTCCGAAAGCGTGCCTGTCCGAACGCTGTATTTGTGCGTGCTTTCACAACCGGCGACTTTCGTTGACAGGTGACAAGACCAAACCTACCGTCTCCTATTCTTAATTCTATGCTTCGCTTTCCGCCTGACGGGGAGCGCACCCGATACCGAACAATTTTTCCAGGAGATGTTTCATGTCTTACAAGGAAATGCAGGAAGTACTGATGCGGGAGCTGCGGCTTTACCATTATCCCGTGGCTGTCAAATTCTTTTATGCCCGGGACGAGCTGGACGCTTTTCTCCAGGCCGCTCCGGAAGTCCACACCCCGGTCAAGGCCATGACCTTTTGTCAATGGGAACTCGGAGCCCGGATGAAAGGGCAAATCGTTTACTCCGGGGTGGAAGGACTTGGTTGCGGCAATGCCAAGTACAGTTTCGGCTGGAAATCCTTGGACGAAGGGGAAATCAAGGCGCATGCCAAGTATACTCGCGATCTGGACCAGGCCGAACGGTTTGTTAAGTCCAAGGCGCGGTTGCCCGAAGGCTTGCTGGGAATTGCCGTTGCCCCGTTGGGTAGCGTGGACGATCTCTATGAGCCGGATACCGTGCATTTTTACTGTGACAACATGCAGGCCTATCATTTGGCTGTCGATTATATGGCCGCTACCGATACGCATCCTCTGCGCCCGACAATCACCATGAACTCTTCGGCCTGCGGCGGTAATGTGCAGACCTATGCTGCCCAGGAGTTCAATATGTTGCCTGCCTGCTCCGGCAGCTACAACGCTGGTAAGACCGAGCGTGGCGAAATCAACGTCATTATTCCTGGCAAACAATTTCCGGCTGTCTTTGAGCGACTCATGGAACGCATCAACGCGGCCAGCAGTTCCATTACCCGACCCGGCGACGGTTTCCCGGGGGCGGATATCTGTAAGAACTGTCCCCTGATTATCTTCAAAAAGGAAAAGTAAGGATTCACAACATCCTGCTTGCCCCCCTCGTTCACAATCTTTGACGATTGGGAGCGGGGGGGCTTTTTTATTGGCTATCGGACCTTCGCTTTTCTCCGTCCGGAACGGAGGATAACGTTATCTCTGACGCTTGTGCCTCTTCGTGTCCCAACGCTTCGGCCCGTTATCAAGGCGGTATTATGCTGCACATAAAAAAAGAGCAGCTACATAAAGCAGCTGCTCTGAATTCTCGATGGCGTCCCCAAGGGGATTTGAACCCCTGTTAACGGCGTGAAAGGCCGTCGTCCTGGGCCAGGCTAGACGATGGGGACGCATGATGCGGCTGGCATTTCGGCGGGTGGCCTGAACCCTTTGCGTGCCGGTTTGCCTCGTCGGGAGAAGCGTGTTTTACACATTTTTTCGTGTGTGGCAAGTGTTTTTGTTGAGCAAGGTTATTTTAAATGGAAAGCGTTCGTCCTTTCGTTCAAAAAATCGGATTTTTGTTAAGGATAATATTTTGAATGGAGCAATCGTAGTGTGCCGGAGCAGCAACTGACCTTGTCATTTTGTTTTCCTCTCTGTACCCTTGGTCAGGATAATTATTTGTAATATTCCATTATTATTAATGAGAGGATTCAGTCATGATCACGCCGGATAAATACCAGAAAAAGGCGATATTGCTTGCCGTGGCAAAGTTAATGAAAACACGGCTCAAGCAGGGCAATGCTCCCATGGATCGCAAAAAGCTGGCAGCCGTGCGAGAGAAAATCGGTGCGTTGGCGCCGGTGATTGATCCTCTGGTTTGGCTCCAGCCCGACAGGGAGCAGGACAGTTCCCACCTTAACAACGAAATCCTTCAGGAAATACTGCGCGGTGAGCAGTTGGGCGTGTGGGCCTTGTGTGCCCATTCCCTGAACCATCTGGAACGCGTTATTGCCGAAAGGCGCCCTTCCTGTATCCTTGAAATGGGCAGCGGCATCAGCACGCTGGCCCTGCAGGTGTTTTGTCGTCCCTTGCGCGAGGCCGGGCATGAAGTACACATATTCAGTGTGGAGCAGGGCGAGGATTATGCCGCACAAACACGCGAGCGGCTCGCTCTGCATGGCTTGGAAAAGGGCGCAACTGTCGTGGTTTGTCCGTTGCGAAAGGAGCAGGGACCGGACGGAAGGGAAATCCATAGCTATGACTTTTCTTCTCTGCCTTCGGTCATGAACGATGAAGCGGCCGATTTCCTGCTCATTGACGGTCCCTTTGGCCCTCCGGGAAGTCGTGTGGAGGTGCTTCCTGAACTGATTCGGCTCAAAAGTCTGGCTCCCAAGGCCCACTTTCTCATGGATGATGCTTTGCGAGATGGGGAAATGTGGATTTATGATATTTGGGCCAAGCGCAAGGACGTCAAGCTGGACGGCGTATATTGGGTTGGAAAGGGATTTCTTTCCGGCGAACTGGTTGGCTGAGGCTGTCCGGATTACTCTGAGTTTTTTTGATTTCCATGGCGTCCCCAAGGAGATTTGATTCGGGCCGTCCTGGCACTCACCCCTTCGGGGCGTTGTTGTTTCGCTCCAACGTCCAAATCCGCTGTCCTGCGGATCTGTGAACTCCTGTTAACGGCGGATTCCATTGTGCATAAAAAAAGAGCAGCTACAATGAAGCAGCTGCTCTGAATTCTCGGTGGCGTCCCCAAGGGGATTTGAACCCCTGTTAACGGCGTGAAAGGCCGTCGTCCTGGGCCAGGCTAGACGATGGGGACACTCTGTCAAAAAGCAAATTTGGCTGGGCTGCAAGGACTCGAACCTTGATTAACGGAACCAGAACCCGTCGTCCTGCCAATTGAACGACAGCCCAGCAGCGAGAAGTTGATTTATAGTTTACCCAGTGGGTTGTCAACTTCTTTTTGGCATGTTTTTTAGATGGCGTTCGCCAGACGGCGAGTCCGCTTTTTCAGCTTGTTGATCTTGCGGCGCAGATATTCACGCTCGGCACGATTGGTCAGAGACTCCTTTTTGACGCGCAGTTCACGAACCTGACGCTTGATGGAGAAAATCTGATCCTTGTAGGGGGAAACCTTACCCTCTTCGTCGTTCATGCCGAACATATCTTTGATGGTTTCAACCAGTTCGTCCTTGCTCTTGGAAGAAGCGCCGGTGATCATGGGCAATTTTTCCATGCACAGGGCGCGCAGTTCCTTGGCGGTCATCTTGTCCAGAGCCTTGGTCAGGCCCAACTCTTCAAAGGAAATTTCCTTGACGTCTTCGCTCATGGTGCTTCTCCTGACGGCCGAAAAGGACCGTACATTCATTCTTCTTCAAAAATTTTTTGATAGGCCCGGTAGCATTTCCCCACGGCAGAATCCGGGTCAATCTTGCTATCTAGCGTGCCTAACACGCCGGGTTTCTTGTTTTTCACCGGGATTGGCGAGGCTTTGCGCCTCTCGTGCCGACCCAATGGAACCCTGCCGTTTAGCAGCTCGAACAGTACTTTGTCAAAGACTTCTTCGCCAAAAAAACGGTTTACGATTTCAAGTATGAGCGGAGCGAGGTATGATGCCTCCTGAACCACGATGGGGTCTTCCGCGGCGAGGATAAGTTTGTTGCCGCGATGTCCGAGCGGTCGGGCCATGTCTGCCATGTCGCCCATGAGTTCGTCCCATGCGCGCCAGAGGCGCACCATGCGCATGTTGTCGCTGGTGTCCAGCTTTTCCAGCAGGGGCGTCAGCTTTGCGCCGAGCCGTTTGACCGGGGCATTGCGATTTCGTTTGTTCGGTCGATAAGCCATGCGTTCTCCGTGGCCTCTTCTATAGTATATGGGCACCGGGACGCAAGTGAAGCCGTGTCGGCTTTCTGTTTATACGCAGGCCTTGGCGCGGTAGTTGACGATCAGGGTCGGGCAACTGGGCGAAAGTGCCACCTGTACCACTGTGGATCCGATGAGTGCCTGATGCGAATCCTTGGCCGAGGAGTGGCGCGCCAGAACGAGCATGTCGGCTTCACGCCAGCGGGCGTACTTGATGATCTCGCAGTAGGGGACTCCCTCCCATGCTTCATATTCATGCTCTACGCCATGCAGAATATGGGAGTACTTGCGTTGCATCCTGCCGACGGCTTCGTCGATGAAGACCTGCATGTCCTGCGCGTAGAACTTGGGCGATGGGTAGGCCAACCCCGTATCCAGCACATGGAATATCCGCAGGGTGGCGCCGAAGTTCCGTGCCAGGCTCGCGGCATGGCACAGGGCACTTTCGGACGGGGTGCTCAGGTCCGTGCACATGGCGATGTTTTTGGGATCGCGTTCCAGTATGGACGAAGGGCGGGTGACCACCAGAATCGGGACTACCGTCTGCATGCTCACACGGGCGATGTTGGTGTCTACCATGCCCCACATGCGTGGCACCGGGCATGTCTTGCTTTCGGAGTGTGGCCCCATGACGATCAGGTCCGCGCTTTCCTTGGTTGCCAGCGAGGCAAGATCATCCGCCGGATGCCGGCAGACCACATGGATGCGATAGTTGATGCCGTCAAGCTGGGAGCCGAGGTGCTCGGTAATGGCTTTTTCCGTATCGCCTACCAGTTGCGGGCAGGTGATTCCAGCGCTGCCCCAATGGGCTTCGGGCAATTCGCAGGCATGATAAATAATGAGTTGCGCGTTGTGCCGTCTGGCCAGGACCAGAGCCGTATCCGTAGCATGCTTGCTGCTGGGCTTGGGAGTGGCTGCCAGAATGATCTTCGAGAACATGCCCGACCTCCTTGCGAATGGGAATTTGCGTTGTCGATTCAAGGACTGTGGTTTCTTTTGGTTATACTATTCCATAAATATTCATGTAGTACCATAGGTGAAACGAAAATATCATGCCTGTGTTTTGCATGTGGCTTGACCGAGGCGCGACGTTGCTGTAGAACGGCACTTGAACGCATATCAAGATATATTGATATAAGTAGAGAGCTATGGAAATACTTAAATATTGCAAAGCATTATCTGATGAGACCCGTGCCCGGCTCGTAAACGTGCTGCTTAAGTACGAATTGAACGTGGGCGAGATTGTCCAGCTTATGGAAATGGGGCAATCACGCATTTCCCGGCATCTGAAGATACTTGCGGATTCCGACCTCGTGGAATGCCGACGCGACGGCCTTTGGGCCTTTTACCACGCCAGCGAGACCGGACCGGGGCGTGATTTTCTGGACGGCATAGCATCCGTCATGGAAGACGAGATTGTGTTTGGACAGGATCTTGCCCGCGCCGCCAAGGTCATTCGTGAACGTATGGCCCAGACCCGGCAGTTCTTTGATTCCATTGCGGACGACTGGGACCGCCTCAACAAGGAAGTGCTGGGCAGCATGGACCTGCGGGGCGAGATCGTCGCGCGCATCGGCCAATGCGAGGTGGCAGCGGATCTTGGTTGTGGCCCCGGCGAATTGCTTGCGCTCATGGCCGAAAAGGCACGGACCGTGATCGGGGTGGACAGTTCCCCGAAAATGCTGGAGCTGGCCGAGGACCGTTTTCACGGTGATGGCCGCATGAGCCTGCGCATTGGCGAACTTTCTTTTTTGCCTTTGCGGGATTGGGAGGCGGACTGTGTCGTAGTCAGCCTTGTGCTGCACCATCTGGCCCGGCCTCAGGAAGCCCTGGGCGAGGCTGCCCGTGTACTCAAGACAGGCGGACGGCTTATAGTGGCTGAATTCGACAAACATGATAATGAAGTCATGCGCACGGAATACGGTGACCGCCAGTTGGGCTTTGACAAGAGCGAAATGAGCGGCTGGATGAAACAGGCCGGATTCGAAGTGAGCGAGATAACAGAATACAAGGTCAACATGGGGCTTTCTGTCATACTGTACGAAGCTGTTCGCCAGTAAGCCCGGCCTTTTTATAAAATACGTAACCAACACCTACGGAGGATATCATGAGCAACGTCAAACCCATTGACCCGAAATTGGAATACAAGGTCGCGGACATTGATCTGGCCGATTGGGGCCGCAAGGAAATGCAGCTTTCCGAGCGAGAGATGCCCGGTCTGATGCAATTGCGCGCCAAGTATGGCAAGGAGAAGCCCCTCAAGGGACTCAAGGTCATGGGCTCTTTGCACATGACCATTCAGACCGCCATGCTCATCGAAACCCTGTATGAACTGGGTGCTGACATCCGCTGGGCTTCCTGCAACATTTTTTCCACGCAGAACCACGCTGCCGCGGCCATTGCCAAGTCCGGTATGGCCAAGGTGTTTGCCTGGAAGGGGGAAACTCTTGAAGAATACTGGTGGTGCACCGAGCAGGCTCTGACCTGGCCCGACGGCTCCGGTCCGGATCTCATCGTGGACGACGGCGGCGACGCCACTCTGCTTATCCATCAAGGTGTAAAAGTTGAGCAGGATCCTTCTCTTGCCGGGAAATCTTACGACAACCCGGAATTTGCCATTGTCATGTCCCGCCTTGCGGCTTCGGTAAAGAGCAACCCCGGCAAATGGCAGGCTATTGCCAAGAACGTGCGCGGCGTTTCCGAGGAAACCACGACGGGCGTTCATCGTCTTTATGAAATGGAACGCAACAACGAACTGCTTTTCCCGGCCATCAACGTCAATGACTCGGTGACCAAGTCCAAGTTCGACAACCTGTACGGCTGCCGCGAATCGCTGGCCGACGGCATCAAGCGTGCCACGGACGTGATGGTGGCAGGCAAGGTCGTCGTTGTCGTTGGTTATGGCGACGTGGGCAAAGGGTGCGCCCAATCCATGCGCGGCTTTGGAGCGCGCGTGCTGGTTACGGAAATCGACCCCATCTGCGCCTTGCAGGCGGCCATGGAAGGGTACGAAGTGACCACCATGGACAAGGCTTTGGACGAAGGCGACATCTTCGTTACTTGCACCGGAAACTACCATGTCGTTACCGGTGCGTACATGGAGCGCATGAAGGATGAAGCCATTGTCTGCAACATCGGACATTTCGATAACGAAATTGAGATGGCCTATCTGGAGAACAACTCAAAGTGCGTCAAGGACGAGATCAAGCCGCAGGTGGACAAATGGACGCTGGAGTCCGGCAATTCCATCATTGTTCTGGCCGAAGGCCGTTTGGTGAACCTCGGTTGCGCCACCGGCCATCCCAGCTTTGTCATGTCCAACTCCTTTACCAATCAGGTGTTGGCCCAGCTTGACCTTGCCGCCAACAAATACGAGCCCAAGGTCATGATTCTCTCCAAGAAGCTGGATGAGGAAGTGGCTCGCCTGCACCTCGAACGTCTGGGCGTTACGCTGGAAACCTTGAGCCAGGAACAGGCCGATTACATTGGTGTTCCCGTGGAAGGCCCCTACAAGGCGGATCATTACCGCTACTAGTCGCACCATGGGAGAGGCCGCAATCGAGCGGCTGGAATCCGTGTTTATGATGCGGGGATCGGATGTTTCCGGTCCCCGTATTTTTATGGGAGAGCGGGGTTCCGCACGGCGGGTCGTGGGCATAACACTGGTCACGAGGAATTGATTTGCTGCCAGTTCTGCTGGTGGGTAGGGGCGGACCTTGACGCCGGTTACGCATCCGGGCATGTATCTCCATCCATGAACGCAAAGGAGCAAGATGATGAACGACCATACTGAAAAGACGCTGGCTGAAAAAAGTTACGAAGAATCCATTGCCAACGATTTCTTCAATATGATTCAGGAAGCCCGCGAGAGTGGGGTCGACCTTGATGAAGGCTTTGAAACCACACCGCTTTCCATGCAGAACGCGACTCTGCGTTACATGTTCTACAACAGGAAATTCCTGAAGGACACCAACATGCCCATGGCACTCAAAAAGAAGCTGGGTGTTTCCAACATCCTTACGGCCGTGGAAGTGAACGGCAAGGCTGTCGGTATTTTCCTGGTCTGCACGCTTTCCGTTCCCTTGAGCAAAGTGGAAAGCGAGCAGCAGGTGCTCAAAAGCATACAGGGCAAGGCCTTGCAGGAATTCAAGAGCAAGGTTGCCGTGCTCATGCAGCGGGGCTTCGAAGCCGACAATCAGCCTGCAGTCCATTAAATCCATTTTTTATATGACGCCACAGGGCAGGCACCGGTTTTGATGACCGGGCTTGCCCTTTTCATTTGCCTGCCCCATACTATCCCCATGAATCACGATTTTTTTACCATCATTTCGCGGGAAGCGTTTGAGGATCTGTTGCGCACGTTTGCTCCATTGCCCACGGAAAAGGTGCCGTTGGACAATGCCGCCGGGCGAATTCTGGGAGAGAGCCTGCAGGCTGCACACGACTGGCCGCTTTCGGACCGATCCTGCATGGACGGCTATGCTCTGGATGCCCGGGATGCGTTCGGTGCATCGGAACAGAACCCTGTGTATATGGATTGCGTTGGCGCGCCGAACGTTGATGCCAACCCGGATATGGAAATTGCACCGGGGCAGTGTGTCCGAATTGCCACCGGGGGAAGTTTGCCGGAAGGTGCTGATTCCGTGGTCATGGTGGAACATACGGTGAGCATGGATGATTGGGATGAGGGAACGGCTACCGGCACCATCGAAATCCGCAAGGCTGCTGCGCCCGGGCTCAACGTCATGCGTAAGGGCGAGGATGCCAAAAGCGGTGGTGTCGCACTTGCGGCCGGAGTCGAACTCGGTTTTCGGGAAATCGGCCTTGGGGCGGCGTTGGGTTTTACGGAAATGACCGTATTTTCCCGTGCCCGTGTGGGCATCGTTTCCACCGGGGATGAACTGGTCGGTGTGGATCAGGAGCCGCGTGTAGGGCAGGTGCGTGACGTCAACAGCTATACGTTGGCTTTTAGTGCACGGAGAGCCGGAGCTTTGGTTCGAACCTATGGAATCGTTCCTGACGATATTGCCGGATTGACTGCTGCCGTGAAACTGGCCGTATCGGAAAACGATTTGGTACTGCTCTCGGGCGGGAGTTCCATTGGTGTGCGCGACCTGACTGTTCAGGCTGTCGAAGCGCAGCCGGATTCGGAAATCCTTGCCCACGGTGTAGCCATCAGCCCCGGCAAGCCGACGATCCTCGGGCGTGTCGGCGATACTCCCATAGTGGGGCTACCCGGGCAGGTGGCTTCGGCTCAGGTGGTCATGTTTTGTCTGGTGGTGCCGTTTATTCGTTATCTACAGGGGCAGGAGCATGCGTTTGACGTGGCAAAACGTCCGGTGCGGCAGGCCGTTTTGGCTCGCAACGTACCTTCCCGTCAGGGAAGAGAGGATTTTGTTCGCGTCCGTTTGGAAGAGCGTTTCGGTCAACTGCCGTTGGCACATCCGGTTTTGGGTAAGTCCGGTTTGTTGCGCACCTTGATCGAATCGCAGGGTCTGACAGTCATACCTGCCGACGCAGAGGGGGCTTACAAAGATGCTATGGTTGATGTGTGGATTATATAAATATTTGAAATATAATATTTTTGATTATTTTGCCTTTGCGTAGTCGCGAATCTCTGCGACTTTCCAACCATCTTTTTCCTTGCGTATGGTGAAGACACTGTCATCCGGGATGGGCGTGATGTGCTCTTTCCAGATGACCAGATAATGCCCAAAGGAATGCACCACGGCTTCATTGTCCTTGAAGCGCATGAGCCGGAAGTGGAGGGCGTCCGTATCAATGACGCTACGGCGCATGATATCGAAGGTTCCCTGCTGCTTCTGCATTTGTTTGAAGACTTCAAAGCCGAAGCGTTCTTCTTCGAATTTTTCCTTGGGAATATATTGCAGGAAGTCGTCATCCATTGTGGTCTGGTATGTGTAAAAATTGCGGATGACCTGTGCCAACTCGCCCAGGACACCTTTTTCCGGCATGCCCTTTGGCGCATCCACTCCGCCGAGGATACGGAATTTCAGTTCACTGACCGCAAGGCTTAAATGCCTGTCCGTGTTTTCCGGATAGATGGAGTCGACCTCGACCGTGACTTCCCGCGTGGGGACAGTCCAGCATTCCACGACCTGTGGGCCGGTAATATCCTCAAGTTCAAAATGTTGCTCGCTGCCGTCCGTGAAAACGAGGCGACCGGTGTGAATCCTGGCAAAATCATCGAATTCACCGCCCTGATGCCCGCTGTAGATGGTCATGTTTTTCAGGGCCACCACTTTGGGAAAAGTGATGCTGAACCACGAGCCTACACCGTTGTTCAGTTCGCTGGATGCCCATACTGTTTTGGTGTCGTTGTCCAGCAGATTCCCGGCCATGTATTTGCCCGTGAGCGTGGGGCGAAAATGCGAGACCGACACCTTGAGCTCCATGGTGTGAGCCGTGGTGGCGGTCAAGGCAACAAGCAACAGTGCGATAAAAATGCGTTTCATGATGCGGGTATACAGAAAAGCCCTGTGTTTGGCTTGTGTTTTTTTGTATCGTGTATTGCTTTCCGGGCTAGTGGGCATCGGCCCATGTGCGGCCTGTTCCCATATCGACTTTTAACGGAACGGCCAACTCGGTTATCTCCTGCATGATTTTACGTAGGCGTTTGGCTGCGGCTTCCGTGGTCTGGACCGGTGCTTCGATGAGCAATTCGTCATGCACCTGCAGAATCATTTGCGCATCAAGTTCCTTGAGCTGTTCATCATTGTGGGCTTTGATCATGGCCATTTTGATGATGTCTGCCGCCGACCCCTGAATCACAGTGTTGATGGCCTGCCTTCTGGCCTGTGACGCTTCCATGTTGTTGCGCGAATGCAGTTCGGGAAGCAGCCTGCGGCGTCCGGCCAGCGTGGTTACGAAGCCGTTGTTGGTGGCGTCCTGAACCACTTGGTCGTAAAACTTGCGCAATGTGTCCAGCTTGGCGAAATAGCGTTCAATGAACTCCTTGGCCTGGTTCATGGTGATTTTGAGTTCCCGGGCCAGTTTTTGCGGTCCCATGCCGTAGATCAGGCCGAAGTTGATGGTCTTGGCTCTGCGGCGTTCGTCCGAAGTGATGTCCGTGGTGGATTTTTCCTCCAGCAGGGCAGCCGTGCGGGAGTGAATGTCTTCGTCATTGCGGAAGGCGTCCAGCAGTTCGGGGTCTTGGGAGCAGTGCGCCAACACACGCAGCTCGATCTGGGAATAGTCCGCGGCAGCCAGCAGCATATTGGGCCCGGCCGTAAAGCAGGCGCGCATGCGTTTGCCCTGCGGCCCACGAATGGGAATGTTCTGGAGATTTGGCCGTGAGCTGGAAAGACGTCCGGTCGCCGTTGCCAACTGGTTAAAATGCGTGTGGATGCGTCCGTCCGGACCGGCCAGCTTGGGCAGCGGCTCCAGATAGGTGGAGCGCAGCTTTTCAAGCATCCGGTATTCCAGAATTTTTTCCACAATGGGATGTCTGTCCCGAATTTTCTCCAACACCTGGTTGGCGGTGGAAAGCTGACCACCGGCTGTCTTGCCCGCAGGTTTGAGTTCCAGCTTGTCGAACAGGATGTGGGCCATTTGCTGGCTTGAGCGGATATTGAACGGCTCTCCAGCCATGTCCACGATCGTGCGGGTCAGGGCTGCCAGCTGTCCGCTGACCTCTCCGAGAAATTTGGTAAAGGCCACGTCATTGATGCATATTCCGGCCTTTTCCATGCCAACCAGTGCGGGGATAAGCGGAATCTCCAGCGTGCTCATGAGTTCGTTCAGCTGCGCTGCGTTCATTTGGGTGCTTATACCTTGCATATACGCCAGCGCGGCCAGACCGTGGGCTTGCGGATGCAAATCCCTGGCTGCTTCGTCGAACTGCGGTTTGCCCTCCTGATACAGGGATTGGCGCAACCGATCCCAACTGTAGTTGCGTTCTTCCGGGTCCATGAGGTAGGCCGCGAGACTCAGATCAAACCATTGGGCCTCCGTAATGGTCAGCCAGATTTCGTCGTCCCGCAAAAGATCCTGCACACTGGGCGTTGCCAGAGTTCGCGCTTCGCTCAAGGCCGGGGCCAGTTCCGAAGCTGGTCCGGCAAAGCGGAATTCCCTGTTGTCCAGACCCAGCAGGAAAACGTTTTCCGTGTATACCAGTCCAACGTCCTTTCCTGCCACGTTCGGCAGGTCGGCAATGGATTCCAGTATCGTGATCTTGATGGGATCAACTGGTTTTGGTGTCACTTCACCCATGTCGAACAGCATGCCCTGCATGGCGTTGCCCTGTTTGGACTTTGAGGCCGCCTGACTGCTGGGCCTGGTTGTCTGTCTTTCTCCTTGCGGCGCCGGGATGGAGCGCATGAGCCCCCGAAGCTCGTACGTTTCGAGGAAGTCGCGCAGTCCCTGAGCGTTCATCTGCTCCAGCTTGAATTCATCAATATCCTGCGGGCAGCAATCCAGCCGCATGCGGGTCAATTCCCGATAAAGGAAAATATTTTCCAGTTCGGGTTCAACCTTTTCCCGCAGCTTGGTCGGCAGGTTCTCATAGCCGTCACGCAGGGCTTCCAGCGTGGGCAGTTCGGCCATGATTTTTTTGGCCGTGACCGGGCCGACCTTCGGGATGCCGGGGATGTTGTCTGCGGAGTCTCCGATAAGCGCCTGAAAATCCGGCCACTGTTGCGGAGTCAATCCTTCCTCTTCCGTGAAGCTTTCCAGCGAGGTGAGCTTTTCCTTGCGCCCGGACTGGCTGAGCATGAACACGTTGGTGTCGAGGCATTGCTTGAGATCCTTGTCCGCGGCCAGAATGACCACCGGGCGTTCCTGCTTGAAACGGTTGGCAAGGGAGGCGATGCAATCATCCGCTTCCACACCGTCGGAAATCAGCAGTCGAAGGCCCATGAGCTGCACGGCCTCGCGCACCGGATCGATTTGCTGTGCCAACGCTTCGGGCATGGGAGGGCGGTTGGCCTTGTATGGCTCATACATCTTGTGCCGAAATGTCGGCGGCCTGCCGTCCATGATAAAAGCTACATGGCTGGGAGATTCTTTCTTGAGCAGGTTCAGAAGCGAACGGATAGTAGTGTTGATCGCGTTCGTGGGGAAGCCGTCCGACCGTTTAAGGTCGGCACGGGCATAGAACGCACGATAAAAAAGTGCGGTTCCATCTATAAGAAAGATCGGTTCCTTGTCGAGATGCAGTTCTTGCTTGAGGGACATGTGACTCGTGGCTGGTTTGCCGGGCGGCTAGATGCGCTTGATCACGCCCCGTTTGCCTTTGCCCAGTTTTTTGAGCATGAAGATTTCCGGGTCTTCGCCTTCAAGGGCTTGGATGTCCACCTCGGCACGGGCTGCGCCCTTGTGCCCCCCGGCGGAGCCGAGATCGCCCAGCAGAGATGAGGCATATTTGCCCATATCGCGGCGCAGGCCGTCGCCCCGGAATATGACCACGAGTTTACCCTCGTAGACTCCCGAGATCACGAGCCACGGCACACCGTGCACTCGTGTGAAGAAATCGGCCACGATGACGAGAATGTCCGGGTTCTCCACGTTGCCCGCATGGGCGTAGAGACCTTGTCCGATGCGCCTGAGATTATAGAAGGCGCGGGAAAAATAACGCATCCAGTCCAGATGGAATTCGCTGTTGCTGATGCGATTCATCAGTTTTGTGTCCGCAAACTTGTTCAGCCATTTGAAGGCCGTTACGTCCGGGTCGATGAATTTGCGCTCGAAACTGCGGGTGTCGGATTTGATGCCGTAGAGCAGGGCCGTGGCCAGCAGCTTGGCCGGGCGTATCTTGAGATTGTAAAGATATTCGGTGAGCATGGTGCAGGTGGCACCGTATTTGGGCCGGATGTCCAGAAAGGGGGCCTCTGTGGGATGCTCTTCCAGTATGGGATGGTGATCGATGATGATATCGAAATTGAAATCTTCGAATTCCGGGTTGTGATGGGGCTGTGAATCTACCAGGGCAAATTTGTCGTATTGTGCCACGAGGTTGGGGATGAGTTTTCGGGTGGGGATGCGCAGATAGCGGATCATGGCCAGATTGTCCGGCCGTTTGATTTCGTTTATCTGGCCGATGCCCACGCTTGCTACGCGGCGGCTCATAATTCGTCGTAGTGCCAGCGCGGAACCCAGCGCGTCCGGGTCCGCATTGATAACGATAAGCCAGTTCTCGTCCTTGTCAAAACGGGCGAGCAGCGCTTCCATGCGCTCTTCGAGTTGTTTAAAGATTGCCATGTTATGCCTTTTTCAGAGCCAGAGGCAGTCCTGCCGTGACCATGAATACCTGGTGCGCGATTTGCGCACAGGCCTGATTCAAAGCGCCGAGAGCGCGAATGTAGGCCCGGACCTCTCCGGACATGGGCAGGGGGCCTAATCCGGCCTCGCAGGAAACCAGTATAAGGTCTCCGTTGTCCCAACCCTCTAATTCCTTAACAATATCCCGGACAAGGTCCTGTTCGCTCCCCTGTTCGCGGGCGGCAAACAGCCAGTAGTCGAGGCTGTCTACCAATACACACGAAAAATCAATTTTAGCCTGTCTTAGTGCTTGAGGCAAGTCCAACGAAATTTCCATGACCTCCAATTCCGGCGCACGTTCAAGGCGATGCCTGTTGATCTGTTGACGGAATTCCAGGTCTTTGGCCTTCCCCGTAGCAACAAACAGGCCAGGTTTTGCCCTTTTTTCGAGTAAATTCAGGGCAAATTCAGATTTTCCGGATTTGTTTCCACCGAGAATCAATGTGATCATGTGGATATCTTCCATTGGTCAAGCCAGCCTGCGAGCAGGTGGACTGAGTCCAAAAGTTTGTTTTCGCTGAATGTTTCAAGTGTCATGCAACGTTTTTGACAGGGGGAGGCGTTTTCGGCCCAGAGTTCCAGCCAATGACGGAGCATGTTTTTGCCTTGCCTATCCAGTTTGGCAAGTGATTCGTGCCGTTCACCCTGTCCGGGAGCGTACACGTGCAGCATATCCACATTTTGCCACAAATTTGGCAGTTGCAGAAGATGTTGCTGCTTGTGGGCAATCAAATGACCAAGGTCAAGGCAGATACGAAAGCCGGTTTGTTGTGCTGCGTGCCAAAAATCCGCCAGATCGGTATCATGCACGTTTTCCAGCAGGACACGGCTTGGAGCAACCCCCGCCCGTTCAAACAGTCCGGCCAGCGGTTCAAGCTGGTCCGGAGAACAGGGCGGATGGAGCACATAGGCTCTGGGGCGCAGATAGTCAACTTTCTCGAGCAAACCGGCAATGGCTGCCCACGGCGAGGCAACCTCCTGCACACTTCCTTTCCCCCAGTTCAGGTCCAGCGGCAGGTGCACGTGCCAATCGACTTCAAGTTTCTTCAGGTCCGGTGAAAGATCGGTCTCGTCATAATTCAGACACGCCTCGGCCTCGAAAAGCAATATGGCAATTTCCCGGAAATGCTCGGCCAGCAACCGTGCGTTGCCGGATACTGTATCCGGGACCACGAACGAAGGCGCGGCAACGGAAAATGGCGCCCGTTTGAGCCGTCGCAAGGCGTTCAGCGTCGGCTGGTCGGGGCTTTGCAGGGTATTTGTTTCCCGTACGTTCATGGGGCTTTTTTGTTACCGGTTATCATTGCTAGATTTTGTCGAAAAGGCACGGCTGTTGCACAATATTCTGAAATTTGAAAGCAACTGACGGAGTCTTGACCATGAAGGCATTAAAAGACATGGCCCGCCATATTCTCAATCCTCTGCACGTGTTTTGCAGGCTGCGGCAGCTCGGAATGAGCGTTCCCGCGGCGCGGCGCATGTGCCGGGTGTATGAGTATTGCGTGTACCGCCTGGTTCTCTAGCTTAACCGCACCAGCCACTCGCAAGGCGACTCGTGCGCGGCTCAACCCAGCAGGCTCATTTGTTTGGCCTTGGTGACTTTGGTGGCGGTGAGTGTGGACTTGGTCAGCATGGACTCTGGAATTTCCCGCATATATCGTGATTCCGGCAACTGCAACGTTTTGCCGTAGAGTTTTCGTTTTTCGGCCCAGCTCAGGAATAACTGTCTGCATGCCCGGGTCATACCCACGTACAGCAAGCGCCGTTCTTCATGGAAGCGTTGGCCTCGCCCGGGAGTCAACGTCACGGTGGCCGTAAGCAGGTCCATTCCGGCAAAGGGCATGATGCCTTCTTCCAGTGCTGGCAGGAACACGGTATCGAACTCCAGTCCCTTGGCCGCGTGCATGGTCATGATCTGCACTTTCTCCGCGTTGCCGCGTACAAGCTCCAGTTCGTTTTGCAGGCTGATCCAGTTCAGGAGGCCCGACCATCCGCCGCGCTCGTCAAAGTGCTTTTTGAGTTCGCGGAAGGCTTTGCTTTCCCAGAAGAACGAGTCGAAAGGGGGCATGGTGTTCAAGTAGGCGGACAGGCCCAGCGGTCCCTTTGCCAACACGTGTTCGGGCACCTCAAGCACTTCCTCGCTGCCGACCATGGTCA